>X157_Grey_Heron__coassemble_1380_pt1 | contig 16785 bp, 17 predicted proteins | sample X157_Grey_Heron__metabat2_low_PE_010 | metagenome-assembled genome bin X157_Grey_Heron | reverse complement strand
TTCTATAACCTATCCCCTATTTTTTATAACAAATAAAATATAATTTATATTCAAAATAAATTTATATATGATATAATAATATATTATTATGATTCTATATCAAAAATAAGGAGTAATTTTATTATGATTCCAAATATCAAAGGAGGAAAAACTTCTATTCCTAATCATTTTATAGATAAATATTTTAAACAAGCTCCATATATTTATTGTATGATATATATATATGCGTGTAAAATGGTATCTATTAATGAAGAAATAAAAAATGAAATAATAGCTAATGCTTTAAGACTCCCTATATCAGAAATTACTAATGCTTGGAGATACTTTGAAGCAGAAGGAATTATAGAATATTCAGAAAATCCATTAAAAATTATTTTTAATCAAGATTTCTTTAAACCTATACCACAAAATACTGAAAAAAAAATAATAACTGAAAAAAGACCCGAATATTCTCCAAAAGAAATTGATATATTTTTACAAAAAAATGAAAATATAAAAAATCTTTTAAATTCTGCACAATCTCATTTAAATAAAATGCTAACTCAAAATGATATCAGTACAATATTAGGTTTTTATGATTGGTTGCGTCTTCCTCTTGATGTTATTGAAATACTTTTTGGCTACTGCACAAGAAACAATCATTACTCTTTAAGATATATTGAAGCAGTTGCTTTAGATTGGGCAGAAAAAAATATTGATACACCAAAAAAAGCTATTGAATATATTAATCTTCATAATAAAGATTTTAGAAAAATTATGAAATCGATGGGTATTGTAAATAGAATACCAACTCAATCAGAACAAGATTTTATGCAAAAATGGTTATTTGAATATAATTTGAATATAAATATTATATGTTTGGCTGGTGAAAAAACAGTTAATTCTACAAGTATGCCTAGTTTTCCATATACAGATAGAATACTAACTAATTGGTATAAAAAAAATGTTAAAACTATTGAAGATATAAAAAAAATTGAAGATGAATTTATAAAAAAATCTTCTTCTGAAATTTCTAAAAAATCTCAACAAAATAAAAAAAGAAATAAGTTTGTAAATTATCAACAAAGAGAATGGGATTTCGAAAAACTCAAATTGATAGAACAAGAATATATGAAAAAACAACTTCAAAATTTTGATGGAGATGAAAGGTGAATTTTATGTCTAAAAAAACAGATATATATAAAGAAATTTTAAAAGACTATGAAAAAATAAGAACTCATAATCAAAATATATTACGTGAAAATCAAGAATATATATACAAAAAATTTCCTCGCATAGCTGATATTGATAGAGAAATAAATTTAACTGGTATAAAATTAGCAAAACTTATATTACTAAAACCTAATAATTATATTCAAAAAAGTCAAGAACTAAAAGAAAACAATGAAAAATTAAAAAATGAAAAATTGAATATTTTAAAACAAAATAATATATCTGAAAAACTTCTTCAATTATCATATAATTGTAATAAATGTAATGATATTGGTTTTATAGATAACAAAGAATGTAATTGCTTTAAACAAAAATTTATTATTAAAGCCTATAATTCATCAAATTTAAAAGAAAATTTGAAAAAAGAAAATTTTGACTTTTTCGATTTTAGATATTATTCTACAGAAATATACAAAGATAAAAATATTTCTCCACGTGAAAATATACAATATATAATGAATTTATGTACAAAATTTGTTGAAAATTTTGATAACCTTTTTAAAAATTTACTTTTATACGGTAACACAGGACTTGGTAAAACCTTTATATGTAATTGCATTGCTAAAGACTTATTAGAAGCAGGGAAAATTGTAATATATGTTACTGCTTTTCAACTTTTCAAACTTATAGAAGAAGAAAGATTTAACAAAAATGATGATGAAACTATATCTTCAAATTATATTGATGATATATTATCTGTTGATTTACTAATTATAGATGATTTAGGTACAGAATTTACTAATGCTTTTTCAAGTTCTGAATTTTTCAATATAATTAATACAAGACTTTTAAATAAAAAATCTGTTGTAATATCAACTAATCTATCTATGGAAGATATAATAGAACAATATAGTGATAGAATTGCTTCAAGAATAGTAGGAAATTATATAATTCTTGAATTTTTCGGAGATGATATAAGAATGTTAAAAAAAATAAATAAATAAGTGTCGATAATATCGACACTTATTTATTCATCTTTTTTGTTGTTTATGTATGAATTAAAATAATAAATAATAAAACTCAATACAATAATAGATAAAACAACAATTATAAAAGTCCTTATATCTCTTAATGATATAAATATAGCTATCGTACCACAACAAAAACTAATTCCATAGAGTATTAATACAGCTTGTTTTTGTGTAAATCCTCTATCAATAAGTCTATGATGCAAATGTCCTCTATCAGCTTGCATTATAGGTTTTCCTTGTAAAATTCTTCTACTCATAGCAAACAATGTATCAAATATAGGAAGTCCCAAAGAAAGCATACTTACTATAAGAGCTAATATAGCATAACCTTTAAAAACTCCCATAATACTTGTAACAGCAAGAACAAAACCTAAAAAAGTTGCTCCCGTATCTCCCATAAATATTTCAGCAGGATTAAAGTTTCTTGGTAAAAATCCTAAACAAGCTCCAGCAAGAGCAGCTGTAAATACAACAGCTGTTTCACTACCAGTAAGTATACATAAAACCATAAGGCATAGCGAAGCTATTGATGAAACACCAGCAGCTAAACCATCAAGCCCATCAATTAGATTAACTGCATTTGTAACACCAATAATCCATATCAGAGTTATTGGTCCACTTAAAGTTTGCAAATATGCCGTAAAAGGCCATAAAACAACATTTATTTTTGTTCCAGTTGATACAACAATTAAAGCAGCTATTATTTGAATACAAAGTTTAAGTCTTGCTTTTAAGGTATAAATATCATCTAATATACCAAGTACTACAATAATACAAGCTCCAATCATAAATCCAATAAATTGTTTATTTTCTATATCAGGAATATATCTTGAAAGTACAATAACAGTTAAAACAAATCCTAAAACAATAGCAATACCCCCCATACGTGGCATAGGTTTTTTATGCATTCCTCTATCTTTTGGATAATCAATAGCATTAACCTTAATTGATATTTTTTTAGCAAGAGGTGTTGTAACAAGTGTTATTGCACAAGCACTCGCAAAAGCTGCTATATATAAAACCCAATTATGCGTCAACTAAATTCAACTCCTTATGATACTTAAATTATTTAGTACCAAAAATTCTATCTCCAGCATCTCCAAGTCCAGGAATAATATATCCATTATCATTTAATGGATTGTCATCATATGCAGCTGTATAAATATTAATATCAGAATGACTTCTCTGAACTCTTTTGACTCCTTCTGGTGCTGACAATATACATAAAAGAGTTATATCCTTAACACCTTTATCTTTTAAAAATTTAATAGCAATTTCAGCAGTACCTCCAGTTGCAAGCATAGGATCTATAAGAAAAACTTTTCTTTGAGAAATATCGCTTGGTAGTTTACAATAATATTCAACTGGTTCTAATGTTCTATGATCTCTATAAAGACCTATATGTCCAACTTTTGCTGTTGGTATAAGGTTTAAAATACCATCTACCATTCCTAAACCAGCTCTTAATATTGGAACAATAGCAAATTTCGTTTCTATTATTTGACTTTTTGTATTAGTTAATGGAGTATCTACATAAGTATCAATAAGTTTTACTTCTCTTGTTGCTTCATAACACAAAAGAGTTGAAACTTCAGATATAAGAGTTCTAAAATCTTTAGTACCAGTATTTTTATCTCTAAGCATTGTCATTTTATGAGCTATAAGTGGATGTGTAGAAATAAATAAATTTCCCATAAAAACCTCCTTTAATCTTCTATTTGATTAATTCTATTTATATGTCTTTTATCATTTGAAAAATCTGTATTCAAAAAAGTATTAACAATTTCAATAGCAAGTCCAGGTCCAATAACTCTAGCACCCATAGCGAGTATATTTGCATCATTATGTTCTCTTGTTGCTTTAGCAGAAAAACAATCATTACAAAGAGCTGCTCTTATACCTTTTATTTTATTAGCTGCTATTGATATTCCAATACCAGTTCCACAAATAAGTATTCCCTTATCGCATTCTCCATTTACAATAGAATTAGCAACTTTTTTACCATATACTGGATAATCACAAGATTCTTCAGAAAATGTACCAAAATTTTTATATTTTATATTATTTTTTTCAAGATAATTTATAATTTCTTTCATAAGAGTATACCCACCATGATCACAACCTAAAGCTATCATAAAAAACACTTCCTTTCAAAATCAATCAACTTAAAAATTATTTTCTATTGTATATATTTATACAATAATATAATTATACCCTGAAGCTTTATTAATCCTATTCATAATAGCCATTCCCTCTCCGAATTCATCAAAAACTTCTGAATATATAACATCAACACCTAAAAAATCAAACTTTCTGAGCACACTAAAAAGATTACTTGCTATTGTTTTAATATCATTTCTATCACCTATATTTAATATAGTCCCACATTTATACATATTAAAAGTTTGATTGGTAGCCATTATACCTACCTTTAAACCATTCTTTTCATCATTACTTGCAATAATATTTATCCTTTCTACAACATTACTAATACTACCTTTTACAAGTATAAATTTAGCTTTTGGAGAATAATGTCTATACTTCATTCCAGGTGCTTTTGGAACAATATTTTCACCAATTTTTTTGAAAATAGCATTATCTACATTTATTTTTCCTATTTCATTTTCTATCATATCAATTGTAATTACACCCGGTCTTAAAATAGTTGGTATATCAGTACTAAAATCAAGTATTGTTGACTCTATACCAACAGAAGAATATCCACTATCTATTATCATATCAATTTTTCCATATAAATCATCTTTAACATGTGATGCTCTAGTTGGACTTGGTTTACCAGATAAATTAGCACTAGGTGCTGCTATTGGTAAATTAGCTTCTCTTATTATAAGCTGTGCAATTTTATGTTTTGGAAATCTTATAGCAACTGTATCTAGTCCTCCAGTAACTTCATAAGGTATAATATTAGATTTTTTAAATATCAAAGTCAAAGCTCCTGGCCAAAATTTATTAATAATTTTTAAAGCATTGTTTGGAATAATATCAACTATTTTATAAAGCTCTGAAATTTCTGAAATATGAAGTATAAGAGGATTATCAGAAGGTCTTCCCTTAGCTTGATATATCTTTTCACAAGCTTTAGAATCTAGTCCATTAGCTCCTAAACCATAAACGGTTTCTGTAGGAAAAGCTACTAACCCTCCCTTTTTGAGAATGTTAGCAGCTTTTTTTATCTGTATCATATCAGGGTAATTATAATCAATTTTAGATAAAACTGTATTCATTAAATTACGCCCCACAACATTTTTTAAATTTTTTACCACTACCACAAGGACAAGGTTCATTACGTCCTACTTTACTTCCTTTAATAATAGTACGTGATTTTTTTTGTATCATTGTAAGTTCATGTCTTTTTTTTGTATCAAATATATTATTCCATTGAGGAAGTGTATAAAGATGTTCTGCTTTATATTCAACCATTTTTCTAAAAAGCTTTTCAAAATCAATACAAAGTTTTAAGTCTGAATTTTCTTCAAGAGTATTAACATCATAACTTTGAGATATTGCTTCATTTATACCATCTACAAATGCTACAATTTCTTCTGCTGTCATATTAAATTTAGCTGCAAGTTCAGCAACTTTACCTTCAAGTATTTCTACTTTTTCACTTAAAATATATTCATATATTCTTTGTTCTTTTGGAACATATTGGTCCCAAACAGCATCAACACTTCTACCTTCTTTTGTAAATGCTTTGTTCATCCAATTTGAATATAAACTCATTTTTAATTCTCTCCTTTTAAAACGATTTTAGATTATACATAATTGAAATAATAATATATATTATCTTTTATTGCAACAAAAATTTTAAACTAAATTTAGATTAAAATATATTATTTAATAATTGTCTTTAAATCTTTATATATTATATATAAAACTTTATATAAAATCAAGCTATTGAATTATCTATTAAATAATATATTTTCAAATATTATTATCATTCTTTTTTATAATTATAGTATCTACATTTTTTGGTAATTTTTTTATTATACTATCAAAAAAATTTTCATTTAATATTTTTAATTTATTATTATATAAATTTTCTCCTAAAACAACTTTTGTTATATTATAATTTTTAACAAAATTAATTATACTAGAACAAACATCATCATTACAAAAAGCATGTATCATACCTCCTTTTTCTTTACCATAATCAAAAATTTCATTTAACATTTTAAGAGTTTCATTATTATTAAAAATATTATCTCCCTTCAATACATGAATTATATGTAATTCAGCATTATTATTATCTGCTATTTTTGTTGCTTTATCTATAAGTTTTAAAGCATTACTTTGTGCTGTAATACAAACAAGTATTTTTTCTATATTATTATTTAAAATATAATTATTATCTATATTTTTTATCAAAAAACTACCTCCTTTATCAATTTATAAAATTATAATTATAATATTAAAATTAATATTATCACAAAAAAGATAAAAAATTTTTTATATATTATTAAATTTTTATTAATAAAAAATAGATATTAAAAAAAATTAATATCTATTTTAAATACTATTTATATTCTTCTATACTTATTGATTCAATAATAACATCTGTCAAAGGTTTATCATTAGAATCAGTTTCAACTTTAGCTATAGCATCTACAACATCAATACCTTCAAAAACTTGTCCAAAAATACTATAACCATAATCTAATTCAGGTAAACCACCTAATTCATTATAATGATTTAAAGCATCTTGTGAATAATTAAATTTAAATATTTTACCTGTATATTGATTATATAAAAGTTCTGTTTCTCCATTATTTTTCTTCACTTCATCAACATGTTCAAAATATCCATCTGCTATTGTTGGGGACTGTACAATATAAAACTGGCTACCATTTGTATTAGGTCCACTATTAGCCATAGCTAATGCCCCTCTAAAGTGATACATATCAGGACTAAATTCATCTTCAAAAGGTTGTCCCCAAATACTTTCTCCTCCCATACCATTTCCTTGAGGATCTCCTCCTTGAATAACAAAATTATCTACAACTCTATGTATTATAAGTCCATTATAATAACCATCTTTTGAAAGCTTAACAAAATTTTCAACAGCTTTTGGTGCTTCATCTTTACAAAGTTTGACTTTTATTTCTCCCATATTTGTTTTAATAATTGCAATTTCTTCACCTTTTTTAGGCTCTTCAAGTTGAGGAAATTTTTCACCACCACTTAATAATTTTTCTTTTAAAGCATTATATTCTGCTTCAGATTTGGCTTCTTCATTTTCAGCATTATTTTTACTATTACCACAACCTACAGTAGTAATTATAAAAGAAGTAATGACACCTAAAAATAATAATTTTCTCAATTTTTTTCTAATCATAATAATATAAAACATTCCTTTCATACTTAGATTTATATAACAAAATTTAAGGAGTAAAATACTCCTTAAATTTACATATCATTATTTAATTTTTCTAATCTTTCAGAAAGAATAGGTATTGCTGTATTTAACCAAAAATCACTACTTAAATTTCCATTTGATAAACCACCAAATTTACTCTCAAAATCTTTAACAAAGAAATTCTTATTTTTTTGTGGAAATTCACCTGTAAATTTTTTAAATATTGTAAAAATATCATTTTCTAAATTCTCTACAGAATATGGAATTTTAGTATTAGAATAATAATCTTTTAGATATTCCCATAAAAAAGGATCTCCTCTAAGACCCCATTTTTTAGGTTCTTCAAAAATATCTGATACAAAACTTATTGAATTTTCTAAATGCTCATATTGTATATTTTTAAAAATTTTTAATCTTAAATTTTCTATATATTCATCTGAAAATTGTTCTGATTTCCAACTTATATTAATATTGTCATTTTCATATCTTGGTATAATATGTAAATGAAAATGAAAAACTGTTTGACCTGCAATACTCCCATTATTTTGTAATATATTTATGTCTTCAACATTCAACACGTCTTTTACTACTTTACATATACTTACTACTAATTCAAAAAGCCTTCCTGCTTGTTTTTGTTCAATTTCAAAAATATTCTTAATATGATTTTTAGGTATAATAAGAATATGTCCTTCAGAAGCTGGAAATTTATCAAGTATAACTTTAAATTCATTATTCTCAAATATAGTAGCTGAATTAAATTCATTATTTATTATTTTACAAAATATACATTCATCACTCATTATATTATACCCTCTTTCTTTATATAAAATAAATTTTATTAATTATATCATAAAAAGTAATTTATAAAAAGAAAAGAAAATATATTATATTCTACAATTTCTAATATATATAAAATTTAAAATTGACATATCACAAAGAGAATCTGATATTATTTCACTTAACATATTACGAACTTCTATATCAGTGAATAAAGTATATAAATCTCTAATATTTTTAGAATGCTCTCCAATATAAAATAATCCATTTTCTAAATCTTTATTAAAATTATTAGAAATTTCTTTCAAATTTTCATTATTATAAATCATTTTTTCATTTGTTGACATAAAATAAATATTTTCAAGAAATTTCAAAGCTTTTAAAATATCAATATAAATTTCCTTTATACTCTCTTTTGTATTTTCATCTCTATTAGAATTTTGGACACTTTTATAAAAATTACTATAATATTCTGAAAGTTGTTTTACTTCTTCTGTAATTAGCCTTAAAAGTTTAATAAGTCTTTTATCTTCCAAAACTGATAATATAGATGTTTTAGTCTTTTTTTCATTAGAATTTATATTAATACTACTTTTATAACTATCATTTATATTATATGGATACATTATAATACTCCTTTTCATATATAATTTATATAATATTATATATGCTATAAAATTTAAAATAATATTAAATTTTTTATTTAGTTATTTTATTTTAATCAAAATTTATTTTCGGAATATCAACACTATTTATCCAATCATTAAAAAAATCATATAAACTTCTTCCATATATTTTTTCAGCACTTCTAAAAAAATTATTTGAAGTTGCAAATTTAAAAGAATATTCAGTATAATAAGAATTTAAAAACTCAAAAAACTTTTCTTCTCCCATAATCTTATATAAAGAATAAATCATCATAATAGATTTCTTAATTTGTACTATATCAAAATTATATTTTATATCATATTTATCAATAGAATTATTTAATTCAGAATATTTAATATTTTTAATATTTTCTTTAAGTTCTATATATTCTTTTTCCATAATAAAATCAATATCCTTATTTGTATAATAAATAAGTTTTTTCAAAAATCCATTAACAGCCTCTCTTAACCAAGGTTCTTTAATAAAATTTGACTCCAAAACACAATCAAACCATTGATATCCCAAATTATAAGACAAAGAATTAAAAACCATTTCTTCTGTAAAAAATTTTTCATTAATCAAAGATATAGCTGTAAATTGCTTATCAGTGTCATCATCTAAATCACACTCAACAACATCAATATGATTATACGGATAGTTACCAATATTTTGAACATAATACTTAAATATATCATTTATATTATTTAATATATTTTCTGCTAAAATATCATTCTCACTATAATAATATAAATTAATTGAAAAATTATTTGCTTCATTTTTTATACTTTTATTAAAAAAATTTTTACCAATAACAAAAGCAAAATCTTTAATAAGTTTAGCCTTAATATTTGTTGTTTTTACATCATTATTAATATTAAAAACTTCTGTACCAGATGATATAACACTATAATTTTCAGGAGTATTTATAGTAATATTATAATTACCAATACTATTAAAATAGTTTTTTCCAAAATCTAAATTTGTATTTTTATTCCAACCATAATTATCATAAGCACATATAGTAGGTAATATATTACCAGAACATACAATATTACTATTAATATCGGGTAAAATAATATCAAACTGTATTATTATTTCAGATTCTGAATTATCTAAAATAGGTTCATTGAGTTGTATATATATATAATTATCAATAATATCATATACAACTTCTCTTCCCGAAATGGTCAAAGACGAAATATTAAATATTTTCCCCTCTTTAACAAAATCTGAACAAATATTCATATATATATTATTAAGTTTTTTCCCTGTTATATTTTTATAATTTATTTTTTCAATAACACTTATTTTAGAATTTGTTTCATCAAAATTTAAAATTGCATCATAATTTGTATAGTAATCACTATTATTAAAATTAAATTCATCTTCTAACTCTTCATTTTTGATTTTATCATCTTCTATTTTATTTAAATTATCATTTTTATTGTATTCATTCGATTCACTAACATTAATACAACCAGAAAAAAAAACAAAAACTATCAAAAATATAAAATTAAATATTATCTTTTTCGATTTAATAAAAATACCTCCTAACATATTATTTAGTATAAATATATATATTACATATTTTCTGTATTATATCATAAAAAAAAGAATATTATAATAAAATTATAAATATATTTTTAACTGGAAGAAATTCAAAAATTTTGATATTATTATTTATTATATATAATATGGAGCTGATTAATTAATGAAAAAAATAATTTTAACTGGTGGAGGAACAGCTGGACATGTTACTCCTAATATCGCACTTCTTCCATCACTAATAAAACAAAATTTTGATATCTACTATATAGGTACTAAAAACGGTATTGAAAAAAATCTTATTGAAAAAGAAAATATAAAATACTATGATATACCTGCTGGTAAACTTAGACGTTATATTTCAAAAGAAAATATAATCGATATATTTAAAGTTATAAAAGGAATAAAAGAATCTTATTTTATAATAAAAAAAATTAAACCTGATATAGTTTTTTCAAAAGGTGGATTTGTCGCTTTACCAGTTGTTATAGGTGCAAAATTAAATAATATACCAATAATAATACACGAATCAGATATAACACCAGGACTTGCAAATAAAATAGCAATACCTTTTGCCAAAATCGTATGTACAACTTTTCCAGAAACTTTGAAATATATACCTAAAAACAAGGGAATTAATACAGGAACACCTATAAGAAAACTTCTTTTTGATGGAGATAAACAAACAGGTATTAAAATGTGTAAATTTTCTGAAAATAAGCCTATAATAATGATAATGTGTGGTAGTCTTGGTTCAGTGAAAATAAATACTCAAATAAGAAGTATATTAAAAAATTTATTAAGTAATTTTAATATTATTCATATATGTGGAAAAAACAATTTGGATAACTCAATAAAATTAAAAGGATATAAACAATTTGAATATTTATCAGAAGAATTACCTCATATTATGGCTTGTGCTGATATAATAATATCAAGAGCTGGTTCAAATTCAATATCAGAATTTTTAGCTTTAAAAAAACCTAATCTTTTAATTCCATTATCAGCAAATGCAAGCCGTGGAGATCAAATATTGAATGCTAATTCATTTGAAAAACAAGGATTTTCTATGGTCTTAAAAGAAGAAAATATGAATCCAAATTCTCTTGAAAAATCAATACTAGAATTATTCAATAATAGAAAAAAATATATATCTAATATGGAAAATAAATTAAATTCTAATAGTATTAATGAAATTATAAATATAATAAACAAATATAGAAAATAAGGATATCTACTTGATATCCTCAATTTTTTCTACATCTAATATACTATATAAATACTTAGAATTTTCAAAATTATTTAAATATGGATTGTCTATCATCTCTATATGCCATTTACTATCTATAATCATATTCTCTTCTCCCATAATATATAAATCAGCTATTACAATATATTTATTATGCTTTTTTTCAACATTTTCAATTGATGTATATGAAAGTCTTTCATAATTTTTTTTAAAAATATATGTATTATTTTCATCATTATATTCTACGAAATCTGATAATTTATTTGGTATATCTATTAATTGATTAAAATTTCCAAATAATATCTGTGCATATTCCTCTATTTTATCTTTACTAATTTCTACTTTATTATATTTTATATTTATAAATTCACTATCATCAACATATAAATTAACAAAATAATATATACATAACCAAAAAAATTCATTATCACTTATAGAATATTTTTTTTCATTTTCTAACATACATATTATAATAGAATCAATAGGATTTCTCATTATAGAAAAATCTTCTAATATATTGCTACCTAATACAGGTGCTCCATCTTTTGTAATAACAATATCACTTTTTTCAGTTTTAAGATTATTTTGTTCTTGAATATCTTGAAAAAAAATTTTTTCTATATTAACAAAAATAAATAAACTTATAAAAATTATAGATATTCCAAAAATACAAAAAACTTTTTTCATATTTTTAATCCCCTTTATAAAATTTATAAATTTAATTATAAACTATATTTCTATATGAAAAAATTAAAAAAAACTTAAAATACTATTAAAAAATAAAGAGTAATTAAATTACTCTCTATTTTTACTGAATTATGCTATTTTTTTACCAAAATATTCTTTATGCCAAAGTATAAAAACAAATATAACCCATATTTTTCTACTATTATCAACTTTACCTTGTTTATGCTCATCAAGAATTTTAACTATTTCATCAACATTAAAAAATTCTCTAGCAGCTGTACCAGTAAAAGCCTTCTTTACTTTATTATAATATTTATCTTCCCTAAGCCATATTCTAATAGGAACAGGAAAACCTAATTTTTTCTTTTCTGCTACTATATCAGGTAAATATCTATGTGCTGCCATTCTCATAGCATATTTTGTATTTTCTTTATTAACTTTATATTTCTCTGGTATAGTTCTAGCAACATCAAAAACTTCTTTATCAAGAAATGGAACTCTAACTTCAAGAGAATGTGCCATACTCATTTTATCGGCTTTTAAAAGTATATCACCTATAAGCCAAAAATGTATATCTATATATTGCATTTGAGTCACTTCATCTTTTGTTGAAACTTTATCATAAAACGGTTTAGTAAGCTCAATATGACTATAATTTCCTATAGGATTTTTTAAGATATTTTCTCGTTCATTTTTATCAAATATAAAAGCATTTCCAATAAATCTTTCTTGCAATGTTTTGCTAGCTCTTATAATATAATTTTTTCCTTTTATTTTAAATGGAATATTAGAAACAATTTTACTCATTTTTTTTCTAATAGACATAGGAATTTTTGAAATAGGAGCAAGTGCATTTGGTTCTCTATATATATTATAACCTCCAAAAAATTCATCTGCACCTTCTCCAGAAAGAGAAACTTTAACATATTTTGAAGCAGTTTGACTAACAAAATATAAAGCAACTGCAGAAGGATCTGCTAAAGGTTCATCCATATAATATTGAACTTTTGAAATTGAATCCCAGTATTCATCTTTAGTTATTATCTTACTATAATTATCTATTCCAACATTTTTTGAAAGAGATTTAGCATAATCTATTTCATTATACTCATCATAATCAAAACCAACAGTAAAGGTTTTATCGCCCTTAAAACTAGCAGCAATATAACTAGAATCTACACCACTTGATAAAAAAGAACCAACTTCAACATCACTGATTTTATGTTTTTTGATAGAATTTTGTATTGAATTATCAATTTCATTAATAAAATTTTCTAATGTTTTATTTTCATCAGCTTCAAAAACTGGTTCCCAATATCTTTTTATTTCTAAATTTCCATTTTCAAACTTAAAACAGTGTGAAGGCATAAGTTTATATATATTTTCAAAAAAAGTTTCATCTAAAACAGAGTATTGAAATGTAAGATAATTTTCAAGTGCTAATTTATTAACTCTTTTATTGTAAGCTGGATATTCTATAATACTTTTTATTTCAGAAGCAAATATAAGTTGTCCATCAATTAAAGCATAATAAAAAGGCTTTATTCCAAAAAAATCTCTCGCTCCAAAAAGTGTTTTATTCTTACTATCCCATATAACAAAAGCAAACATTCCTCTAAGCTTATTAAGCATATCTTCTCCATATTCTTCATAAGAATGTATAAGAACTTCTGTATCAGAATTATTTTTAAAAATATGTCCCTTTTCAATAAGTTCCTCTCTAAGTTCATTATGATTGTATATTTCTCCATTAAAAGTTATCACAATATCATTTGTTTCATTATACATAGGTTGTGAACCATTATCTAAATCAATAATACTTAAACGTCTAAATCCTAATGAAATATTTTCATCAATATGTTTACCTTCACTATCTGGACCTCTATGAATAATTTTATTCATCATATTATTTAATATTTCTTCACTGTTAAAAAGGTTTCCTGTAAAACCACAAAAACCACACATATTCTTATAATCCTCCTATATTAAAAGTACTTATAATATTAAAAACTTTATCACACTTTTATTTTAAAATCAATAAATATAAAAATTAAATAATAAATTCTATAATATTATAATAATACTCAAAATAAAATTTTTATTTTAAAATTATTAATATAGATTAATTAAAATATATGTAGTACAAAAAATATTTAAATTAATATATATATTCATTCATTAATAAACATACTACTCATTACTACCAATAATTAACAAAAGATAATAATCATCAATTTTTATAGCTATACAATCAAATACAATATATAAATAATTTTGTAAAACTAATTCTTTATTATTATCTAATTCCTTTATAGAGTATACACTAATTTTTTTATCACTTCCAAATATATACTTTAAATCATGTTTTATTTCATTTCCTAGTTCTTTAAATTTATCATAATTAATTTCTTTATTATCAAAAAATTTAATCAAACTCTGATAAAACATTTCTCCAATATTAAAATAATTAATATTTTCGTAGTTTCCAATAATATTTTCTATAAAATTAAAATCATATTTGATATTTAATTCATCAGTTAGAATATCTTTTAACGTTAATTCTTTATTTTGTCCAATATAAAAAATATCCATATCAAAAGCTATATAATTAATATTAGTATCTTTATGTAATTTAATTGATATATCTTCAGCCATTTTTAAAATATAGCCTTTTAAAAATCCATATTTATAATTATTATCAGCATATTCAAAATCATCTATTAAACTCATTATTATTTAAAATCTCTATACATTTCTGGAGTTATAGTTTGACCTACTGAATTCAAATTTTCTTTATCAAAATAATCTTTATTATCTTCTAAAAACTTTTCATATATGCTTATATTACTTATTTTAGGACTATTATAAAGATATAAATTATCTTGATTAATATAATTTAATTTATTATTAGTATTATTTAATGTTTGACCAATATCACTCATAATTTTCATAGAATTAATTTTCAAATCAACAAGTTTACTCATTTTTGATTCTGAAAAAATGCCTCTTGCAGCATCTAAATTAATTTCATTTGATAAAACATTCGCCTCTCCATTTAAATTATTTTTCATAGATGAAAGTTTTTGAACAAATTCATTTGAAAGAGCAATACTAGAAATTTTTGCTAAATTTTGATTTTCAATATTTTGTTTTTCTTCATCTGATTGCTGTAACTTATTAATATTAATACTATTTTTATCTGAATTAATTATATTATTATTATTTGAATTATTTTTATTATTACTTTCATTTAAATTATTACTATCTTTCAATTGAATTTGATTTATTTGTTCTTCAATAACCTTTATTTGCTCTTCATAATTAGATAATCTCTCATTATCAAATTTTCTATTACCATTTTCATCTAAACCATATTTTAAATCATTTTTTTTATCAATAAGTTCTTGCTTTTGTTTCATTAATTGTTCAACAAGACTTTGTTTTTTTCCTTGAGCTGATATTGTTATACTATCTTTAGTATTTCTGTTTCTTATTTGATTACTTTGTGAATTTAAATCATTATTAACACTTCTATTAATAGCAGTAGAATTTATAACTGACTTAGAATTAAAAATTTTACTTCTATTAAACATACCTATATTACTATTTACTATATTATTAAAAAACATATCTATTCCTCCTTAACAAATAATAAGTTAGACATATAATACCATTTCTTAATAAGAATATCGTCAATAATTAGTATTATAATAATAGTAAATATAAACAAATAAAAAATATATAATTATCAAATAATTGTTTGTAGTTATAACAATAAAAAAAAAGATATTGAGAATTTTCAATATCTTTTTCTCTATGCCCGAGACCGGAATCGAACCGGTACGGGATTTAACTCCCGCAGGATTTTAAGTCCTGTGCGTCTGCCAGTTCCGCCACTCGGGCAAATATAATATAATAAAAGTGGGAGTTACAGGGCTCGAACCTGTGACCCCCTGCTTGTAAGGCAGGTGCTCTCCCAGCTGAGCTAAACTCCCAAATGGCGACTCAAAAGGGGCTCGAACCCTCGACCTCTGGCGTGACAGGCCAGCGCTCTAACCAACTGAGCTATTGAGCCAAATAATTAAATGGTGGGTCTTCAGGGACTCGAACCCCGGACCATCCGGTTATGAGCCGGACGCTCTAACCAACTGAGCTAAAGACCCACAGTTGAATTTTTATTAATAAGCCGATGAACGGACTCGAACCGTTAACCTGCTGATTACAAGTCAGCTGCTCTGCCAATTGAGCCACATCGGCATATTAAATGACCCAACCGGGAATCGAACCCGGGTTACAGCCGTGAAAGGGCCGTGTCT
>X157_Grey_Heron__coassemble_1373_pt1 | contig 17019 bp, 17 predicted proteins | sample X157_Grey_Heron__metabat2_low_PE_010 | metagenome-assembled genome bin X157_Grey_Heron | reverse complement strand
ATATTTAATAGATATTAATATGACATCATTGTATTATTATAATTTTTGTTATATATTTATAATATATTTTTTAGTAAATTATAAAGAGGTGGTATAGTTGAAAAAATTAAAAGCAGTTTTAACTATTATTTTGAGTTTTGTTATTATGATAATATCTGTTTTATTTGTTTATGCTTCAAATATAACTGTAAAATTGAATAATGATATAATTGATTTTGAAGTTGACCCAATAATAATAAATGATAGAGTAATTGTACCAATGAGAAGTATATTTGAAAAGCTTGGTTATGAAGTAAATTGGAATTCTAATAGTCAAACTATTGTTGCTAATAAAAAAGATATAGAAATAAAATTAAGTATAGGTAGTTTAATTGCTGAAGTAAATAATGAAAAATATAATTTAGATTCTCCTCCATTAATATTTGAAGGTGTTACAATGGTTCCTATTAGATTTATTTCTATTGTTTCAGGTGCTAATGTTGTTTGGGATTCTGAAAATAAAGTTGTTAATATATCTAATAAATATAATTTTGATATTAATAAAATATTAGAATGTGTTGTTCAAGTTAATACAGATACTGCTCAGGGAAGTGGATTTTTAATTGGTGATGGAATTTTGGTAACTAATAGGCATGTTTTAAAAAATGCTAAAGAAATCAGTTTTATATTTAATGATTATTCTATATATAATGATGAAATTAAAATAATAGGATTTGATGAAGTATCAGATATTGTAATTATTAAAATGAAAAATTTAAATAAACCATATTTAGATATTGGAAATTCTGATAATATTAATATAGGGGATAAAGTTATAGCAATAGGTTCTCCGTTAGGAAATTTAAATATTATAACTCAAGGTAGTGTTATTGGTAAGTTGCCAGGACTTATTGTATCAACAGCTAAAATTCAACAAGGTAGTAGTGGAGGAGTATTATTAAATAATAAAGGAGAGGCAGTAGGTATAACTTTTTCATATGATACAGGTAAAAATTATTTTTCAATTCCTATAAATGATATTAAAAATATTAATATAAACAAAGAATTTACTCTTGAACAATATTCTTCATTTGAAAATATAATAAGTCCTCCTTTAAGATTTAATACAAACTTAGATGGCAGTTTATATTGGGAACCAGTATATGGAGCTGATGGATATTATATTTATATTTCTGATAAATTAAATGGTGAATATAATCAAATTAAAAGTCCTAGTACAGGAGAGTATTTATGGTCTTGGGGATATCCAAAAGGTTTTGGAATAAAAAGTTCAGAAAAATTTAATGTTTATGTAAAAATAGCTTCTGTTAAAGATGGTATTATATCTGATTTAACATCACCAATAGAAGTTAGTAAAAGGTAATAAATATGTTAGTATTGACTAAATTGAGTTATATTTATTATAATTTATATAGTCAAAAATTTAATATTATATTAAATTTTGGGCTTTTTTATAAGCAGCAGAATAATTAATTTTTCTGTGGGACAATTTTTAAATTGTCCCATTTTTTATATATATAATATAATAAATTTATAAAGGAGGATTTTTATGAATAATATAAAAGATTGTGATAGGTTAAAAATGATTAATGATATAGCTTTAAAAACGCTTTTATCAAATATTTTACTTTCTATTATAAAAATCATATTAGGTTTTTTTGCTAAGAGTGGAGCTATGATAGCTGATGGTTTTCATACAGTTTCAGATATTATTTCAACTTTGGTTGTTATGATAGGAGTAAAATTTTCATCTAAGGAGGCAGATGAAAAACACCCTTATGGACATGAAAGAATAGAATCACTTATAACTTTATTTCTTTCTTTGCTATTAATTTTTACAAGTTTTTTTATAACATTTAATGCTATAAAGTCTATTATTAATAATGATTTAGTAGTGCCTAAAAATATAGCACTTATTGGAGCTATATTATCGATAATAGTAAAAGAATTAATGTATCAATATACTATTAAGGTAGCAAAAAAAATAAATAGTACAGCACTTGAAGCTGATGCTTGGCATCATCGTTCAGATGCGTTGTCTTCTTTTGGAACTCTTATAGGTATTGGTGGAGCTGTTATAGGATTTAAAATATTTGATCCTATTGCTAGTATAGTAGTTTCTTTTTTAATTATGAGAGTTGCTTTTGATATATTTAGGCAAGGTTTTAATCAACTTGTAGATAAGTCTGTTGATGATGATATAATGTTTATTATAGAAAATAGTATAAAGAATATAGAAGGTGTTATTATGATAGATGATATAAAAACTCGTTTACATGGTTCAAAAATTTATGTTGATGTTGAAATTGCTGTTAATAGTGAAATTTCTGTTGGAGATGGACATATTATAGCAGAAAATGTTCATAATAAAATTGAAAATATTTTACCTAATGTTAAACATTGTATGGTTCATGTGAATCCATATATTTGTTGTGAATTTGTATAAATTTTTGTTGTAAATACTATATATATTAAATAAAAAAATATATTAATTTAAAAATATTAAAAAAAAAAGAGGAATTGATATTAAATAGTAGAATAATATAATTATTAAATAAATTTTTATAATTATAAGGGGGAGATTATAATGATACAAATTTTTACTGGTGCTAAAGGTGAAGGAAAAACAAAAAAAATTTTAGAAATGGCTAATGATATTGTTAAATCTACAAATGGTCATATTGTTTTTATAGATGATGATAAAAGAAGTATCTATAATTTACCTTATGAAATTCGTTTTGTTGATACATCTGATTTTATGATAAATGATTTAAATATTTTATTTGGTTTTATTTGTGGTATTCTTTCACAAGATAATGATATAGAAAAGATATTTATTGACGGAGTTGATAATATTGTAAAAGAATTTGATAATAATTCTTTAAATTTTTTTATTAATTTTATAGAAAAAATTTCAAATAAAACAAATGTGGATTTTATTATGAGTTTAAATAAAACAAAAGAAGAGTTTTCTGAAAATTTGAAGGAGTATTTAGTTTAATGATAAATGTTTATAATAGATATTCTGATTATTTAAAATTAAGATATGGTGAGCGTGTGTATAAATTACCTATATCTATTCCTGTAACTTGTCCTAATAGAATAAATAATAATAAAGGTTGTTTATATTGTGGAGAAGATGGTGCCGGATTTGAAAATTTGTCCGGTACTTTTTCTGTATTTGAACAGCTTAATAAAAATAAAGAATATATAGGAAAGAGATATAAGGCTAATAAATTTATAGCTTATTTTCAAAGTTTTACAAATACTTTTTTACCAATAGATGATTTTCAAAGATATATGAATGATGTATCAGAGGTGTCTGATATTGTTGAAATAGCTATTTCTACTCGTCCTGATTGTATTGATTTTAGGTATTTAGATATACTTAATAATATTAAATTAAAAAAAGATATAAATATTACAATAGAACTTGGGCTTCAAAGTGTTAATTATCATACGTTGAAGAAAATTAATAGAGGTCATACTTTGGCAGAATATATAGATGCTGTATTAAATATTAAAAAATATAATTTTGAAATATGTACACATATAATATTAAATTTACCTTGGGATAATATAAATGATGTTATTGAATGTTCTAAAATATTATCTATTTTAGATATAGATTATGTAAAATTACATGCACTATATATTGAAAAAAATACAATTATGGCAAATCAGTATCAAAATAATGAATTTGAGATTTGTTCTGTTGATGATTATAAAGAAAGAGTAATAGAATTTTTAAGATATTTATCTCCAAATATATATTTACAAAGGATTATAGGAAGAGCTCCTAAAAATAATACGTTATTTTCTAATTGGGGTATGAGTTGGTGGAAAATACATGATGATATAATAAATTATATGAATAGTAAAAACTATAGACAAGGAGATTTTTATAATTATAGAAATGGAAGTGCTTTAAAAATTTTTGTTTGATTTTTAAAGTTTAAAATTATTGAAGTTCATTAATAGGTTTTTTTATTATAATATAATAATATAGTACAAAATTTTATTATAGTATTAAATTATATTGAAATAAATTTTTTCTTTTGATATAATCTAAAAATATCATTAATTTAGGGGGTATTCTAATGAGAGCAAGCTGGGACGAATATTTTATGCAAATTGCAGAAATAGTTAAAACACGCTCAACTTGTTTGAGACGTCAAGTTGGAGCAATTATAGTTAAAGATAATAGAATAATTACAACAGGATATAATGGTTCACCTTCAGGAATTAAACATTGTACAGATATGGGTTATTGTGAAAGAGAAAAATTAAATATTCCATCTGGAGAAAGACATGAACTTTGTATGGCTTTACATGCTGAACAAAATGCTATAATACAAGCTGCTAATTTAGGTATAAGTACAAAAGATAGTACAATTTATGTTACATTACAACCTTGTACTATATGTGCAAAGATGATAATTAATGCTGGAATTTTAAAAATAGTTTATAAAGGTGTTTATCCAGATGAGTTTGCTATTAATATATTAAAAGAAGCTAATATAGAACTTATTAATATTGAAGAATAAATTTTATTGAAAAAAATAAAGCAGAAATATTATTTCTGCTTTATTTTTTTATTCACATAAATCTTTAAATTTTTTTGATATTTGTGATTTTCTTGAAATTTCTTTTTTATTTTCAATAAAATACTTACCATTTTTTTTATATAAAATAGATCCTTCTTTTATATTTTGGGGTAGTTCTTTTATATTAATATTAATAAATTTTTTATTTTCTAGTTCACAGATAGCTATATTATTTTCTATTCTATCTATAATAAATGTAAAATTTTCCAATTGTAACACCTCGATAGATTTTATGGTTTACATTTTCCACAAGGTTCATATCCTTGAGTTATTATATCATTTCTATCATTAAAATATATTCTATTTTCTTCATTTGGCAGAGATGAACATTTTAATTTATGAAATTTTTTTGAATTTTTATTTCCAATATATTTAATTTGGGTATTATCTACTTGAGCATTATCTACTTGAGCATTATCTACTTGAGCATTATCTACTTGAGTATTATCTACTTGAGTATTATCTATTTGAGTATTATTTACTTGAGTATTATCTATTTGAGTATTATCTACTTGAGTATTATCTACTTGAGTATTATCTACTTGAGCATTATCTACTTGAGTATTATCTATTTGAGTATTATCTACTATATTATTGTGTTTATCATTAGCTTCAGGATAGATTTTATTTGAAGTTGTTACAGATAAATTTTTTCCATCAGATAAAAAAATTATTTCCCCCATAATATCATTTCTATATATATCAATATTTGATTTTTCGAGTTTTTCGATTATTTCTTTGTGTGGGTGACCATAATCATTGCCAGTTTCAGATTGTATTACAGCATATTTAGGAGAAACAGCTTCTAACCATTCATCAGATGTTGATGTTGTAGAACCATGATGAGCGACTTTTAACACATCAGATTTTAGATCATAATTTTTATTTAATATATCTTTCTCTGATTTTAATTCACAATCACCTGTAAACATAAAAGAATTTTCATTATAATTCATTTTTAAAACTATTGAATTATTATTATGGTCATCATATTTTTGTTGAGGAGCTAGTACTATAAATTCGGCTCCACCTAAATTAAATTTTTCTCCGATATTTGGAGTTGTTATTTTGAGGCCTTTATTTGCTATTGCATCAAGTACATCTTCAAATGTTTTTGTTGTTGCATAATCATCAGGAAGATAGATTTTTTTAACTTCAAAATTATTTATAATTGTATCAAGTGAACCTATATGATCTTCGTGAGGATGAGTTCCAACAATTATATCAATTTTTTTTATTCCTTCGGTTTCTAAATAATATTTTATATATTCTGAATCATTATTATTACCAGCATCAATAAGCATATTTGAACCATCAGGAAACTTAATTAATGAGCAATCAGCTTGTCCAACATCTAAAAAGTGAACTTCTAGATTATTTTGATTTTTTGTATTATTATTTTCAGAATTACAAGCAAATAATGTTATAGTATTAAATATTATTAATAATAATATTAATATAGAATTTTTGAATTTTTGTTTTATTTTCATACCATAAATACACTCCTTAATTATAAAACTATAAAATTGTAAAAGAATTTTTATTTATATCATAATGATAATTTATATTTTTTAATTTTTCGGTAATTTCTTCTTCATTAACATCTAAACTTTTGCATAATTCATTTAAACTATTATATTCATCTCTTAATTTTAAATTTATAAAACTAAGTAACATATTTGGCTCTTTTGGTATATACATTATAATACCTCCTTATTAATGATAAATTTATTTTTATTAAATTCAATGATGCCTTCTTTTTTTAATTTTGAAAGTTCATTTGATAAAGCACTTCTATCAACAGATAGATAATCAGCTAATTCTTGTCTATTAAATTTTATAGAAAATTTATTATTCTTATTTCTAATAGCTTCTTCCGAAAGAAAAGATAAAATTTTTTCTTTTGTTGTTTTTTTCATAATATGCTCTATTTTTTTTGTTAACATAATATTTTTTTCGCATATTATTTTTAAAATATTCTTTATTATTTGTCTGTGAAATTTACAATTATTATCACAATTTAGAATTATTTTATTACAATTTAGGAAAAGAACTTCTGTATGTTCAAAAGCCACAACACTAACATTAATCTTATTTTCTGAAGATAATGAAAATGTTTCTCCAAATATATCATTTTCTATAATTTTTGAAATTATAGCTCTATTTCCCCAAAAATCTTCTTTTATTATGTTTACACCTCCTTTTATTATAATTCCTATTTCATTAATAGAATTACCAGAATGAAATATATATTCATCTTTATCAAATGATTTTTTATGTGCTGAAAAACAGTTTAGTATTTTTTCTAAATCTGTTTCAGTTATATCTTTAAATAGATTACAATTAATCATTTTGGTTAAAATCCTCTTTTCTGTTGTAAAAACAACCGATTTATTTTTTCTATAATAATATAATAATTAAAATTATAAAATAAATCAATTATAATATTGAAAGGAATAGATATTTATGAAAAATAATAAGTTGATAAAAAGAAAAATAATAAAAATAGATAATGATAAATGTAATGGTTGTGGAATTTGTGCTAATGTATGTCATGAGGGAGCTATTAAGATTATTGATAATAAGGCAGTATTATTAAGAGATGATTATTGTGATGGTTTGGGAGATTGTTTACCAGTTTGTCCAGTTTCAGCTATAACTTTTGAAGAAAGAGAGGCACTTGAGTATAATGAATTTGAAGTGAAAAAGAATATAAATAAAAATTTTGAAATTAATCAATATGAGAATAATATAAATAAATATAATATTAAGAGTTGTATTTCATCTTGGCCAATACAAATAAAACTTGTATCGGTTAATGCCTCATATTTTAAAGATTGTGATTTACTTATAGCAGCAGATTGTACTGCTTTTGCATATGGTAATTTTCATAATAATTTTATGAATAATAGAATAACACTTATAGGTTGTCCTAAACTTGATAGTATTGATTATTCTGAAAAAATTTCAGAAATTTTAAAATTGAATAATATTAACTCTATTACAATAGTACGTATGGAAGTTCCTTGTTGTTTTGGTATTGAGAATGCTGTAAAAAAAGCTATAGTTAATTGTGGAAAGAATATTGATTTTAATGTAAATGTGGTTTCCACTAATGGAGAATTATTAAAATAAAAACACTTTTTAAGTGTTTTTATTTTAATATTGTATTTTTAATTATTTCTATTCCTTTTCTTATTTCTTCAAAAGAAAGTGAGCCATAACCAGCTATAAAACTATTTTTAAATTTTTCGTTTATTTTATTATTAAAAAAGTCTGATATTAGATAAATTTTTACATTATTTAAGAGTAGTTTATTATATAATTCTAATTCATTATTAATATTTTTTATTTTAAATATTATATGATATCCAGCGTTTTCACCAAAAAATATTATGTTATCTTTAAAATGGTATTTAAGTTCTTTTATTATGAATTCTCTTTTTTCGCTATAAATTTTTCTCATTTTATTTATATGAGTTTCATAATGTCCATAACTTATGAATTTTTCTAATATTAGTTGTTCAAGTTTTGATACAGCACAGCTTGTATTTTTATAATTGTTTTTATATATATTAATAAGTTTTTCTGGAATTATTAAATAACTTATTCGTAATGTAGGAGATATTGAACGAGAAAAACTCCCAAGATATATGACATTATCATTATTATCTATACTATGTAAAGCTGGTATAGGTTTTGAATCATATCGAAATTCACTATCATAGTCATCTTCTATTATATATCTATTTTTACCTTGTTTAACCCATTTTAATATTTCTAATCTTCTATTTATAGGCATTGTTATTCCTAATGGAAATTGGTGGGACGGAGTTATATAAACAACTATATTTTCCATATCTTTGATATTTTCAATTGATATACCATATTCATCAGTTTCAACAGATATTATATTATGACCCATTCTTTTAAAATAATTATATGAATTTATATATGTAGGATCTTCCATAGCTATTTTACAATCTTTTTTTAATATACTATTTATTATTTCTATTAAATTATCTGTACCAGCTCCTATTATAATTCTATCAGAACTTGCAACTATTCCACGTCTTAAATATATTTGATTTGATATAACTTCTCTAAGACTTTTTTCTCCTTCTGTTGGAGATATTTTTAAAAAATCATAAGCATTTAAATTTAATACTTCTCTTATAAGTTTTTTCCAAGTTGTGTATGGAAATGAACTTTTATCTATTCCATATAATGAGAAATCTAATAGATTTTTGTTTTCTTCTTCTTTTTGAAAATTAATATTGATATATTTTTTTTGATTAAAATTTATAATATCAAGATTTTTGATATCACAAACATAAAAACCACTTTTAGGTATTGATTTTATGAATCCTTCAGAAACTAATTGACTATATGCTGTATCAATAGTATTTATACTAACAGAAAGTTGTTTTGATAATTTGCGTTTTGATGGAAGTTTTGTACCCATTTTTATATTTTTTTGTATTATTGATTTTTTTATACTTTTATATATTTGTATGTATAATGGTTCTTTTGTTGTTTTATCTATATTTATCATTTTTGAATTGTTCTCCTTAAATTATTTTATAATCTGGTACTATAAAATTTTATTAAATTGATAATTTTAATAATATCAGTTTGTGATATTATAAATCTATAATTATTTTAAATCAATAGGAGAATAAATTTATGAATAAAACAAAAGAGTTATTAATTACTTCTTTATTTATTGCATTAACATTTTTATTTACTATGTTCATAAATATTAAGTTGCCAATTTTTTCAAATGGGGGATTAATACATATAGGAAATGTTCCATTATTTGTAGCAAGTGTAATTTTTGGTAAAAAAATTGGTATGTATGCAGGGGCTATAGGTATGGGAATGTTTGATTTAGTTTCAGGGTGGATTTTATGGTTTCCTTTTACATTTTTAATATCTGGAATTATAGGTTATATATTTGGCAAAGTTAATGAAAGAAATTTTAGTTTATCAAAATATATAATAGCAATAATATTTGTATTAATAATTAAAGTTTTTGGTTATTATATAGCAGAAATAATTATAATAGGCAATTTTATAGTTCCTTTAAGTTCTATACCAGGTAATATATTACAAATTTTTATTGCTGGGTTTATAGCTTTTCCTATTATAATTTTTATAAAAAAGTATAATTATTTTAAAATAAATAATATATAAATATAGGAGGATTTTTATGTATAAATTAATGACACCAGGACCTACACAGGTTAGAGAGAATGTAAGAATGACAAGAAGTATTAAAGCACAAAATCCAGATATTGATATAGATTTTTTGGAGTTTTATAAAGATACTTGTGATATGTTTTCAAATTTTTTTAATACTGATAATGAGTTTTTTATATTAGCTGGTGAAGCTATACTTGGTTTAGAAGCAGCTTGTGCTTCTTTAATTGAAAAAGATGATAAAGTGCTTGTTATAGATAATGGAATATATGGTAGATATTTTAAAGATTTTGTTGAAATATATGGAGGAGAATGTACTTTATATAGTTCAGATTATAAGAATACTATTAATATTTTGGAACTTGAAAATTTTATAAAAAATAGTAATATCAATTTTAAGTGTGCTACTATTGTACATTGTGATACTCCTAGTGGAGTATTAAATGATGTTGAAAATATATCTAAGATGTTAAAAAAATATAATATTTTAAGTATTGTTGATAGTGTTTCAGGAGCTTTTGGTATACCTTTAAGTATGGGAGATATTGATATATTATGTTTAGGTTCTCAAAAAGCATTATCAGCACCTCCTGGAATAACTATTATTGGTGTTAGTAATAGAGCTAAGGATATTATGGAAAAAAGATTAACTCCTATTTGTTCATATTACGCTAATATTAAATTGTTTAAAGATTATTATCAAAAAAAATGGTTTCCTTATACTATGCCTGTAAGTGATATTTATGCAATAAGAAAAGCTATTGAAAATTTAGTAAATGATAAAAATGTCTTTGTAAGGCATAAAAAAATAGGAGAAGCAATAAGAAAATCTCTTCTTAAGTCTGGATTAAGTTTATATTTAGAAAGTGGATATTCTGATACGGTTACTGTTATAAATTTACCTGAAAATGTTTTAGATGATGATGTAATTTCGATTATGAGAAATAAATATAATATTTTAATTACAGGTTCTTTTGATATTTTAAAAGGAAAAGTTATAAGGATTGGAAATATGGGCGAGAATGCAAATATTGGAGATATATATTATACATTATATTCACTTACAAAAACTTTAAATGAGTTAGATGTCTCTTTAAATCATAATATAGGAAAAGTGTTTATTGATTTAATTAATGAATAATAAGAGCGAATTGAAAATCAATTCGCTTTTTATATGAACGAATATTTATATTTTTTGGTAATTTGTTATATAATTTTAAATATTTTTTGTTATAGAGTAAAAATATAAATATTCGGAATTTTATTATTTTTGTATAATTTTATTAGCAAAATCATTTATTACAATATCATTATAAGGAACTCTTTTTTCTAATTCTCCACCTTCTTGCATAATATCTTGTATGATATTAAAACCTTTTTCGTCAACTAATGGATTTATATTCCAAGTATCTTGATTTTTGTATCTTTCTATTATTTTAGATAATGTATCTATATCAAATTCTTTAAAGTGTGGATGAATTATTTCAGCTATTTCTTTTGGTGTATGAGAATTTACCCATTGTTGTCCTTTGTATATTGCATTTATAAATTTTTGAATAATTTCTTTATTATTTTTTATATATTCATCTGTAGCCATATAAACTGTATAAGGTATATAACCACTTTCTTCTCCTAATGATGCTACGACATAACCACTTTTGTTGTTTTCAAGTGATGTTGCAGTTGGTTCAAATTCGACTGTAAAATCACCAATACCACCTTGAAAAGCTCCAGCTGTGCTTTCAAATGAAATGTTATTTATAATATCTAAATCTTCCCCAATTTTTAAATTTTTATTCTTTAAAACATATTCCAATACTAGTTGTGGCATTCCACCAGCTCTTCCACCTATTATTGATTTTTCTTTTAAATCATTCCAATCGAAATTTAAGTTATTTTCTCTTGATATAAGGAAATTACCAGCTCTTTGTGTTAGTTGTCCAAAAATTTTAGGATAGTCTTTTTTTCCTTCATTATAAACATATATTCCTGCTTCTGTTCCTAATAAAGATATATCAGCAGAATTTGAAAGTAGTGCTGTCATAGATTTATCTGCACCATTTCCAACACTTAATTCGATTTCTATTCCTTCATCTGCGAAAAATCCTTTTTCCATAGCTACATATTGAGGTGTATAAAAAACAGAATGTACAACTTCATTTAATCTTACTTTCTTTATATTATTATTATTTTTACAAGCAGTAAGAGATAATATAAAAATTATTAAAATTGATAGAAGAACAGTCAATTTTTTATATATTTTCATTTTTAATCCTCCTATTTTTTATAATATATTATATGTATTATAAAAAAAAATGTTAATTTTTTTAAAATAGTACAGAATATATATTAAATTAATTAATAAATTTATATATTGAATTTTTGTTAGCACTCTTGCTTAGTGAGTGCTAATAATGTATAATACAAGTATAAAATATTGATTTTTAAAGGAGGAATATTTATATGAATATACAAAAATACACACAAAATTCATTATTGGCAATACAAACTGCTAAGGATATAGCAATAGAATATCAAAATCCTCAAATAAATCAGGAGCATTTGTTATATTCTCTTTTTAAACAAGAAGATGGTCTTATTCCACAACTTTTTATGAAAATGAATGTAAATATTAATTCTTTTATAAATGAAATTTTAAATGAAATTAAAAAACTACCTAAAGTTATAGGTGATAATAATATATATATGTCATCAGATGTAGATAAGATATTAATTGCATCAGAAAAATTAGCTGACAATATGAAAGATGAATATGTTTCAGTTGAACATATATTTATGTGTATATTAAAAAAACCAAGTGATATTAATAAAAAAATATTTAGAAATTTTAATATTGACAGTGAAAATTTTTATAAAGTTCTTTCAACTGTTAGGGGAAATACAAGAGTAACAAATGATAATCCTGAAGGTACTTATGATGTTTTAAGAAAATATGGAACAGATATTGTAGAAAAAGCTAGAACAAATAAACTAGATCCAGTAATAGGACGTGATGATGAAATAAGAAACGTTATAAGAATACTATCAAGAAAGACTAAAAATAATCCTGTTCTTATAGGCGAGCCAGGAGTTGGTAAAACTGCAATAGCTGAAGGACTAGCTCAACGTATTGTAAAGCAAGATGTTCCTAATAGTTTAAAAGATAAGACTATTTTTTCTCTTGATATGGGAGCGTTAATTGCAGGAGCAAAATTTAGAGGAGAATTTGAGGAAAGACTTAAAGCAGTTTTAACTGAAGTTAAAAAGAGTGACGGAAAAATAATACTTTTTATTGACGAACTTCATACAATTGTTGGAGCTGGTAAAACTGATGGTGCTATGGATGCAGGAAATTTATTAAAGCCAATGTTAGCACGTGGTGAATTACATTGTATAGGTGCAACAACATTAGATGAATATAGACAATATATAGAAAAGGATCCTGCTCTTGAAAGACGTTTTCAACCTGTATTTGTTAATGAACCTACTGTTGAAGATACAATAGCAATACTTAGAGGTCTTAAAGAAAGATATGAAATTTATCATGGTGTAAAAATTCAAGATCAAGCTATTATTGCAGCATCTATACTTTCTAATAGATATATATCTGATAGATTTTTACCAGATAAAGCTATTGATTTAATAGATGAAGCTTGTGCATTAATAAGAACAGAAATTGATTCAATGCCTATTGAACTTGATATAATACAAAGAAAAATTATACAACACGAAATAGAAGAGGCAGCTTTGAAAAAGGAAAATGATAAAATATCAAAAGAGCATCTTAAAGATATACAAAAAGAACTTGCTGATATGAAAGAGAAATTTTCAACATTAAAAGCTAAATGGGATAATGAAAAACAAGCAATACAAAAAGTACAGAAGTTAAAAGAAGAAATTGATAATATAAATGCTGAAATAGAAATAGCTGAAAGAAACTATGATTTAAATAAAGCAGCTGAATTAAAATATGGTAAATTACCAGAAGCACAGAAAAAATTGAAAAGTGAAGAAGATGAATCAAATAAAACAAAATTTACACTTTTAAGAGATAAGGTAACAGATGAAGAAATTGCAAGGATAATAGAAAGATGGACAGGTATACCAACTGCAAGACTTATGGAAGGAGAAAAAGACAAACTTATAAATCTTGAAAATATATTACAAAAAAGAGTTGTAGGGCAGAAAGAAGCTGTTACAAAAGTATCAGAAGCTATATTGAGAAGTAGAGCAGGTATTCAAAATCCAAATCGTCCAATAGGTTCATTTTTATTTTTAGGGCCTACTGGAGTAGGAAAAACTGAACTTGCAAAGACACTTGCAAGAACATTATTTGATGACGAAAAAAATATAGTAAGAATTGATATGACTGAGTATATGGAAAAGTTTTCTGTATCAAGACTTATAGGTGCACCTCCAGGATATGTAGGATATGAAGAAGGAGGACAACTTACAGAAGCTGTAAGAAGAAAGCCTTATTCGGTTATATTATTTGATGAGATTGAAAAAGCTCATCAAGATGTATTTAATATACTTTTACAAGTACTTGATGATGGTAGAATTACAGATTCTCAAGGTAGAACAGTAGATTTTAAAAATACTATAATAATATTAACATCTAATATAGGTTCTAATTATTTACTTGAAGGAATTGATGAAAATGGTGAAATAAAGGAAGATACAAAAGAAAATATTAATAATGTATTAAAACAATACTTTAAACCAGAATTTTTAAATAGACTTGATGAAATTGTTTTTTATAAGCCTTTAACAAAAGATAATATAAGATTTATTGTAGATATTATAATTGATGAACTTAATCAAAGATTATTAAATAAACAAGTTAGTTGTGAAATTACAGATAATGCTAAAAATTATATTATTAATAGTGCTTATGACCCTATTTATGGTGCAAGACCATTAAAGAGATTTATACAAAGACATATAGAGACTCTTATTGCTAAAAAACTTATTAAATATGATATAGAACCAGAGACAAAGTTTATAGTTGATTTTGCTGATAATGAATTTATTATAAAATAAATAAAAAGCATACGTTTTACACGTATGCTTTTTATTTTTTGAATTGAATATTATAAGAATTTTCAGATATAATATCAAATTTAAATCCCATATCTTGAAATTTTTCTATTATTGATGGTAATGCTTCAACTGTAGTTTCTTTACCTTTAGTTTGATGCATAAGTACTATTGCATCTTTATCTTTAGAAACTGTTTTAAATATATTATTTTTTATTTGTTCTGATGTTATATTTTTTGTAGTAGCATCTTTAGCTTCTGAATTCCAATCTGTATATATATAACCTCTTTTTTTTAATTCATCTGTTATTTCTTTCATAATATTTTCATTACCATAGTTTTTACTTACACTATTATTTGAACCACCTGGAAGACGAACAAGTTTAGTTTTATATCCTATAATACTTTCAAGATAAGCTTCTTCTTTATAAAAATCTTTAAAAAAGTTATCAACGCTTGAATATATATATTCATAATTATGACTATATGTATGGTTACCTATTGCATGACCTTCATTAATCATTCTTTTTAAAATTTCAGGATTTGCTTCTCCAGTAAGATAGAATGTTGCTTTTATATTGTAATTTTTTAATATGTCAAGTATATCTTCTGTGTTATGAGAAACAGAGTCATCAAAAGTTAAATATACTGTATTCTTTTCATTAGTATTCTTTTCATTAGTATTCTTTTCATTAGTATTCTTTTCATTAGTATTCTTCTCATTGGCATTTTTTTCATTAGTATTTTTCTCGTTGGCATTTTTTTCATTAGTATTCTTCTCGTTGGTATTTTTTTCATTAATATTCTTTTCATTGATATTTTTATCAATAATATTGAATTCAGGTGCTGATTTTATTGTTTTATCAATTATGCTTATAGCTTGTTTTAATGTTAATTTTGAATTTTTATTGAGATTTTTATCAATAATTCCTCTTTTTAGTAAAAAATTGTATGAAGTATCATTTTGATTATCTATATAAATGTTATGATAAGATACTTTAATGGTATTTGCTATTGTATTAGCGAAATCATTTATTGATATTGTATTTTCAGGAGCAAATTTATTTTCACTTTCACTGCTCATTATACCTAGTGCTATAAGTTTTGGTATATGGCTTTGTGTTTCAATATCTATATCATTAAATTGATTTTCAAATTCTGGAAAAGTGTTTGGTAGTTCGCTATTATTTAATATTTTATAAAGCTCATTAATATATATTGAAATTTCACCCTTATCTATATAAAAATTTTTTCTTTCTTCAAATTTAGGTATTATTTTTTTATCTAATGAATTTTCAATTGCAAATGCTGATATTGAAAAAGAATTAAAAGATATTGTGAATATTAATAAATATATAAATTTTTTCATTGTAAAAGACCTCCTTTATTATTATATATATATTATATAATATATGACGATATAAATTTATTAAAAGTTTCATAAAATTAATTTATAAATAATTTAATACTTTTTAATATTAGGTATTGTGTATTAAAAAGTAGTATGTTATAATCAGTATGAAAGGGGATAATATATGAATACTCAATTTAGAAAAGGAGTAATTGAAATGTGTGTTTTAGCTCTTATAGTTCAAAATGATATGTATGGTTATGAAATTGTACAACGTATAGCATCTTATATGGATATTAATGAAGGAACTGTTTATCCAATATTAAGAAGATTAACAAAAGAAGAATATCTTGTTACTTATTTAAAAGAGAGTACAATAGGACCAGCAAGAAAATATTATCATATAACTGATAAAGGAAAGGGATATTTTAGCTCTATAAAATCAGATTGGATTGATTTTTCAAATATGGTGAATGATATATTAAATTTTTATAATATTTAATATTTTTTATTTTAGAAATAAATTTTCAATATTTAGAGATTTATTCAAAGAATTATATAAAAAATAAATAATATAATATTAGACTATTTAGCATATTTTGAAGATGTTGATGTCAAAATAAATTTAATACAGAAATTTTATTTAAGTTATAGAAGTCTAAAATAATTGTTAATTGATTGAGGAATAGAAAATGAAAGAAAATAAAAAAAGTATTGATGAAACTTTAAGAAAAATTAAAGATAAGACAAAAACTATATTTAATAATAAAGAAAATTTTATTGGTAAAGAAAAGATTTTTAAAATAAAGAATATAAGAG
>X157_Grey_Heron__coassemble_1359_pt1 | contig 17571 bp, 15 predicted proteins | sample X157_Grey_Heron__metabat2_low_PE_010 | metagenome-assembled genome bin X157_Grey_Heron | reverse complement strand
CTATAATATAAATTCAAATAAACTATTATTTAAAATTAAAAGCAAAATATTAATATTAAAAAGATATAACATTTCAAAAATAAGAGAATATAATTAGAAAAAAATATTATTACTGTTTGATTTTATAAATACAATAAAAAATTATGAATAAAATATTTACAAAATTTAATAATTATTATACTTATGTTTTAAAATACAAAATAAGTGGATAATATTATCATACTAACAATTATAATGATTTTCTTAAAGCAAAACAAAAATATAAATCACAATTTACTAATTAAGGAGATTTTACTTTATGAATTATGTTACAGATGATGAACTAAATATATACTTAAGAACTATTCAACCTAAATATAAAGGTAATTTAGGAGAAATACAAAAAAAAGCTAATGAATTAAATATACCTATTATACCTCACGAAACAGCTCGATTTTTAAGTGTATTAATGACATTAAAAAAGCCTAAACATATATTAGAAATAGGAACTGCTGTTGGATTTTCAGCAAGCCTTATGGCTCAATACATACCAGAAGATGGCAGTATTACTACAATAGACCGATTTGATATAATGATTCAAAATGCAAAAAAAAATATTGAAAAAATGGAATTAAAAAATAAAATAAAAATACTTGAGGGAGATGCAAATGATATATTACCTACTTTAAATAACAAATATGATGTTATATTCATAGATGCAGCAAAAGGACAATATGGAAAATTTTTTAAACATTGTATAAGGTTATTACCAATAGGTGGTATAATTATTTTTGATGATGTACTACAAGGAGGTAATATATCTCGCTCAAGATTTGAAGTTCCAAGAAGACAAAGAACTATACATAAAAGAATGAGAAATTTCCTTTGGGAAATTTCTCATTCGGATTTATTTGAATCATCCATAATACCTATAGGTGATGGTATCGTTTTATGTATAAAAATTAAAGAAATTGAAAATTAAAAGGAGATATAAATATAATGAATAAATTAAAACCTGAACTATTAGCTCCTGCTGGAGATTTAGAAAAGTTAAAAATAGCTGTAATTTATGGAGCAGATGCTATATATATAGGTGGAGAGGAATATGGATTAAGAGCAAAAGCCAAAAATTTTGATTATGAAAAAATGAAAAAAGGAATTGAATTTGCTCATAATAATAATGTTAAAGTTTATGTAACAGCAAATATTTATGCTCATAATAATGATTTTAAAGGAATGTCTGAATACTTTAAAGAAATCGAAAATCTAGGGGCAGATGCTTTAATAATTTCAGATTTAGGAGTTTTTTCAGTTGCAAAAGAAACTGTTCCTAATATGGAAATACACATATCAACTCAAGCAAATAACACAAATTATATGAGTGCTAATATGTGGTATAAACTCGGAGCAAAACGTGTTGTTGTTGCAAGAGAATTATCACTTAAAGAAATTAAAGAAATTAAAGAAAATATTCCAAATGATATGGAAATAGAAGCATTTGTTCATGGAGCTATGTGTATATCATATTCAGGTAGATGCCTTCTAAGTAATTATATGAGTAATAGAGATGCAAATAAAGGAGCTTGTTCTCATCCTTGTAGATGGAAATATTACCTTGTTGAAGAAAATAGAAAAGGTGAATATATGCCTATTGAAGAAAATGAAAGAGGTACTTACATATATAACTCTAAAGATTTATGTATGTTAAATCATATACCAGATTTAATTGAAAGTGGAATTGAAAGTTTTAAAATAGAAGGAAGAATGAAAACTCCATTCTACGTTGGAACAGTAGTAAAAACTTATAGAGAAGCAATAGATGATTATTTTGAAGATATAGAAAAATATAAAAATAAAATTCCTTATTATTTTGAAGAAATATCAAAAGCAAGTCATAGAAAATATACAACAGCATTTTACTATGGAAAACCTGGAAGCGAAGAACAAGTCTATACAAATAATACTTATATAAGAAATTATGATTTTATTGGAATAGTAAAAGAAAATTATGATGAAAATAAAGGTTATGCAATAATTGAACAAAGAAACAAATTTGAAATTGGTGATGAAATAGAAATAATGCCTGCTAAAGGTAAACACTTCAAAATGATTGTAGAAAAAATGTGGAATGAAGAAGGAATAGAAATATATTCAGCTCCACACCCAAAACAAATTTTAAGACTAAAATTTTCAAGACCTGTAAAAAAATTTGATATTCTTAGAAAAGCTATAAATTAAAAAAAAAGATAAATATTATAGTAAATAATATTTATCTTTTTTTTAACTTAATCATTAATTGACAAAAAAGTTTATTTAAAATATAATTATATTTATAATAAAACGGATAATAGAAAAGGAATAAAAGTATGGAATTAACACAATGTATAAATTATTTACTAACAACATCACAACATACAGTATTTCAATATCTTAGTAATAAACTTTCTGAATATGACATAACACCATCTCAGTATGGAGTATTAAGTTGCTTGTGGGATAAAGAATTTGCAACTCCAAAACAAATTTCAGAAACTTTATTTATAGAAACTTCTACTATTTCTGGTGTTATTGATAGGATGGAGAAAAAAAATCTTGTTGAAAGAGAAGTTAATAAAGAAGATAGAAGAGAAGTAAGAATTGTAATAACTGAAAAAGGTAAATTATTAAAAACTCCTATACAAGAAATTATTGAGCAAGTAAATAAAGAAGTATTAAAAAATTTTAGTGAACAAGAAATTTTTGTTCTTAAAGAAAATTTAAGGACTATTGCTACAACAAAACTTATTTAATAATTTTAAAATTTATATATAATATACTATTTAAATATAAAAAGATATGTATTTAATAAATACATATCTTTTTACTATTCATACTTCAATACTATTTATTTAGGTTCTATAAAAGGTATTGAAAAATATTCCGTTAAAGCTTTTACAATAGTTTTAGCTATTCTATTTATATTATCCTTTATAAATTTCTCATCTTCTAAATTATCATGATAAGCTATTTCAATAAGCACTGAAGGTGCTACTGTTTTTCTAAGCTCTGCTAATGATTGGGTTGGAATTGATTCTATATTTTGAGGATTAGGATATATTTTCTTAAAATTATTTTCAAGTATTTCAGCAAAATATTCCCCTGGAATACTTTTATACCAATAATAGATATCTGTTCCTCTAAGCTTTCCTGTAAGACTTGGAGGAGCAGCATTTGAATGCAAAGCAAGATGTAAATCATAATCATCACTATTTGATTCATTTATCACTTCTGTTAATGTCATATCTGGTTTATTTCTTGTGTAATCTATACCACTTGCTTCAAGATATGGTATCATAGCATCAGCAATCAAATTCATATACTCTTCTTCACTTCCACCACTAGCATACTTATTAAATTCTTGTAATGATGGGCTCAAATATATTTTTGGCATATATAAACCTCTTAAAAATTATTTAATATTATAATATGCTAATTATAATTATAAATTTCATAAATTATAAATATTTTTAATAATTAATTAGATTTATCAAGCTTTATATATTCCTTTTCATTAATATACTCATCATTTTTTATATCAAAAAAAACAATTTTGTTATTATTTTCATCTTGTTTAACTCTAATATAAATTTTATCTCCAAAATTTATGTTTCCTTTTAAATATTCTTCTGCAAGTTTATCCTCAATATTTGTTTGTATTGCTCTTCTTAAAGGTCTTGCTCCATAAGAAGAATCGTAACCTTCATCTGCAATAAAATCTATTATTTCATCTGTAAATATTATATTAATACCCATACTATCCTTAGTACGTTTAATAAGAGATTTTGAAAGTATTTTAACTATTTCAGTTATATTTTCACGACTTAATGTATGAAACACTATAATATCATCAATTCTATTAAGGAATTCAGGTTTAAAAGTATTTTTAACCTCGTCCATAACACTTTTTTTCATATCTTCATAATCTTTTTCTACAGATTCAATTGTTTTAAAACCTAATTTTTTAGGTTCAATAATATTTTTTGCTCCTGCATTTGATGTCATTATTATAACAGTATTCTTAAAATCAACTTTTCTTCCTTTTGCATCTGTAATATGTCCATCATCAAGTACTTGTAATAAAACATTAAAAATATCAGTAGATGCTTTTTCAATTTCATCAAATAACACAACTGAATATGGTTTTCTTCTTACTTTTTCACTTAATTGACCACCTTCTTCATATCCAACATAACCTGGAGGAGAACCTATCATCTTTGAAACACTATGTTTTTCCATATATTCCGACATATCAATACGTATGAGTGCATCATCATCACCAAACAATACTTCAGACAATGCTTTAGAAAGTTCTGTTTTTCCAACACCAGTAGGTCCAAGAAAAAGAAAAGAACCTATAGGTCTTGATGGATCTTTTAAACCAACCCTACCACGTCTAACTGCTTTTGAAATCGCTTTTACAGCTTCCTCTTGGCCAATGACTCTTTTATGAATTACTTCCTCCATATTTATTAATTTTTCACTTTCTGATTGCTGTATAGTTTTTAATGGTATACCAGTCCAATTAGATATTATATCAGCAATATCTTCTTCTGTAACAGTTGTTTTAAGAAGATGGAGTTTTTCTTCCCATATTTCTCTTTGTTTTTTTAACTCATTCTTTACATCAAATTCTTTTAATTTTATTTGAGCTGCTTTTTCAAAATCTTCATTCTTTATAGAAATTATTTTATTTTCAATAATATTATTAATCTCTCTTTCCAATTCCTTTATTATTTTAGGTGGAGTATAAGTTTTTAATTTTAATTTAGAGGAAGCTTCATCAATTATATCTATTGCTTTATCTGGTAAACTACGATCTGAAATATATCTATCAGAAAGCATTACTGAAGAAACTACTGCTCTATCAGTTATTTTTATATTATAATAGTTTTCATATTTTGCTTTAACTCCTCTTACCATAATTATAGCTTCATCTGTTGTTGGTTCATCAACATTAATAGGACTAAATCTCCTTTCAAGAGCCATATCTTTTTCAATATATTTTCTATATTCTTCAATAGTAGTTGCTCCTATTACTTGTAATTCTCCTCTTGCTAAATAAGGTTTTAGTATATTAGCAGCATCAATAGCACCTTCAGCTCCACCTGCACCTATTATAGTATGAATTTCATCAATAAAAAGTATTATATTTCCTTTTTTTCTAACTTCTTGTATAACTTTCTTAATTCTATCTTCAAATTCTCCTCTATATTTTGAACCAGCTATCATTGATGGTATATCTAAAGAAACTAATCTTTTATCTTTCATAATGTCTGGAATATCTCCCATAACAATTTTTTGTGCTATTCCTTCTACAATTGCAGTTTTTCCAACTCCTGGTTCTCCAACGAGACAAGGATTATTTTTAGTTCTTCTACTTAATATTTGTATTACTCTATTCATCTCATTTTCTCTACAAAAAATAGGGTCAAATTTATTCTCAATTGCTTTTTGTGTAAAATTATGACTAAACTTATCAATAAAAGGTGTATCACTACTTTCTTCATCATATTCTAAGCTTTTTTGATTCATACCTATTGATAATGAATTATTTTCACTAATTCCAAGCATATAATAAATTTCATCTATTACTTTTCGAGAATTTAATCCTATTGAATTCATAATTTTTGAAGCTAAATTAGTTGTATCACTTAATAAGGCAATAAGTATATGCTCTGTTCCTATAGCCTTTTCATTAAGTTTTTCTGCTTCAAATCTAGCTAAATTTAAAACTTCACTTGCTTTTGGAGTATATTTATAAACTTGTGTAACTATTTCATTTTTAATATTTAATTCATCAATCTTTTTTAAAACTAAATCTTGATTAATTGAATTAATTTCAAAAACTTTACTTGCAATACTATCATTAGTAGAAAGAAGCCCTAAAAGTAAATGTTCTGTTCCTATATATCCATATGAAAATTTTTTTGCCCATTCTTTAGCTTTTTCTAAAGAAATTTCTGCTTTTTCAGTATAATTATTTTTCATATAATTCTTCCTCCTTAATATAATATTCTCACAAAAAACTATATTTTAATTAATATTTTTATATTTAAAAATATTAAAAGGATAATAATTTGGTATTTCAAAAAAATCAAATTTATCAATATTATCATATAATTTAAAACTTAAACCGGCCGAAAATAATGAAATATTAACTTTCTTCACATTTTTAATATTACTATATTTCATATCACCAACAATAGGAAAACCGGAATTTGAAAGTTGTACTCTTATTTGATGATGTCTTCCTGTTATAAGATTTACTTTTAAAAGTGAAATTTCTCCAAGTTCACAATCATCTTTGACATCAACAGTTTGATAATTCAAAATTGCTTTTTTAGCTCCACTAGTATTATAATTTACTACATTAGAAATATTAAGTCTCGAATTTTTAAGTAAAAAATTTTCTAAATTTGCCCTTTGTGGTGTTCTTCCGTAAACAACAGCTAAATAAGTTTTAACTATTTTATTTTGTCTAATAAAATCTGACAATATAGTATTATATTTTTTGTTTTTTGAAAAAATCATAATTCCACCAACTGGCCTATCTAATCTATTAATTATACCTATATTCTTCAATTTTTTATCTTCAATCAACATTGTCATAATATCTTTATCACCAGTTTTATCTGGTTGAGATGGTATTCCTGGTTCTTTTAATACAACAATAATATTTTCATCTTCATAAAATACTTTTATATTCATATTATCTTCTTTCATATTTATATTATTTTTTCTATAATTTTACTACTAAATGGTTGCATATTAACTTTTAAAAAATTTCCTTCAACAATATATTTTTCATTATTAATATCAAAACCTTTTTCATATGATGTTATAAGTGTTATCAAATTATCTTTATCAAACATATATATATTATTTACAGGAATCTCAATTTCTTTTTGTTCTGTTGTATTATTTAATATAACAAGCACTGAATTATTTTTATAAAATCTACCATATGCAATTATACCATAATCTTTATAAACTATATTTATAGAACCTTTTCTAAAAACTTCTCTACTTTTTCTTATATTTATAATTTCTTTATGATAATTTAATATATCGTAATTTTCGTTTCCCCAAGGATAAGTTCTCCTATTATCTGGGTCAGTCCAACCTGTAACTCCTGCTTCATCTCCATAGTAAATAGTAGGACAACCAGGCCAAGTCATTTGTATAGTTACAGCCTCTTTCATTATACCTAAATTAACTCCAACATCTGCAGACTCACTTCCATTTAAATGAAGACGTCCAACATTCATATTAGTTCTTGTTAAAAAACGAGAATGATCGTGATTTGAAAGTTCATTCATAGCACTATATAATGATTGATAGGATAATCTTGCCATATTATATCTCATACCATCTTCAAAAACATCTGCATTACATAATAGGTCATTTTTAAAATCTTCACTATGTTTTTCCATACCTGTTAAAAACCAAGAAACAGGTTCCATAAAAGCATCATAATTCATAATCGTATCCCATTGGTCACCTAACAACCAACTAGAAGCATCACCATAATGCTCTGCAAGTATTATTGAATTCGGATTTGCTGTTTTCACAGATTTTCTAAAATCTTTCCAAAATTTATGATTGAAATCTTCACTATATCCTAAATCAGCTCCTACATCAAGACGCCAACCATCAACATTATAAGGAGGAGATACCCATTTTTTACCTATTTCAAGTATATAATTATATAAATCTTCAGATTCTTCATAATTCAATTTAGGATGATTATCATAACCCCACCAACCATCATAACAATCATTATTCGGCCAATTATCATCATACCACTTAAAATAATTATGATAATTACTATGCTTATCTCTATATGCTCCAACTGAATATTTTCCACTAGCACTATAAAAGCCTTCTTTATCAAGCCATTTATTAAATGCACCACAATGATTAAAGACACCATCAATAATTATTTTTATATCATTATTATGAGCAATATTTACAAGATCAGCAAAAAGTTTATTACTTGCTTCCAAATTTTCAATATCTGTTGTTCTTTTAACATACATACTTGCATATCTATTATTAAATTTTTCAAAAACTAATGTACTTCCTCCATCATTAACTATTTTACCATAATGTGGATCAATATAATCATAATCTTGAATATCATATTTATGATTACTCGGAGAAACAAATATTGGATTAAAATATATAACTTCAACTCCTAAATCTTTCAAATATGGAATCTTATCTATTACTCCTTGTAAATCTCCACCATAAAAATTTCTTATATCTTCTTCTTCTGGTTTTTCATCCCAATTTTCTATGTATTTAGTAGGTTTACCTAAATATATATACTCATTATTTTTTACATCATTAGTTTTATCACCATTATAAAATCTATCAACATATATTTGATACATTACAGCACCCTTTGCCCATTCTGGTAATTTAAAATCTCTTATTATTTTAAATTGCCACTCAATACTCAAATCATTTGTTATACCTATTTTAGTATAATACAAAATTTCATAATCTTTTTCTATTTCAAAATAATATGTCGTTATACCTTCATCTGGTGGAATAACAATTCTAAAATAATCAAAATTATTATGTGTATAATATTTTTTCATTCTTATTTTTTTGCTATCATTTTTTTTATAATAATTACTATATATTATATAAACATTATCAACATTATCTTGAGCTGTTCTAATACTTATAGTTATATAATCATTTTTTGATGGTTCAACAGGATTTCTAAAATTTTCTGTTTCATCACTAAAAATTGCTTCCTTATTAATTTTTTCATTAAATATCTTTGAATAAAATATAATTTTTTCAAAATAATTTAAATTATTTAAAGATATAGATTTATTCAAAATTCATACCCCCAAGTTTAAAATAAAATATTGTATAATAACATTAAATATTATTTTAACATAATTTATAATTATAATAAATAATTAATTAAAAAATAAAAGCGATTCTTATGAATCGCTTAAAAGTAATTTTTTAAAGTTTATCAACTTTCACTGATTTATCAAAATCTTCTTCTTCACAACAGTTGCATTCATTATCACTACTATAAATATCATCACAATTAGATTCTTGATTATCTTCATCAAAATCATCATATTCAAATTCATTATCCCATTCATCATTCCAATAATCGTCTTCACATTTATTTTTATTAGATTTTTTAATAAAATATATTGTAAAAGCTGTAATAGTCACAAATAAAGCAATGAAAAAAATATATAAAATCTTCTTGTTATCATCTTTCTTTAAATCAATAATTGCTTTTTTTAAATCATCAATAGAATTTGTATTATCTAAAAATTTTTTCATAGTAAATTCTATCTCCTTTCATAATAAAATATTTAATATTAATTATAGCCTTTAAAAAGCTTATTTTTTGAAAAATTTCTATTCCTCTTTAAATCATAATACTCCAAATATGCTTTTTTTAAAATTTGACGTTCATCATTAAATTTTAGTAAATGATAAGCTTCATGAAATTTATAAAAACCTGCATCAGCAAAAAATTCTTCACTTTGAGGTCTACAAAAAAAAGAATTTGCAGACATAAGATACCAATGGACAGTTTTATTTACAATATCATCATTTGTTTTAAATGAGTATTGAGTTTTACCAACATATTTTATAATTTCACATATTGCACCTGACTCTTCTTTCACTTCTCGTAAAGCAGTTTGTCTAAATTTTTCTCCAGGCTCAACAGTACCTTTTGGTAGCACCCAACCCATATATCTTCCATTCTGATTTTTATAAAGAAGCAGAATTTTCCATTTATAAATAACAACACCACCACAACTAACTGCTTCTATCACATATATACCTCCAAATTAAAATTAATTTATACCATATTAATAATAGTATACAGCTTTTTTTGAAGTATTTCAAGCTTATATAACATTAAATTTTAAAATATGTCAATTAATTTTTTTAAATGGAGATTTTAAAAGTTGTTTTTTTATTTTTTTGACTCCATTAATCCACAAAAATAAAACATATGGTATAAAAATAATATTATAATATTTAAAATTAATCATAAGTATAAAATTATAAATACCATGATAAAACACAGTAATAAAAATAGATTTCAAAATTAAAAAAAATCTATAAATATTATTTCTAAATTTTGCATCACCCATATAACACCCCATAATAACACCAAAAAGACCATGTGCTGGAACTGAAAAAATAGCTCTTGATATAGCTGTTTCAAAACCTCCAAAATATGGATTAAATACATATATAATATTTTCAGTCATTGCAAAACCTAGTGAAATAAATACAGAATATACTATACCATCAAAAGGTTCATTAAAATTATAATTATGAAAATCAATAAAATATATAAAAATAAATTTAACAAATTCTTCTATAAAAGCAGAATATATAAAAGAATCTAATAATATTGAAATAAATTTATTATCATTATAATAAAAAATTCCCTCTAAAAAAACTCCTAAAACCCAAACTACAGCTGTACTATATATTCCAAATATAACACCTGTAAAAAGTAAATTTAAAGGTTCTTTCTCATATTTATCACGTATAAAAATATAAACAAGTCCTATAATAGCTGGTGCAACTGCAATTTGTAAAAGAAACATATTACCACCTTTATAAATATTTATAAAAGTATAATGCCCATTTAAAATATTAATTATTACTATTCTTTTTATCCAAAACAGTTTTAATAATTTTTCCTGCTATTGGAGCTGCTTGCTTATTATTACCTACATTCTCAAGTAAAACAGCTATAGCAACCTGTGGATTATTAGCTGGTGCAAATCCGACAAACCAAGAATGAGATTTTCCTTCAGAATTTTCTGCTGTTCCTGTTTTTCCTGCTACTTGATACTTATCTAATTTTGCTCCTTTACCTGTACCAGTATTCACAACATCTATCATCATATCAACAATTATTTTACTTTTATCAGAATTAATAACATTTGTTAATGTCTTTGATAAAGTTTTATCTACTATTTTACCATCATATGATTCTATATGATCAACTATATAAGGTTTTTTCATTACTCCATTATTAGCGATACTTGAAACTAAAGTAGCCATATACAAAGGAGTTACAACTGTTTTTCCTTGTCCTATTGATGTTTCAACAAGTTCACTTTCAGAGCTGTTTCTATCTATTACTACAGAAGATTGACTTGTCGGAAGCTCAAAATTTATTAATGAATTTATCATAATTTTGTCTGCAATAAGTCTTAATTTTTCATTGCCTAAAATTTTACCAATTTCAGCAAAATAACAATTACAAGAGTATGTTATTGCTTTTTTCATATCAACAGCATTATGAGCTTTATTATTATAACAATGTATAATTTTATCTTCAAAATTAGCTTCTCCTTTGCAATCATAAATAAAACTTTCCCAATTTTCTAAATATTCCATAGCTGCAATAGTTGTAACAAGCTTAAAAGTTGAACCAGGTGGATATAGCCCTTGTGTTCCCCTATTTATAAGAGGACTTTCTTTAGAAATTTTTAACTCCTCCCAATCTTTATCAATATTATTAGGATTAAAATCTGGATATGATTGCATAGCTAAAATTTTACCAGTTGAAGGTTCCATAACAACAATAGCACCTTTTTGAGAACCTAATAAATTGCCTGCTATCGATTGTATATCCATATCTATTGTAAGAATTACATCATTTCCTCTTACTTCAGAATTAGTAAACGCATTTGATATTCTTTGAAAAAATTCATTATGAATAGTTTCAAGCTCAAAATTTTTACTTGCTTCTATACCTGTCTTTCCATTATATGAATAACCTGTAATATGAGCTGCCATTCTTGAACGTGGATAATATCTTATATATCTATTATTTTCAAATTTACTTTCAGCAATTATTTGTCCATTAATATCCTTTATACTTCCTCTTTTTATATTATCATCTGTATATTGTAATCTTGGATTATATGAATTTGTTATTATTTTTTCTCTATCTACAAAAGTTAATTTGCAAAGCCATATTATTATAAGAAAAAATAAAATAGATATAAGCCAAAAAATTTTTTTTATACTATCTTTCATACTTATATTATCACTTCCTAAAAATATAATATATAAGTCAAAATTTTTTATATTTATACCAAATCACTATGTTCTTCAATACGTTTTTCACAATAACACTCTATCCATTGAAGAAGTCCTATCATAATTATACTAACAATAACAGAGCTTCCACCATAATTAACAAAAGGAAGTGTAACTCCTGTCATAGGTATAAGTTTTATCACTCCTCCTATTATAATAAAAGATTGAAAAGAAAACATAACTATTATACCTGATGCAAGTAAACTATAATATCTTCTAGTACATCTTAATGCTATTTTTATTCCTCTAAAAAATATCATTATAAATATACATACTATACCTATAGCAAAAAGCACTCCAAATTCTTCACAAATAGCAGCAAATATAAAATCTCTCTCAACAACAGGAATACTTTGAGGCATACCTTTTGTAAGACCACTTCCTAAAATGCCCCAAGTTGATATAGCAAAAAGAGATTGAACTATTTGATATCCTCCTCCATCAATATCAACCCAAGGATTTTTCCAAGCAGCTACTCTAACTCTTACATGACTAAATAATTTATATGCAATAAACGCCGCAAAAGAGGCTAATCCAATGCCACTAAAAAATAATATAGAATTTGAAGTAGAAATATAAAGCATAGCCATATATGTAAGAAAAAATATAAGAGCACCACCTAAATCTTTTTGTATAACAAGCATTAAAACTATTCCAGCACTTAACAATCCAGTCATAATAAGATGTTTTACTTCAATACGTTTTCTAAAAACAGAAGCAATATAAAAAATAAATAAAAATTTAACTATTTCAGAAGGTTGAAAACTAATATTACCTATACTAATCCAATTTACAGAGCCAAATTCCTCATTACCAAATATTATAGTAGATAATATTAATATATAACTTAATAATATATAAAATTTTTCAAATTTTTCAAATCTTGGTATAATTTTAAGTATTGAAGGTATAAAAAGCATAACCAAAACTCCAAATGTCATCCATATAAGTTGTTTTTCAGCTAATTCAGGCTTGAGTCTTTGTAACATAACAAGACCTATATCCAAAAGAAATACCATACTATTCCATATAAGAGGACAACTACTTTTATAAATCAATCTTGTAATATTTAATGATATTATTATAAATATAAGTCCTCCTATACCAATTATAAGATATTTTATATCAAATAAAAATTCTCCTGGTTTATATGAAAGTATTAAATATGAAGTTATATGAAAAAATATTATAATAACTCTTTGTATTGAAACAGCATAATAAGGATTACCTATATAAAATCCTTGTTCTTCTGAAACATAAACTACTCCTTGCCATAAATAAAAAATAATATAGAATACAAATAAATATCTACTAAGCATTAAAACTAATTCAAACATATTATCAACCTCTAAATCTAAATAATTAAGTTGAAATACTTATTTATTTTTATTCAATTCCTCTAAAAAAATGTCCTTTTGTACTTCCTTTATCACTCATATCATTCATAAAAATTTTTGTTTCAGGAGAAATTTGTTTTCCTAAGACAATATCAGAATAAGCATTCAATACACGTTCTGTTTTTTTAGCTCCTTCTTTTGTAAAAAATAGTCTTATATAACCAGTAGAAGTATTTGCAACTTCATCATAAAATTTTAATGTAAATAATGGCTTACAATTCAATATTTGACAAACACATTGTTTACAATCAGGCATAAGTGGAAAATTCATACCTTTTCTGTCTCTTATAAAATATAAATCTTTGTTATATCTTTTTTTACAATATATCTTATTTTCTTTTTCACCATCAAATGAACCAATAGGACATTGATGTGTTGTCATAAGAGGAATATATCCATATCCAAGCATTTCACAATTTGAATTTCCAATACTATTTATTTCATTTATATTTAATTCTGGTGATAAACATATTCTAAAAACATTTTTATCATTCCAAAATTTAACTGATTGACTATTGAAGACATTCATATTATAATCAATAGCTATTTTTTTATTACTATCTTTGATGATATTATATTCTCCTAATGAACGAATAAGAAAACCATCTATATCACTATTAATAAGTTTTTTTATAAAATCATTATATAAACTATTCATACTATTTCTATATATAAATGGTAAAGCTGCAAATAATTTTATATTCATTTTCTTACATCTTTCAATACATTTTTCAATATTTTTTTCAAAAGAATCAGTAAGTTCAAAATATATTGTATCAACATATTTATTTTTACTTGCAATATCAAATTGAATAATATCATTTACTAAAACTGTTATTTTCTTAATTTTAATAATATTATTATTATTTGACTTAAAAAATTCTTTTACACTATTACTTCTTTTTGTTTTTCTTAAAATACTTTCAGAAAGCAAAGTTGTAGCTTTACGTCTTATTTCATTTATATCTGATATATTTATATATATATCTTCATCAGCAATTATATTCAAATGCTCAAGAAAAAATGTAGTTGAACCCATTTTTGAAAGCTGTTTATTTATTTTTTCCTTTGTAATAACCTGACTTTTTGCTTTCTCTACAATATTACCTTTAACAAAAATAGAGCTTCCTTTTTCATCCCAAAGCTTAAGTGTCATAGGTTGACCTTTTATAGCTTTAAATTCACCATATACAATAATTTTTCTTTTGTCTTTATCAAAAGTTGAACGTAATTTATCAAAAAGTAATTTATCATACGTCTTGTAAACAACATTATTTTTAGATATATCACCATTTATAGAAATATTTATAAATTCTCCTTTTTTAGAATTTTTATTTATATTAGTACCAACATTAGAAGAATTTTCAGTCCAAATTTCTATTCCATCTCCTGCAATTAAATCTTCTCTTGTCCTTATAGTTGCACGATTCACTTTTTGATTATAAGAATCAACAAAACCTATTTTAAGACCCCAAGGTTTAGGCCTTTCAACACTCATCATACTAATACCTGAATGATTTTCATAATATCCTTCTGAAAATCCTCCACGATTAAAAAGTTGTAATAATACTTTCATATCATTATCATTAACATTATAATTTTCAGCATTATTAATATACATATCTATATATTTTCTATAAATTTGTGTAACACCAGCAACATATTCTGGATTTTTCATTCTTCCTTCTATTTTGAAAGAAGTTATACCAGCATCTATAAGTTTTGGTAATATAGTTATAGTTTGAATATCTTTTGGTGAAAGTAAATATCCCTCATTTATTTTATTATATCCATTATACAATTTATAAGGTAATCTACAAGTTTGAGCACATCTACCTCTATTACCACTTCTTCCACCCAACATACTACTCATTATACATTGTCCAGAATATGATACACATAAAGCACCATGTACAAATGTTTCTATTTCAGCTTCTGTATTTTCTATAATATATTTTATTTCATCAATTGAAAGCTCTCTACTTAATACAATCTTAGAAAATCCAATACTATAAAGATAATTAACATCTTCAAGAGAATTTGTTGTTAATTGTGTACTTGCATGAAGTTTAAAATCTGGATATTTTTCTCTTATTATTTTCGCTGCACCTAAATCTTGTAGTATTAAAGCATCAATTCCTATTTTATAAAGATGTGTTATAAAATTAAAAAAGCTATTAATTTCTTCATCTTTATATATAGTATTTACAGTAACATATACTTTTACTCCTCTTAAATGACAATAATTACTTACTTCCTCAAGTTCATTAATATCAAAATTATTAGCCTGTTGCCTTGCACTATATAATTTCCCACCAAGATATACAGCATCACAACCATTATTAACAGCTGCATATAGGCTTTTAATTGAACCAACAGGTGATACTAACTCTGGTACTATATTTTTATTCATATATAATCTATAATCTCCTTTCTTAAACTAAAAAATAACATTAATTTAAAAACTTTTCAATTAAAAATTCTTTAAGAAAAACTTAATTTTATAATATTTTTAATCTAAATTCTTATTTTCACTCGGCTTTATAAGAAATTCATTTAAATCTTTTTCAATTTGTTCTTTTTCTTTTTTAATTTTTTCTATTTCTTTATAAAGATTTTTATTTTCTTCTTTAAGCTCATAAAACTGTCTTTCTATATCTTTTATTTTTTCATAAGAAAATCCATTATATCCAAGTTTTAGTTCTTCCAAATTTTTAGATAGAATAATATTTTTTTCAACTTCTTTAAAATAATCATCTGCAATATTAATTGAAGTTAATATTGAAATCATACTACTATTTATACATTTAGCCTCTTCTTTTGATTTTATCTCAAAGAACTTCTCATTTATATATTTTGCAATTTGCTTAATATATTCATCAGGTTCCTCTCCTACAATTGTAAATGTTTTCCCCTCAATAGTTACCTGAACTTTATTTTTCATAAGTAATAAATCACCATTTTCTCTCATATTATTAAACAATTAAACTTATTAAAAACACAAAAATTATATACTAAATTATAACATAAAATATTATTATATCAAAACTATTTAAATTATAAAATTAAAATTGAAAAAATATAAAATTTTGACAAATGAAAAAAGGTCAACTGCCGATGTTGACCTTTTTCATAAAGAGAAGGTATTTCTTATAATATGTGAAAATATTGGGGAGTTTTCACGCTTATATTATAACAAAATCAAAATGTATTGTCTATAAAAATTTAAATTTTTATAAAAATAATATTTTTAACTATTATATTCAGCTAATATCTTTGCTAACTCATATTCTCCCTTAACAATTATTCCATCATTAAGCCTAACTTGTTCATCGTGTGTAAGAGTAGAAACAGGAGTTCCAGTTATTTCGTATAAACTATTACCTTCATCTTCATTTTGATAATATACTGCAATATATCCATCTTTTTGCGTTACTATGAAACTCTTTTCTTTATCTTCTTCAACTATTTTCCTCATAACAACTTCTTTATCAGAAAAAGAAATTATTTGCCAATCAGGATAATATTCTAACATATCATTAAAATCAAATCCTAATAAAAAATATGGTGGAATTTCTTCATTTTCTTCCATCATACCATCATTTTTATAATAATATTGATATATCATTTTCGTTGACTCATTTATTTTATTATCAGAAATAACCATTTTAGAATTATTTTCTTCTTTATTTTCCTCTTTACTTTCAATAATATTATTTTTATCTTCATTAATCAACTCTTGTTCTAAATCATTATTACTTTTTGAATTATCAATACTACTCAAATATATATTTTCATTATTTTTTAATGTATCCTTAAAATTTGATGTAGATTTAAAAACATAAAATACTGTTCCAAAACATATTATACCATTAAAAAAACATACTATACATAAACACACAATTGTATATAATAATTTTCTATTTGTCATAAAATCACTCCCTTTTATAAAGTAATTATTAACAATATTAAAAAAATTATACAAATATTATAATTAAATAAAAATATTGATTTCTTAATATTATAAAAA
>X157_Grey_Heron__coassemble_1358_pt1 | contig 17645 bp, 14 predicted proteins | sample X157_Grey_Heron__metabat2_low_PE_010 | metagenome-assembled genome bin X157_Grey_Heron | reverse complement strand
AAAATTATATGAAAAAAGGAGAAGTAGCAGCAAAATTATTATATAATATTTTAATTTTTGGAGGAATTGTAAATGATACTTACTATTTTTAATATATGTACAAAAAAAGCAGAAATTATACGTGAGAGCGTTGAAAGTGAAAAAAATTTTTATATGGAAAGGGCTTTAAATATAGAAAACAGTTTTTATATGAATTTTTTTGAATTTTCAATAGAAAGTACTGAAGCTGATATATATGAATATTTTGTTGAAGCTGAATGCGAAAATAATTTTTTTTATGATAATATTTTTCTTATGGATAGGGAGAGAAGCAGAAGATTTTTTAAAGTTATGGCTATACATAATACATTAAAAACAATGATTAAAAAAAGAGAGTTGATACATTCAAAAGATATGGAAAAATATCTTTTTGATGTTTTTATGTTTAATGATGCTGAAAAGAAAGTTTATAGGCTTTTATATAAATGTATATTAGAATATGAATATGAATTTCAAAGGCTTTTTTCTATAACAATAGCGAAATACGTTTTTCAACGTAATAAATTAAGTCCTTTTTCATTGGCTTTTATAGAAAATTTTTGCTATAATTCTTTTAATAACTTTTATAATTCATTTACAAAATATATTTCTATTAATAGGAGGCTTAAAAAAGCCGTTGAATGATAGAATTAAAAAGGGGGCTTGTTTTTTTGAGTAGTTTGGAAAGTTTGATTGATGAGCTTTGTCCTTCGGGGGTTGAATTGGTTGAGATTAAAAAAATTTGTAAACTTCAAAGAGGTTCAACAATAACTAAAAATAGTATAGTAGAGGGAAATTTTCCAGTTATTGCAGGAGGAAAGAAACCAGCATATTATTGTAATAAATTTAATAGGGAAGGAAATATTATAACAGTTTCAAGTAGTGGAGCGAATGCTGGATATGTTTCTTATTGGACAGAACATATTTTTGTATCAGATGCTTTTTCTATTAGTGGTATTGAAAATATTGTATTGACAAAATATATATATTATTATTTGAAGAGTATACAAAATAAAATATATTTAAAGAAAAAAGGAGGAGGAGTTCCTCATGTAAGAATATCAGATGTAGAATATTTTAAAATACCAGTACCACCAATAGAGGTACAAAATGAAATAGTTAGAATATTAGATAATTTTACAGAGCTTACAGAAGACTTAAATTTAAATCTTGAGAAGGAGCTTGAGGCGAGGAAAAAACAATATGAATATTATAGAGATTTGTTGTTTACTTTTGGTAGTGAGGTTGAAAGAGTAGAGTTAAATAAAATTTGTAAACTTGAAAGAGGTTCAATAATAACTAAAAATAGCATAGTAGAAGGGAAATTTCCAGTTGTTGCTGGAGGAAAAAAACCAGCGTATTATTGTAATAAATTTAATAGAGAAGGAAATATCATAACAGTTTCAAGTAGTGGAGCAAATGCTGGATATGTTTCTTATTGGACAGAACATATTTTTGTATCAGATGCTTTTTCTATTAGTGGTATTGAAAATATTGTATTGACAAAATATATATATTATTATTTGAAGAGTATACAAAATAAAATATATTTAAAGAAAAAAGGAGGAGGAGTTCCTCATGTAAAAATATCAGATATAAAAAATTTAAAAATCCCACTCCCACCACTACACGAACAACAAAGAATAGTAGATATATTAGACCGTTTTGACGCCCTTTGTAATGATATAACAAAGGGTTTACCTGCTGAAATTGAGGCGAGAAAAAAACAATACGAATATTATAGAGACAGTATTTTTAAAAAATTATTGAAACAACAATAAATTACAGAGGTTATTATTATGGTTGATAAAATGCAAAAAAATAATTGGACTGATGAACAACTACAAGCTATAAATCAAAGAAATGCTGATATATTAGTTGCTGCTGCTGCTGGTTCTGGTAAAACGGCAGTGTTAGTACAACGTATTATAAATTTAATTACCGAAGGTGAAAATCCTATTGATATTGACAGGCTTTTAGTTGTAACATTTACTAAAGCTGCTGCTGGTGAGATGTGTGAGAGAATTGGAGAGGCAATTATTAAAAAACTTAACGAAGAGCCAGAAAATACTCACCTACAAAAACAAATTACATATTTAAATAGAGCTGATATTAAAACAATAGATTCTTTTTTTCTTAAAACTGTAAAAGAAAACTATAATATTGTTAATATTGACCCTTCTGTTAGAACGGCTGATATAACTGAAACAGAACTTTTAAAAGCTGAAGTTATGGAAGAACTTTTTGAAGAACTTTATGAAAGTGAAAATAATGAACAATTTTTAGAACTTGTTGAAATATACGGCAATGGCGTTAGGGATACAGGGCTTAAAGACATTATTATTAAAGTATACAACTTTTTACAAAGTAATCCTTATCCCAAAAAATGGGCTGATGAAATAATTAAAGATTTTAATGTTAATGAAAATATGAACATTGATGATACAAAATGGGGTAATTTGATATTGAAAAATATTAAATTTGAAATTGAAGGAATAATTGATGATATGAAAGGGGCTTTAAATATTATAAATTCTCCTAATGGCCCCGAAAGTTATAAAAATTCTGTTGAAAAAGACTATAATTCATTACTTAATTTTTATAACAGTATAGACAACAGTTTTAAAAGTTGTGTCGAAGCTTTTAAATTAGTTGAGTTTCAAAGTAAAATAGGTTCTTATAGGGGTGATTATAAAGATATTGCTCAAATGGTTCAAAATCTTAGAAAAAATGCTATTGCTAATTTTAAAAAACTTTATAATAAATATTTTGAGGCTGATGAGAAATTTTCAATGCGTATTATATCAAAATTATATCCTATTATTAGCGAACTTATAAAAATTGCTCTAGTTTTTACTGAAAAATATAATAAACAAAAATATGAAAGAATGATTATTGATTTTAATGATTATGGTCATATGTGTATAAAAATATTGCTCGATGAAAATTCTACTATTAATAATGTTATTCCTTCTAAAATTGCTACTGAATTACAAAATAAATATGATGAAATATTAATTGATGAGTATCAAGACAGTAATTTTATCCAAGAAATGGTTTTGTCGGCTATTTCTAAAAAAAGTAAAGGCGAAAATAATCGTTTTCTTGTTGGAGATGTTAAACAAAGTATTTACCGTTTTAGACTCGCAAAACCTGAAATATTTATGCAAAAATATGAAAGCTTTGATAATTCAAATAATAATAATGAAAAAAGAATTGACTTATTTAAAAATTTTAGAAGTAGAGAAAATATTTTATATAGCATTAATTTTATATTTAAACAACTTATGACTAAAGATTTAGGTGAAATAAATTATGATGATAGAGCTATGCTCTATGCTGGTGCTAAATTTTTAGAAACTAATTATAATGTCGGTGGTAGTGTTGAATTACATATTGTTGAGAAAAAAGAACAGCAAAATACAGAAAATGATGTTGATTTGACTGATATTAGTGTTGCTGAAACTGAAGCTTATTTTGTTGCTCGAAGAATTAGAGAGCTTATTGATAGTAATTATATGATTTTTGATAAAAAAATAAATAATTATAGAAAATTAGAGTATAGAGATATTACTGTTCTTTTAAGAAGTAAAAAAAATTGGACTGATGCTTTTACAGATGTTTTTGAAAAGGAACTTATACCAGCTTATGCAGAGGCTACAACAGGTTATTTTGATACTGTTGAAATTGAAACTATTATTGAGTTTTTGAAAATAATTGATAATCCTTTACAAGATATACCTTTTATAGCTATATTGAGATGTCCTATATTTAGATTTACAAGTGATGAACTTGTTAATATAAAAGTTTTGGGTAGCAGTAATATTAATAATAGTATTGATAATAATTTTTATAATTATGCTTTGAATTATATAAATTTAGAAGATAAAAACAATATTACAGTTAGAAAACTTAAAAAGTTTTTTGATATATTGAAAAGATTTAGGGAATTGTCTGAATATATTTCAGTTAGTGAACTTATAAAAACTATATATAATGAAACTAATTACTTTGATTATATTGGTGGTGTTTATGGTGGCAAAATTAAACAGGCTAATTTACTATTGCTTGTTGAAAAAGCTTTTGACTATGAAAACAGTAGTTTTAAAGGTCTTTTTAATTTTATAAAATATGTTGAAAAGGTGCGTAAAACCGATATTGATATTGGAGAAGCCTCAATTAATAGTGAAAATGATAATATAGTTAGAATTATGTCTATTCATAAAAGTAAAGGGCTTGAATTTCCTGTTGTTTTTGTTGCTGGTATTGGTAAGCAATTTAATAAGGCTGATGTTAAAGATAGTTTGTTATTACATCAGGATTTAGGTATTGGTGCTGATTATATTGATTTTGAAAGTCGTGCAAAATATTCAAATATTACAAGATATATATTAGCTCAAGAAATTGATAGAGAAAATATTTCTGAAGAACTTAGAGTACTTTATGTTGCTCTTACAAGAGCTAAAGAAAAATTGATATTGATTGGTAGTATATCTAATGTAGCTAAAAAATGTATTAGTTATATTACTGATGTTTTGGGTGCTGGTTTAACAATATCAAGTTATAAAATGCTTAAAGCAAATTGTTATATGGATTGGATTGTTCCAGCTCTTGTTAGACATAGAGAGGGAGAAAAAATATTAAATTTTGCTGGTACTGATATTAATTTTTATAATTATGAGCTTTATAATGATAAGTCAGATTGGGAAATATTTTTCCATAATAAAAGCGATATAGCAAATGATGTTAAAAATTATAATTGTAGTTTAAAAAATGATAATGATATAAATTTGAAAAGCTTTGATATTAAAAATGATTATAGTGGTTTTAGAGATGATATTATTAATAAAATGAATTGGACTTATAAAAATAAAACTGCTACTTTATTGCCTTCAAATGTTTCTATAACTGAAATAAAAAGAAATAGCTATGTTGGAGATTATTTGGAAAATAATTTGATTAATAGTGATTTATTAGTTGAGTCTATTCCAGAGGATTTTGAGTTCCCTGATTTTGATGGTTCAGATAAAAAAGAAATTCCTCCAAAAACAAAAGGTACTATTATACATACTGTTATGGAGAAATTGGATTTTAAAAGGCAATATAATGAAAATGATATTAAACAATTTATAAATGAGCTTAGTAATAATAATATATTACAAGAGCAAGAAGCGAAGTTAGTTATAAATTATCCTTTCATAAGGTTTTTTAATACTGATTTAGCTAAAAGAATACAAAAAAGTAATAAAATTTTTAAGGAGATGCCTTTTGCTTTGGCTCTTACTCCTTTTGAAATATTTAAAATTGATGAGTATATTGGAATTGATGAAGATATTATGGTTCACGGCGTTATTGACTGTTATTTTTATGAGTATAATAATGAAACGGGTAATGATGAAATTGTACTTATTGATTATAAAAGTGATAATGTTTCTGTTGATGAAATTAAAAAAAGATATTCTATACAACTTCATTTATATAAAATTGCTCTTGAAAGAATTACTGATAAAAAAGTTAAACATTGCATAATATATTCATTTTCAAATAATTGTGAGATTTATGTATAAAAAAAGTGGGTGATAAAGCCCACTTTTTTATATACTTTCTATGTATTTTTTATTTTGTTCTATGAGTTTTAATATATATTCTTTTGATGGTCCTCCTATTACTTTTCTTGATTCAACACATTTTTCAACTCTTATTTCATCAAAAATACTTTCATTGAATACAGGAGATATTTTTTTATATTCTTCAAGTGTTAAGTCATCAAGATTTGTATTGTTATTTATGCAGTATAATACAAGCTTTCCTATTATTTCGTGTGCATCTCTGAATGCTATTTTGTTTTTTACTAACCAGTCTGCTGCATCTGTGGCGTTTGTGAAACCACCTTTTGTAGCATTTAACATATTTTGTTTATTTATTTTCATTGTTTCAACCATTTTAGTAAATACTGGTAAGCACATTTTTATTGTATCAATTCCTGCAAATACGCTTTCTTTATCTTCTTGCATATCTTTATTATATGCTAAAGGTAAAGATTTCATTGTTGTTAGAAGTCCCATAAGGTAACCGTATACTCTGCCTGTTTTACCTCTTATTAATTCTGCCATATCAGGGTTTTTTTTCTGTGGCATTATGCTTGAGCCTGTTGAATAGCTGTCATCAAGTTCTATGAATTTAAATTCATAACTACTCCATAATATTATTTCTTCACAAAAACGGCTTAAGTGCATCATTATTATTGATAATGATGATAGCAATTCGATACAAAAATCACGGTCGCTTACGGCGTCCATACTGTTTGATGTTATTGAGCTAAAGCCTAAATCATTCATAACGCTATATCGGTCAATATCGTATGTTGTTGTTGCTAATGCTCCAGAGCCTAAGGGCATAATATCTGTTCTTTTGTATGTATCTTTTAATCTTTCATAATCTCTTTTAAACATTTCAATATATGCTGTTATGTGGTGAGCAAATGTTATTGGTTGGGCTCTTTGTAAATGTGTATAGCCTGGCATTATTGTTTCTACATTTTCATATGCTGTATTGTTTAAAACTATTATAAGTTCTTTTATTAAATTTTGTATGTATTCTATTTCTTTTTTTACATACATACGCATATCCAATGCTACTTGGTCGTTTCTGCTTCTTCCTGTATGTAATTTTTTGCCTATATCTCCAATACGACTTATAAGTATTGTTTCTATATTCATATGTATGTCTTCTGCTTTTTCGTCAAACTCAATATTTCCTTTTTCAATATCTGAAAGTATTTCTTTTAAAGTTTTTTGTATTAGTTCTGAATCTTCTTTTGGTATTATTCCTCTATCACCTAACATCTTTGAATGTGCTATACTTCCTTCAATATCTTCTTTGTACATTCTTTGGTCAAATGATATTGATGAATGAAAATGATCAACAAAACTATCTGTTGATTTTGTGAATCTTCCTCCCCAAAGTTTCATTTATATTTTCCTCCTATTTTATTTTTTTTGTTGTTCGTTCATTAATGCTCTAACTTTTAGAGGAAGCCCAAAAAGGTTTATAAATCCATCTGCGTCTTTGTGGTCGTATAAATCACCTGTTGTAAAGCTTGCTAAATTTTCATTATATAATGAGTATGGACTTTTTGAGCCTGCTGGAATTATATTGCCTTTATATAATTTTAATTTTACTGTCCCTGTAACTGTTTCATTAACAATATCAAAATATGATGATAATGCTTCTCTTAGAGGTGTGTACCATTCTCCACTATATACAAGTTCTGTAAATTTGTTGCTTGCTATTTCGTTAAAGCTTTGAGTTTGTTTGTCAAGACAAAGATATTCGAGTTCTCTATGTGCAAAATATAATATTGAGCCTCCTGGAGTTTCATATACTCCTCTTGATTTCATTCCAACAACTCTATTTTCGCAAATATCTTGTATACCTATACCATTTTCTCCACCTATTTTATTTAAATATGTAAGTATTTCTATAGGATTTAATGCTTTATTATCTACTTTTATTGGAAGTCCTTTTTCAAATTCTATTTCTACGTATGTTGGTTTATCTGGTGCTTTTTCTGGAGAAACTCCTAATTGTAATATATGTTCATAGTTTGGTTCATTTGCTGGGTCTTCAAGTTCTAAACCTTCGTGACTTAGATGCCATATATTACGGTCTCTGCTGTAACTGTCTCCTTCTTTTACTGGTGCTTCTATTCCTCTATCTTCAAGGTATTTAACTTCGGCTTCTCTGCTGTCCATTTTCCAAGTATCGAGTCTCCATGGTGCTATTATTTTTAAATCTGGAGCAAGTGCTTTTATAGTTAATTCAAATCTTACTTGATCATTTCCTTTTCCTGTTGCACCATGACAAATTGCTGTTGCTCCCTCTTTTCTTGCTATTTCAACAAGTCTTTTTGCTATTATAGGCCTTGCCATTGATGTACCTAAAAGATATTTTCCTTCATATACTGCATTAGCTTTTATACAAGGGTATATTGCTTCTGTAATAAATTCTTCTGTAATATCTTCTATATATAATTTACTAGCTCCTGTTTTTAAAGCTCTTTCTTCAAGTCCTTCTGTTTCTTTTCCTTGTCCTACATCTCCACATACTGCAATAACTTCAGCATCGTTATAATTTTCTTTTAACCACGGTATTATTACAGTTGTGTCAAGTCCTCCTGAATATGCAAGTACAATTTTTTCTTTCATAATTTTTTAGCCCTCCTTAAATTTTTTGGAATTTATTAGTATTTGTATTTCATATGAATTATTATACACATTTTATATTAAATTTCAATATTTTTATTAAAAATAATTGCATATTATAAAAAGTTTGTGTATAATTATTGAAAATGATATTAATATTTATATTTGAATTGGAGGAAATATATATGATTTTGAAAAATAAAAAAATAAAAGCTTGTGTTATTGGTGCTACTGGTTATACTGGTAGTGAGCTTGTGAAAATACTTATGAAACACCCTAATGTAGAATTAAAAAATATTACTGCTAAAAATTATGTTGGGCAAAGATATGATAATATATATGAAAATTTTAGAAATATTAATAATTCTGTTTGTGAAGAAATGAATATTTATGAACTTTCTGAAAGTTGTGATGTAATATTTATAGCATTGCCTCACGGAGTGGCAACTAATATTATTGATGAAAAAGTTTTAGAAAATACTAAAATTATAGATTTAGGTGCTGATTTTAGAATTAAGAATTATGATATATATGAAAATTGGTATAATGTTAAACATAATGCTAAGGATATATTAAAATATGCTGTTTATGGACTTTGTGAAATTAATAGAGATAGTATAAAAAATACAAATATTGTTGCTAATCCTGGTTGTTATACTACTTGTTCAATATTATCTTTAATGCCTTTGATTAAAGAAAATATAATTGATTTTAATAGTATAATTATAGATGCTAAATCAGGTGTTACTGGTTCTGGTAGAGCTTTATTAACAGATAGTCTTTATTGTGAGGTTAATGAAAATTTAAAAGCATATAAAATTGCTTCTCATAGACATACTCCAGAAATTGAGCAAGAGCTTAGTTCTTTTTGTGATAAAGATATTAATATTATATTTACTCCTCATTTGGTACCTATGAATAGAGGTATATTAGTTACTTGTTATGCTAATTTAAATGATTGTTATGATTATGATTATATTAAAGAAGTATATCAAAAATATTATAAAGATGAATATTTTATACGTATTACAAAAGAAGATATTTTTCCTCAAACAAGATGGGTAAAAGGTTCAAATTTTGTTGATATTGGTTTTAAAATTGATTATAGAACAAATAGAATTATAGTTGTTGGTGCTATTGATAATATTATGAAAGGTGCATCAGGACAAGCCGTACAAAATATGAATATACTTTTTGGTATTGATGAGAAAACTGGTATTGATTTTATACCTTCATTTCCTGTTTAATAATAAATATATAAAAAATTATTATATTTTGTAGAAATTTTTGTCAAATAATTAGACTTTTAAATTTGATTTAAAAATTATATAATATTCTCATAAATATACATTTAATTTGAATATTATACATAAATTTAGAATGAGGTTTGAAAATATGAATGATAATATAAAAATTGTTAAGGGTGGTATAACAGTACCTAAAGGTTTTAAATCTACTGGTGGTGCTGTTGGTATTAAAAAAGTTAAAAAAGATATGGCTTTAATATCAAGTGATATTAGTTGTATATGTGCTGGTGCTTTTACTACTAATGTTGTAAAGGCAACTTCAGTATTAAGAAATATAGAAATAGTTAAAAATAAAAAAAATAATATAAATGGTATAGTTGTAAATAGTGGTAATGCTAATGCTTGTACTGGTGATGCTGGTATTTTTGCAAATGAACAGATGGCAGAGGAATTTGCAAAACTTTTAGATGTTCAAAAAGATACTGTTTTGACTGCTTCTACTGGTGTTATTGGTGTTGTTTTACCTGTTGATACTATAAAAAATGGTATAAATAAATTATATAGTAGTATGGATTATAGTTTAGAGAGTGGTAGTATGGCAGCAGAAAGTATATTGACTACTGATACATATAGCAAAGAATTTGCTGTTGAATTTGATATTGATGGAAAAGTTGTTAAAATTGGGGGTATGGCTAAAGGGTCTGGTATGATTGAACCTAATATGGCTACTATGCTTGCTTTTATAACTACTGATATTAATATTACTCAAAATTTGCTTGATAAGGCTTTGATGAGTGTTGTACCTAATACTTATAATATGGTAAGTGTTGATGGTGATACAAGTACTAATGATACTGTATTAATATTAGCTAATGGTTTAGCTTCTAATATTTTAATTGAAAATGAAAATGATATTAATTATAAAAAATTTGTTGATGCTCTTTATTTTTTGAATGAAAAACTTGCTAAAGAACTTGTTAGAGATGGAGAAGGTGCAACTAAATTTATAGAAATTAATGTTTTAGGGGCTAAAACTCAACAAAATGCTAAAGATATTGCTAAATCTGTTATTAAATCAAATTTAGTTAAAACTGCTTTTTTTGGTGCTGATGCTAATTGGGGGCGTATACTTTGTGCTATGGGCTATTCTGGTGTAGTTTTTGATACTTCTAATATTGATATAGTTTTTAAGAGTGATAAAGGAGAAATTGAGCTTATGAAAAAGGGTTCTCCTATAATATTTGATGAGTTTAAGGCTAAAGAGATATTACTTGAAAGAGATATTTATGTTTATATTTATATAAATGAGGGTAATGAAAATGCTAAAGCTTGGGGTTGTGATTTAAGTTATGATTATGTAAAAATAAATGGTGATTATCGTACTTGATAGAATTTTTTTGGTGATGATTTTATTATGATTAATAACTTCTATCGCTAGAATATTATAAAAATAACTAAATAATAATATAGGAAAGGGTAAAAAAATGGTAATTGATAAATATATAGAAAAAGCAGAAGTATTAATTGAGGCGTTACCATATATTAAAAAGTTTTATAATAAAATTGTTGTCATAAAATATGGAGGAAGTGCTTTAATAAATCCGGAAATAAAAGATACTATTATAAAAGATATTGCACTTATGAAACTTGTTGGTATGAAACCTGTAATTGTTCATGGTGGAGGACCTGATATAAATTCATTTTTAAATAGACTTGATATAAAACCAAATTTTGTAAATGGTTTGCGTGTTACTGATAATGATACTATGGAAGTTGTAGAAATGGTACTTTGTGGAAAACTAAATAAATCAATAGTTACAGATATTGAGCTTCAAGGTGTTAAAGCTGTTGGTATTAGTGGTAAAGATGGGGGAATATTGAAAGCTTCAAAAATAAATAATAATGATTTTGATTATGGTTGTGTTGGTGAAGTTAAATCGGTTGATATTTCATTAATAAAATCTTTAATTGATAATGATTTTATACCAGTTATAGCTCCTATTGGTAAAGATGATTATGGAAATACATATAATATTAATGCTGATTATGTTGCTGTTGCTGTTGCTGGTGCTTTGAAATCTGAAAAATTAGTATTTCTTACAGATGTTAAAGGAGTTATGAAAGATGTTAATGATGATGATTCAATTATAAGTTTTATTAAATCTTGTGATATACAGAAATTAATTGATGATAATACTATATCGGGTGGTATGATACCTAAAGTACAATGTTGTATTGCTGGTGTTGATGCTGGTGTTGGAAATGTTCATATACTTGACGGTAGAGTTGAACATAGTTTGTTGCTTGAAATATTTACTCAAAAAGGTATAGGTACTATGATATCTAAATAATTATATATGAGGTGTTTTTTATGTATGATAATATTATGAATACTTATTCAAGAGTTCCTATTGTTATTGATAGGGGAGAAGGTGTATATCTTTGGGATAGTGAAGGAAAAAAGTATATTGATTTTGTTAGTGGTATTGCTGTTAATTCATTAGGGTATAATAATGAAAGAATTGTTAAAACAATAAGTGAACAAGCTAGTAAATTGATACATTGTTCAAATTTATATTATAATGAACCACAAATTGAGTTAGCTAAAATGCTTGCTGATAATAGTGATTTTGATAAAGTATTTTTTTGTAATAGTGGAGCTGAAGCGAATGAGGCTGTTTTAAAGCTTTGTAGAAAATATGCTAAAGTTAGAGATAAAAAGGGCTGTGATATTATAAGTATGATTGGAAGTTTTCACGGGAGAACTTTTGGGGCTTTGACTATTACAGGGCAACAAAAATATCACAAAAATTTTACTCCACTTTTAAGTAATTTTAAATATGCTGATTATAATGATATTAATTCATTAAAAAATGTTATTGATGAAAATACTTGTGCTATTATTATGGAGGTTGTACAAGGTGAAGGTGGTATTATACCTGCTGATATAGAATATTTAAAAGAAGTTAGGAAAATTTGTGATGAGAATGATATATTATTAGTTTTTGATGAAGTTCAAACGGGTGTAGGGCGTTGTGGTGAGCTTTTTGCTTATCAAATTTATGGTGTTGTACCTGATTGTATAACTCTTGCTAAGGGGCTTGCTTCTGGTGTTCCTATTGGTGCTGTACTTGTTAAAAATGAATTTGATGTTTTAGAAAAAGGAGAACACGCTTCAACATTTGGAGGCAATGCTCTTGCTACTGCTTGTGCTAAAGTTGTTATTGATGAGCTTTTAAATAATGGTATTATTGATAATGTTAAAAAACAGGGTGAATATTTGAGAAAAAGACTTAATAAGCTTAATGAGAAATTTTCTATAATAAAAGATGTTAGAGGTTTTGGGCTTATGCAAGGTATACAAATTGATAATAGTGTTTTAGTTTCTGATATTATTGAAAAATGCCGAGAAAATGGGCTTTTGGTTGTTGGAGCTGGTTATGATGTTTTGCGTTTTGTACCTCCTCTTATAATTAATACTGACGATATTGACAAAGGTATAAATATATTAGAAAATATAATTTGTAAATTTTAATAAAAAAAATATCTACTTTCTTTTTAGTAGATATTTTTTTGTATATTTTTAAAATTTTTTGTATAAAAAAATAATATTTATTAATAATTTTTTTATTGAAAATTTATATAAATAGACTTTATAATATAGAAAAGTTATTTTTTTTCTTACAATATAACAATAATATATAATATGTATTATTAATATTATATTTTTTTGTAATTATATAATGTATATTGTATTGAAATAAAATATTTTAGGTTGTATACTATTAATACACAATTAATAATAACAATAAAGGGGAAGTGTATATTATATGAATTTGAATGAAATAGCTGATGCTTTAAAAATTAATTTATCATCTTCAGTTGCCTTATTTGGGAATAATGAAATGCTCTATATACGTTTTCTTAAAAAATTTCCTAATGATAAGACTTTTCAGGCTCTTGTTGATGCTGTAAATTCTGAAAATTATGAAGAAATAGAAAAATCTGCACATACATTAAAAGGAATTTCTGCAAATCTTGGTTTTAGTGAGCTTAAATCTAAAAGTGATAATATGGTTATTTGTATAAGGAATAAGAATTATAGTGAAATAAAAAATCTTTTTGATATAGTTGATGAAGAATATAATAATATTATTAATTTAATAGCTACTCTTGATTAATTATTAAATATATATTTAGGGGGTGTATTTTTGAAGACGAAAAATACAATACTCGTTGTTGATGATATAGAAATGAATAGAGTGATATTATCAGAAATATTTAAAGATGAATATAAAATTATGGAGGCTGAAAATGGTCTTGAAGCTTTGGAAATAATAGAAAATAATTATAATACTATTGCTGCTGTTTTTCTTGATATAATTATGCCTGTTATGGACGGTATTGAAACTATGGAAAAGCTTAATGAAAAAGGTCTTACTAAGATTCCTGTATTTTTTATAACTGCTGATGATTCAGAGGAAACTATGAAATATGGTTATGATTTGGGAATTGTTGATATTATAAGTAAGCCTATAAATCCATATTTTTTGCGAAGACGTATAGGAAATATTATTGAACTTTATAAAAAGAGAGAGCATCTTTCTAAAATTGTTGAAAAGCAAAGAAAAAAAATATCTGATAAATCGAAAGAGATTATAAAACTTAATTATTCTCTTGTTGAAACACTTTCCACTGCTATTGAATTTAGAGATTGTGAATCTGGGGAACATATTCAAAGAATGTATAGACTGACTCTTTTTATTTTACAAAATTTAAAAGGAAAGATGGAAGAAGTAAATTTTGATAATGAAACTATGGAAATTATTGCAACTGCTGCTATTATGCATGATGTAGGTAAAATTGCTATTCCAGATTCTATATTAGGTAAACCTGGTAAATTTACAAAAGAGGAATTTGAGATTATGAAAACTCATACTATTAAAGGGTGTGAGATAATAGAAAGAATACCACAATATGAGACTAATTCTATATATCAGTATGCTTATGATATATGTAGGTATCATCATGAAAGGTGGGACGGTAGAGGTTATCCTGATGGTCTTAAGGGAGAAACAATACCTATATGGTCTCACGTTGTAGCTCTTGCTGATGTTTATGATGCACTTACGGCAGAGCGTGTTTATAAGAAAGCATTTTCTCATGAAAAAGCTATTGAGATGATAACTAATGGTGAATGTGGTATTTTTAATCCTAAAATGATGGAATGTTTAAAATTATTTGAAAATGATATAAAAATAAATTTTGAAAGAAAGTAAACATAAAAAACCATCAAAATTTTGTTGATGGTTTTTATTTTGTTATTTTCAATTTTGAATTAATAGTAGTATTAATAAAAAAATAAGTTTTGAATTATTGTTATGACAATTATTTTCATATATTGTTGTTTGATTTTTTTCTTTTTCACAGCAATTACAGTTTTCTTCTGTTTTTATTGTATTATTTTGTTCATTAGAGCGAAATTGTTCTGGAATTGTATTCCATCTTTCTATACGCATTAATGTTGCCTCCAATAATTTTATATAATATTATTATATTTTTATTTTGTTTGATTTATGATATTAATTGTGTTAAAATAGCTGATATTTAACATTTAATAGTTGAAATTTATTGGAGGTTTTATAATATGATTAAAAAGAGTGTTCAAGATTATAAAACAATAAATCTTCAAAAAAATTATTTTGATATAATAGGCGATATACATGGTTGTTATTATGAGTTGATTGAGCTTGTTGAGAAATTGGGGTATGTTAAATATAAAAATGCTTATTTCCATAAAGATGGTAGGAGACTTATTTCTGTTGGAGATATTGCTGATAAAGGATATAAGAATATTGATTGTTATAATTTTTGGATAAATCAAGTCAATTATGGTGGGGGCATTTGGGTTTATGGTAATCATTGTTTAAAATTTTATAAATATCTTTTAGGTAATAAAATTAAAATTACATATAATATATCTAAAACTGTTTCGGAGTATATGAATTTACCTTATTTTGAAAGAATTAGTTTTAGAGATAAATTTATTAAGTGTTATGAAGGAAGAAGTCATTATGTTATTCTTGACAATGGAAAACTTGTCGTTGTACATGCTTGTTTGAAAGAAAATGATATTGGTAAATTTAATGATGCTATAAGAACAAGGTGTCTTTTTGGTGATGTTGTTAGAAATTTTGATGGAAATAATAGTAATAAATTAGTTGATTGGGCTTTAGAATATAGAGGAGAACCTTTTATTGTTTATGGTCATAATGCTGTTTTAGATACTAAAATTGTAAATAATACTATTGATGTTGATACTGGTTGTGTTTATGGTGGTAAGCTTACAGCTTTTAGATATCCAGAAAAAGAAATTGTACAAGTTAAAAGTCGAAGGGTATATATGGAGTATATGAATTCTGATGATATTGATTTTGCAAATTCTTGATATGAATTTTGGGAGGTTTTATATATGGATAAAATAGCTTATGCAAAGGAGAAATTTGTTAAACTTTTAGAAGAACAACTATTAAGAGTTGAAAAAATGAAGGATAATAAAGATTTTGTTAATTATAGTAGTAAAAATAAAATTGTTATTGGTGTTGTTTTTGGTGATGGAATTGGTCCTTCTATAACTCGCCAAGCAAAGAGAGTTATTGAGTTTCTTTTATCTGATGATATTGATAGGGGTAGAATTGAGATAAAAGAAATTAAAAATCTTACTATTGAAAAACGTATTGAAGCTATGAAACCTATACCTGATGATGTATTAGAAGAATTAAAACTTTGTGATGTTATACTTAAAGCTCCTACGACAACTCCTCGTGCTGGTGATGAATTTCCTAATATTGAAAGTGCTAATGTAGCAATGAGAAAAGAGCTTGATTTGTTTGCTAATGTTAGACCTATCAAGATTTTAGAAAAGGGAATTGATTGGGTTTTTTATAGAGAAAATACAGAGGGTGCTTATGCTTTAGGCAATAGAGGTTTTGCTATTGATGATGATATTTCTATTGATTTTACTATAACAACTACTGAAGGAACAGAAAGAATTATAAGAGCTGCTTTTGAATATGCTTTAAAAAATAATAAGAGAAGAGTTACGGCAGTTACTAAAGCTAATGTAATTAAGGCAACTGATGGAAAATTTTTAAAAATATTTTATGAAATTTCAAAAGAATATAATAATATAATTGCTGATGATTGGTATATTGATATTATGACTGCAAAGCTTGTTGATGAAAAGCGTCGTAATGAGTTTGAAGTTTTTGTTTTACCTAATTTATATGGTGATATACTTACTGATGAAGCAGCAGAGTTTCAGGGAGGCGTTGGCACTGCTGGAAGTGCTAATGTTGGAAAGAGGTATGCTATGTTTGAAGCTATTCACGGTTCGGCACCTCGTATGGTTTTAGAGGGAAGGGATATATATGCTGACCCTTGTAGTATTATGAGAGCTAGTGTTATGTTGCTTTCTCATATAGGATATAGAAATGAGGCAAAGAAACTTGATAAGGCTATTGATATATGTTCTAATATTGAGAAAAAGATTGTAATAACGGGGCGTTCTGATGGTGCTACGACTGAAGAGATGGCTAATTATATAATAGAAACTATAAAAAATTTATAAAATTTATAAGGCAATAGTTTTTAATCTATTGCCTTTTTGAATTTTTTATTATATTTTTAAAAAATTTTATTTATGTTTATTATTATCAATTTTTATTATTTTATTACATTAAATTTATTAAAATTCATTCTTTGATAAAAGATTATCAAAAACGAATGTCTGAGTCATATAAAAAATACTTTTCTCAGGTACTAAAAGCGCAAAATCTGTTCTTGGTTTATGGAAGTTTAGATTCTATTATTACCATATTAGCCAATATTAGTATATTTTTAGTTGGTGGTAGATTAGTGTTATCTAAAAAACTTACCATAGGTACTTTTACTATTGTAATTAGTTATTTTAACTATTTGATTCAAGCTTTTAAGTATTTCAGTTCCTTGGGAAAAAATTATCAAGATACGAGGGCGTCATATATTAGAATAATAGAACTTTTGAATATTGAAGAGGAACGTAACGGTGATATCAGAATAAAAAAAGTAGAAAAAATAGTGTGCAAAAATTTGGGATTTAGAAGAGATAATAAAGTTATTTTAGATAATATAACAC
>X157_Grey_Heron__coassemble_1351_pt1 | contig 17866 bp, 16 predicted proteins | sample X157_Grey_Heron__metabat2_low_PE_010 | metagenome-assembled genome bin X157_Grey_Heron | reverse complement strand
ATAATTATAAATTTCGGATATTTAAAGACAAGAATATATTATTCTTGTCTTTTTTTATTTTAACAATATTTTATTAATTTTTCATATATTCATTTATTATATTTAATGTATTTTCTCCTTCAAGATGTCGTTTCCAACCAGCAACGCCAGCAATATCATATTTTTCTATAAGCTCCATTCTCTTCCTCATAGATAAATCGTCTTCTATCCAAATTTTATATGTAATATCATTTTTTTCAATACTAGCATAATTTTGTCCACTCTCATTATCATAAACTGTTTGCATACCATTTTTTGATATATATTCTAATGTACTTTTCATACCTAATGAAGAAGAAGAAACAGTATTTTTATTATCAACAATCTTCTCTTCCCAAAGTCTAGTATAAAATGGTACTCCTAATATAAGTTTTTCTTTAGGAACCATTTTTAGACTATTTATTATACTTTGTTCAGTCCAACCAATAGAAGCAACAGAACCACTTTTAGGGCTTGTCCCCCAATGTTCATCATATGCCATAAGTACTACATAATCTACTACTTCACCAACTTCTTTCATACCATAATAAGAATTCCAACCTTCAGGTCTTGATAAATCAACACTAACAGTTAATCCTTGAGCTTTCAAATATGGTGTTATTTCTCTAACAAATTGTACAAAATATTCTCCATCTGCTTTTCTTATTGCCTCAAAATCAATGTTTATTCCATCAAGATTATATATTTGAGCATATGATAATATTTGTTTTATGATTTTTTCTCTTATATCAGGATTACTTAAAGTGTTATGAGTAATATCTGGATCAAAACCATTTGAAAAAAGTCCCCAAACTTGATAGCCCTTAGAATGTGCCCAATCTATATAACTTTTATCAGCTATATTTGAAACATTTCCTTCATCATCTGATATTTCAAACCAAGTTGGAGAAATTACATCAAGATTATCTATTGGTATATATTTACTTTCTTTTTTATTTTGTGCAGAATTAAAAACTTGGTCCCATATCATAGTTATTCTACCATTTTTAGGCTTAAAAGCTACTCTATTATCATTATTATCATTATTATTTTTTGTTATTTCTTCATTTATTTGTTTTATATATTTTTCTTTTAAATAACCAACTTCACCATTAGAACCTCTAACACTATAATAACCATTTTCTTTATCAAAAATAGTAATTTCTGTATTCTTTTTTAACTTGGCAACTTTTTTATTTTTTTTATCAGTACTATCATATATTTTTACAGTTTTATGAAGTTTTGTAGTTTTTTTATTTTCATTATTAAAATCAATAATAGCTTTTTTATTATTATTTATATAATTAATATCTAAATTATATATTGATTTTGCTAAACTAACAGGCATAAGCATAATATTATTCTCAACAATTATAGGTAATTCTAATGATATAGGATTACTATTAACATAATATGTTAATTCATCAGTATTTAATCTTATAACATTATTAGTATTTGTTATTGTTATAGTATCTTTATCTTGTTCTGGAAAAAGAGTACTATCAATATATTTTTTTAAAAATTCAACAGAAAAATAATTTTCATTATTAATAGTATAAATAGCTAAATCATCACTAACAATATTATCTTTCACGACAATTCTTATTCTATCTTTATCAATTCTATTTTCTAAAAACTTTTTTATACCAGAAAATATTGAAATACTTAATATTAAAGACATAAATATAAAAATACTAAAATACAAAACTTTTAATTGTTTAAATTTTTTAATTCTTTTGTTTTTTCTCTTGTTTTGTTTTTCTTCCATATATTCTATTCTCCCTAATTTTTTATTAGATACATTATATCATATTAAAATTCATAATATTATTAAAATTATATTAAATAATATCAAATTTTTAATTATAATACTCTTTACATATCAAATATAAGAGTATATTATATTATTAATTATTTAACTATAAATAATATTGAAAGGAAAGAAAAAAATGGAAATTAGAACCAGATTCGCACCAAGTCCAACAGGATATATGCACATAGGAAATTTAAGAACAGCTCTTTATGAATTTCTAATAGCAAAATCTCAAAAAGGAAAATTTATATTAAGAATAGAAGATACAGATCAAATACGTTTTGTTGAAGGAGCAACAAATCTAATATACAAAGCTTTAAATATGACAGGTTTAAAATATGATGAAGGTCCAGACATCGGAGGAAATTTTGGACCTTATATACAAAGTGAAAGAATGGGAATATATAAAGAATACGCACTAAAACTTATAGAAAAAAAAGAAGCTTACTATTGCTTTTGTACCAAAGAAAGACTTGAAAACTTAAAATCAAGTAATAAAGAAGGTAATTCATTTTTAAAATATGATCGTCATTGTCTTTCACTTTCTAAAGAAGAAATTCAAAATAATATTGAAAACAATATACCATATGTAATTCGTCAAAAAATGCCTACTGAAGGTAAAACAACATTTGTTGATGCAGTTTATGGAGAAATAACAGTTGAAAATTCAGAACTTGATGATCAAATATTAATCAAAGCAGATGGATTCCCAACATACAATTTTGCTAATGTTGTTGATGACCATCTTATGAAAATAACACACGTTGTTAGAGGTAGCGAATATCTTTCTTCAACTCCTAAATATAAACTTTTATATGATGCCTTTGGTTGGAATGCTCCAGAATATGTACATTTACCACCTGTAATGAGAGATGCTCAAAATAAACTTTCAAAAAGACACGGTGATAAATCTTTTGAAGATTTAATTAATGAGGGTTATATTTCAGAAGCAATAATTAATTATATTGCTCTTTTAGGTTGGAGTCCTTCAGATAATACAGAAATATTTTCACTTGATGAACTTATTGAAAAATTCAATATTTCAGGTTTAAGCAAATCACCTTCTATATTTGATATTAAAAAATTAACTTGGTTAAACAGTGAATATATAAAAAATATGAATTTTGAAAAATATATTGATATTGTAAAACCTAGAATTGAAAATGTTATTAAAAATAAATCTCTTAATATAATTAAAATTGCTAAACTTCTTCAAAAAAGACTTGAAACGTTAAATGATATTCCAAAATTAGTAAGATTCTTTGACGATATAAAAGACTATGAAATAGACTTATATATTCATAAAAAAATGAAAACAACAAAAGAAATTTCTTTAAAAGTATTACAAGAAAGCATTAATATAATTGAAAATATTGAAAACTGGAATGAAAAAGAAATACATGATAAATTAATGAATTTAGTTACAGAGCTTTCTATGAAAAATGGACAAGTATTATGGCCTATAAGAACAGCATTATCAGGTGAACCAACTTCACCAGGTGGAGCAATAGAAATTGCTGAAATATTAGGTAAAAAAGAAACTATAAGAAGAATTAAAATAGGTATAGAAAAACTTTCATAAAATAATAAATTTTATTATTTTACAAAAATATTATTGACAAATTATTTTTTGACAATATAATATATTATAACAAATAAATCTTCAGGGCAGGGTGAGATTCCCGATTGGTGGTAAAGTCCACGAGCATTTGCATGATTTGGTGAAATTCCAAAACCAACAGTTATAGTCTGGATAGAAGAAGGTAGATTTTGTATTTAATTGATATTTTGAATTTTAATAAAATTTTTATTTTATAAATCTATTTTATTTTAATTTTATATTAAATTTAATATTTTTACAAAATTACTACTATTTAAAACTATAAATTCCTAAAGATTTAGGCTATTTATAGTTTTTTTATTTATAATTTCTAATATAGGAGATAATTTAAAATATGGAAAATAATATAAATAATGAAATTCATATAAATTATATGAAAAAAGCTATTGATATTGCTAAAAAAGGAGCAGGAAAAGTCAATCCTAATCCACTTGTTGGAGCAATAATAGTTAAAAATGGAAAAATAATAGGTGAAGGTTATCATAAATATTATGGTGGAAATCACGCAGAAGTCGAAGCAATAAATAATGCTATAGAAAGTGTTGAAAATGCTGATTTATATGTAACTCTTGAACCTTGTTCCCACTATGGAAAAACTCCACCTTGTGTAAAAAAAATAATAGAAAATAAAATAAAACGTGTTTTTATAGGAACAAAAGATTTTAATCCCGTTGTTTGTGGTAATGGTATTAAAATACTAGAACAGAACAAAATAGAAGTATTTTATGATATATGTAAAAATGAATGTTTACAACTAAACGAAATCTTTTTTAAATATATAACAACAAAAACACCTTTTGTATTAATGAAAACAGCAATGACAATTGACGGAAAAATAGCTACAAAAACAGGTAAATCAAAATGGATAAGTAACGAAGAGTCAAGAAAATATGTTCATAAGTTAAGAAATGATTATTCTGCAATAATGGTAGGAATAAATACAATAATTGCAGACAATCCAAAATTAGATTCAAGAATTGAAAATGCAAAAAATCCTATTAAAATTATTATTGATAGTAATTTAAGAATACCAGAAAATTCAAATGTTTTAGATACATCAAATTCAAGATGTATCATCGCAACATCAGAATCACCAAAAAATTATCAAAAAATACAGTATTTAAAGAATAATGGTGTAGAAATAATACAAGTTGGTATTCAAAGAGTAAATCTAAAAAAATTAATGACAATACTTGGCAATATGGGTATAGACAGTATACTTTTAGAAGGTGGAGGAGAATTAAATTTTTCAGCACTTAATGAAAACATTGTTGATAAAGTAATAAGTTTTATATCTCCAAAAATTTTCGGAGGTAATACTGCAAAAACTCCAGTAATGGGAGAAGGTATAAACGAAGTTGAAAAAGCCTTTCAACTTTATAATACTAGCATTGATACTATATACGATAATGATAGTAAAAATTTTGTAATTACAGGATATTTAAAGAAAGGTGATTAATATTGTTTACAGGTATTATTGAAGAAGTTGGAACAGTAAAAAAAGCTATTTATTATGAAAAAAGTGGTAAAATTATTATAAATTGTAAAAAAATACTTAATGATATAAATATAGGTGATAGTATAGCAGTAAATGGAGTGTGTCTTACTGTTACAGAATTTACAGATTCAAGTTTTACTGCTGATGTTATGACTGAAAGTATAAGACTTACAAATTTATCATTATTATCATATAAATCTGAAGTAAATCTTGAAAGAGCAATGCAATTAAATGGACGTTTTGGTGGACATATTGTAACAGGACATATAGATGGACAAGGATATATAACAAATCTAAAAGAAGAAAATAATGCTGTTTGGGTTACAGTATCTACTGAAACAGAAATATTAAAGTACATAGTAAAAAAAGGTTCTATAACAATAGATGGTATAAGTCTTACTGTTGCTTATGTAGATGATACTTGTTTCAAAGTTTCTGTAATACCACATACTAAAAAAGAAACAACTCTTTTAAATAAAAAAGTTGGAAGTTGTGTAAATATTGAAAATGATATAATTTCTAAATATATAGAAAAATTTAATTCAAATAATAATAATATAAAAAATAATGATATAAAAAATGAAAATTATTTAAATTTTTTAAATAAATGTGGATATTAAAGGAGGTAAAAAATGTTCAAATTTAATACAATAGAAGAAGCTATTAATGATATAAAAAACGGCAAAATAATAATGTGTATAGATGACGAAAATAGAGAAAATGAAGGAGACCTTATTTGTGCAGGTGAATTTGCAACTCCAGAAAATATTAATTTTATGGCAACATATGCAAAAGGACTTATATGCACTCCAGTAAGTCAAAAAGAAGCTAAAAGGTTAAATCTTTATCCTATGGTTGAAAAAAATACAGATAATCATGAAACAGCATTTACTGTTTCTGTAGACCATATAGAAACAACAACAGGAATATCAGCTTTTGAACGTTCTCATTCAATAATAAAAATGACTAATGAAAATACAAAACCAGAAGATTATAGACGACCAGGACATATATTTCCTCTAATTGCTAAAGATGGTGGAGTTATTGAAAGAAATGGACATACAGAATGTACAGTTGATTTAATGCGTCTAGCTAATTTAAAAGAAGTAGGTGTTTGTTGTGAAATTATGGCAGATAATGGAATGATGATGAGAAAATCAGAATTAATAGAATTTTCTAAAAAACATAATTTAAAATTTATAACAATAAAAGCATTACAAGAATATATTAAAAATAAAAAAGCAATAGAACGTGTTGTTGAAGCAGAATTACCTACAAAATATGGTAAATTCAAAGTTTATGGATACCAAAACAATAATTCCAAAGAACATCATATAGCTTTAGTTATGGGTGATATCTCAAATAATGAAAATAATGAGCCTATTGTAGTAAGAATACATTCAGAATGTTTAACAGGAGATGCTTTAGGTTCTTCAAAATGTGATTGTGGAGATCAATATGATTTTTCTATGAAATATATATCAAAAATAGGAAAAGGTATACTTGTATATTTAAGACAAGAGGGCCGAGGAATAGGTCTTATAAACAAATTAAAAGCATATTCTCTACAAGATAAAGGAATGGATACAGTTGAATCTAATGAAGCACTAGGTTTTGCTCCAGATTTAAGAAATTACAAAGTTGGAGCAGATATATTAAAAGATTTAAATACAACTAATATAAAATTGTTAACAAATAATCCTGATAAAATAAAAGGTTTAGAAGAATATGGCATAAAAATATCTCAAAGACTACCTATTGAAACAAAACATAAAGAAGAATGTAATTCTTATATGAAAACAAAAAGAGATAAGATGGGTCATATACTTAAAACATATAATTAAAATTTTTTTATAATTTTGGAGGTAATAAAATGAATATTATTGAAGGAAAACTTATTGCAGAAAACATAAAAATAGGAATTATTGTAAGTCGTTTTAACGAATTTATAAACAATAAATTATTAGAAGGAGCTATTGATTGTTTAAAAAGACATAATATTAATGAAAATGATATAACAGTTGTATATGTTCCAGGAGCTTTTGAAATTCCTGTTATAGCAAAAACTATGGTAAATACAAATAAATATGATGCTATAATATGCTTAGGAACTGTTATAAGAGGTGCAACAAGTCATTATGATTATGTTTGTGCTGAAGTTTCAAAAGGTATTGCTTCAGTAAGTCTTGAAAGTGGAAAACCTGTAATATTTGGAATATTAACAACTGATACTATAGAACAAGCAATTGAAAGAGCAGGAACAAAAGCAGGTAATAAAGGTTTCGAGTGTGCATTATCAGCTATTGAAATGATTAATGTTATAAAAAATTTATAATACTACATAATAATAAAAAAAAGAAAATATTATATAAAAAATATATAACATTTTCTTTTTTTTTACATTTATGATATAATCATAATAAATACTTATATAGTTTAGGAGTAAAAAATATGTCAAATTTTCAATATATACTTTTTGATCTTGATGGAACACTTATTGATAGTTTTGAAGGTATCAAAAATTCATTTGAATATACTTTTAAAAAATTAAATATTGATATAAAATATGATATAAAAAAATTTATAGGTCCACCTTTAGAAGATACTTTTGAATTTTTAGGAATAAAAAATATATCTAGAGCAGTTGAAATATATAGAGAAAATTATATGAAAACTGGTATGTATGAATGTAAAGTATTTGAAGGTATAGAAGAAGTTTTATTTCAATTAAAAAAAAGAAATAAAAATTTAATTGTTACAACTTCAAAATTAGAAAGTATATCAATAAAAATTTTAAAAAATAATAATATACTAAAATATTTTGATTTTGTATATGGTAGCGACAAAGAATTAACAAGAAATAACAAAGCCGAAATTATAGAATATGCTATTAAAAAAAATAATATAAAAAATAGAAATGAAGTTGTTATTATTGGAGACACAATATTTGATATAATAGGAGCAAAAAAAACTAATATAAAATCAATAGGTGTATATTATGGTTATGGAAAAATAAAAGATGTTGAAAAAGCAGATTTTTATATTAATAAACCTAATGAATTATTAGATATAATAAAATGATAAATATATTTAGGAGTTGATACTAATTTGTTTAAACCAAAAGTTAAAACTAATATAGATACAAACTTCATAAAAATAGTAGCAATAATAAGTATGTTTATAGACCACATAGGATTAGTATTTTTTCCACAATATTCAATATTTAGATGGATTGGCAGAATATCTTTTCCTTTATTTTGTTATTGTATGACAATAGGTATAATATATACTTCAAATATAAATAAATACATTTTAAGAATATTTCTATTTGCTTTAATATCACAATTATTTTATATATTAGCATTTAAATTAAATATATTTACACCTAATATCTTTTTTACACTACTGATAAGTCTTATAGGAATGAAAAGTTTTATTGAAAAAAATCTTTTTATATTTATAATCTCTGTATTAATACTTTTTTTTGGAAATTTAGACTATAATATAAATGGACTTGTATTAATGATTATATTTTATGTATTTAGAGAAAAACCTTTATTAAGTTCAATAATATATATATTAACATATATTCCAGGATTATTTGCCGAAAAAACATATTTAAGTCTTTGTATAGGAAATTTTAATATAGCACCTCAAACATTTTCAATATTTGCATTACCATTTATATATATAAAAACTAATATTAAAATAGATATTCCTAAAATCTTTTTTTATATATTTTATCCTGCACATTTAATTTTTATATTTATAATGAGAATAATATTTAATGTATAAAAAGGGGATTTATCCCCTTTTTTAATCAAGTAAATGTATAAAAATTCCACTTTGTAATTTTGGTTCAAACCAAGTTGATTTTGGTGGCATTATTTTATTATCATCAGCAACAGAAAAAAGTTCTCTCATAGATGTAGGATACATAGAAAATGCTGCTACCATTTCTCCACTATTAACTATTTTTTCAAGTTCAGAAAGTCCTCTAATACCTCCAACAAAATCAATTCTTTTACTTGTCCTTATATCATCAATATTAAGTATAGGTAAAAGTATTTCATTTTGTAATATTGCAACATCAAGACTATTTATTACATCATTTTTTATTATTTCATTTTTTGCTTCTAAACTATACCAAGTATTATCAGTATAAAATCCAAAAATATGAGGCCTTGAAGGTTTGAAAGCTTCTTTTTGTTCCTCAATAATAAATTTTTCTGAAAGTTTAGCTAAAAATTCTTTTTTTGAAAGACCATTAAAATCTTTTATAACTCTATTATAATCAAGTATACTTAATTCATTATCTGGAAAAAGTACAGAAAGATAATAATTAAATTCTTCTTTTCCAGTATAATTAATATTTTTTTCCCTTCTTTTTAAACCTACTTTCACAGCTGAAGCATTTCTATGATGTCCGTCAGCAATATAAAGACTATCAATATATTTATTAAACATATCTCTAATATTATTTATTATATTATTATTATCAATAATCCAAACTCTTTGTCTTGTATTTTCATCTGTTATAAAATCATATTCACAATTATTATTTTTTTTCCATTCATTAATTAAATCACTTATATTTTTATTATACTTATAAGCCAAAAATATAGGACCAGTATTTGCATTTAATATATCGACATGTTTTATTCTATCTTGTTCCTTATCTTCTCTTGTTAATTCGTGTTTTTTAATTTTTCCATTAATATATTCATCAATAGAAGTACATACAACTAAACCCGTTTGCGTATTATTATTAGTACTTAATTCATATATATAAAAATATTCATTTTCATCTTGTAAAAATATACCTTCATTAATCATATTATCAAAATTTTGTTTTGCTTTTTCATATACAACATCATCATATATATTTATATTTTTATCTAAATCAATTTCAGCTTTATCAATATGTAAAAATGAATATTTTTTATTTCGAGCAAATTCTCTTGCTTCTTCACTGCTTAAAACATCATAAGGTAATGAAGAAACCTCTTTAACATATTCTTTTTTAGGTCTTAATGCTTTAAATGGTTTTATTATAGCCATAAAAATCCTCCTCAAAATATATAATATTTATATAGTATACACTATTCTTTTAATATTTCAAAATTATTTATAGGACTTTTATCAATATTTATAACAACATCAGCAATTTTAAAAGCTTCTTCTATACTATGCGTTATAAAAAAACAAGTCTTATTTTTAGTATATTCCTTTATTACATTTATAACTTTCTCTTTTGTATTATAATCAAGTCCCTTAAATGGTTCATCAAAATAATATTCATCTGATTTAAAAGCTAATGCCCTTGCAATAGCAATTCTTCTTTTCATACCTCCACTAAGATTTAAACAAATATTTTTTTCCTCATTAAAAATATCTAACTTATTTAAAATTTCAATACAATATTCAATATTTTTATTTATAACAGTTAAATTCTCTAAAACAGTAAAGTCTTCAAAAAGTCTATCATTTTGAAAAACAACCGATTTTTTACAATCATTATGTATTATTTTTCCGTCATCAACTTTTTCTATCCCTAATAAAATTTTTAATAATGTTGTTTTACCTATACCCGATTTTCCTAAAAAACAATATTTAATATTTTCTTTAAATTTATAATTTAAATTTAATAATATTATTTTATTATCATACATTTTTGTTAAATTCTCAAATATTATCATATTTATATCTCCTATTTTTTTATATTAAAAATAAAATATAATAAACTTTTTATAAATATTTCAAGTATAAAACTTATTATTATAACTGTTATTGTCCAAGTAAAAAGGTCTAAAGTTTCTAAATATATTTTACTATCATATATATAAGACCCTATTGATATTTTTGGAGAACTTATAACTTCAGCAGCAATTCCTGATTTCCAAGCTAAACCTAACGATACAGTAAAAGAAGACAAAACATAGGAAAATATATTTTTTGAATATATATATTTCATTTTTTTTAAAAACTTAAATTCAAATATACTTGCTAACTCAAAATAATCATAATATTTATTATTAATTTCTAAAATTCCTTGATATATATTAGTCCATATAATAGGAATAACCATTATAAAAACTATAAATATAGGTACATTTTCTGTTTTTATCCATACAAGAGCTATTATTATAAATGATACAACTGGAGTTGATTTTAATATATTAAAAAATGGATACAAAAATTCATATATAAATTTATATTTATATGATATTATTGCTGTAATAATACCAAAAAATATACCTAATATATAACCAATCATAATTCTATATATAGAATAAAAACAAGTTATCCAATATTCTTTTTGAAATAATTTAAAAATTAAATTTTTAAAAACATCAAAAGGAGATACTATAAGTATCTCCTTATTAACAAATCTGTATATAATTTCCCATATAAAAAACCATATTATAGCAATTAATAGTTTTGTTAATATAGATTTTTTATAATATTTAATTTTTTGGAATATAGTAGAATTCTTCATCTGGAATATTTCCACCTACCGATTTTGGTTCATAATTATATAAAATATCATAAAAACCATTAATATAATTTTTCATTTTTTCACCATCAATATACACAATATTACAATTAGGTATTGATTTTTTTGCTATTTCTGCTTTTGGTATTATGCCATTTTTTTCTACAAGTATTGAAGTTTCATCAATATTTTCATTTACAAAATTAATTGAATTTTTATATTCAGATAAAAATTTATCAAAATCTTCTTTATTATTTTCAATAAAGTCTTTTCTAGCAATTAATCCTCCCATAGCAAGAACATTATTTTCAGAAATTTTCTCCCATTCTTTAGTTATATCTATAGCAACTCTAATATTTTCATTATTAGAAATAGCTGTTGTAACATTAGGTTCTGGAATAAGTGCTATTGTTTCACTATTATTCAAAAGCTCTGTAACAACCTCTGAATGTTCTGATTTATATTCTATTTCAACATTTTTAATATTATTACTATCAAGTATATAATTTAATATATATTCAGGAATTGAACCTTTACCAGAAGAAATTATTTTTTTTCCTTCTAAATCATTTATAGTATTAATTTCGTTTCCATTTTCAACAATATATAATACTCCTAATGTATTTATTGCTGAAAGTTTAATATTTCCATTAGTTTTATTATAAAGCACAGCAGCAACATTTGTTGGAACTGTTGCAATATCTAATTCATTATTTATAATTTTAGCAATAATTTCATCTGGTGATGAAAATATATTAAAATTATAAATATTTTCTGTTTGATTTTTTTCAGCATCATCAATAAGTTTTACAGAACCTATACCTGTTGGTCCTTTAAGGACACCAACATTTATAGCTATCTTTTCAGTTTCTTTATTATTTTTATTATTAATAAAAATAATAGAGACTGTTAAAACTAATATTATAACTATAACTAAAAAAATACTTTTTTTAGATTTTATCATATTAAAACTCCTCAAAATTTTTTATAAATTGCCTAAAAATAATATCAAAGTAAATATATATTGTCAAGTCAAAAATATCTATATCAATATTATAATAAATTATATAACTTAAAATTTTGAGGAATATTAATGAATCAAACCCATTTTTTCATATTTTTTAAAGCACTTTTTTCAAGTCTCGAAACTTGTGCTTGAGAAATTCCAACTTCATCAGAAACCTCTGTTTGTGTTTTTCCTTCAAAAAATCTTAAACTTAATATTTTTTTTTCTCTATCACTTAATTTTTTCATTGCTTCATTTATTGATATATTTTCAACCCATTTATTATCACGATTTTTTTCATCACTCACTTGGTCCATAACATACAGAGAATCTCCATTATCTTGAAAAACAGGTTCAAATAAAGAAACTGGATCTTGTATAGAATCTAGTGCAATAACAACTTGTTCTTTTGGCAACTCTAGTTCTTTAGCTATTTCTTCTATTGTAATATCTTTACATTTTTCTTTTGAAAGTCTATCTTTTATTTGTAAAGCTTTATAAGCTGTATCTCGCATAGAACGACTTACACGAATAGAATTATTATCTCTTAAATATCTTCTAACTTCACCAATAATCATAGGTACAGCATATGTTGAAAACTGTACACCTTGATTAATATCGAAATTATCTATTGCCTTTATAAGTCCTATACATCCTACTTGAAAAAGGTCGTCCATATGCTCACCACGATTAGAAAATTTTTGAATAACACTTAAAACAAGTCTCAAATTACCATATATATACTTTTCTCTTGCTATATCATCTCCTTGAAGAATTTTATCAAAAAGTATTTTTTTTTCTTCACTTGTGAGCACAGGAAGTTTTGAAGTATTAACTCCGCAAATTTCTACTTTGTTAATCATATTCAATCGTCCCTTCAAAATTTATTAACATATATATAAAAATGTTTTCCCAAAGACAATAAATTATACTTAAAATTAATATCAATATCCGATATTTTTCTACAAAATATTAAATATACTTAATCTAATATTATTAAAGTGATAATAAAAATACTATAGAAAACAATTTTAAGAAAATATTCAATAAATAATGATTTTATAATATAGAAATAGAAAAGTTTTTTAAAAAAATAGATATAGTATAATATAATAATATAAATTAATTAATTTAAAACAAAATAAAAGGACATATCTTAAATGTCCCTTTTTTTATTTTTATGTATTCAAATATTATACAAAATTTGAACATAAAATATCAATAGCTTGGTTTTCAATAATTTTCTCTCCGTGCTCAATTAAAAAATATTTTGACAAAACAGCAGAAATATGTTTTTGTCCATATTCACCTATAATATCTTCAATATTTGAAAAATCATATTTCTTTTGAGAGTTTGATGGATTTTGTAATAATATAAAATATCTATTGTCATATTTATATAATGAACTTATTCCATTAAATTTATTTTTAACTCTTTCTGAAATATTTATAATATCATCAATATTATCAAAAGAATATATTATAAGTTGGTTATCATCTCCTTTTATTTGAGAATTTGGATTATATAAAGGTTTTCTTTTAAAAGGACTAAAGTTATTAAAATCTTTAGTTTGTTTCATAATATTTATTTTATTATCAATATCGCTTGTTTTTCCTTCTTCAAGTTTTGTAACTATAATCATTATACCGTCCATTGATGCTGGCATTGCTTCAACCATAAGTGGAGTATTTTCGGCTTCAAAACCACATTCCTCAAAAGCCTTTTCTATTATATCTCTAAAAAGTGCTGTTGTTTTTTCATTAGTTTTTGTCAAATCTTCTATTTTTATATTTCTTTCTGACAAATCTGATTTTGTCAATGTGAGTTTTATTTGATTTTCATTTATTCTTTCTATTTTCAATAGTATCACATCCTTTTTATAGTGTATTAACCATAAACAAATAAAATTATACTTTTAAAATAACAATAACTATAGTATAATAAAATAATTACAATATGTAAAGAGGATATTATAGGCACAGTTTATTAATTTTAATATATTTTATAAATAAAATAATATTACAAATTAATTACTTATTGAAATTATATTATACAAACAATATAATTATAATTACATTATATCATATATTATATAAAATAACAGGAGGATATTTATGAATAAAAAAAAGTTTATTTCAATATTAATCACATTGATAGTATGGTTCATAATGTTCTATATTTATTTACCACCAATAAATATAAAATCAAATGAATTTTGGAACTTTTCAATAAGTGCAATAATAGTTGCAATAATATTAAATATGTGGACTATAATATCAAATATATTTCAAAGAAGAAGTTATGAAGAATTTGATGAAACTGGGCCAAAATTTAAAAAATTTAAAATTATTATAGCATTGACAATATTTGTTGGGGGAGTTTATTTAGTAGGAAATATATTATCTTCTCCTATAATAAGAGCTTCTGACTATAGTAAACTTTTAGATGTAAAAGAAGGCAATTTTGAACAAGATATAACAGAAGTTAATTTCTCAAAAATACCTGTAATTGATAGAGATTCAGCAGCAATAATAGCTGAAAGAAAAATGGGTTCTATGGTAGATATGGTTTCTCAATATGAAGTAAGTGAATATTATTCTCAAATAAATTATAATCAAAGACCTATAAGGGTAACTCCTTTAAAATATGCAAATGAGATAAAGTGGCTTACAAATATGAAAGAAGGAATACCAGCATATATTATGATTGATATGACAAATCAAGATGCTGAACTTATTAAGCTTCAAGAAGGTATAAAATATTCTCCAGCTGACCATTTTAATAGAGATCTTTTAAGACATATAAGATTTAATTATCCTACTTATATGTTTAGAAGTTTAAATTTTGAAATAGATGATAATGGAACTCCTTATTGGATTTGTCCAGTAGTTGACCATACTATAGGTCTTTTTGGTGGTAAGGATATAAAAGGAGCAGTATTAGTAAATGCAATAAACGGCGAAAATACTTATTATGATTTAGAAAAAGTTCCAGAATGGGTTGATAAAGTATATGATGCTGAACTTTTAATACAACAATATGATTATTATGGAAAACTTAGAAATGGTTTTATAAATAGTATTTTCGGCCAAAGAGATTGTTTAAGAACAACAAAAGGACATAATTATATGGCTTTAAATGATGACGTTTGGGTATATACTGGTGTAACTTCCGTTAGTGGAGACTTATCAAATGTAGGTTTTGTACTTATGAATCAAAGAACACAAGAAACTAAATATTATCAAATATCAGGTGCTGAAGAGTTTTCAGCAATGTCATCAGCAGAAGGTCAAGTACAACATTTAGGATATAAAGCAACATTTCCTTTACTTTTAAACATAGCAGGAGAACCAACTTATTTCTTATCTCTTAAAGATAATGCTGGATTAGTAAAAATGTATGCAATGATTAATATAGAAAAATATCAAAATGTTGCTATTGGTGATACTGTAGAAAATTGCGAAAAAACTTATAAATCTTATTTAAAAAGTAACGGCATAACAACAAATAATACAAACATAAATGTTGTAAATGGAACTATAAGTTTTATAAAAGATGTCGTAATTGATGGTAATACTTGTTACTTTATAAAACTTGCTAATAATGAAAATATTTATAGTGTTTATGTTAAAAATAATATAAGTATTATAGATAAAAATATAGGTGATAATGTAGAAATTGAATATACATCAACAGAAGATGAAAATATCTATAATATTGTAAATATAAAATAAATAAAAAAAGACAAGAATAACATATTCTTGTCTTTTTTATTATTTAAATTATTGTAATAACTGTAATACACCTTGAGGAACTGTATTAGCTTGAGCAAGCATTGCTTGAGAAGCTTGAATAAGTATATTATTTTTAGTATAAGCCATCATTTCATTAGCCATATCAGTATCTCTTATACGGCTTTCAGCTGCTGTAATGTTTTCAGTAGTAACACCAAGGTTATTTATAGTATGTTCAAGTCTATTTTGAGCAGCTCCTAAATCACCTCTTTGGCTTGATACTTTATTTATAGCACTTTTAATATGATTCAATGACCTCGCTGCTTTTTCTTCGGTTGATATATCGACCATCTCTATACCTATACCCTTCGAGCTCATATTATTAAATTTAATTTCTATTTTATTAAATTTATCAGATGTATCTCCTATTTGCAGATTTACTTTTTTCTCTATTTTAATATCCATAGTAAAGCTTTGTAACCATTCCTTTTCATCTTTTGAAAGCTCTCCATTCGCGGTAGCCATAAATCGAAGTTGATTATTACTACTTTGTGCTGCAGCAAATGTTTTATCACCAATTTTTATTGTCATCTGACCATTTAAAGAAGCAGCAAGAGCTGATTGTATAGTAGCAGCATTAGCATTTGTTGCAAGCATTGCAGTTGTAATTTCAATTTCTTTTGTCATATCACCTATTCTAACCACTAATTTATCTCCTTGTTTAACTCCTGCAGCTTTTAAAGCAGCAGGGTCAATAGCTGGAATACCAAAAGTTATACCACCTAAAGTATTTGCATCACCATTCACAATAGCTCCTTTTGCCTCTCCAAAAGTCTTCCCACCTTGAAGTAAATCAATACCATTAAAATTAGTACCTTCTGAAATTCTATCTATTTCTTTTTTTAATGATTCTACTTCTTTTTGTAAATTAGCACGGTCTACTGTATTTTCATATGTTCCATTTGCTGATTGTGTTGCTAATTCTGCCATACGATTAAGCATTGAATGTACTTCTGTTAATGCTCCCTCTGTTGTTTGAACGAGTGAAATACCATCTTGAGCATTTTTTTGTGCTGTTTCTAATCCTCTTATTTGTGCTCTCATTTTTTCAGATATAGCTAATCCTGCAGCGTCATCTCCAGCTCTATTAATTTTATAACCTGATGATAACTTTTCAAGATTTTTAGCTAACGCTGAATTATTTGTCCCTAATTGTCTGTAAGAATTAAGTGCTGAAATATTATGTTGTATTCTCATTTTAAAATCCCCCTAAATTTCCTATTTACTTTATTACAAAAAAACATTTATGTTTTTCTTTATACAATAACTATAAAACTGTAATCTTATAATTATTAATGGTAATTATATATTTTTATACAATAATATTCAATATATTTTATTATATTTATTGAATATTTGATAATCTTTGTAGCTATATCTAATTTTTTAATAGTAAATATCTTATAATTAGTAAAAGATTTTATGATAATTTCTTTAAAATAATAAACAAAAAAGACAAGAATAATATATTCTTGTCTTTTTTTTATCAAAAATTTATGATTATTGTAATAACTGTAATACGCCTTGAGGAACTGTATTAGCTTGTGCAAGCATTGCTTGAGACGCCTGTATAAGTATATTATTTTTAGTATATGCCATCATTTCATTAGCCATATCTG
>X157_Grey_Heron__coassemble_1336_pt1 | contig 18407 bp, 14 predicted proteins | sample X157_Grey_Heron__metabat2_low_PE_010 | metagenome-assembled genome bin X157_Grey_Heron | reverse complement strand
TATTATGATTTACAAAATTTTCTATATTATGTATATTATTATTATATAAAATATTTTGAATAAATAAAACTATTTATATAAATATATTTTATAATAAAATTTATTTGGAGGTAAATTATTTAATGAAATTACAAAAACTTTTAAGTTATGTAAGAAAAGCTGTTGATGATTATAATATGATAAATGAAGGAGATAAAATAGCTATTGGTGTTTCTGGTGGTAAAGATAGTCTTTGTTTACTTATAGCTTTAAAAACATTGCAAAAATTTTATCCTAAAAAATTTGAATTAGAAGCAATAACTGTTTCATTAGGTCTACCTGGGTCAGAATATGATAGTATCAGAAAATTTTGTAAAAAAATTGGTGTAAATTACACAGTAGTAGATACAGATATAGGAGAAATTGTATTCTATGAAAGAAAAGAAAAAAATCCTTGTTCTCTTTGTTCAAAAATGAGAAAAGGAGCTCTAAATGATATGGCTGAAAAACTAGGTTGTAATAAAGTAGCACTAGGACATAATAAAGATGATGTAATAGAAACATTTTTTATGTCTTTATTTTATGAATCTAGAATAAATACATTTGCTCCTATTAGCTATTTAGATAGAAAAAAAATATATTCTATTAGACCACTTATATATGTTAGCGAACGTCAAGCTAAAAATTTTATAATTGAAAACAATATAAATATTGTTAAAAATCCTTGTCTTGTTGAAGGAAAAACAAAAAGACAAGAAACAAAAGAATTTATTGAATCTTTATCAAAACAATATAACAACATTCCTCAAAAGATTTTTGGAGCAATACAACGTTCCAATTTGAAAGGTTGGGAAAAACTAAGAAAAGATGAATAAAAAATATACTAATTAAAATATTATTTTAAGAAAGGATTATTAAAGATAAAAATATAACATATTATGAATTTTTATGAAATAAAAAATAAATTAAAAAATAAAAGCAGTATAACAGACAATTCATATAAAAGAAGCTCTGTTATAGTTTTATTAACAGAAAATGAAAACGATATTCATATACTTTTTAATCAAAGGTCACTAAAACTTAAAAATCAACCAGGAGATATTTGTTTTCCTGGTGGACATCAAGATGAAAATGAAACATCTATTGAAACAGTATATAGGGAAATATTTGAAGAATTAGGAATTACTAAGGAAAATATTGAAATTATTCAAAAATATGAAAACATACTTACATATGGTAGAGGAATAATAACACCATTTTTAGGAATATTAAAAAATACTAAACTTGAAAATATAAAATATAATACTGATGAAGTGGAAAATATATTTACAATACCTTTGTCATTTTTTATTGAAAATGAACCCCAAATATATAATATATACTATGAACCTATATTATCAGACAATTTTCCATATCATTTAATTAGAAATGGTAAAAATTATAAATTTTTAAAAATAAACTCTCCTCAATATTTTTATATATATAATGATGTTGTTATTTGGGGTATCACTGCAAAAATATTAAAAAATATTATAGATATTATAAAATAAAGACAAGATTAAATTCTTGTCTTTACTCATATTAACTATAAATTCCAAACTCAAAAACATATTCAAGCTTTTCTTTTCAACTTTAATTTTAAATAATTAAATCTATTTATTATATTCATTATTTGGTACTTTAGTATAAAAAAGTCCACTTAGTTCGATTGAAACTTATATTAAATTATTATTTTTACAATACCATTTATAACTACAATAATCTTTATCAAAATCTTTATAATAAATTATTTCTCTAAAATTCTTAATATTTTTTTATATACTTAATCAAATTTAATATAATGAATATTCAAATTATAATTATGATATAAATATATTACTTATTACTATTTTTTACTTTTATAATTCTGTTTTCTCTTATAATCTGTTTCTCTTTTTATCTGTTCATTTTTTAATCTTTTTTCATTCATAATATCTATATCTTCTGGTAATTCAAGAGTTATTTTTCCAAGTTTACCACCTCTAAATTCATCTATAAGTATTTTAGAAGTTCTTTCTATATCAACTTCTCCACCCTTTATTTTAAATCCTCTCTTTTCTCCTATCATAGAAAGTATTTTATGAGGTTCTTCAATTGAATCAAAATTTATATTATAGCGATTTTTTATACATTCTGAATTAATAGACATCATAGTATTAATAAATTCATTTCCTATTGTCTGAATATCAAGTATATCATCATTTATAGCACCTGTAAAAGCAAGTTTCAAACCAACTTCTTTATCCTCAAATTTTGGCCATAATATACCTGGTGTATCTAATAACTCAAAATCTTTTTTTATTCTTATCCATTGTTTACCTCTTGTTACACCAGGTTTATCACCTGTTTTTGCTGTAGTTTTGCCGACATATTTATTTATAAATGTTGATTTTCCTACATTTGGAATACCTACAATCATACTTCTTATAGGAACAAACAATCTACCTCTTGATTTTTGTTTCTCAATTTTATCTTTCATAAGTATTTTTGCAGTATTAGTTACTTCTAATAACCCAGAACCTTTAATAGCATTTACTATAACAACTTTAAATCCTTTTTGTTCAAAATATTTTATCCATATATTAGTTGATTTTTCATCAGCTAAATCACATTTATTCATAACAATTATTCTATATTTGTTTTTAGCAATATCATCAATATCAGGATTTTTACTACTATAAGGAATTCTTGCATCTAATAATTCAATTACAACATCAACAAGCGAAATATTTTCTTCCATCATACGACGAGTTTTTGTCATATGTCCAGGATACCATTGTATATTCATAAAACTCACCTTTATAAAAATATTTTAAAAAATAAGGGTACTAAAAACAGTACCCTTTTATAATACATTATCTTATTAATTCTTTTACTTTTGCAGCTTTACCAACTCTATCTCTCAAATAATAAAGTTTAGCACGTCTTACAACACCACGTCTTATAACTTCAATTTTTTCAATTCTTGGCGAATGTAAAGGCCAAGTTTTTTCAACACCAACACCAGAAGCTATTCTTCTTACTGTAAATGTTTCTTTTAAACCTCCGTTTTGTCTCTTAATAACAACACCTTCAAAAGCTTGTATTCTTTCTTTTGTTCCTTCAACAACCTTTGCATAAACACGAATTGTATCTCCAACATTAAAAGAAGTTACATCAGATTTTAATTGTTCTTTTTCTAATTCTTTAATTATATCCATATTCATTTTCCTTTCTCTCATAGATATTCTTGATAAAAATAACATTATACCAGCGGACTATCCGTATTAACAGTATAGTATTATATCATAATATTAATTTTTTTGCAATATTTTTTTAATAATGTAATATAGAATTTACATTGTAATTAGAAAGTAATTCTCTTCCATTAAGTTCATCAAGTTCTATTAAAAAAGTAAATGATGAAACAACTCCTCCCATTTCTTCTATAAGTTCTGCTATTGCTTTTGCTGTTCCACCCGTTGCAAGAAGATCATCTATTATAGCAACTCTTGTTCCTTTTTTTATAGCATCTTTATGCACTTCAATAACTGAAGTACCATATTCAAGAGAATATTCTTTGCTTATCACTTCACCTGGTAATTTACCTTTTTTTCTAACTGGAACAAAACCTTTCTTTAAACGATATGCTACAGGCATACAAAATATAAATCCTCTTGATTCTGGTCCAACAATAATATCTACATCATCAGTATCTATATATTTTATAATTTCATCTACCGATTTTACTAAAGCTTCACCATCTTTTAAAAGAGTTGTTATATCTCTAAATATTATGCCATTTTCTGGAAAATTTTCAATATTTCTTATTTTTGATTTTAAATCCATTATAAACCTCCTATAAACTATAACCTTATATCTTTAATATTAAGTTGAACCGATTCAACCTCTTTATAAATATTTATATCTATTGAATATATTATATCAATATAAATATTTACAATATTTCCGCATAGTATTTTATCATATATTTCATTATCATACAAATTTTTTATTTGTTTTATAAAACTTTCATAACAATCAAAAGATACACCATATAAAATTTTATTTGTTTTAGATCTAAATATAAATTTAATTATATTCTTATTTTTACCTATAATATAAATTTTTTCAAGTAAAACTCTTTTTGTACCAAAAAGTGGAGAATTATTTTCTTTTCCAAAAGGCGAAAGTACTTTTATATCTTTAGCAATATCAATTGTTATTTCATCTAAATCAAGTTCTTTTTCTATTTTTATAGTCTGAATAAGTTCACTTTTCTCAAAAGTAAAATTTCTATTTAATCTATCTCTTAATATATCTACATTTTCTTTACTTAAAGAAAGTCCAGCAGCCATAGAATGACCACCAAATTTCAAAAATAAATCTTTACATTTTAACAACTCTTCAAAAATATTGTAACATTCTATACTTCTTCCAGAACCTTTAACAATACCAATTTCATCTGTATCTGTTAAAACAATAACTGGCTTATAGAACTTATCTTTTATTCTACCTGCAACAATACCTGCAACACTTTCATGTATTTTATTATTATAAATTACAAATATATTATCATATTTAAAATCACTATTTTCAATATATTCAATAGCTTCATTTGCTGCTCTTATAGTAAGTTCCTTTCTATCATTATTTAACTCATATAAAAGTTTTGCAAATTCATAAGCTTTTTCCATATCTTGCTCAACAAAAAGTTGAGCTGATAATTTAGCATTTTCAAGTCTTCCAGTAGCATTTATACAAGGTCCTATAATAAATCCAATATGATATTCCGTTAATATTTTATTTTCCAATTCACATACCTTTATTAAAGCTTTAAGTCCTATATTATCTGTATTATTTATATTTTTTAAACAATTTTTTACTATTATTCTATTTTCTGAAAGTAAATCAACTATATCACATATTGTTGCTATTCCTGCAAAAGTAACATAATCATTTAATTTTTTAGTTTTTATATTCAAAATATCAAGAAGATAAATCACAAATCTATATGATATACCAGCAGCACACATTTTTTTAAATTTATAACTACAATCATTTTGTTTAGGATCAATAATAGCGTCTGCAATTGGTAAAATATTTTTTTTATTTTCATCATTAAAATCAAATGCTGGTTCGTGATGGTCAATTATTATAACTGTTAATCCTAAGCCCTTAGCAAATTCTATCTCATCTATTGCAGCTATACCATTATCACAAGTAAGTATAGTATCTACTCCTATATCATATAACTCTTTTATAGCATTTTTATTAAGTCCATAACCTTCTTTTCTTCTATCCGGTATATAATACATAACATCTGCATCACATTCTTTAAGTGCTGTATAAAGAATAACAGTACTCATAACACCATCAACATCATAATCACCATATATTGCTATTTTTTTATTGTTATTTATTTTCGATATAATTATATCACAACTTTTACAAATATCTTTCATCTCTTTTATGTCAGAAAGAAAATTTAAATCATCACTTAAAAATTTAATAGCTTCATTAAATGTACCAATACCTCTATTGGCCATAATATAAGCAGTTACATCACTAATTCCTAAAGCATTACCCATCTTTTTTGCATCAACTTTATTTCGTTTTAAAACCCATTTTTTCAAAAAACTCACCACTTAAAAAATATTATTTTTAATATTATATAATATAAAAAAAATATATTCAAATTAAATATACAAAATAATATTTTATATGTTATTATATATACTAAAATATGGAACAATAAAAATATATTTATTGTCAAAAAATATTATAATAATTTATCTAGGAGGAATTAAAAAATTGAAAAAACTTATATTATTTATATTATCATTAACAACATTATTATATAGCATTTCTATAAATACTTTTGCTAATGAAATATCTGAAAATATGAAAGCTGCTTGGATTACAACAGTATACAATTCCGATTTCCCATCTACAGAAAGTTATGGAAATCCAGAAAAACAAAAAAAAGAATTTATAAATATAATTAATAAACTACAAAATATTGGGATTAATACTATCGTTGTTCAAGTTCGTCCAAAATCAGACGCATTATATAAATCAAGTATAAATCCTTGGTCTGATGTTCTTACAGGAATACAAGGTAAATATCCTGGATATGATCCTTTAGAATTTATGATAGAAGAAACTCATAAAAGAGGTATGGAATTTCACGCTTGGTTAAACCCTTATAGAGTTACTACATCTGGAACAGATATAAATTTATTAAACGAAAATCATTTTGCAAGACTTAATCCACAACTTTTAATAGAACATAAATCAGCCTTATATTACAATCCTGAACTTCCTGAAGTAAAAGAACATATAAAAAATACTGTTGCTGAAATAGTAGAAAATTATAATGTTGATGCTATACATTTTGATGACTATTTTTATCCTTCAAATTATCCTCTACCTAAAGGTGAAAACCCAGATGGAGAAATTGCTAATTTTAGAAGACAAAATGTAAATGAAATGGTAAAAATGGTATATGATACAATAAAATCAATAAACCCAAAAGTAAAATTTGGAATAAGTCCTATGGGCATTTGGAAAAATAAAACTTCTGATTCAACAGGCTCAAATACAAAAGGTCAAGAATGTTATTATGCTGTTTTTTCTGATGTTAGAACTTGGATAAATGAAAATATTGTTGATTATATTGTACCTCAAATATATTGGGAAATAGGTAATAAATCAGCTGATTATGAAACACTTGTAAAATGGTGGGATAACGAAGTTGAAAATTCAAATGTTAAATTATATATAGGTCAAGCATTATATAAAGATATTGTATCATCTGAAATAGATAAACAACTTGAAATAAATAATAAATATAATAATGTTAAAGGTAGTTTCTTTTTTTCTACAAAAGATATAATAAATAATAGAAATAGTTGTTCTGATACTTTAAAAAATTTTTATTCAAATAATAATGAAACTATAAATTCAACAAATAATAACAATGATAATATATACAATAATTTACTAATAAAAACTGTTAAATCATTTCCAACAAGTGATACCATCATTGTAAATAATAAACCTATGATTTTTGAATCATATAATATTGATGGTTATAATTATTTTAAACTTAGAGATTTAGCTTTTGCATTAAATAATACATCTAATCAATTTGATATAGAATGGAATAATGATAATTCAGAAATTAATATAATAAAAAATAAAAGTTATATTCCTGTTGGAAATGAAATGATTATAGGAAATAAAAATCCTAAAATAGCAACAACATCAACAGATAAACTATATATAAATAATTTACCAATATTTATTGAAACATATAAAATTGAAAATAGTAATTACTATAAATTAAGAGACTTAGCTAAAGAATTAAATTTTGAAGTTAATTGGAATGAAAAAGGAACTATATATATAAATTCAAAATAAAAAAGCGAAAAAATTTCGCTTTTTTATTTTAGATTATTAATATATCTTTTCATATCATTAACATAATTATAATTTACTCTTAAATTACCTAAACCATATCCTAATTCAACACCTAATCTATTTTCTCCGTGAAAATCACTACCACCACTAATTAATAAATTATATTTTTGAGCAATTTTTTTAATATTCTTTCTTTGTTCTTTTGTATAAGAATAATATTCTGCTTCTATTCCTACAAGACCTAGTTTTTTTAAATTTATTATAATATTTTCTATATCTTTATAACCTACTCCATATAATGTTGGATGTGCTAAAAATGCTAATCCTCCAGAATTTTTTATAGCTTCTATGCACATTTTGGGAGTTAATGCTTCACGTTTTACATATCCAGGTTTATTAGGTACAATGTAATTATTAAAAACAGCTTTTTTACTTTTTACATATCCTTTTTTAAAAATAGCTTCAGCAAAATGTGCTCTTGTTATTATTTCTCCTTTTGCTATACTTTTTATATCATTAATAGTTATATCAATACCTATATTTTGCAAACTTTCTAACATTGCAATATTCCTTTTTTCTCTTGAATTTTTAATAAACAATAATATTTTTTTAAAATCATCACTTTTATAATTCATAAAATAACCTAATATATGTACTTCAAAATCATTCTTTTCATCATATATTGTTGAAAATTCTATACCTGGTATAACTTCAATATCAACTTTATTACCCATATCAATAGCTTCTTCTATACCATCTATTGTATCATGATCTGTTATAGCAATTGCTTTAAGCCCTTTTTCTTTAGCAAGTTTCACAATATCAGATGGACTATAAGTTCCGTCAGATAATTGAGTATGAGTATGCAAATCTACAAATTCACTCATAATTAAAACCTCTACTTTATATATTTTTTCTTATCTCTTCCCAAATTTCCTCATCTTTTATATCATTTAAATTATTATAATTATTTTCCTCATTAGTACTATCAAATCTACAGATTGAATGATAACTACAGTATCTACAAGCAGACAAATCCTTTTTCTTATATGGCTTAATTTCAATAAAACCACTAAGTATACTTTCACCAATAGCTTTTGCCTTTTTTGTTGTAAAATTTATAACATTCATATAATCAAATTCACTTGCAACAGAAGTACCTAATTTTTTCAAATTTCCATTAACTCCAAAAGAAATAGGTACTATATCAGAACTTTCTCCGAATTTAAGCTTTTCATCAAGTCCTTCAAAAACCACTTCATTATTAAGAATAAGTCCTGACATCTTTAATTCTTTCAACAATTCATTTTCTATTTCTTCTGCTGTCATTTCTGTAACTGATTTTGTTATAGGATCTTTAATCTTAAAATAAAATGCTCCAGCTGGTAATATGTCACCTAATATATTTAAATTTTTAATTATAGCACCTATATATATCATAAGTTGTAATTGTAAACCATAATATATATCTTGAATATTAAAATCTTTAGAACCAGACTTATAATCAATTATCTTAATATATACTTTTCCATTACTATCAAGTATATCTACTCTATCAATTTTACCATTAATAATCATCTTCTCACCATTTGTAAGCTCAATTATTATTGGAGGTAAAAGTTCATTTATACCAAAACCCATTTCAAAAGAATATGGTTTAAATTTTCCACTTTTTATATGTTCTGTTAAAGTATTTATTGCTCTCTTTGAAACTCTTTGAAGTCTCTTCACTAAATATTTATAAGAGGCCTTACTTAAAATTAATTCATTTGATAATTTAGGAATACTTTCTAAAACACAATTATTTACAATATTTTCTATATCATTTTTTGTTATTTCATTCCATTTAATACCCATTTCATTAATTTTAACAGAAAAAGTTTCAAGTATATCATGAAAAAGAAAACCTAAATCAGGAGTACCTATTTCATATAATTTTCTTTCTTTAGCAGAAAGTATATATTCAACAAAATAAGCATATGGACAACTTACATATTTTTCAAGTTTTGAAACACTTGAATATAACTCTCCATTATAAAGCTTTTTTATAGTGCTCTTACTAATAACTTCAGATATATTTTTATCATAAATTGAATTTAAAATAATATTTATCTTTTTACGCCAATTTTCATCATTACAATAAAAAGCCATAATATCTCTCCAAATAAGATTATCTTTTCCTTCATAAATATTTCTTAAATTTTCTCCTAAACTATGTAATATAGGTATTGGTGCAACCAAATCATCAATATTCTTTTTAAATGTAGTATCATATTTAATTATATCAATATTACTAAAAAGATTTTTAATTTTATTTATTATAGGAGAAGGTCTTAATGCCTTTCCATCAATATCACTTTTTCTAAAACTCATATATAAATAATCTGAAGGCTTAGTTATACCCATATAAATCAAAAATTGTTCTTCAAAAGCTCTTCTTTTAGCATCTGGTGCAATTTCTAAGCCACTTAAAGATATCATATCTCTTTCTGTATCACTAAACAAACCATTTACATCTGATGGAGAAGGTAAAATACCTTCATTAACACCAATTACAAAAATAGCTTTAATATTAGGTAAACGAGTTCTCTCAATATCTCCTATTGTAACACTATCAACAGTAGGAGGTATTATAGCAAAACGTCCTTCTGAAAAACCTGCATCTAATATTTTTGAAAATTCTAAAACAGTAATTTTTTCATTGCCTAAAAAAGAATTAAGTCTTTCAAAGATTGTATTAATTATTTTCCAAACTTGTTTATATTTTTCAGCTTTACCTATATCTCCATTACATTTAAAAATATTAACTCTATTTGATAATATCTTTGAAATATTAATAACTTTAAAAGAATTATATAAACAATTTATTATATAACTAACTTCATATTTTTTATCTCTTTTTATATTTTCATAAAATGGTTTTATAAAATCTAATATAGTATTTTTAATATTATTTAAATTATTTCTATATTCTTCATCTTCTTCATTATTAAAACCATACTTCCATTCACTATGCCATTTATAACTTTTTATTCCATAAGCAAGAACATAATTTTCTATAATATCAATTTTTTCTTTTTCAATTGGTATAAAACCTATTTTTAAAAATCTAAATATACTTTCATATGAAAAATCAAAATTTACTATATCTATAATACTTCTTACAAATTCTATTAATGGTTGAGAAATTATTTCTTCTTTTCTATCAATAAATATAGGTATATTATATTCCCAAAAAACACTTTTAATAGTATTTTCATAATCTTTTAAATCTCTCATTAAAACAGCAATTTCTCTAAAACGTATATTATTATTACTAACCATCTTTATTATATTAATAGCACAATTTTCAACCTCATCATATTTATTATTTACTGAAAATATTTTAATACCATTATAATTATTTGATATCTTAGGATTATAATAATTAAAATATTTTTCTATATGTTTGATACCTTCAGAAATAATTCTTTTTTGCGAACCAAAAACAATAGGCTCATAAACTTTAATATCATTTTCTTTTGCCCTTAAAATTAATCTTTTTATTACTTGTAAAGGTTCAAAAAATAAATTTGACATCGTTATATTATCAGAATAATATGTATATTTATCAATTGGTAATATAACATTTACATCATTAGCAAATTTCATAATCTCAAATATAACATTTATTTCTTGAGGAGTAAAAGTATAAAATCCATCTATATATACATAAGCATTTTTAATAATATTTGAATCTCTAATATCATTAATAAGTACATCTAATTTTTCATCTATTGAAATATAATTATCTTTTATATATTTATTATAGTTATCAAAAATAATCGATAAATCTTTCAACTTTATTTTAATAGATGAATTTTCATTAATTTTATCAATTGTATTTAATATAATCTCATTATTTATATTATATTGATGGAGTTCTTTTATTGTATCACAAAGTTGTTCCATAAATCCTCTTTTATCAATAGAATTTCTATAATACAAAAGTTTTTTTTCATTATCAAATATAATTTTTCTTAAAACCATAGATTTAGCTGTTTCATCAAGTAACTCTTTTATATTTCCACCTTTTTCAAGAGCAATATTATGATAAAGTCTTCCAAATGTTATAACTTTAGCATTTAAAATACCTTTTCCAATATTTTTCTTTGAAAGTTCCTTTTCAGCTTGTAATGAAAATTGTTCTGGAACAATATATATTACATTTAAATCTCTTTTTTGTTTATTAATTATTTCCGTCATACAATAATCAGTTTTTCCTGTTCCCGAACGTCCAATTATAAATCTTAATCCCATCAAAATCCTCCCAACTTTAAATGTTATAATATTATTATACATTAATCATAAATTAACGTACAGTAAAATAAAATATATTAATAATATAAATGAGGAGGGTTTGTATGAGAAAAACAAGATTTATGGTAATAAAATTTAAAGAGCTTATAAAAACAATAATATTCGCAATATTAGGTACAATACTTATTATCTCTATAATATATTTTCTCATACCAAATAAAAAAGAAACTTCTAATAATTATATTCCAGGAGTATATACATCAAATATAGGAATTAATGATGAAAGTTTAAATATTAAACTAACAGTTGATGAAAAAGAAATAAAATCAGTTGAACTTGAACATAACAATGACACAATTCCTGTATTTTATCCATTATTTGAAACAACAGCAGAATACATAAATAATGAAATTGTCAAAACTCAAGATTTATCAAAAATAAGTATACCAGATGATGCAGAAGTTACAGGTAATCTTATTATAAATGCTATTGAAAAAAGTCTTCACAAAGCTACAAAAAATTAATAAAAAGCAGGATACTTTTCCTGCTTTTCAAAATTTATTCCAATATTCATTTATATTTTTTTTATCATTTATAATATCAATATAAGAATTTACAACTTCAAAAATCTCATCTTCATCTCTTATTTTAATATAAATATTATTATTCAATCTTAATATACCATTCTTAGAATTGGATTTTTTAAGCCAATTTTTAAATTCTTTTTCCCAATTATTAAATAAAGCTTCTATATTATCAATATCATAACAAAAAAATTCATCTTTCACCTGTAATATAAACTCTTCTATCTCTATTTTCACACTTATATCTCCTTTAATTATTAAAAGTTCTATTAAAATATCTATAAGCATTTTCAGTTACTATACGTCCTCTTGGAGTCCTTTGTATATACCCTAACTCAATTAAATAAGGCTCATAAACATCTTCTATAGTCTCACTTTCTTCACCAATAGAAACAGCAAGAGTATCAACTCCAACAGGACCACCATTAAATTTATCAATCATAGATAATAATATTTTTCTATCAATATTATCAAGACCCATTTTATCAACTTCTAATAAATCAAGAGCAAAATTTGAGACATCTTTTGTAATAATACCATTATACTTTACTTGTGCAAAATCTCTAACTCTTTTTAAAAGTCTATTGGCAATTCTAGGAGTTCCTCTTGAACGTTTTGCAATTTCTATTGCTCCATCAAAATCAATAGGTACTCCTAAAACATTTGCAGAACGATTTATAATATATTGTAATTGTTCAATATTATAAGGCTCTAGTCTATGAATAACTCCAAATCTATCTCTTAAAGGAGCCGTTAAAAGCCCAATACGAGTTGTAGCACCTATTAAAGTAAATTTAGGTAAATCAATTCTAACACTCTTTGCTGTTGAACCTTTTCCTATGATAATATCAATAACAAAATCTTCCATAGCTGGATATAATATTTCTTCAATCATTTTATTTAATCTGTGTATTTCATCTATAAAAAGAATATCACCTTCGTTAAGATTATTCAATATTGCTGCCATATCTCCAGGTCGCTCAATTGCTGGACCTGAAGTTGTTTTTATTGAAACACCCATTTCATTTGCTATAATATTTGATAAAGTAGTTTTTCCAAGTCCTGGAGGTCCATATAATAAAATATGATCAAGAACATCATTTCTTGATTTTGCAGCTTCAATAAATACTTTCATATTATTTTTAACTTTTTCTTGTCCAATATAAGAATCAAACTTATAAGGACGCAATTTATTTTCTGTATCACTATCTTCAGTTCTAAATCCAGAAGTAATAATTCTTTCTTGAATAATACCACCTCATTAAAATATATTTTTAATAAAAATCAAATTTTTTTAAGAGCAATTTTCAATATTTCTTCAGTTGTTCCTCCTTCAAAATAAACATCTGATACAATTTTTAAAGCTTTATTTCTTGAATATCCCAAAACACAAAGAGCTTCTATAACCTCAAATTTTATATTAACTTTATTATTAATGTTATCAATTACATTATTATTTGTATCTTCTAGTCTAAGCTCAATATTATTATCATCTAATTTATCTTTAAGTTCAATAATTATTCTTTGAGCTGTTTTTCTTCCTACACCAGGAGCCTTTAAAATTGTATTTATATCCTCTAATATAATAGCATTAATAAATTCATTCAAATTAATGTTTGAAAGTATATTTAAAGCTCCTTTAGGACCTATACCAGCTACAGCAATTAATTTATTAAAAAATTCCAACTCTTCAATTTTTTCAAAACCATAAAGAGTAATGTTATCATCTTTAATATTCATATATGTAAAAATTTGTATATATTTTCGTTCTTTACTAAAATTTTTTATATTCTCTAAAAAAATATCTGAAACAAATATTTTATATCCTATACCATTATTTTCTAAAATAACAAAATTATCAACTATATTTTCAATAATACCTTTAATATAAGAAATCATAAGTAAATTAAACCTTTCTTAATTATAAGAGTTTTTCTAAAATAATTATAAATTAAATTTATTAAAAATACAATATAAAAATAAAAAAGGTAAATTGTATAATTTACCTTTTTAAATATATTTTTAATATCTATTTGAAGTAACACTTATATTAACACCGGAAACATTTTTAACAATAGCATCTGCATATGAATTTCCAACATAAGTTACTATTGTATATGTTTTTTCTCCTACAAAATTCTCATCAAAAGCTAATTTAAGTACTTTTCTATCATTTTCATCAACAATTTCAGCTGATAAAACTTCTGAACCTACTAAATCATTTAAATTTTCATCTAATACTGCTATTTTAGTGTTCCTATTAATACCCTCTCTCAAATCCCATTTAGCTATTTTATCTTCTCCTATTATTACAGGTCTTTCGGAAGGATTCTGTCTTCTAAATTTAATATTAGCAGGTAAAATTTCAATATTTACTTTTTTAGATAAAACTTCACTATCATTAATAGTTGCTATTTTATATAAACCAGGATTTATTACTTCTGGACTAATTAATGTCAAAACTCCATCAACTTCAGAAAAATCATAACTTAAACTTGAAATTTCATTAACACCTGTATTATCATAAATTTTAAAATTTAAACTACTTATATCTTCTTTATTTGATATTACAAGTTCAACTCTACTATCAGTTGATGATTTTAATTGAACTGAATTTTCAACAAATTCAGGGGCTGGTATTGATGTTTGTTTTGAAATTTTTATTTTAATTTTTAAAGGAGTTTGCATTTCAACAAAATAATCATTTAACAAATTATCAGCAAGCTCAAAATAATATGTATTACCTTGTCCTGTATATTCAATATTTTGCTGTGTATTAGTTGAAACTTTCCAACTTTCTTTCGTATTTGTTTCGATTTCAAGAGTTTTACCATTTCTTAATTTAAAATTAATTCTTGAAGGTAAATATTGATTTTCAATCAATTTTTCTACAGTATCTAAACCAACATTAGCATCAATAGTAATGTCCTTATTAATATTTTCATAATCAACAATACCAATTATAACATCTTGACTTGCCTTTTGTTCTTTTCTAATATCAACAACTAAAGTTGGATTAAGTTTGTCTATTTCATCTTTAAAACCTTCTGGCATAATAATTTCCCCTATAAATGTATATGTATTCACTTTACCATTATAAGTAGGCTCACTATCCTCCCATTCAACTCTCGCTTCTATTTCTCTTGAATCATTTTCACCATATGTTAAAATAACTGTCTCATCTCTAAGTAAACTATTATTTAAAATTTCAAAATCTACTAAACCTCTATCAGTTTCTATTATAATATTTTCAGGATTTCTTATACCTGTAATTTCTGTTTTCTCTTCTTGTTTTGTATCAAGAATTACATTAAACGTAGGAACAAATAACTCAGAATTTACAATTTGTGTATTTATAATTGTATCTATATAGTTAGGTTTAAATCTATATGTTCCAATTTCTCCTTGATATTCTGGTAAAATCGTCCAATCATCTATATTATTATTTCTTTGTATAATATTATAAGTTAAATCTTTGCCTCCTTCAAGAGCACTAATTACTATTTTATTAGGTAATTTTGATTTGACTTCATTATATAAATCAGAACTTGTTGTAATAAATTTATTTCCTTCTATATTTATATTATTAATCTCTGTAATATTTCCTTCTTCATCTCTTATAAATTTATAAGATGAAACATTTACAGGCTTTCTTCCATCAGTTATACTTAAATTATGTTTAGCTAATTCAAGAGAACGTTTAGCAGAATCAATCTCATTTTGATTTGTTAATTCATCTAAAGAAGCTTTTATTCTTGAAACAAATGCTCTATAAATATCAAGATTTTCTTGTGTAACAAATTGTTTAGTAATTGGAACTTCATGAGGGCTTGTTGCAATAATTATATTCCCATTTCCTTCAGTAATTTGGTTAATTAAAGTTTCTGCTTCTAATATAACATTTTCTAATTCTGTTTTATCAAGAGATCTCCAAGTAATGGTTTTTTGAGAAACTTCAGCATCAGGAATACTTGTACCATCACTATTAACTGCTATCGCTTTAATAACTAATCTAGTACCATCTTCTTTAGAATTAATAAGTATAGGACTTGAAGCAGTGGCTTCACTTAAAGTACCATTATCTAAACTTGGCACAGTTCCATCATCTGTATATATTACTTTTGTATTTGGTAAAACATCAAAATATAATTTAATACTCTCACCACTCAAAACTTGTAAATTATCACCTTCTAAAACTATATTATTAGAATCAGTTATAACTATACCAGGTGCTGTTGTATTAACAATTGTTCCAATAATAAATTCAACACCAGAAACATATTTTTCTTCTAAAACTAACTTATTACCAACCTTATCAACAATTCTTATATCCGAGCTAAGAGCTGATAAATCAATTTTTATTTTGCCTATTGGAGCAACTAATGGATTTGAATTATGAGCTCTAATAATTACACTATTTCCATTTACTGAAAAATCAAGCTTATCATTAGCTAATGTTTCTCCATTAGTATCAAAAACTTTTATAATAGATTTAGCAACTTCTGAATTCAAATTACTCCTGTTTCCTCCAGAAACAACAACTCTATTGCCAATTGTTCTTTCTGTTCCTCCCTCATTTAAATAAACTACTTCACTAAATCTTACAGTAATTGAACCATTTGCATTAATTGTACTACCAATAGTATCAATACTTGTAGTTATAGTAGGTGGTTTTTTATCTGAATTGCTTGCACCAGAACTTCCATTTGTAGTTCCTCCTAAACTTCCACTTGAAGAATTATTAGAATCAGAATCATCTATATCATCTGAAACAACTTTTTTATCAACAATAACACTATTACTAATTTTTACTTTATCAGCATTAACTTCAACGATATTTATTTTTCCCTTACCTTCTATATTTGATTTAGCATTTGCTATTAATTTACTTACTTTTATATCCTCTGCTATATTAACCAAAGAACCATTTGCATTAGATTCTATTATTACATCTTTTACATCACGATTAATATCAACTTCACTTGAATTAGAAACAATAAGCTTTTCTACTGGAACACTTAAAGTAATTTTATTAGATTTAGAAGATGACAAAACATTTACAGTATTAATTACACCTTTAAAATCTCTTGATGCAATTCTGCAACTATTTTTTGTATTTATTATAGGTATAGTCGTATTTCCTGAAAATTCTAATCTAACATCATTTTTTTCAACAACTATCGATTTATGAGGAATAACATTTTTCAAGTAAATTGAATCCCTTCCTCCACCTCTAATAATAATATCACCTTTTACTTCGACATTATCAAGATATACCTTTCCATTATTTACATTTTCAGATATTATAAGATTGCCCTCAACAACAGTATTTTCAAGTCTATAATCTTCTTCTTCAATTAAAAAATCACTTACATTAATACTAGTATTAGTATTAGTATTAATATTAGTATTATTACCATAATTATATGCTTTATCAATAATAAAAACAGTTTCTGCTCTAGTTATAGGATTATTAGGTTTAAATGTACCATCTTCATAACCAGAAATATATCCACTATCTACAAGAGCATTCACATAAGGAATAGCATATGACGGTATATCATAACTATCTAAAAAATTAGAATTATTATTACTACTAATACCTAAATATTTTGATATAAATACACAAGCTTGAGCTCGTGTAACATATTCATTTGGTTTAAAACTTCCATCAGGATATCCTGAACAATAACCAGACTGAACTGCAATAGCTATATCTTTATAAAACCATTGATTCACTGAAACATCATTAAAATTTGCTGTTCCTACATTATCAAGTCCAAAAATTTGATTCATAAAACGTACAAATTCAGCTCTAGTTACAAAATTATCTGGTTTAAAACTACCATCAGAATATCCTTTAATAAGACCTTTCTCCTGCCAAGTCCTTATAGAATTTTCTGCCCAATGACCATAAATATCATTTGACAAAGCAAAAATTTTTATATTTGATGATGATAAAATTGCTACTGAAAGAGCCATAGAAACAACCCTTTTAATATTACATCGTTTATTCATTATTTTCTCCCCTCACAAAAAACAAATTAATAATTTAATTTTTTAAATTTATTAATAAATTTATATAAATACACTATTTTTTTC
>X157_Grey_Heron__coassemble_1329_pt1 | contig 18608 bp, 19 predicted proteins | sample X157_Grey_Heron__metabat2_low_PE_010 | metagenome-assembled genome bin X157_Grey_Heron | reverse complement strand
TCTCTCAGTATTTATCTGACTTATTTTTATTTTCTTTGGTATATCTTATTTTTAAGTACTATACCTTATTTTTTATTGACTTGGGTTTTGTGTTTTATATACTATTTATTTTTCAAAGTTCACAGTACATTTTTAATTTTAATAAAAATAAACAAATTTGTCAATACTTTTTTTTAATTTTGAAAAAATTTATTTAACAAAATTAATCATATTTATAAAATTCATTCATATTATAATTAAAAGTATTCTAAATATTAAGAGGTAAAAATATGCCAAACAAAAAAGACTTAAAATATTTAAATGAAACTATTGAAAATTTTTTAAATCAAAATTCACAAATTGGCTTTCTAACATTTCAAGTTACAACGGCTCAAGGCAATATACCTGTTCAAAATGCAAGAATAACAATAAGCTTGCCTTTAGGCAATGAATATCATATTTCAAAAATTCTATATTCTGACGAAAGTGGAAAAACTGAACCTTTTCCTCTTCCAACTCCAAGTAGTCAATTATCAAACTCACCTGGAAATATAAAACCTTATTCAGAATATAATATTTCTGCAACTGGTGAAGGTTTTTCAAAAGTCGAATTATTTAATGTTCCAGTATTTGAAGGAATAAATTCAATACAACCAATAAATTTACTCCCTGTTTTTGGAGGTAAAGATGAAATTATATTTGAAGAAGAACCTCAAGATTTATAATAAAAATTAAAGGAGGAAAAAAAATGTCTCAAGCAAAACTTCCTTTTATACCAGAATATATAACTGTTCATCTCGGACTACCAAATAAACCAGCAGAAAATATAACTTTACCATTTCCAGATTATATAAAAAATGTAGCTTCAAGTGAAATATATCCAACTTGGCCAGAAGAAGCTATAAAAGCTAATATATATGCACAAATAACATATGCATTAAATCGTGTATATACAGAATTTTATAGAAGTCAAGGATATGATTTTGATATAACAGATACAACTCAATTTGATCAAAAATTTATAAAAAATAGAGAAATTTTTGAAAATATAAGTCGTATTGTAGAAGAAATTTTTACAAGTTATATAACAAAAGAAGATAGTATTGCTCCATTTTTTACAGCATATTGTAATGGCACAACATCTAAATGTGATGGATTATCACAATGGGGAACAGTAGAATTAGCTAATAAAGGTCTCTCACCAATAGAAATATTAAAATACTATTATGGTGATGATATTAAACTTATTGAAAATGCTCCAATATCTGCTAATATTCCTTCATATCCCGGAGTACCTCTAAAATTAGGTAGTGCTGGTAACGAAGTAAGAATTTTACAACAACAACTAAATCGAATAACTGGAAATTATCCTGCAATACCAAAAATAAGAAATATAACTGGAATATTTGGTAAAGATACAGAAAATACAGTAAAAGAATTTCAAAAAGTATTCAATTTAAACCCTGATGGAATTGTTGGAAAATCAACTTGGTACGAAATTAAATATATATATAATGGTATAAAAAGATTGAATGAACTAACTTCTGAAGGTGTAGCATTAGAAGAAGTAAAACTTCCATTCCCTAAATTTATAGGAGAAGGTGATAAAGGTGATTCAGTAAAAATTATACAATACTATATTGATGTTATTTCTTATTTCTATAATAATATTCCCAAAATTAAGATAGATGGTATATATGGACCAAAAACAAAAAATGCTGTGATAGAATTTCAAAAACTTTTTGGTCTAAATCCTGATGGAATTGTTGGAAATATAACTTGGTATAATTTAAATAAAACATATACATCAATATTAAATACACTTCCTAAAGATTATAAAGGTAATGTCGGATTACTTTATCCAGGTTATTTTCTAACAGAAGGAACAAACGATAATAACGTAAAAATTTTACAAGAATACATAAATGAAATATCTATCTATTATCCAAACATACCATTTATAACTGTTGATGGTTTTTTTGGGCAAGAAACAAAAAAAGCTATTGAATCAATTCAAAAAATGGGTGGTATAGAAGTAAATGGTATAGTAGGACCTGTAACTTGGAATTATATAACTTCTTTATATAATGATTTATAAAAATAGGTGTCAATACGACACCTATTTTTATTTATAATATAATATCACTTATTTTAGCATCTATAGTATAACCGTTAAATTCATCAAGATTTGAAATAATAATATTTTCATCATCAATAAAATAAAGTATATTTGAAATATTATTATTTTTAGCATATTCAAAATTTTTTTCAAAACTATCCATAATAAAACTATTTTCAACGATAATTCCTCTCTGTCTATATTTATCAGCAATTTCATAAGCTCTCTTAATTATTTCATTATTAAAATTACTATAACCTATAAGCATTTTTTTGTTTTCTTTATTTTCTTCAAAACTAATTTTACCTTGTAAAGCTTTTAAAATAAGAGTTATATAAAAATCAAATTCTAGTAATCCATTATTTGTAATACCACCACTTAATACTCTACACCTTTCAATATCAATATTAAAATTAAATTTATAACCAATTGATGCAGACGAACAATCAAAATATACATATTTATCAAAACCATTCAATAAAATGATATTATAAATTTTTTCAATATTTTCAATCATAGAAACAAAATCTTTATTTCTTTTAAATTTATTTTTTATTAATAAAAAATCTTTATTTCTCAAAAGATTCTCTATTAAACTCAATTCACACATTAAATCACTTTTTACTATACAATCTAGAATTTCTTTACTAGATATATGTATATAAAAATTATTTATATTTAATTTTAGAATCGCTTTTATCGATAAAATAATCATTTCAGAAATTGATAAAAAAGAATTTTCATCAAATATTTTCACTTTTATAATATTATTAGGATTAAAATCACCAAAAAAACTTTTCTCACTTTCAATAGAATACACCTTTTTAAAAATATCATTCTTATTTTCATTATTCCAAAAGTTATAACCATAACTATCTAAAATATTAGTTATTTTATTTATAATATCATTTTTTAATATATAATTTCTATTCAAAATATAACCTCCTATAAATATTTAAAAAAATTTTATATGATATTCTTATATTAATCAATATTTATATATGATATACTTATGATATTTAAGAAATATTTAATAAAAGTAAATATAAAAATTTAATTATAATTTTATATTATTATATATAAATTAAATGGAGGTCTTAAAAATGGAAAATTTCAATATATTAGTTTGTGATGATGAAAAAGCTATTGTAGATGCAATAGATATATATCTAAAACAAGAAGGGTATAATGTTATAAAAACATATAACGGATTGGAAGCACTAAAAGTTTTAGAAGAAAATGAAATACATCTAATATTACTTGATATTATGATGCCTAAACTTGATGGACTAAATACTACTATAAAAATAAGAGAAAAATTAAATATACCAATAATAATATTATCAGCAAAATCAGAAGATACTGATAAAATACTTGGTCTTAATTTTGGTGCTGATGATTATATAACTAAACCTTTTAACGCTTTAGAACTAGTTGCAAGAGTAAAATCTCAAATGAGAAGATACACAAGTCTTGGAAGTATAGCAGAAAAAACTAACATAATAAAAATAGGTGGAATTGAACTCGATAAAGAAGCAAAAGAAGTAAAAGTTGAAGGAATTTCTGTAAAGCTTACAGCAACTGAATATGGAATACTTGAACTTCTTATGGAAAATGCTGGCAAAGTATTTTCTATTGATCAAATATATGAAAAAGTATGGAATGAACTTTCATTTGCTCCAGAAAATACAGTATCTGTACATATAAGAAGAATACGAGAAAAAATAGAAATAAATCCTAAAGAACCAAGATATTTAAAGGTGGTGTGGGGAATTGGATATAAAATCGAAAAAATATAACCAAAACTCCAAAATAACTATAATTAAAAATATATTAGTATTCTTATTTATCACTGGAATAATAGTATTTTATTCCAGTGGAATATGGATAATAAAAAATGCTGTTATCTGGAGTACAACTCCATTTTTCCAAGAAGATTATAAAGAAACATATTCTTTTAGAGAACAATTTGATACTTTACTTTATTATGCTGTTGAAACAAATCTAATTTATAAAAGTCAAGGAAACATAGAAGATGGAAAAGCAATAAACGAAGATGAATTAATAAGAAGTTTTAAAAAATATTATAATGTTGTAGATGGTATTATAACAGGAAATACAAAAATTATAAATGATAAACTAATACTAGTAGGAAATATTCCAGAATATTTATATGAAAACTATAAAGAATATGAATATTTAGTAAACAATAGATTAAGTACTTATCGAAAAATTTATATACAAAATCAGCTTGATAAATATAATGAACAAATAAAAACAATAGAACAATACAATAATTTTTACTATTGTATAGAAGATGAAAATGGAAATGTTATATATGGTAATTCAGATAAAGAAAAAATACTTTCATTTACAACCCACTTTATACAACAAGGAGATTTTATAACTGATAAAATGGGTAATTCATTCTCAGATTTTTATAGTAAAAATATATCTGCAAAAGACTACAAACTTTACGCTGGTGTTCCAGATAAATTTGAACCAAATGATAAATTTTTTATAGAAAATGATATATTCAATAAAGTAAAACAAAGAATTCCTTCATTTTTTATTTCTCTTTTTTCTTCTCTTACATTTTGTTTAATCATAGCATTATATTTAATAAGAATGGCTGGACAATTAGAACTTCATGGTAATATACTTTTAAGACCAATAGATAAAATTTATAATGATATTCATTTTTGGTTAACAATAATATCTGAGATATGCTTAATATATATAATAAATAAATTATCATATACCATATATTATGAACAAAATAAAATTATTTTATATATATCAATAATTATACAATGTATTTGTTTTGTTTCAGTTTCAATAATAGCTTTAAACTTCTTATGTTGTATGTCAAGACAAATAAAATCAAAACTATTCATAAAAAATACTATAATAGTTACTATTGTAACAAAAATTGGAAATTTTTTTAGTAATAAATCTTTTAAAGGTTGGATTCTCTTTACAATACTTATCTATAATTTAATAAATATTTTTTTAATTTTTCTTTTATTAATATTAATGTCTATAAGAAATAAAATATTTTTCATAATATGTTTAATTTCACTTATAATATTTAATGTAATATGTTTAATAATATTACTAAATAGTCTTGATTCTATTTCATTAATAATGAATACTGTAAGTAAAATATCAATGGGAAATTTTAGCGAAGTTATAGATATTAAAAAAATTTCTCCATCATTTGTTACATTAGCAAATGATATAATCAATATACAAAAAGGTCTAAAATATGCTGTTGAAGAGGCTGTTAAAGGCGAAAGAATGAAAACAGAGTTAATAACAAATGTTTCTCACGATTTAAAAACACCATTAACTTCAATTATAACTTATATCGATTTATTAAAAAATGAAAACTTAAATAATAATATTGCTGATGGATATATTGATATTCTTAATGAAAAAGCTTTAAGATTAAAACAATTAATTGAAGATTTAATTGAAGCGAGTAAAGCATCAAGTGGTAACTTAAAAGTTACCAAACAAAAAATTGATTTAAGACAACTTGTTATGATGGCAAGTGGAGAATTTGAAGAAAAAATGGAAAAGGTTGGAATTTTATTTAAAATAAATTCAACTGATGAAACAATAATATGTGCTGATGGAAATCATATGTGGAGAATAATAGAAAATTTAATATCTAATGCAATAAAATATTCAATGAAAAACTCTCGTATATATGTCGATATATTTAAAACAGAATCATCAGGAATATTCATAATAAAAAATATATCTGAATTTCAAATAGAAATTAATCCTGAAATGCTTACAGAAAGATTTGTTCGAGGAGATGAATCTAGAACAACAGAAGGTTCTGGACTCGGACTATCAATAGCAAAAAGTTTAACTATATTACAAAATGGAGAATTTAATATAAGTATTGATGGAGACCTATTTAAAGTTACAATAAAAATGCCATTATGGAACGATGATAATAATTAAAATAAACCACTATAACTATAGTGGTTTATTTTAATTTTCTACATTCATATTTTATAATGTTTATACATTCATCAAAACCTATATTATTTTTATCACATAATATTTTAATATCTTCATATTCTGGATATAAATATACTTGATTACTTGTATGTGATTTACAGACTTTAACTTTACATTCTCCAATTGATGATTTAAAATTAATAATTTCCCTTTCTAATATATCTCTATCAATACTATATTTTCTTATTCCTATTGTTGTTAAATTTTTAAATACTATATCTGATAACTTATCATAATATGAATTATCACATATTACAGATAATTTAATAGCAGGTCTGTTTTTTTTCATATATATAGGAGTAAAAAATACATCATTTGCACCATTTTCAAAAAGCTTTTCCATAACATAAGCAATTGCTTCAGGTGTCGAATCATCAATATTAGTATCAAAAACTATCATTTCTTTAATATGAACATCTTTAAACTCTAATAATAAAACTCTTAATATATTTGCATTTTTAAAATCCTTTTTTCCAGCTCCAATACCAACCTTTCTAACATTAAAAGCATCAGGTAAATTATCTTCATTTAATAAAGCTGCTGCTATTCCTGCTCCTGTTGGCGTTATCATTTCGCTATCATTATCTATTATTTTCATATTCAAATTATATTTAGAAAAAATATTTAAAACTGCTGGAACTGGAATAGGTAAAATACCATGTTGACATTTTATAAAACCTTTTCCCTCATATATATCTGAAAATATAAATCTTTTTATACCTAAATTATCAATACAAATAGCAACTCCAACAATATCAATTATTGAATCAATCGCTCCTACTTCATGAAAATGTACCTCATTTATTGGCTTACCATGAGCCTCTGCTTCAGCTTCAGCAATAATATTAAAAATCTTTTTAGCAATAACTTTAGCATTATCTGATATAGCACTTTTATCTATTATTTCAAAAATATCATTAATATTCCTATGAATATGTTCAACTTCATCTAATATTACATCAAATATACAAGCTCTTATTCCATATTTCTGACCTCTAGATATATTTATATTATATCCTGAAATATTAAGACTTTTTAAACCATTAATCAAAATATCTTTATCAGCACCTAAATCAATTAAGGCTGCAACTGCCATATCTCCACTTATACCCGAAAAACATTCAAAATAAAGTACATTATCCATTTTTATTCCTCCCAAATATCAAAAATTATTACAAACCAAATTATTTATCTGATTTGCAATATATCCAGCTCCAAAACCATTATCTATATTAACAACAGCAATTCCTTCAGCACAAGAATTAATCATTGTAAGTAAAGCTGAAATCCCCCCAAAATTAGCACCATAACCAATAGAAGTTGGAACAGCTATAACAGGTTTATCAACTAATCCAGCTATAACACCAGCTAAAGCTCCTTCCATTCCAGCAACAGATATAATACAATTCGCTTTATTAATTTCATCTATATTTGATAAAAGCCTATGTATACCAGCAATTCCAATATCATATATTCTTAAAATATTAGAACCAAAAAATTCAGCTGTTTGAGCAGCCTCTTCAGCAATTGATATATCTGAAGTTCCAGCAGTACATACTGCTACAAGCCCCTTTTTCTTAATATTATTTCTTTCTATTTTCATAATTTTTGAAATAGAATCATATTGTATACAATCTATAACTTTTTTAATTTCACAAAACTGTTCATTTGATGCCCTTGTTCCCAAAATATCTATATTATTATGATAAAAACTTTCAAATATTTTTATTAAATGACTTATTTCTTTTCCTTCACAATATATAACTTCACCAAAACCATTTCTCAATTTCCTATGATTATCAATTTTAGCAAAACCTAAATCATTATATGGTAATTTCTTTAAAATTTTTTCGGCTTCTTCTATATCAATTTCACCACTTCTAAATTTTTCAAGAAAATTTCTTATATCCAAAAAATCTCCTCCTAACTAATTATTTATATTGATATCCATACTTCCACTCCTAAATCCCTCAATATCTAATGTTATATAAATAAAACCTATTCTTTTCAAACTTTCAATTATTAAGTTTGAATTTTCAATAAATTTATTAAAATCTTTTTTATCAATTTCAATTCTAGCTATTTCATTATGTACTCTTATTCTAACATTATAAAAGCCTAAATCTTTTAAAAAATTCTCACCTTTTTCAATAATATTAAATAATTTAAAATCTATTTTAGTATTATATGGTAATCTTGTTGCAAGACAAGGAGAAGAAGGTTTATTTGAAACAGAAAGTCCTCTAAATTCAGCAATATCTCTTATTTCATTTTTCGTTAATTTAAAATTCATAAGAGGACTAATTATATTTAATTCATTTAAAGCTTTTATTCCTGGTCTATAATAATTTAAATCATCAAAATTAGTTCCTTCTAAACAAACTTTTATATTATTATCTTCAGCAAAATTAATAAGCTTTTGAAATATATATTTTTTACATATATAGCATCTATTTATTGGATTAGAAAGTATTTTTTCATTTTCAAATTCATCAATTTCTAAAATTATATGTTTTATATGCAAATTTCTACAAAAATTCTTAGCAAAATCTATATCACATTTTGGATGTAATTTAGTTGAAAAAGTAATAGCATAAACATTTATATCATTTTTTAATGCTTGATTATAAACTATATCTAATAGTAAAGAACTATCAACACCACCTGAAAAAGCTATACAAATATCATTTTTACATATACTATAGATATAATCTTCAAGATTTTTTAATTTATCAAAAGTATTATTATTTAAAATTTTCAATTGAATATTCCTCCAAATTTATTATATTATTACAAAGTTTATCTAATAAATTAATATTATGACTAATAACAATTAAACCTATACTTCTTTTTTTACACTCATTAATTAAAAAATCCCATATTTGTGCTTGTGTAATTGAATCAAGCATTGTTGTTATTTCATCAGCAATAATAAACTTAGTTAAATTTCCTAATACTCTAGCAATACAAAATCTTTGTAATTCTCCTCCCGAAAGTTCTGAAGGATATCTGTTTAATAAATTTCTATCTATTCCAATATTATCAATTACATAATCTATATCATCAACATCAAACTCTTTAATTACTTTTTTCATCTTCCAAAGAGGATTTATAGCTTTTTCTGGGTGTTGATATATAAGTTGTATAGGATTATAACCTTTTTTTGATATACCTTTTCCATCTAAAAATATATCACCTGACACTTGTATTTCATAACCAGAAATAATTTTAGCAAGTGTTGACTTGCCAAAACCACTTCTTGCAACTATACCCAATACATCATTTGTTGTAGTAACAAAATTTATATTTTTAAATAAAATATTATTTTTTTTATATCCAAAAGTTATATTTCTACATTCAAGTATCATATATACACCTCACAAACTCATCATCGTTTATTAATCTTAAAGGTATATTTTTTTTACACAATTCATTTGCTTTATTACAATTATTAAAATATACACAACATTCAATATTTGTATTATAATCTAATATATTTTTATCAACTTTAAAACCATTTTGTGGTAACGCATTATAAAGTCCTTTTGTATAAGGATGATGTAAATATTCTTCACCTTTTATAAAATTTTTTGCATTTGTTATTTCCAAAATTGTACCATTATAAAATACAGCAATTTTATCAGAATATTTAACAGCAATATCTATATCGTGAGTTATTATAATTACTGCTTTTCCATTATTTGCAAAATTTCTAAAATATTTTAATATATTTGATGCCATACTAATACCAAGACCTGGTGTTGGTTCATCTGCAATTATAACAGTTGGTTCAACTTGATCAACAGTTGAAATTAAAGCTTTTCTAATCATTCCACCTGAACATTCAAATGGATATAAATTCTTAATCTTTTCTGGTAAATCATATTTTTTCAAAGAATTTTTCATAACTATTTTACTTTTTTCACTATTATCAATAACAATTTGATTACCTATTTTAACTAATGGATTAAAATAATTCACTGATTGAGGTATAAAACATATATGTTTACCTCTTAAATTTTTAATTCTATCATTAATAATTTTACCCTTATACTTAATATCTCCAGTAACAATAGCATTTTTGGGCAATATTCCCATTATAGCATGTGCTAAAAGACTTTTACCACTGCCACTAGCTCCGACAATAGTTATTATCTCACCTTTCTTAGCTTTAATAGATAAATTAGATATAGGAGTAAAAATTTTTTTTCTTAAATATTTTTCATACATACTAAAATTAATAGATAAATTATTTACTTCTAATTCATATATATAATCATTCACAAATATATCACTCCTGATAAGTATAAGGATTTATAAGAATTTTTACATTCTCACCTAACAAATCAAACAAAATAACAACTAAAACCAACATAAACCCTGGGAAAAATGCCAACCACCAATATCCCATTGATATATATTTCATACTTTCAGATAATATAATACCTATAGCTGGCGTCTCTGGAGAAAATCCAAATCCTAAAAATGTAATAGAAGATTCATGTAATATAGTATGAGGAAATAAAATTATACTTCCAACAATTACTTGAGGTAATATAAAAGGTAATATATGATTTTTTACTATATAAAAACTATTTTTACCTAACTTTTTTGAAATTCCTATATAATGTTCATTTCTTATTTGTAAAATTTCTCCTCTTATAACTCTTGCCAAACTTGTCCAATGTGTAAGCAATATACCTACAAATATTCCTTTAAAACCTCTCCCCATAATAAAAGATATTAAAACTAAAAATAATAAATGTGGTAAACTCATAATAATATCAATTAAAAATGAAACTATAGTATCACCTATCTTAGGCGATATTCCAGCTATTAAACCCATTATTAAAGCTATTACAACACTTATTAAAGATGAAAATACTCCCATAATTATACTAATAGAAAGACCTTTAATAGTTCTTAAAAACATATCTCGTCCTAACCAATCAGTACCAAAAATATATTCTTTTGAAGGCGGTAAATTCTTAATTGTAAAATCAACTTTAATTGCATCATATGGTATTAATATTCCTAATAAAACTATAGAAAAAATAAATAATAGAGTAAATATTACAATAAATAAAGTTTTAGTTCTTCTATTCAAAATTTATACTCCTCTCTTTCTAATTTGAGGATTTATAAAAATATATAATACATTTGATATAAAATTACCAAAAAAAACAAATAATGAACTTATTATTGTTATACCTAATAATAAATTAATATCTCCTTTAATACCTGCATCAACTATTGCTTGTCCAAGTCCTGGATATGAAAAAATTTGCTCTGCAATTATACTACCTCCAAAAATTTCACTTATTGAAACAAATTGAAGTGTTATCGCTGGAATAAAAGCATTTTTTATACAATGCTTTTTTATTATATTAAATAAATTTTCACCCCTTGCTCTAGCAAAAATAACATAATCACTATTTATTATATCAATAATTTTCATTCTTGTATGTAATGCTATATTAGAAAAAGAAGTAATACTTAATACAAATGCAGGTAACATCATATGATGTAATTTTTGTAAAAACGTAATATTTTCTTTTTCAATACCAATAGGAACACTAAATCCTATTGGAAACCAACCTAAATATACTGAAAATATCATAATTGATAATATTCCAAACCAAAATATAGGAACTGATGAAAATACTATACATATACTTTTAATTATAAAATCAATAAAACTATATTTACTGCTTTTAAAAACTCCCATAACTATACCAAGTATAAATCCAATAACTCCAGAAAGTAACCAAGATGTTAACATAAGCATAAATGAAGCTTTAAACTTCTCATTAATAACATCTATAACTGGTTGTCTATATATAAAAGAAATTCCCATATCACCATTCAATAAACCTTTTGTCCATTTTTCAAATTTTTTTATAGGCTTTTCATCAAACTCCCAATATTTTATAATCTCCTCTTTTTGCTCTTCAGTTATAGAAATTCCAATTCCAATATAATTTTTTACAGTATCAATAGGAGAATATACAACTAAAATAAATGATACTAAAATAACTGATATTAATAAAATTAAACATCTAAAAAAATTTTTTAAAATAAATTTAATAATCATAAATTATAACCATTCCCAATCTTTAACATTTGAAAATAAAGGCCAAGAATGTCCATGAGGATGTATTTTTTGTTTACCAATATTTAATTCATTTCTAATATAATAAATATGGTCAACATTTACTAACCACAAAAAAGGAATATCTCCATTTGTTGAAACACCTGTAATACCATCCCATTGAACTTTTTTCCATAATTCATTAGCTTTAAATAAATCTTTTTCAGCCATAGCTTCATTTATATATCTATCTACATTATCACTATAATAGTATTCAGGATTATAATAATCTCTACCAGTATTATCACTATGATATAAAAGATATGTTTCCATAGGATTTTGTGCCCCCCATCCCATAAGAACAGCTGAACTATACATTTCTTTATCTATAATATCCCAACTCTCACCTTTAACATTTATATTTAAACCTAACTTTTTAGCCTCTTCTGAAACAGCCATAGCTAAAGCTTGTCTTACACTATCTCCAACACTATAATATAAATCAAATTCAGCATTTATACCATTTTTTTCTCTTATACCATCATCATTTATATCATACCAGCCAGAATTTTCAAGAATATTTATAGCTTTATTAAAATCATATTCAATATAAGAATATTCACTTGCCCAAGGCATTCCATCACACTCACTATAAGCAGGTCTACCAAAACCATTTAATACATTCTGTATTAACATATTTCTATCAATTCCATAAGACAAAGCTCTTCTAATATTTACATCACTTGTTACATTATTACCTATCTTATAACCATTTTCCGTTAATTTTTTATTTTCCTCTAAAACAGGTAACGTAATTCCTCTATTATCAATACTTTCAATATTAATAATTTTCATATTATCAATTTTATTATTTTTAGCAAATTCTGGAGTTGTATATGAAATATCAACTTTTCCAGCTTTAGCAGCAGCAAAAGCTGAATCTTCTGACATAAATAATATAATTATATTCTTAATTTTAGGTTGCTCTTTATAATAATATTCATTTGCCTCTAATATAACTTGTTGACCTTTATCCCATTGTTTAAGTTTATAAGCACCACTTCCAATAGGATTTTGTCCATAATTTTTATTATAAATATGTTTAGGCACAATTCCAGTTTCAGCAATAGTATATATAAATGTTGATTGTGGATATAAAAGATTAAACTCAACCTTATAAGAATCAATACAATTTACACTTTCTAAATTAGTTAAATCAACAATAGAACCACTATTTTTAGCTGTTTCAAAAGTAAATTTAACATCTTCAGAAGTTAAACTTACACCATCACTAAAATAAACATCATCTCTTATATTAAAAGTCCATTTTAGACCATCTTCACTCACATAATAATCTAAAGCAATATCATTTATTATATTCATATCTTTGTCAGTTTCGACAAGAGTACTTTGTATAATTGGACTTCCATACCTTCCCCAACCAGTACAAGGATCAAATCCATTTTCTGGTTCACTAATAGGACTAATAGCAACCACAACACTATCTTTATCAAGTTCCTTACTTTTTTCAGTAGAACAAGACATTAACAATAAACTAAGTACAAAAAACAATATAACATATTTAAATAATTTTAATTTCTTCAAAAAATCTCCTCCCAAAAATAAAAACACACGAAAAATATTTGTACAAATATATACAAATTTCCTTCGTGGTAAATATAAAATTATATTAATAAATTCAATCATATAACTTCGTGAAGATTAAATTATACCTATACTAAATAATATATATTAAAGTAAAATAAGTCAAGAAAAATTTAAACTTCTATTCTATTTGAAAAATATTCTATTATACCCATATATATAGCCCAAGCTATTTTCTCCTGATAATATTTTTGATTTAGAAGTTTTTCCTCTTTTATATTACTTAAAAATCCACATTCAACAATAACAGAAGGTACATCAATAGATTTTAACATATAATATTCTGTATTTGATTTTGCTAATCTATTATTATCATTATCCACCTCTGTAATTAATTTTTCCTGTATACATTCAGCTAATTTTTTACTATCTTCAGAATTTTTGTAATAAAAAACTTGTGCTCCTTTCGTTTTTTTATTAGGAAAAGAATTTTGATGTATACTTACTAAAATATCAGCATCTGAAGAATTTGCTATATTTTTTCTTTCTTTCATATCCTCCCTTTTAAAATCACCAAGAGCTATATCTTCATTTCTTGTTATAACAACATTTGCTCCTACTGTTTCTAAATACTTTGATAAAATTTTTGATATTTCAAGATTTATATCTTTTTCATTATCTCCATTTGTACCTGTTTTACCAGGATCCCAACCTCCATGTCCAGCATCAACAATTATAGTTTTTCCACTTACTGGTAACATAGTAGGTATTGATGATACTTTTATACTACTATTTTTATAAGTATAAACAAATCCTAAAAATAATATCAGCAACATAAATATTATAGAAAAATACTCTTTTTTTGAAAAATAATATTTCAAATCTAATCTCCTAAACAATATTATTATTTTAATATATTTTATTCAAAAATTTCAAATATAATACAGGTATAAATAAAATTTAAAAACTAATAATATTATTGTAAATTTTAATATAATAAGGAGTGAAATATATGAAAAGTTTTACAACTGGCTTAATAGCCGGAAGTATTGCTGCTGTTGCAGGTATGGGATATATATTAAGTGATAAAAAAACGCAAAAAAAACTTATGAAAAACGGAAAAAAAATGGCTTACAAAGCTGAAGATTTTATTGGAAATATTACAGATACAATAGATAGAATGTAATAAAATAAAAAATCCCATTTTTAAAAATGGGATTTTTTAAAAAAATATTAATACTTAACATAAATTCAAATAAAAAATTTAATACAATTCTTATATAACATATATTTAATAACAATAATTAATAAAAATTTACTAAATTCTATTTTAATAAATTTTTTCTAATAATGTTACACTCTCAACATGATATGTATGTGGAAACTGGTCAAATGGAGTAATATTTTTAATACAAAATCCAGCTTCGTATAAATATTTTAAATCTCTTGCCATAGTTGAAGGTTCACAAGAAATATATATAACTTTTTTAGGTTTTATCTTAATAATAGTATTAATAACATCAATATCACAACCTTTTCTAGGTGGATCAACAACAATAATATCTGGTTTTATATTATTTACTTCATATAATTTAGAAAATATGTCTTCTGCTTTTCCCAATTCAAAAATAACATTATCAAAATTATTTATTTTTGCATTTATTTTTGCATCATTAATAGCTTCTTTTATAACTTCAATACCTATAACTTTTTTAGCTTTTTTAGCAAAAAATAATGATATTGTACCAATACCACAATATAAATCAAATACTATCTCATTTCCTTTTAAATCAGCAAGTTCTATAACTTTATTATATATCTTTTCAGTTTGTATAGGATTAACTTGAAAAAATGATAATGCTGAAATCTTAAACTTTATATCACCTATATAATCTATTATATAATCTCTACCATAAATAGTTGTTATTTTACTACCAAGTATAACATTTGTTTTATTCATATTTTCACTAAAAACAATGCTTTTTATATTTTTAATAACTTTAAATTTATTAATTAATTTATCTTTAAATGGCATTTTTTTACAATTACCAATAATACAAATCATAATTTCATTTGTTTTAAATCCAACTTTTGTAAGTAGATGTCTTATATCACCTGTATGAGTATTTTCATCATAAGGTCTTATATTATTTTCAATCATAAACTCTCTAAAAAGTTTTATAATAATATCATTTATACTATGTTGTAAATAACATTTATTTATATTAATTATATTATGACTTCTTTTAGCATAAAAACCTATATCTATTAAATTTTTTTCACTTAAACCGATAGGAAATTGACCTTTATTCCTATAATTTAAATTATTATTCATTCCTACTATATCATCAATATATATATTATCTATCTTTGAAATTCTTTGAATACAATCAAAAACTTTTTTCCTTTTAAAATTCAGTTGTCCTTCATAATTTAAATGTTGTATTTGACAACCTCCACACATTTTAGCATTTTCACAAAACTCATTTCTTCTATACTTTGATTTACTTAAAAACTCAATAATTTTACCATAAGCAAAATTTTTTTTTACTTTCACAATAATAATCTTTATATATTCATTAGGAAGTGCTTTCTCAACAAAAACTGTAAAACCATCAATTTTTCCTACACCTTGACCTTCTGAATTTAAATCATTTATATATATCTCATATATTTTATTTTTAATTACTGGAACTTTTAATTTCATTAAAAAATCAATCCTTTTATAATAATTTACTACCTTTTATAATATTTACAAACTGTATTTTTACAAACACAATATCTACAATTAATAAAAGAAGGGTTAGCTCTTCCATTACCCGTTCTCATCATAATACGCATATTATTTAATGTCCTCATTACTTCTTTTCTTAATTTTCTTGTATTTCTAACAACAAACATATAATCTTTATAAACAAGTTTACCATAAAATGGTTTTATATTATAAATATCTTGTATTATTATAAAATAAGAAACTAATTGCAATAAATCACCTTTATGAGGAACTTTTGAATTACCAATATTACCACTTTTTAATTCCATAGGAACAATATTTCCTAAAATATATCCTTTAAAAATAAAATCTGGTTTACCCTGTAAATCATATTTTTTTGATTTTAATATCTTTCCATAAATCACATTTTTTTGTTTTTCTTTAGTACTCTGATCTGTATAAATAAGTTTATATCCTATCATATTTAAAGAAGTTTTTTTCTTTACTATTAATCTTAATTTTAATTTTATATATACAAATATAAATATTAATATAATAAAAATAATATATTTTATATTTATCTTAAAAGTTATATATTCAATCTCAAACATTAAATATTACCTCTATAATATTAAAATAAGCAACAATTAAAAAAATAATAAATATAAAAATCAAAATAACAAACATAAAAATTTTAAAAAATAAATTTTGTTTTTTTATTTTTAAATAACTTTCATTATGAAAATTAACTCCTCTTCTAAAATTAGAATATGTCGTTCTTTCTTTCAAAATACTTTTAGAATGTTTAGATTTACTTGTTTTTTTTGTTATTATATTTTTATCTAATCTTTTTCTTTCTGTATAAAGTATTTTAAGAGTTTTATTACCATAAAGTCTCTCATAATACCATTGATAATTACAATATGTAAATCTATTTATTTCAGATGCAGAAATAGTATTTTTATTATTCTCAAGTTTTTTTAATGACATCAATAATCAGACTTTCTTATATTTCTTTGAAGCATTTTTTGATAACCAACCCATTTTCCTGAAGTATTATCAGAAGCTATCATTTCTTCAATAACTTTAACTTTTGCGTCCATATTATCAGCACAATGCAATATAAAAGCCTCAATAGTTTTTGGTAATTGTGGAGAGCCATACTCATATTCTCCATGATGAGATATTAAACAATGTTTTAATAAACTTTCTAAATCTCTAGGAAATCCTTCAATTCTTTTAATAGTATCTCCAATAAGCTCAACTCCCATTATAATATGTCCTAAAAGTTGTCCATCATCGGTATAATCATTTTCTGGAAAATCTGAAAGTTCATAAATCTTACATATATCATGTAACATAGCTGAAGCAATAAGAATATCTCTATCAACATATTTATATCTTGGTGCCATAAAATCACAAATTTGTGTAACAGAAAGAGTATGTTCTAAAAGTCCTCCCATATAACCATGATGTATATTTTTTGCAGCAGAATGAGTTTTTAATTTTGAACTTATAACTAAATTATTTACAAAAATTTCTTCAAGTAATTTTTTTATAAAACGATTTTTAATAGTATTTATATAATCCAAAAGTTGTTTTTCCATTTGTTCGATATTTTTTTCACTACAAGGAATATAATCGAATGAATCATATTCTCCTTCTTGACTTTTTCTTATTCTTTTAATATTTAATTGTATCTCATTTTGATAAACAATAGCTGTTGCATCTATTTTTATAAAATCATTTTCCTCAAAAGATTTTATATCATTATTAAGCTCCCAAACTTTAGCATCAACAACACCAGTTTTATCTTGTAATTTTAAAGAAAGATAATTCTTTCCTCCTCTCGACTTTAAAGTCTGTTTGCTTTTACATAAATAATGTTCTATAATGTTTTCTCCCTCATGTATTTCATTAATATATTTCATATAAATCATCGCCAAAAATATACAAAAATATATAAATTTCATCTAATTCCCTATATAAAAAATAATCAATTTTTCAAATCTAATAATTTAAAATAATATTAAAAGGGTAAAATTGATATACAACCTCATAAA
>X157_Grey_Heron__coassemble_1316_pt1 | contig 19020 bp, 18 predicted proteins | sample X157_Grey_Heron__metabat2_low_PE_010 | metagenome-assembled genome bin X157_Grey_Heron | reverse complement strand
GTTTGATATTGATTTTAAATATTTATTTATATTTTTATGACTAATTTATATGTTATAAAATTCGTTTTTATATATTTTAAAAAGTGTCGTTATTTTATATCGGCACTTTTTTATATTTTTTATTATAAAAATTTTAAAATTTATTAGTATAAGTAATATTGGAGGAATATATTTTGGTAAAAAGATATCAATATAGCTATTTAAATGATATAATAAATTTGATTTATGATACAATAGATAATATAAATATAAAAGATTATAATATTGAACAAATTAATGCTTGGAAAAGTGGATTTAGAAATAAATTAAATTTAAATAATTCTTTTGAAAGAAATTATACTGTTGTTTTTGAGCAAGATAATATAATAAAAGGTTTTGGTGAATGTAATTATAATGGGTATTTAGATAAAATATATATTCATAAAAATTTTCAAAGAAAAGGTATAGCTACTATTCTTATTAATGATATTGAAAATGAAATAAAGATAAAGAATAAAAATTTAAAAAAAATTTATTCTTTTGTATCAATAACTGCAAAACCTTTTTTTGAAAAAATGAATTATAAAGTTATAAGTAAAAGATGTGTTAAAAGAAATAATATACAAATTTGTAATTTTGAAATGGAAAAAATGATATAAAAATAATATTTAAAAATATATAAATTGGATATAAAAGGAACATTTTAATATGGAAATATATAAAATTGTAATTGTAGATTTAAAAACAAGAGTAAATATAAAAACGTTTGTTGAGGTTGATGAAGCTGAAAGTTCTGAAAATATTACTATTAAAATGGTTATAAATAGTTATGAAGTTATTTCATCAGATTATAATTATTTTTCTGCATATCAAGATTTTAGGGATAAATTACTTGAATTAGGTTATGGAATTAAATGTAATGGCTCGAAAATAAATTCAGTTCAATCAAATATGATGAATGCAACAAATAAAATTTATTTTATTAAAATAGATGAAGTAGTAAAATCAAAAGATATAGTTAATATTTGGGATTATATTGATATTGATGATTTTCCGAATACTAAACAACAATTTGATTTTTTTCAAAAATGGAGTAAATAATAAATTTTATTATAATATAATTCTTTTATTTATTTTTATATTGCATATATAAGGTGATTTCTGTTAAACTATTAAAATAATTCAAAATAATAATTAAAATTAAGTAATTAATAATATTAGGGAGGTCTTTTATTAAATGGGACTTTTGGAAAAAATATTTGGAAATTATAGTGATAAGGAAATAAAAAAAATAATTCCTATTGTAGACAAGATTGAAAGCCTTGAATCAGAAGTTTCTAAGCTTTCTGATGAAGAGCTTAGAAATAAAACACAAGAGTTTCAAAAAAGAGTTCAGGAAAGAGGAGACAGTTTAGATAAAATTCTTCCTGAAGCGTATGCTGTTGTAAGAGAAGCATCTAAAAGAGCTATGGGAATGCGTCATTTTAGAGTACAACTTATAGGTGGTATTGTTCTTCATCAAGGAAGAATTTCAGAAATGAAAACTGGAGAAGGAAAAACTCTTGTTGCTACGCTTCCAGCATATCTTAATGCACTTTCAGGTAAGGGAGTACACGTTGTAACAGTAAATGATTATCTTGCAAAGAGAGATTCTGAATTAATGAGTAAACTTTATAATTTTTTAGGTCTTTCTTGTGGTGTAATATTAAATGATATGAGTCCAGAGGCAAGAAGAGAAGCTTATAATTGTGATATAACATATGCTACTAATAATGAATTAGGGTTTGATTATCTTAGAGATAATATGGTTGTTCGTCGTGAAGAAATGGTACAAAGAGATTTAAATTATGCTATAATTGATGAGGTTGATTCTATATTGATTGATGAAGCGAGAACGCCTCTTATTATATCTGGTAGTGGTGATAAATCTACTCAACTTTATAAAGTAGCTGATGCTTTTGTAAAGATGCTAAAAAAAGGGCGTATACTTAATGAAGAAGATTCTCTTAATCCACTTTTAAAGGAAGATATACAAGAAGAAGGAGATTTTGTTGTTGATGAGAAAGCTAAATCTGTTGTTTTAACTCAAGATGGTGTAAAGAAAGCTGAAAAATTTTTTAGTATTGAAAATCTTTCTGATCCTGAAAATTTAGAAATACAACATCATATAAATAATGCACTTAGAGCAAATTATAATATGCATATTGATAAAGACTATGTTGTTCAAGATGATGAAATTCTTATTGTAGATGAGTTTACAGGGCGTATTATGCCTGGTAGAAGATATTCTGATGGACTTCATCAAGCTATTGAAGCAAAAGAAAATGTTAAGGTTAAGAGAGAAAGTAGAACTCTTGCTACAATAACTTTTCAAAATTTCTTTAATAAATATGAAAAAAAATCTGGTATGACAGGTACAGCTCAAACAGAAGAATCAGAGTTTAGAAATATTTATGGTATGGATGTTGTAGTTATACCTACAAATAAACCGGTTCAAAGAATTGATAATCATGATGTTGTATATAGAACAGAAGCAGCAAAGTTAAGAGCTGTTGTAAATAGTGTTAAAGAAGCTTATGATAAAGGACAACCTGTTTTGGTAGGTACAGTAACTATTGATAAGTCAGAAGAAATAAGTAAAATGTTAAAGAAAGAGGGAGTAAAGCATCAAGTTCTTAATGCAAAATATCATGAGAAAGAAGCAGAAATTGTATCTTTGGCAGGACAAAAAGGTGCTGTTACAATAGCTACCAATATGGCTGGTCGTGGTACAGATATTAAGCTTGAAGAAGGTGTGCAAGAATTAGGAGGATTAAAGATTATTGGGACTGAAAGACATGAATCAAGACGTATTGATAATCAGTTAAGGGGGCGTTCTGGTCGTCAAGGGGATCCAGGAGAATCTCGTTTCTTTATTTCTATGGAAGATACTCTTATGAGACTTTTTGGTTCTGAAAAAACTATGAAACTTGTTGACGCTATGGGACTTCAAGAAGATGATCCTATTGAACATGGAATGTTATCAAAAGCTATTGAGAATGCTCAAAAGAAAGTTGAAGGTAATAATTTTGCTGTTAGAAAGCATCTTCTTGATTATGATGAAGTAATGAATGAACAGAGAGAACTTATATATAGTGAAAGAAAAAGAGTTCTTTTTGGAGAAAATTTAAGAGATAGTGTGCTTAATATGATAAAAGAATTTATTGATAGAACAGTAGAATTTTGTATTGGAGAAGTACAATATGCTGAAGATTGGGACATGAAGGAATTAAATGAGCAAATTAATGCTATTATTCCTATAGGATTTGTAAACATTAAAAATGAGAATGTAAAGGATATGACAAAAGATAAACTTAAAGATATACTTGAAAAGCTTTCTATAAAACTTTATGAGCTTAAAGAACAAGAAATTAATGATGATGAAAAAATGAGAGAACTTGAAAGAGTTATACTTTTAAGAGTTATTGATCAAAAATGGATGGACCATATTGATGATATGGATCAAATGCGTCAAGGTATAGGACTTCATGCTTATGCACAAAGAGACCCTCTTATAGAATATAAATATTCTGCTTATGATATGTTTAATGAAATGAGTGAAAATATTCAGAAAGATACTATTAGAACTCTTTATCGTGTAAGAGTTGCTACTGAACCTGTAAGAGAAGAAATTAAACAACCTATGTTTACTAATAGAGATGATACAGCAGTAAAAACACCTATAAAAAAAGATGAAAAAATAGGTAGAAATGATAGTTGTCCTTGTGGTAGTGGTTTAAAGTATAAACAATGTTGTGGAAAAGAAGTATAAAGATATATTATGCTAAATAAATCAATATTTTTAATAAAAGATATTGATTCTAATATTATATAAATAATAATAATTTAAGGAGATGATTTTGATGTTTGAGTTAGAACAAATTAAGCTTGATATTTCAGCTTATGAAGAAAAATTAGAGGAAATGGGGGCTTCACTTTGACATCGCTAATTCTAAAATTAAAATAATTGAACTTGAGGAAATGTCTGCTGACCCTGATTTTTGGAATAATATTGAAAAGAGTCAAAAAATTTTACAAAAAACAAAGTCTCTTAAAATGAAAGTTGAAAAATATGAAAATCTTTTTTCTAAATATGAAGATATAATTACATTAATTGAAATGGGTAATGAAGAAGAAGATTTGAGTATACTTGATGAAGTAAAAATTCTTTCAGATGAGTTTAAAATAGAATTTGACGAACTTAAAATTTCGACTCTTCTTGATGGTGAATATGACAAACATAATGCTATATTAACATTACATTCTGGAGCAGGTGGAACTGAAGCTTGTGATTGGGTTGGTATGCTTTTAAGAATGTATATGCGTTGGGCTGATAATATGGGGTTTTCTATTGAAGAACTTGATTATTTACCAGGTGATGAAGCGGGAGTTAAATCTGTTACAATACAAATAAATGGTGAAAATGTATATGGTTATTTGAAATCTGAAAAAGGTATTCATAGGCTTGTTAGGGTATCTCCATTTGATAGTTCTGGTAGAAGACATACTTCATTTGCATCTTGTGATGTTATGCCAGAAATTGATGATGATATAGATATTGATATTAATAATGATGATTTGCGTATTGATACTTATAGAGCAAGTGGTGCAGGTGGACAACATGTAAATAAAACATCTTCTGCTATACGTATTACTCATAATCCAACAGGTATAGTTGTTCAATGTCAAAATGAAAGAAGTCAACATAGTAATAAGGATAGGGCTATGAAAATGCTTAAGTCTAAACTTCTTGAACTTAAAATTGAAGAACAAATGAAGAAGCTTGCAGAAATTCGTGGAGATATAAAAGAAATTGGTTGGGGAAGTCAAATACGTTCATATGTATTTATGCCTTATACTCTTGTGAAGGATCATAGAACAGGAGAAGAAACTGGAAATATATCAGCTGTTATGGATGGTAAGATTGAACAATTTATAAATGCCTATTTAAGATGGATACATTCTTAATTTCAAAGGATTGATATTTTTGAAAGAAATAAATATTACAGAAAAAGATGAAAATCAACGTATTGATAAATATCTTATGAAATATTTTAATAAAGCACCAAAAAGTTTTATATATAAAATGCTTAGGAAGAAGAGAATAAAATGTAATAACAGAAGAATTGAGGGAAATGAAATACTTAAAAATGGAGATATATTACAAATGTATATTTCAGATGATACAATGTTTACTTTTATGGAAAAAAAACATATTAATATAGCAAAAAAATCTTTTGATATAGTTTATGAAGATGATAATGTTATATTTGTATCAAAACCTTCAGGATTATTAACTCATTCAGAAAAAATTTCTGATAAAGACACTCTTATAGACCAGATATTATATTATCTTTATCAAAAAGGAGAATATATACCATCTGTTGATTCAGTATTTACTCCTGCTGTTTGTAATAGACTTGATAGAAATACAAGTGGTATAGTTATTGCTGGTAAAAATCTTATGTCTGTTCAAGAACTTAATAAAGCAATTTTAAATAATAATATATCTAAAAAGTATATTACTATTGTTTTTGGAAAATTAAAAAAAAATGATTTTAAAATTAAATCTTATATATTAAAAGATAATATTAATAATAAATCATATATTTTTGATGAATATAGAGTTGGTTCTAAAGAGATTATTACAAAATATAATGTTTTAGATTATAATAAAGTTTCTAATTATTCTCTTTTGGAAGTTGAGCTTATAACTGGTAAATCACATCAAATTAGAGCTCAATTATCATATATAGGAAATCCTATAATTGGAGATAAAAAATATGGTAATAAAATTGTAAATAATTATTTTAAAGAAAAATATGGACTTAATAATCAGTTTTTACACGCATATAAATTAGTTTTAAATATAGAAAATAATAAATTATCTTATTTAAATAAAAAAGAATTTGTTTCAAATTTACCTAAAAATTTTTATGATATTCAAAAGGATATATTTTTCAATATATAATAAACCATTTATTTGGAAGGAGGAATTTATTTGAAAGCTATTATATTAGTTGCAGGATATGCTACAAGACTTTATCCACTTACATTGAATAAGCCTAAATCTCTTTTAGAGATTAATGGAAAATGTATAATTGATTATATAATTGATGAAATAAATACAATAGATGATATTGATTCTATATATGTTGTTACGAACCATAAATTTGCAAACCATTTTAATGATTGGGTTAAAAATGCAAAAACAAATAAATTAATTGAAGTTATTGATGATGGAACAACTACAGAAGAAACAAGACGAGGAGCAATTGGAGATATTTTATATACAATAGAGCAAAAAGGTATTGATGATGAGGCTATTATTATAGCTGGCGATAATTTCTTCACATATAAATTAAAAGATTATTTTGATTATTATAAAAAAGTAGATAGAGATTGTCTTTGTATAAAGCAAATTGACGATTTAGAGCTTTGTAAGGCATTTGCTGTTGTTAATATGGATAAATTAGGTAAAGTTATTGATATTGAAGAAAAACCTCAAAATCCTAAGTCTAATACTGTTGCTTACGCAACATATATATATAAGAAAGATACTATGAAGCTTATTAAAAAATATATTGATGAAGGAAATAATCCAGATGCACCTGGCTATTTTCCAGAATGGCTTTATAAATTTAAAGAAGTTTATGGATATATTTTTGAAGGTGAATGTTATGATATAGGTACTCCAAAAAGCTATAAAGAGGTTTGTGAAATTTTCAATAAATAAAAAAGAACAGTATTAATTTACTGTTCTTTTTTTATTTATTCTTTTTCGACAAATTTTTTAAATCCTTTTTCAAATTTAATTCTTGGTATCATAACTAAATGATTACATTTTAAACATTTAATACGAAAATCTATACCAGTTCTTAATATTTCCCATTTGTTATTACCACAAGGATGATTTTTTTTCATTTGAACGATATCACCAATTTTAAAATCCATTTTTATTTCTCCTTTTATATTCGTTTGCTTCATAAATAAATTTTTTAAATATAGATTCATTATAATTACTTTTTGTCATTTGTTCAGGATGCCATTGAACACCAATAATAAATTTATTTCCTTTATATTCAATAGCTTCAATTATTAGGTCATCACTAATAGCAGATATTTCAAATTTTTTTGGAACTTCTTTTATGGCTTGATGATGAAATGAGTTTACATATAATTTTTCAGATTTAATTATATTATATAATTTACTTTTTTTTCTTATATTAATACTATGAAAAGGATATTTTCCAGAAAAATTTTGATAATGTTTTGATTTATTAGAATTTTCTTTATGAATATCTTGGTATATATTTCCTCCAAATGTCAAAGCTATAATTTGAATTCCTCTACATATTCCTAATATTGGTATACCCATTTTAAAAGCTTTTTTACAAAGGGATATTTCGAATATATCTCTTTTAGGTGTTATATCATTACAATATCGAGGTTCTATATCAAAAAATATAGGGTTTGGATCTACACCTCCAGAAAAAATTATACCATCTATATATTTTATTATATCATTTATATTTTTATAATAGGCAGATATTATTGGTACTGCAGAATTTTTTGATATAATTTTTGTATATTTTTGACTTAATTTTAAATTATTATATTCATCTAGAGAAGGAATAATTAATATTATAGGTTTATTTTCTTTCATATTTTTTAAATCCCCTTTTACTATTGTATGTTATCATAATAATATGCTAAAATAAAGTTAATTTGCTTAATAAAATTTAAAAATAATAAATTTTTTAGGAGATGATATAATGAAGACAATAGGGATAATAGGAGCTATGGAAGAAGAAATAGCTATATTAAAAGAAAAGATAGAAACTATTGTAACAGTGAAAAATATTATAGGTCTTGATTTTTATATTGGTTTGTTTAATGGTAATAATATAGTTTTTGTGAGAAGTGGTATAGGTAAAGTTAATGCAGCTGTTTGTACTCAAGTACTTATTGACCATTTTGCAGTTGATTATGTTATAAATATTGGAGTTGCTGGAGCAATATTTTCTGAACTTAATATTGGAGATATTGTTATATCTACAGATACTGTACAACATGATATGGATACTAGTGCTTTTGGAGATGAATTAGGGGAAATTCCTAGAATGCCTGAAAGTTATTTTAAAGCTGATGATGAATTAATAAAACTTGCCTATAAATCTGCTAATGAAATTTCTAGTAATTATGGTGTATTTTTAGGACGTGTTGCAAGTGGAGATCAATTTATAAATGATAAGGATAAAAAAAAGAAACTTTGGAATATATTTAATGCTTATTGTACAGAAATGGAAGGAGCAGCAATAGCTCATACTTGTTGGTTAAATAAAATACCGTTTGTTATAATTCGTTCAATTTCTGATAATGCTGATAATAAAGCTGAAATGATATATGATGAATTTATAAATATAGCAGCTAAAAATTCAGGTGATATTGTTTATAAAGTTCTTGAAGAAATATAATTTATTATTTATAACTTTAATATAGAATATATATATAAATTACTTAAAGATTATTTTGTTTTAAGGAGTTAATATTTATTTTATTATATACATTGAATACAATTCAAAATAAATATTATGAAGTTGTATGTATATAATACAATTTAAATATGCTGGTAAAGATATTGGTATTACTATAAAGGGCTTATTAATGGAGAGCTTAAAGCATATACAGGAATATTAGAAAATTTTAGAAAACAATCTACAAAGATTATTATATAACAATAAAAAACTATATGAGTAGATGTTGTTATTGATATTAATTTTTTTTCTAGTGTAATTATGTAAAATATATCAGAAATTTTATATTATAGAACTGCTTTAAAATTCAAATAATGTTAATGAAGTCAAAAAGAATAGAAATATTTAAAAATTTTTATTTTTTAAATTTATATAATATTCAATTTATTTTAAAAAATTTGATAGATATATTATAATATTGACAAGTATGTTTATATATGTTATTATTTATTTACTAATATTAATTACTATTACTTAGTTTTTTATTAGAATATTAATGTTTTGTTAATTTAGGTCAACTTTTATTAGTTGACCTTTTTTATTTTATTTATAAAATACTAGATGTTTTAAATATAGATATTTATATATTAGGAGGAATTTTTATGGAATCAAGAATTAAAAAAGTTATTGAAAAACATAGTAAAGGTTATAATTGTGCTCAAGCTATTGTTTGTACGTATTGTGATATTTTTGGTATGAGTGAAGAAGATGCTTTTAAAATATCAGAGGCTTTTGGTGCAGGTATGGGAGATATGAATGGACCTTGTGGTGCTCTTTCTGGTGTATATATGCTTGCAGGGTTAAAGAAAAGTTCTGGTTGTATTGAAAATGGTATTACAAAGTCTAAAACATATAGATATGTAAATGAATTAGGTCAAGAATTTGTTAATATGAATACAACTATGATTTGTAAAGAATTAAAAGGACTAGATGGAAATGAAATTAAAAGAACTTGTTCTGGTTGCATTGAAGATGCAGCAAGACTTGTTGAAAAATATCTTTTATAATTAATTTTAAAGACTGTTTTATTTAAAACAGTCTTTTTATTATTAAATTAACATAAATTTTTTTGTTAACAAATATTTAGGTTTTATGGTATAATTTCAATTATTATATATTTAGAGAGTAGAGGTATTATATGGATATTTTAAAACAATTGCAAAAAGAGTTTAATATAACAGATTTACAAGTTAAAAATACTATTATGTTAATTGATGAAGGTAATACAATACCTTTTATTGCAAGATATCGTAAAGAACTTACAGGATCACTTGATGATCAAACATTAAGGAGTATTTTTGATAGACTTTCTTATTTAAGAAGTCTTAATGAGAAACGTAATCAAATAGTTAAGACTATAGAAGAGCAAGGAAATATGACAGAAGATTTATTTATAAAAATTGATAATGCAGAAACAATAACAGAGCTTGATGATATATATAGACCATTTAGACCAAAAAGAAGAACAAGAGCAACTATTGCAAAGGAAAAAGGACTTGAGGAATTAGCTAATGTTATTTATAATCAAAATATTGAAAATATAGAGCAATTTGCTGAAAAATTTATAAATGTTGAAAAAGATATTATTACTATTGATGATGCTATTTCTGGAGCTAAAGATATTATAGCTGAAATTATATCAGATGATGCAGATATTAGAAAACTGATTAGAAATGAAGTATTTAAAAATGGTTTAATATCTTCTAAAATAACATCAAATGCAGTTGATGAAAAGGCTATTTTTGAAATGTATTATGACTATTCAGAAGTTTTAAGTTCTATTGCAACTCATAGATTACTTGCTATGAATAGAGGAGAAAAAGAGGGCGTATTATCAGTATCTATAAATGTTGATATAAATGATATTATTAATAAGATATCAAATAATATTATAATTCAAAATAGTAGAACAATTGAATTGTTAAATGAAACAATAATTGATAGTTTTAAAAGATTAATTTTTCCTTCAATAGAAAGAGAAATAAGAAATGAACTTACAGAAAAAGCAGAAGAAAATGCTATTAAAGTTTTTAATAAAAATCTCAAACAGCTTCTTTTACAACCACCTATAAAAGATAAAATAATACTTGCTATTGACCCTGGTTATAAAGCAGGTTGTAAAATTGCTGTTATAGATCAAACTGGTAAGACACTTCATACGACAGTAATATTTTTTACAATAAATCCTAAAAAAACGGAAATAGAGAAAGAGGAAGTTAAAAATATTATAGATAAATATGATGTTGATATCATAGCTATTGGTAATGGTACAGCATCAAGAGAAAGTGAAATTTTTGTTTCTGATTTAATAAAAGAAATTGATAAGAAAATATATTATATAGTTGTTAATGAAGCAGGTGCTTCTGTTTATTCGGCATCAAAACTTGGTGCAGAGGAATTTCCTGATATGGATGTAGCTCTTAGAAGTGCTGTCTCAATAGGTAGAAGACTTCAAGACCCTCTTGCTGAACTTGTAAAAATAGACCCAAAATCAATAGGTGTTGGACAATATCAACATGATATGAATCAGAAAAAACTTTCAGAAGAACTTTCTGGTGTTGTCGAAAATTGTGTTAATACTGTTGGAGTTGATTTAAATACTGCATCACCTTCTTTATTATCATATGTTTCCGGTATAACAAATACAGTTTCAAAAAATATTATAAAATATAGAGAAGAAAATGGAAAATTTAATTCAAGAAAGGAGCTTTTAAAAGTTCCTAAACTTGGACCAAAAGCTTTTGAACAGTGTGCAGGATTTTTAAGAATCCCTGAAAGTAGTATGATACTTGATAATACAGGAGTGCACCCTGAAAGTTATGAAGTTACTGAAAGACTTTTAAATATTTTAGGATATAACCTTGAAGATATTAAAAATAAGAATATAGTTTCTATATCAGATAAAATTTATAATAAAAAAGAGATAGCTGAAAAATTATCAATAGGTATTCCTACATTAAATGATATAATAAGAGAACTTGAGAAACCAGGAAGAGATCCTCGTGATGAAATGCCAGCTCCAGTTTTAAGAAGTGATATATTAGAAATGAAGGATTTAAAAGAAGGTATGATTATTAAAGGTACTGTAAGAAATATTATAGATTTTGGTATTTTTGTTGATATTGGAGTACATCAAGATGGACTTGTTCATATTTCTGAAATATCGAATGATTATATAAAACATCCTCTTAATGTTGTAAGTGTTGGTGATGTAGTTCAAGTTAAAGTTATTAATGTTGATACTAAGAAAAGAAGAGTTTCTTTAACTATGAGAAATATTTAGATAAAAAAGCTTTTTAAATTTTAAAATTTAAAAAGCTTTTTTAATTATAAATATAGATTTTATATGGTAACCAATTTACAGGTTCTCCTAAATTTTTTATTATTTTTATAAAATTTTCTATTTCACTATAATTATTTGATATTAAACAATATTTATTAAGTTTTATATTTTTTGATTCTTTTTGAAGTGAATTACATAAAAATGAATGATATGAATAAAAATCAATTCCTAAAATATCGTATCCTATAAATTTTGAATTACTCTTATATTTATATTTTTTTATATGATTAAGTGACTTAGAATAATTTATTGATAAATCATCATTCAGTAATTTGATATATTTTTTATCTATTAATAATTCAATTATTTTGCAATTTGATTTTTTAAAATATTTTTTATATATATAATTTGCATCTGAATAATTTTTAAATAATGTATCATTTTCTAAAATTAAATTTTTTTCAGTTATATAATTTATATTTTTAATTAATTTTTTATAATTAGTATAGTTAATTTTATACATATTAGAATATTTTGATTTTTTATATTCAGAAAAATTATAATATTCTAATTTTGGATGGTGATTGGATATACATTCGCTTGCAGAATATATTTTTTTATTTTTTAGAAATTTATAATTTGGTTCACATATATAATATCCTATTGTATAAAATTTTGAATTATCATTCATAAACATCACCTATTTAATTAAATTTATTTAAAAAATAACATATCATAATATAATAAAAAATTTATTTTGTCAATTATTTTTAGAAATTTTTGTATATTGACTCAAAAAAATTTATATAGTATAATTTCTATATAAATTTTAATAATAAATTCTTCAGGGCAGGGTGTAATTCCCGACCGGTGGTAAAGTCCACGAGCATTATATTTTATATATATGTTGATTTGGTGCAATTCCAAAACCGACAGTAGAGTCTGGATGGGAGAAGAAAAATAGTTTAGTGTATTAGATATATTTATATACTATTAAGTGTGTTTCTTTGACTTTATTTGACCTGGAGATTTTCAGGTCATTTTTATTTTTAAAATGACTTTGAAAATATCAGATAAAATGGAGGAGATTTAATTTGAGTAGTGCAACAATTATTTTAAAAAGACAAAGAATATCTAAATTTGTAAAAATAGGTATGTTAAGTTCTATTTCAATAATACTTATGATGTTTGAAATAGCATTACCTATATTTCCTAATTTTTTAAAACTGGATATAAGTGATATTCCTGCAATAGTTGGAACAATCACAATTGGACCTAGTGCTGGTATTTTTGTAGAACTTATTAAAAATATATTACATATCTTTCAAACAACTACTGCAGGAGTAGGAGAAATAGCAAATTTTATTATTGGAATATCATTAATTATTCCTATTGGTTTATTTTATAAAAAAAATCAAACTCTTAAAAATTTTATAATTGGTTCTATTATAGGTACAATTTTGATGGTTATTATTGCTTGTTTGCTTAATTATTATATATTGATGCCTTTATATGCGAAAGCATTTGGTACAAATATAGAAGCTTTTGTTGAAATGACAAGGATAGTGACTCCTATTGTAGTAAATTTTAAGACTTTAATATTATTTTCAATAGCTCCTTTTAATATTTTAAAAGCAATAATTGTAGTACCTATTGCTTATATTGTTTGTAAAGTTTTAAAGCCAGTATTGAATCATATAAAATAAAAAAGCAGTTTTAAACTGCTTTTTTATTTTATATAATCTGATAAATAATATTTTTTTCCACATATTTCTATATAATCAATATTAGAAATATCAATTACTTCTTCAGTATTACCTATAATTTTCATATAAGAAAATCCAGGTTTATCTTCACAACTACTACCACTATTATCACTAACATCTATAGAAATACCATTTTTATCAATCATTTTTAAATTTAATTCATCTTCACAAAAATCATTTCTTTCTAATCCTTTTAACATATTTTCATTGATAAAAGGATTATCTTTGTATGCTTCTGGTCGACTTGATGGTTTTCTATGATGATTTTCTGTTGCCTCACCTTCTATTTTCACTTCTATTGATAGAGGAGATATTTTTATACTTTTTAAAATTGCTTTTTCTTTAAAAATTTCTACTTCATCATTTGGATTTATTATTATACTTGTATCATCATAATCTAATTTTATATTTTTAAATTTCCAACTTTTTTTATTAACTTTTTTTAATTCTTCACTAGGCTCGAATATTTGTTTTTCACTATTAAAAATATTGTCAGTAAATCCTGAAAGATTTATATTCATTATTTCATCTTTTATATTTGAATTTTTATCGTTAGTAAATATATTGAAGTCTAATATACCAGTTAAAGTATTTTCATCAATTATTTTTAAATTTGTTATTGCATGACCTAAAGAATATGATTCTATTATATTATTTTTAAATTTGACATCTAAATCTTCAAAAGAATATTCTCTTTCATTATTAAATTTAATATTTTTAGGAGATTTAATTTCAATACCTAATAATAAATTTGATTTATCTCCTGTAATATCTGTAATTGTGATACTCCAATCATCTGATTTTTTTGTTATACCTACATATGATATATTTTTACTGAATTTTGATAAAGCAGTTTCGGAGCCATTAATATTTTCTTTTATAACATTTCTAATTAATTCTGAAGCATAGCTTATGCCAGTTAGTAACACAATCATAATAGATGCTATAGCAATAAATTTTATTTTTTTTACTTTAAATACTTTTTTTGAATTTTTAGTTTTATTATTTTCAATATTTTCAATTAATTTTTCAGTTAGTAATTTTTTTTCATTTTCATCGAATTTTATATTATTAAAGTATTTTTCAAAATCATTCATATTGCACCTCCATATTATTTTTAAGCATTTCTTTTGCTCTACTTAATCTTTTTCTTATTGCTGATGCAGATACTCCTATAATTTTTGAAGTTTCTTCAGATGATAAACCTTCAATATAACAAAAATAAATTGCTTCTCTATATTTTATAGGCAAGTTTTTTATTATTTCTATTGTTTCTTTATATTCATAATTTTCTGTATTAGTTTTTAGATTTGTATAATCAATAATATTTAATTTATTTTTATAATTGTTACTTTTTAATATATCTTTACATTCATTTATAGCCATTTTAATAATATAAGATTTTTCGTGATTTTCATCATTAAAAAATATTTTTTTGTTCATAAGTTTTATATATATATTTTGACATATATCAAAAGCATCTTCTTTTGTAAGAGAATAAGATATACAAATTCTAAGTATTTTATCTGAATATGTATTTACAAAATATTCTGCAGTTTCTTTATCTTTATAGTTTTTTGAATTTATCATATTTCCACTCCTTTCAATTATAAAACGAATTAAAAGGTATTATTGGGACAAAAATTTATATTTTTTTAATAAAAAAACACTATAAATTTTTATAGTGTTTTTTGTTTTTTATTGATTTGAAAGATAATTATTTATTTCATCTAAAAGTTTATCAATATCCATACCATGAACCATACAGGCTTCTTCAAGAGATTCATTTGCAGATGATGGACAACCTACACAATGCATTCCAGATTTCATTAATATAGTTCCTATTCCTCTATCAATCATAAGCATTTCACCTATAAGAGTTGATTTTGTTACTTTTGTTTCCATTTATAAGACCTCCTAAATATTTTATATTAATTTAATTGTTGTTTAATAATTTCTTCTGCTTTTAATAAAGCTGAATTTATTTTTGTAATATCTTTTCCTCCAGCCTGTGCCATATTTGGACGGCCACCACCACCACCACCACATATAGGAGCAATTTCTTTTATTATATTACCAGCGTGTACACCTTTTTTTATAATATCATCAGTAACCATAACTATTATATTTACTTTATTATCTTTTCCACTTGCTAAGACTATTACACCAGTATTAATTTTATTTTTTATATTATCTCCAAGTGTGCGAAGTGTATTATTATCAGCATCTTTAATTTCTGATAATATAGTAGTAATTCCTTCAATTTCTTTTTTATTGTTTATTATATCATCTATTGAATTATTTGCAATTCTAGATTTTAATTTTTCAATTTCTTTTATTAATTCTTTTTGTTCTAAAATAATTGTTTCAATTTTTTTAGTTATATTTTCAGTGTTTGATTTTGTTATTGAGCAAACTTTTTTTAATTGTTCTTCTTGTTCTTGAAAATATTTTAATGCTTCTATGCCTGTAAGAGCTTCTATTCTTCTAACTCCTGCTGATATACCACTTTCGGATATTATTTTAAATATTCCTATTTGAGCAGTATTATTAAGATGAGCACCTCCACAGAGTTCGATACTATATCCACCAATATCAACAACACGTACTATATTACCATATTTTTCACCAAAAAGAGCCATTGCTCCCATTTTTCTTGCTTCTTCAATATTTTTTTGAGATATATCAATATTAATATTTTCAAATATTTTCTCATTTACAATATTTTCAACTTTTTTAATTTCTTCATTTGTCATTGATGAAAAATGAGTAAAATCAAATCTTAATCTTTCAGAATTTACATAAGAACCAGCTTGTTCAACATGGTTTCCTAATACAACTTTAAGTGCTTTTTGTAAGAGATGTGTAGCAGAATGGTTTCTTGATGTTGATATTCTTGTTTCAAAGTCTATTTCTACTATTGCTTTGTCTCCTACTGAGATAATTCCTTCTGTTACTTCTCCTATATGAGCTATTTTTCCACCAACAACTTTTATACAATCTTTTATTTTAACGGTTCCTGTTTCTGTTTTTATTATACCAATATCTCCAACTTGTCCTCCGCTTTCGGCATAAAAAGGAGTTTTATCTATAAAAATTGATACTTTATTTCCTGATGTTGCACTATTATTTATTTCATTTTCTGATATTATAGCAAGTATTTTAGCATTATCAACTCTTTTTATGTTATATCCAGCAAATTCAGTTATCATTTCAATGTCAAGTTTATGATATATAGTTTCATCTGCCCCCATATATGAACTTTTTCCTCTTGCTTCTCTTGCTCTTATTTTTTGAAGTTTCATTTCTTCATTAAATTCTTTTTCATCTATTGAAAATCCGTGTTCTTCTAATATTTCTTTTGTTAAATCTATTGGAAATCCATATGTGTCATATAATCTGAATGATTTTTCACCAGTCATAATTTTTTCATTTTTTGATTTCATTTCTTCAATATCATTTTTTAATATTTCCATACCTTTATCGATAGTTTTATAAAAAGCATTTTCTTCAACATTCAATATTTTATATATATAATCTTTTTTATCAATAAGTTGAGGATAGGCATCACCAGAGTTTTCAATAACTACTTCGCATATTTCTGTCATAAACATTCTATTAATACCTAATAGTTTTCCGTGTCTTGCTGCACGTCTTAATAATCTTCTTAGAACATATCCTCTACCTTCATTTGATGGTAAAACACCATCAGCAGTCATAAATGTTACAGATCTTATATGGTCTGTTATTACACGAATACTTATATCTTTCTTATTATCTTCTTTATATTTAATATTAGATATTTCACAGACTTTATCACGTATAACTTTTATAGTATCAACATCGAATATTGAATCTACATTTTGCATAATTGTTGCCATACGTTCAAGTCCCATACCAGTATCAATATTTTTTTGTTCAAGTTCTGTATATGTTCCATCTTCATTAGCATTAAATTGTGTAAATACAAGATTCCAAAATTCCATATATCTATCACAATCACAACCTACTGTACAATTTTCTTTTTTACAACCATATTCTTTACCTCTATCATAATATATCTCAGAACAAGGACCACAAGGACCAGTTCCATGTTCCCAAAAGTTATCTTCTTTTCCCATATAAAATATTTTTTCTTTTGGAACACCAACTTTTTCATTCCATATTTTTGCTGCTTCTTCATCATCTTTATATACTGTTATGAAAAGTTTTTCTTCTGGTATTTCTAAAATCTTTGTTACGAATTCCCAACTCCAAGGTATAATTTCATCTTTAAAATAATCTCCAAATGAAAAATCCCCAAGCATTTCAAAAAATGTACCATGTCTTGCTGTTTTTCCTACATTTTCAATATCACCAGTACGAATACATTTTTGACAAGTTGTTATTCTTTTATTTGGTGGTGTTTCTTGTCCTGTAAAGTATGATTTTAAAGGTGCCATACCAGAATTAATTAGTAAAAGACTATTATCATTTACTGGAACTAAAGAAGCACTTTCAAGTCTTAAATGTTTTTTACTTTCAAAAAATTGAAGAAATTTTTCTCTTATTTCGTTTAAGCCCATATTTATCATAATCAAAAATCCTTTCTTTTATAATAATATTTTCAACAAAAAAGCTCCATTCCTGAATTTATCAGGGACGAAGCATTATCCGCGGTACCACCCTATTTGTATATTGTTTATAATATACCAACTTTATATTCTTTAACGCAGAATTTACGTTTTTACATACTTTATTATTTTCTGTAAAACGGTTTGAAATTATTGTAAATTTCTAAAAAGACTGCTTTTGTAAAATGCTTTTTCCGAAAATTTTTCAGCCTTAGAATTTTCTCTCTTGTAGGACGCTTTTTTTACATACTATTTCTTTTTATAACCTTTATTAATATTATAGTTTAAATTATATTAGAAGAAATATGATTTTGTCAATATCGTATTCTAAAGTAAATGATTTATATTGTATTTGTTATAATTTATTTGTATAATAATTATATTAAATAAAAAATCCAAATATTGAATTACTAAATTCTCCAGCTGCAAATGTATATTTATTTCCATTTATAATAACATCATAAATAGAAAATAAATATTTTTTATTGTATAATGGGTCAATAACTTCAGCTTTATTTCCTGTATTGAGCCATTTATAATTAAATATATTGACATTAAATAATAGAGTGTTTCCATCATTGCCAGAAGTTTCATATTTCCATATTTTTTTCATATTTAAATCACTTTCCTATAATAATATTATTTATAAAATATTATAGAATATATTTATATTAAATAATATAGGATTTTAATTTTTATTTAATAAATTTTATGATATAATTAGAAAAAATAAATTATGTTTTGAAAATAGATTTTTAATTTTATTATTTTAGGGAGGAAGTAGTTATGAATAGTATTAATAA
>X157_Grey_Heron__coassemble_1314_pt1 | contig 19034 bp, 15 predicted proteins | sample X157_Grey_Heron__metabat2_low_PE_010 | metagenome-assembled genome bin X157_Grey_Heron | reverse complement strand
ATTTTATTTATAATATAAAATTTTTAATAATATTTAATTAAATTTTGAATTATTTTTTATTTATTTGAATATATCATATAAGATTTCGTTTTTCAAGTTTCACTTCATTTCGATTTTCGTTTTTAGCACTTTTTTAGTTTCATTACTTTCTTTTTGTAAAATTTTAATAAATTTATAGTTATATTGTAACAAAAAAACAACTATAAATCTAAATTTTAACAATCAATCAATTTATTAAATTGACTATTTTTTTCAATTAATTTATTATGTATTTAAACAATAAATTAATTGAAAGGATAGTGAATATTTTATGTCAAAAAGAATAGATGAAATAAGAAAATTAATATATATAAGAAAACGAGTTTATGTTAATGAATTATGTAATTATTATAATGTTAGTGCTGTTTCAATAAGAAAAGATCTTGCTGAACTAGAAAAAGAAGGAATTATTACAAGAGTATATGGTGGTGCAATACTTTCAGAAGAAAATATAGAATTAAATAATTCTCCAGCTATAGCTTTTGAAAATCCTATATTTACACAACTAGCACAAAGAGCTTGTGAAGAAATATCAGATGGAGACATTATTTTTCTTGGTTCAGGACGTACTTGTTGTATATTAGCAAAAATGCTAAATAAATTTAAAAATCTTTCTGTTGTTACAAGTAATATAACAGCTCTTGATGATTTACTATCTTCAGGAACACGAATATATTTACTTGGTGGTGAAGTAACCTCTGTTGACGGAAAAACCTTATTTGCTAGTCCAGAAAATCCTCAAAATTTTATGGATAATATTAGAGTAAACAAAGCATTTACAAGTATTTCTGGAATTGATCCAAATAAAGGACTTACTGTTAACTCTATAATAAGTACATATATATATAAATTTATACCTATAATAGCAAAAAATTGGTATTTAATGGCTTCATATAGTAAATTTAATAAACTCTCAATGTATACAGTAGCAAATTTAAAACAAATAGACTATATAATTACTGATAATTATCCAAATGAATATAATGAAATATTTGAAAAAAATTCAATAAAAATTTGTAAAATTTAAAAATAAAAAAGTAGTAATATTAAAATATTACTACTTTCTTCTTAAAATTATATATTATTATCAGTATCTTTTAAATTAAAATCACTCATCATTTGTTTTAAATTAACAGCTTGAGCAGCCAATTCTTCACTTGCCGCAGCACTTTGTTCTGTAGTTCCAGAATTATTTTGTACAACATTAGATATTTGTTCAATTCCATAAGTTAGCTGCTGCATTGAATCAGCATAATTATTTAAATCACTTGAAACATTATTAATACTATTAGCAACGATTTGAACATCATTAACAGCATAAATTAGTGATTCTGTTGCTTTTTCAGCTAAAAGCATACCATCTTTAACAGCTGTTAAAGAATTAGATATTAATGTTGCAGTTGTCTTTGAAGCTTCGGCAGATTTTCCTGCAAGATTCCTAACTTCATCAGCAACAACAGCAAATCCTTTTCCAGCACTACCAGCACGTGCTGCTTCAACAGCTGCATTTAATGCTAAAATATTAGTTTGGAAAGCAATATCTTCTATAGCTTTAATAATTTTTTGAATTTCATTAGATGAATTATCTATACGTGTCATAGCCTGCATCATCTCTTGCATTTGATTACTACTTTGTTGAACATCAGAACCTACATCGTTTGCTCTATTACTTGCTTCTTGAGCATGTTTTGACATTTGATTCATTTGTTGAGATATTTCATTAATAGTATATGAAAGTTTTTCTATAGCATCTGCTTGTTCCTCAGTTCCTTCAGCTAATGATTGAGCTCCAATCGAAACATGTTCAGCACCTGATTCAACTTGATTGGCAGTTTCATTAATAACTGTCATAACTGAATTCATACGATCTATAATACCCTTTAAAGAAACTTCTATTTGAACAAAATCTCCTTGATATTTAGCTGAAGTAGTAACTGTAAGATTTTTATTAGAAATTTCTTGTAAAACATATCCAATATCAGATATTATTTCTTTTAAACCTGATTGAGTTTCATTAAATACATCTACTAAATCGCCAATTTCATCATCTGATACTTTTTTAATATTAAAATCTAAATTCCCTTTCACAAACTCTTGAGCTATTTCATTTAATGATTTTAAAGGTTTAATGATTTGTTTAGCTCTATATATACAGAATAAAATTATAATTATAATACAAATTACAAATCCCATTAATGTTGTAATTGTAATAAAACTAACTTCTTTTAAATACTCACTTTTTGGCATACACCCTAATATAGTCCAATCATAATCATCTAAATATTTTATAGTTCCAAAATATGTATTACCATCTCTTTCATATTTTACTACATTACTAGCAATATGATTTTGAATAATATTTCTCATATTGTCTGAATAATTAATATCAGCAAAATTTTTCATTACAGTTTCAGAATTAGGATGATAAATAATATTTTTTGCTGAATCATATATTGTTATATATCCAGTTTCACCAATAGAGATTGTATCTAAATATGAAGCTAATTCATCCATTACAAAATCAAGCCCTATTACTCCTATAATCTTATTAGAAACATCATAATATCCTGAAGCTACAGTAATTATCATCTTACCTGTATTAACATCTCGATAAGCTGAAGTTAAAACGGGCTTACCTTGACTTTTTTGTAACATTTTATACCATTCTCTTTCTAAAACATTAAAAGAACTATCACTATTAAATCCATCTGATTGTATAACTTGACTATTCTTTACACCAGAAACCCAAACACCCTGAACATTATTACCTACTATTTTATGTGCTGCTCTTAAAACATCCATTACTACAGAAAAATTTTCCGAATTTTCAAAACGAAAATCTGGAGTAGAAAGTTCAGTTTCTGTTAATATATCTCTAATACTGCTTCTTCCTTTTACAAATTCAATTGCCACAAAAAATTTATCAAAATACTCTTGAACTTGATTAGCAGCAGCATTAATCTGATTATAAATATTATCACTTTTTACATGTGAAACAGTATTATTGACTTGAATAGTTGTAACTACACCCAAACTAGACTGAATAATTATCAAAGGAATAATAATACCTATTAATAATTTACCAACTACCCCCAAACGAAAATTTTTCTCTTTTTTCAATAACATAAATTAATTTCCCCCTCGCAAAATATAAAATTGAAAAAAATAGTATAAAAAATTAGACAAATAAAACTTCGCCCATAAAATCGTTAATATATTAACTAAATTAAATCTTTTAAACCTGTATTGAATATTATATATTATAAAATAATAAAAATCAATGTTTTTTTATGAAAATATATTATAATATACTAATAATCATCATTTTTATTTTTTATTAACTATAGTTAATTTAAATTGAAAATAATTATATTGTTATAGTAAATTTAAATAAAAATAAATTTTATATATAAAAAAATTTCAAAATATGAATAAAATATTTTTTAATATCAAAAATATTATATATTAAAAAAGAAAAATAGGAGGTTATATTATTAATGAATAATATACAAAAAAAAGAAGAATATAATAAAATAGTAAAATCTATGTCACCCAAAAGTAATATATTAAAAAATTGTATTATAGCATTCATATCAGGTGGTTTTATATCTATAATAGGACAAATTATAAATAATATAGCAAAATATTTTCATATAAATAATGATAATTCTGCTCTAATTACTTCAATAACACTTATATCTATATCAGCATTATTAACTGGATTAGGTATTTATAGTAAATTAGGTAAATTTTGTGGTGCTGGTACAATAGTACCAATAACTGGTTTTGCAAATTCTGTTGTTTCACCTGCTATTGAATTTAAAAAGGAAGGTTATATTTTTGGTATGGGAGCTAAAATGTTCATAATAGCTGGACCAGTAATTGTATATGGAATATTATCATCAATGTTGGTAGGATTAGTTTATTATTTCATAAAATAAATATAAATGAGGTGTAATTTATTTTGAATAAAAAAATAGGAAAACAAACAATAAAATTTTTAAATCCTCCAGTAATAACTTCAACATCATCAATAACAGGCCCAAAAGAAGGAGAAGGACCTTTAAAAGAATATTTTGATATTATAAGAAAAGATATATTAAATGGATGTGAAAGTTGGGAAAAAGCTGAAAGTCAATATGTTTATGATAATATAAAAAATATATGTGAAAAAAGCAATACAAAATTTGAAGATATAGATTATATAATTTCTGGAGATTTATTAAATCAAAACACCGGCACAATATTTGGTATAAGAGACTTTGGAATTCCATTTATGGGTGTATTCAGTGCTTGTTCAACAATAGGTGAAGCAATAGGACTTGGTGCAATTTTAATTGATGGTGGATATGCAAACAAAGTAATATCTTCTGCATCAAGTCATTTTTGTTCGGCAGAAAAACAATTTAGATTTCCTTTAGATTTAGGAACTCAACGTCCACCTACATCAACTTGGACTGTAACTGGAGATGGTGCTGTGATTATCGAAAAAAAAGGTAAAGGACCAAAAATCACACATATAACCACTGGAAAAATAATAGATATGGGAATAAAAGATATTAATAATATGGGTGCAATCATGGCACCAGCAGCCGTTGAAACACTATACGCTCATTTTATAGAAACAAACAGAGACCCCTCTTATTATGATGTAATTGCAACTGGAGATTTAGGTTATTTAGGAAGAGATATTGTAAGAAAACTTATGAATGAAAAATCTTATGATATGACTTTAAATTATACTGATTGTGGAATTGAAATATTTGACAGAAAAAAACAAGATACTCATTGTGGAGGTAGTGGCTGTGCTTGTTCTGCTGTTACATTTGCTGGCTATTATTATAAAAAACTTATAAATAAAGAAATAAAAAATATTCTTTTTGTTCCAACTGGTGCATTAATGAGTACAACAATAGCACAACAAAATGAAAGTATACCCGCAATAGCACACGCAGTTGCAATAGAAAATTTGGAGTGATTATATATGGATATTATGGAATATTTAAAAGCTTTTATAGTTGGAGGATTTATATGTGTAATAGGACAAATTCTTATAGACAAAACAAAACTTATGTCTGGAAGAATACTTGTAATTTTTGTAGTAGTTGGCTGTATTCTTGGAGGTCTTGGTATATATGAACATATTATAGAATTTGGTGGTGCTGGAGCTACTGTACCTCTCACAGGGTTTGGATATAATCTCTCAAAAGGAGTAATTAAAGAAATTGATGAAATTGGTTTTCTAGGAATATTTACTGGTGGGCTAAAAGCTTCTGCTGGTGGTATAAGTGCAGCTTTATTATTTGCAACTATATCAGCATTAATTTTTGAACCTAAAGAAAAATAATTACAAATAAAATAATTTTAAACAAAAAAGTCTTATAATATAACTTAAATTATATATAATTTTATTTATTAAACATTTCTATTATGTATTTTCAAAAATATCTCAAAAAAGTGTTGAATTATTCGACACTTTTTTAAATTAAAATTGTATAAAAATTTATGTAAATTTTAATGGTTTTTTCTGAATTTTATGATATACTTATTACATAAAAATTATTTTAATTTAAGGAGGAAATATGGAAAAAGCAATAGGTTCAAAAGTAAACCTTAAAAATTTAGATGACACACTCGCAATAGAATTTATGAGTTGTATTTCAGATATATATTATAATGAAAAAATTCAAAAACTTAATAAATATGAACAACATTGTCATACAAGTAGATTACAACATAGTATAAATGTAGCTTATTATAGTTTTATTATATGTAAATTTTTAGGTTGGGATTTTCGTTCAGCTGCAAGAGCTGGCTTAATGCATGATATGTTTTATTATGATTGGAGAACTAAAAATACAGCAAGAAAAAGAAATCATGCTGCTTGGCATCCAAGAGTTGCATATGATAATGCAAGAAAAATCACAAATGTAAATGACATAGAAAAAGATGCAATAATAAAACATATGTGGCCTTGTACATTTGCTCTACCAAAATATAAAGAATCATATGTAGTGACATTTGTAGATAAAACATGTGCCGTATTCGAAGCAGTAGGAAACACTATAAATAGATTAATAAATAAAAAATAATGTACTTAATATATTAAACTGATAATATAAATATTATATTATCAGTTTTTTTATTTATATCTAAAAATATAATAAAAATATATTATAAAAATACTATACAATATTTATCAAAAATATACAAAAAATTATTACATTAATATATTATAGAAGGAAAATTTTAATAATTATAGAATATAACTATATACTAACTATAATTAAAGGAGGTATATATTATGAGGAGTTATAAATCTAATGAAATTAGAAATGTTGTTTTACTTGGACACAGTGGTTCTGGAAAAACGACTATATCAGAAGCAGCACTATTTCATTCTGGAGCAATAAATAGACAAGGAAAAATTGAAGACGGTAATACAACAAGTGATTATGATATCGAAGAAATAAATAAAAAAGTTTCAATAAACACATCTATATTACCAGTTGAATGGAAAAATAATAAAATAAACTTTCTTGATACACCTGGATATTATGATTTTGTTGGAGAATCTAAATTGGCTATAAGTGTTGCAGACACTGCTATAATTATTGTTTCAGCAAAATCTGGATTAGAAGTTGGAACTGAAATTGCCTGGGAATATACTGAAGAAATGAAAATTCCTAAAATAATATTTATTAATCAAATGGATGATGAAAATGCAGATTTTAGAAAAACGCTTGAAGAACTTCGCGAAAAATTTGGAAAAATTATTGCACCTCTACAACTTCCTTTTAGAGATGAAAATGGTATTCTTGGTTTTATAAACGTTATAAAAAAAGATGCAAGAATGCTTGATAATAAAACTGGAAAATTAATAAAATGCGAAATACCAAAAGATAAAATAGAAGAAGTAGAAGAACTTCGCTTAATGGTTATTGAAGTTGCTGCTGAAAGTGATGATGAGCTTTTAGAAAAATACTTCAATAATGAAGAATTAACACTAGAAGAAATTTATACTGGTTTAAAAAAAGGTATAAGAAATTTTTCAATAGCACCAGTAATATTTGGGTCTGCAACAAAAGGTTATGGAATAAAACTATTATTAAATACACTTATAAAATTTATACCACCATCTGAAGAATGTCGTCCTTCATTTGAATGTATTGACTTAAGAAATAAAAAAAATGAAGGTATGATACGTTATAACTCTGAAAGAGAACATTTAGCTTGTTTTATTTTTAAAACAATTTCCGATCCTTATATAGGTAGATTAAATATATTTAGAGTTATTTCTGGAAATATAAATAATACAAAAACTGTTTATAATCCTGAAACTAATACATATGAAAAAATTTCTCATCTTTATGTTATAAGAGGTAAAGAATTAATTGAGATAGAGGAACTTAATGCTGGTGATATAGGAGTATTATCTAAACTTACAAATACATCTACACAACATACACTATGTTCGAAATATTTCCCTGTTCTTTTACCAAAAATAAAACTGCCAAAACCAGTATTATCAATGTCTATATCACCAAAAGGCAAATGTGATGAAGATAAAATTTTAAATGCACTTTCAAAAATTAAGGAAGAAGATATAACATTAAATATAGAACTAAATAAGGAAACAAAACAAACATTGATAACAGGAATTGGTGAAAATCAAATTGATAATGTAGTAAATAAACTTAAAAATAAATATAAAATCGATGTTGAAATTTCAGAACCTTTAATTCCATATAGAGAAACAATTAAATCTAGAATAAAAATACAAGGAAGATATCAAAAACAATCAGGAGGACATGGACAATTCGGTGATGTTTGGATTGAATTTGAACCATCTGGAGATTTAACAAAGCCTTATATTTTTGAAGAAAAAATATTTGGTGGTGCTATTCCTAAACAATATTTCCCAGCTATTGAAAAAGGCTTACAAGAATGTGTAAAAAATGGTGTAATAGCAGGTTATCCAGTTCTAGGATTAAAAGCTACACTTGTTGATGGAAGATATCATTCAGTTGATTCTTCAGAAATGTCTTTTAAAATTGCAACACATATTGCTTTTAAAAATGGTTTACCAAAAGCAAATCCTATTATACTTGAACCAATTATGCACGTTGAAATTAAAACTATTGATAATTATATAGGTGACATTATAGGTGATATAAATAAACGCCGAGGACATATATTAAGTATGAATCCAAAAGAAGAAAAAAAATTAATAATTGCTGAAATTCCTCTTGCTGAAATTCAAAAATATGCTACTGATTTACGTTCTATGACACAAGGTAGGGCATCATATGAATATAAATTTGAAAGATATGAAGAAGTTCCTATAGAAATACAGAAAAAAATAATAAATAACAAAAAATAATAAATTCTATAATAAAAATACTAGAAATTCAAATAGATAACTGAATTCCTAGTATTTTTCTAATTTAAATAACAAATTTATCATAAATAATATTACTAGTAAATTAATACCTATATTATATTTATGAAATATTAATTACAAATATAAAAAATATTTATTTTACAAATTTTTATAAAACTATATATAACAAAATAAAATTAATAAAATATCAATTATACTTTTAATTTAATTCAGCTTTATTAAATAAAGTTAAAATTTTTTCATTATTATTACATATATATTTAAAATATATTATGAATTTTTCTATTAATTCTTTATTTTTAGAAAACATACAAAACATATCGGCTTCGCTATCAAATTCTATTTCATTCAAAACTTTATCATAACAATATTCATTAGCAAAAGCTATTACTAAGCTTTCCCAATCATAACCATTACCTTCAAAACCTTCATCTTCTCTTGTCTCAAATACAGATTGTAAATATTCACCAGTTATCAATTTTATATAATATATCTCATCTATTTCATAAAATTCAAAAGGAAATATAAATTCCTCTATATTTTCAATATTATTAATATTTAATTCTAAATTTTTAAAATAATTCAAAGTCTTTCCTCCTTAATATAATATTTTATAAATCTATATATTTAATTCTTCTCATAAAAACAAAATCATTATCTAATTTATCATCTTCAAATATATCACAATCTACTTTATAATAAGGAGAACACGGAAAATAAGATAAACAAAAACCTGAACCACCACAACAATTACAACCACCATCTCCACCTTTTAAAGCAAATTGATTCTCATTTAATAATTCTAATATATAAGGGTCATAACCTATCGAAATACCAAAGAAATTAGGTTCCTCTAATTCATTTATATTTTCATCAATATTAATATTAAAATCAAAATTATCTCCCCATTGAAAAAGACTCCTACAACCTCCACCACAAAGATATTCCCAATCATCAATAGTTGGTAAAGAAAAACCTTCTTTACTCATTAAATAATTTTTAAATTTATTATATTCAAAATCTTCATAATAATATATCTCAAATTTTATTTCTTCTTTTATTCTTCTAAGCCTAATTTTAGAATCTTTACCTAAAATAATTTGTTTATCATAAACTCTATTTTTTTCAAAATTTCTTATATAATTTAATATATTATCATCTTTAATATTTTCAATATCAACTTCTCTATATAATTCTATTTCACTAACATTACGTTGAACTAACATAGGTTTTATAGTAGTTTTTCTTAAATTTGTTGTAAACAAATTCAAAAATTCATATACTTTAGATTTTAAATCATAATTTTCTATCTCATTTAAATTTATTATTTCTTGTACAAATTCAGAAAACTCATCATAAGTATTTTCATCAATTTCATTATAAAATTTATCAAAATCTTTTTCCCAGCCAAGAATAACACTATCACCAGGAACAAAAACAAATTCAATACCATCTATATCATATATTGCTGTATATATACTTTTTCCCCAACGACTAAATTCTTTAAATTCTTTAATCTTTAAATTATATTTTTCAGCAATATCTAAAAGTATTTTCTTTTTATCCTCAATATCTAAATTATTATAAAATTCTCTTTGTAAGATTTTATTCATCATAAATCCTCCTAATAATTTCAGTTATATTTAAATTATAGAAGAAATTCATTATATTGTAAATGAAAATCATATCTAATCAATAAAATCTTAACATCTTTTATATTTATAAAAAATATTTTAATAAATTTATATTTTTAGAATTAATATTAATATACAAATGATTATGTTATAATAAACATAAGAGGTGATAAATATGCACGATATAAAAATAGAAACTTTTATCGCTGTTTGCAATTGTATGAATTTTACACATGCAGCTGAAAATTTAAATATGACACAACCAGCAGTTTCAAAACAAATGAAAATTCTTGAAGAATATTATAATGTAAAACTTTTTAAATATGAAGGAAAAAAAATGTTCTTAACTAACGAGGGAAAAAAACTTCTAAAATATGCTAAAGCTATAATAGCAGATGAAAAAAAATTACTTAAAGACCTTCAATTTAAAGATAAAAAAATATTATGTTTTGGTTCTACACCTACACCCGGAGAATTTATTATACCAAAATATTTAAAAACATATTTAGAAAAAAATAACATATCAAATGTTAATATGTATATAAATAATACAGAAATATTACTTTCAAAACTTGACTTTGGTGAAATCGATTTTGCTATTGTTGAAGGAAATTTTGAAAAAAGTAATTATGAATATCTCTGTTTTTCAAAACAAACCTATTTTCCTGTATGCAGTAATACTATTAATATAAATTGTAATTCCATCGAAAATATAATAAACAAGACATTAATATTAAGAGAAAAAGGTTCTGGAAATAGAGAAATATTAGAACATATTCTTAAAAGACATAATATATCAATAAACGATTTTAAATCAAAAATAGAAGTAAATAATATAAGTGCACAAAAATCATTAGTAATAAATGGTTGTGGAATAGCATTTCTATTTGAAGCAATTATCTCTGAAGAAATTAAAAATAAAATAATAAAAAAAATAGATATTAATGGATTCCATTTAGAACACGAAATAAATTTTATATGGAGAAAAAATAGTGTTTTTCGCAATGATTATTTAAAAATATTTAATTATTTTTATAATATTTTAAAAAAACAAAAAAAGGATTGTTAAAACAATCCTTTTTTTGTTATTACTTATAGAATCCACCTGTTGACATAAATACCCCTGGAGCAACTTTAGCAAGTTCTGAAATATATGATATTAATTTATTCTTCAAAGAATCTATTTCTAAATTTTCTTTATTAGATTTAATTTGTTTTGAAACTACCATAAATAAAATCTTCCTTTCCAAGTTTAAAATAAAATATATAAAAATATTTATAAACAAAATAATTATAGTCTTTATTATGTAAATGATAATATCATAAACTATTTATTATTACAATAATCAAATATAATAATCTCTTTTTTGTATATTAAAAATCATATTTTTTAGTCAAAATATATAAAAATATTCTTAAAATCAAGTCTAAAATCATATTTTTTTATTAAACTTAAATAAAAAAATATTTTATATAAAATATACATATTATTAATATAAAATATTAAATCTAACTTTTAAACTTATTGAAAATAGATATTATATATTATATAATTATTCTGAAAAAATTCTTTGGAGGGTTATTATATGATTAGAAAAGAAACTCGTAAAATAAAGCAAAACTTACGTGGGGGCAAAGGTACTGTTGAAGTTTTTGAAATATTATCAGAAAAGGAACTTATGGGACATGGTAAAATGTATGCTAAAGTAGTAGTAAAACCTCATAGTAGTGTTGGTTGGCATCAACATTTAGATGATACTGAACCTTATTACATAATACAAGGCGAAGGAGTTTTTGTAGATAATGATGGCTCAAAAACTCGTGTAGTAGCTGGTGATATTTGTTTAATAGAAGTTGGACAATTTCATAGTATAGAAAATAATACAGACGAAGATCTTGTCATGATTGCACTTGTTATAAATAAATAATTAATTAAAGAATAAAATAATATAGTAAATGAATTTACTATATTATTTTTTATTTGGGAGTGATATATATTTTGACAAAAGAAGAAAGAAAAATAATAATTGAAAAAAAATTTAAAATATTAGAAATAAAAAATATATTAAAAGAATTTAACAAAAATATCAAAGGAATTGAAATAATAAAAGTATTAGAAGAAAAAGAAATTAAAAAAATTAATGAAATATATTCAGAATATATTAAAACATATAATAATAATTCTAAAATAAATACTATAAAAAACAAAATAAATTATAAAACATCAGAATCAGAAATTTGCAAAAAAATTATAGAAAATATCAATATAAAAAATAACAATGAATATTTTTTATATTGTCAAAATAAAGTATGGATAAAAATAAAAATATTAGACTCATATAATTCTATAAAATTTCTGTTCAACCATCAAAATCATCAATTTTTATTAATGGAAACAAATATGAAAAAAATAATTGAATTTGGACTCGATTCAAGAGATGAATATAACTTTATAATTGATATATGGAATACATAATACAATCTTTTCACAAAGTATTTTTATATTAATATAATATAAGTAAACATACTTTGGAGGTAAAAATGAATAGTATTGTTGAAATAAATAATATAACATTAAATTATAACACACCAGAATGCGAAACTAAAGCACTCGAAAATCTTAATATATCAATAAACAAAGGTGAATTTGTTTCAATAGTTGGACCTAGTGGATGTGGAAAATCCACTATATTATCCTTAATAGCTGGATTATTAAAACCAACAAAAGGAACTATAAATATAAATACAAATTCAACAATAGGATATATGTTACAAAAAGATTATCTTTTTGAATGGCGAAATATATTTGATAATATATGTTTAGGATTAGAAATACAAAAAAAATTAACAAAAGAAAATAAAAAATATGCTAAAGAACTCATATTCAAATATGGACTTAAAGATTTTATAAATTCATATCCATATCAATTATCAGGTGGTATGAGACAAAGAGCATCACTTATAAGAACATTAGTATTAAAACCCGAATTATTACTTCTTGATGAACCATTTTCTGCTCTTGATTATCAAACAAGACTATTTATATCTGATGAAATAGGAACAATAATAAGAAAAGAACAAAAAACAGCTATATTAGTTACTCATGACATTTCAGAAGCTATATCATTAAGTGATAAAGTCTTTGTTTTAACCAAAAGACCAGCTAAAGTAAAAGCTGTATACGAAATAAATTTAACATCAGAAAACAGAACTCCTATGAAATCAAGAGAAGCTCCTGAATTTAAAGATTATTTTAATAATATTTGGAAGGAGCTTGATATATATGTATAAAAATGATAATATTTCAAAAACTCAAATAGAATATATAAAAAATCTAAAAATAAGAAAACAAAAAATATTATTTTCACAAATATCAATATTAATAATATTATTTTTACTATGGGAAATAAGTGCTAATATTGAACTTATTGATCCTTTTATATTCAGTAGTCCTTCACGAATGTTTTTAGCATTAATTGATATGATAAAATCAGGTGCTTTATGGAAACATATAGGAATAACACTATATGAAACTGTTATAGGATTTCTTTTAGGAACATTTATAGGAATTTTCATAGCAATAATTATGTGGTGGAATAAATTTTTATCAGACGTATTAGAACCCTATTTAGTAATTTTAAATTCATTACCTAAAACAGCATTAGCACCCATACTTATTGTATGGATTGGTAATAATATGTTTTCAATAATAACAATAGCATTACTTACAAGTGTTATTGTTACATTACTTTCAGTTTATGATGGATTTATGCAAGTTGATGGAGAAAAAATTAAACTTATTAAAACTTTTGGTGCTACAAAATTTCAAATATTAAAAAAAGTTATACTTCCTGCTTCAATACCAACTATGATTAGTGCATTAAAAATAAATATAGGTTTATCATATGTAGGAGTTATAGTCGGAGAATTTTTAGTAGCAAAAGCTGGTTTAGGTTATTTAATAACATATTCAAGCCAAACTTTTAAACTTGATATTGTAATGTTATCAATAATAATACTTTCATTACTTGCAAGTGTTATGTATAAAATTGTTTCAATTTTAGAAAAAAAAATATATAAAAAAATAAATCTATAAAAAATTTTTATAAACAAAAAAGATTGTATAAAATTATACAATCTTTTTTTATTTAATATTTTTTATATTATAAAACAATTTTTTATTTATTCTAACCCATAATAACAATTCTCTTCTTCATTATTCACAAGTTTTTTAAATCTTCTTAATGATACTATTATTATTATACTCATTATCAAAAGTATCAATAATAATATTATTAGTAACCACCAAGGGAATTTTTCTAATTTCATTATATTACTTGAACTTTCAAGTATAAAATTATTATTTTTATCTAATTTCCCTAAAATAAGAGTCTCTTTATCATCTAATGATACACTTATTTCTCTAGTTTCAGAATTAAAGTTAGCAATAATATTTTCTCCTTCTAATGTTCTTATTCTTACCATACCATTATCTAATTCTTCTATACTTTTATATCTCAATGTACCATCTAATAACTTTTTACCTGCTATGTAATCTACTTCTTTAATGGTTATATCATTCTCTTTTGAATTATTATCATTTAAAGTATTATCAATTATTTTATCATAAACATTTTCAGCTGTACTTACACTACCCACTGTTATAATAGAACCAGTACTTGAATTTGAACTATCTCCTACTGTCCCATTATTTCCTGTTCCTGTATTTGAACTATCTCCTACTGTCTCATTATTTCCTGTTCCTGTATTTGAACTATCTCCTACTGTCCCATTATTTCCTGTTCCTGTATTTGAGCTATCTTCTATTGGTCCATTATTTCCTGTTCCTGTATTTGAACTATCTCCTACTGTCCCATTATTTCCTGTTCCTGTATTTGAACTATCTCCTACTGTCCCATTATTTCCTGTTCCTGTATTTGAGCTATCTCCTGTCGGTCCATTATTTCCTGTTCCTGTATTTGAGTTATCTCCTACTGTCCCATTATTTCCTGTTCCTGTATTTGAGCTATCTCCTATCGGTCCATTATTTCCTGTTCCTGTATTTGAGCTATCTCCTACTGGTCCATTGTTTCCTGTGCTTGTATTTGAGTTATCTCCTACTGGTCCATTACTTCCATTACTTCCATTACTTCCATTGCTACTTCCATTGCTACTTCCATTGCTGCTTCCACTACTGCTTCCACTATTGCTTCCACTACTGCTTCCGCCACTACTTCCACTACTGCTTCCGCCACTGCTTCCACTACTGCTTCCACTACTGCTTCCACTACTGCTTCCGCCACTGCTTCCACTACTGCTTCCACTACTGCTTCCACTACTGCTTCCGCCACTGCTTCCACTACTGCTTCCACTACTGCTTCCGCCACTGCTTCCGCCACTGCTTCCACTACTGCTTCCGCCACTGCTTCCACTACTGCTTCCGTTTCCGTTTCCATCTCCGTTTCCGTTTCCGTCTCCATTTCCGTTTCCGTCTCCATCTTCTGGTGGTTTAGGTGGAGTTACAGGAGGTAATCCTCCTCCCTCTGGTATATGTGGTTTATCACATTCTACTGGAAAATGTGGCTTATCACAAGGTGGTAGCCCTCCTTCTGGTATATGTGGTTTATCACAAGGTGGTAATCCTCCCTCTGGTATATGTGGTTTATCACATTCTACTGGAAAATGTGGCTTATCACAAGGTGGTAGCCCTCCTTCTGGTATATGTGGTTTATCACAAGGTGGTAATCCTCCCTCTGGTATATGTGGTTTATCACAAGGTGGTAATCCTCCCTCTGGTATATGTGGCTTATCACAAGGTGGTAATCCTCCCTCTGGTATATGTGGCTTATCACATTCTGCTGGAAAATGTGGTTTATCACATTCTGCTGGAAAATGTGGTTTATCGCAATCTACTGGAAAATGTGGTTTATCACATTCTACTGGGTGATGTGGTAAATCACAACTTGGAGGAAAATGTGGTTTATTACAAGTTCCATCTCCAAATTCTAAATCTTCTTCATTAAAAAGACCGTCTGCATATAAATTTATTATCTTTTGTTCTGATGTAAATAATGTTTCTCCATTTGGTAAATCTATTCCTACTGCTTTTGGTATTCCTAACATTTCATTAACCATATCAGGCTTTAATATCACACCATCTTTATCGGTTACAAATACTTTTTCATTATCTTTATTATAGTAATACCAACCATTAAAATCTGGATGTTCTATTTTTAAAAATCTCTCTGGTCTAGAATTAAATTGAAATCTTTCTTCTTCCTGGAAAGTTTCCACACCTGTTTCAGTATTTGAAGTAATAAATTTTACTGTATATACAATTGGTCTTATCTTAAAAAATAATGACTCATTAGCATCTAAATCAACACCTATATTTATATTAGAATATTTTGAACCTTGATTACCTGGATGTATTTGAGTATATTTTCTTTTTTCAGTATTATAAACATAATTATATTCATAATAATATTTTTTAGGGTCTAATTTTTCTGTTGTAAAATCAGTTCTTTTTGGTGCTTCTGTATATATACCTTCTATAAAATAACCTGCTTGTTCTAAAGGTGCTATATATTCATTATGAAAAGATACTCCTGAATCTCTTGAAGAAGCAGCTGCTAAACTATCTCTAAGATATACTCTCAATCTTCTGACGTCTTTTTTAATAACTTCTCCTTTAGAATAATTATTCTTTGAGAAATCTAAATCTACAAAACCTTCTAGATAATTTATTAAAGTGTTAGCCTCTCCAGGATTACCTTTATACATAAAATCTTTATCACCAAGATTTTTCAATGCACTATTAGCCTTATATTGATTTATAAATATCTTATTTGAATGTTGAAAAGGACCACCATAATCATTTCTTTTTATATTATCTAATGTTGATGGCATATAAACTGCTGCATCTAATAAATAAAAAGGTGGCATACTCCTGCCAGGGTCAGCATAAAAATTCTTTACCCCTTCTGGAAATACTATTTTCTTTGAGCCAATTACAGCGCTTCGAAAAGACTGACCTGAAATAGTTGCTATTCTACATCCTTCTTCAAAGAAAACATTTCTTGCTTTTTTATGCTCAAGAAAAGTACCACCTATTTCAGATACCCATCTTCCTGCTATACTTCTTGGAACTGTGATATCTCTGTTTATGTCATTAACTTTACAATTTGTTATTTTAACTGTTCCATCTGGTAAAACTACATAATCAAATATTGATGTATCTACATTAGTAGTCGGAACTTCTAACTCCTCTGATGTTCCTTCATATCTTATATCAATATCATAAGGACTTATTTCCTCATCTGCATACAAATATATTGTTTTTTGTTCTGATGTAAACATTGTTTTACCATTTGGAAAAACTGTATTTTCCCTTAAAACTTGTCCACTTTCATCTGTAACTTTTTTTCTATTACCATTAGCATCTAAATAATACCAACCTTTAAAATTGTTAGTTGTTGATTTAAATGTTAAACTTTCTATATTAGCATTAAATGGAACTTTTACATCTGGAAGTTGCTTAGTCTTAGAGGTATCATGAACAAACTTCACTGTGTACATTGTTGGTTTTATATCAAAAAATAATGAGCCTTCTTTTGTAATTACTTTATTTGCCTGAATAACTGAAAATTTACTTGCTAAATTATCATTTCCTGATTTAAGTTCAGTAAAAACCATAGCGTCATCATCAAAATTATAATCATATTCATAATAATATTTTTTAGGATCTAATCTTTCATCTGTTGTTTGATTTCTTTTTGGTGATTTTTCGTATAATCCTTTTACAAAATATTCATTATTATATAAATTTGAATGAAAAACATTATAAAAATTTTTATCTGCTCCATAAGTTCTAGTTAAAACAGCATTTATAGTATCATTTTCATAAGCTCTTACTCTTCTTATTCTTTGCTCTTTATCAACATTAATTTCTTCACTTGAATAGTTGTTTTTTGTTAAATCAAAATCTACATCACCTATCATAAATCTAATTTTTTCTAAATTATGCTCTGGTCGACTTCTAAAAAAAATAGTACCATTAATAGATTTTAAAGGTGAAGTCTCTCTATATTGACTAATGTATAATGTAGTATATACAGAGAATATACCTTTGTCAGAACCCTTTGATTCATATAAACCTATGCTTTCTAATGTTGAAGGTAAATACACTTTTGATAAAGAATCACTAAAAAGAGGATATCTTTTTTGAAAACCTGGTTCATTCCAACTAGTTTCTGCTTTTATGAACCTTACTCCTTCTGGTACAACAAATTCACCAGATAAATGATTAGCAAAACAAAGAGCTCCATCGGATATTGTTGTTATTTTACAACCTTCTTCAAACTCTATTTTACCAATATTACCCGAATACATAAATTTACCACCTATTTCAGATACCCATTTACCATTTATACTTTTAGGTATTATAAAATTCTGATATGCACGCCCACCACTACTTATAGCTCCATTATTTCCACGACTCGCTCCTATTATTTTTACTGTTCCATCTGGTAAATTCATAACACTAAATACTGATGTATCTACAGTACTTTCAGAAACTGGTTCAAGATAAATAGGGTCTGGTATAACATTTGGTGAAATATCAAATTCAGGTATTTCTTCCATATCATATTCAGGTAAAATTACTGGTTTATCTTCAATTTCTGGAATTTCTTCTGGTTTACTTTCTGTGCTATCTCCTTCTATACTTCCTGTATTATCTCCTTCTGTACTTCCTGTATTATCTCCTTCTGTACTTCCTGTATTATCTCCTTCTGTACTTCCTGTACTATCTTCTCCTACATTTCCTGTACTATCTTCTCCTACATTTCCTGTACTATCTTCTCCTACACTTCCTGTGCTATCTTCTCCTACACTTCCTGCACTATCTTCTCCTACACTTCCTGCACTATCTTCTCCTACACTTCCTGCACTATCTT
>X157_Grey_Heron__coassemble_1311_pt1 | contig 19168 bp, 21 predicted proteins | sample X157_Grey_Heron__metabat2_low_PE_010 | metagenome-assembled genome bin X157_Grey_Heron | reverse complement strand
TTATTATGTTGTAATCTTTTAATATTAATACATTTTTATAATTATTAATATTAATTTTAGGAGGAAAATATTATATGAAAGATATCAAATATATAACTTATACAAAAAAAGAATGTAATATAGTTGAAAATGGAATTGATGCTATAAAAAAAGTTCTTTTAAATAATTCAAATGAAAATGATAAATTAAATATTCTATTTTGTTTAGATAAATATTTAGATCCATACTTTAAATATAATTTACCATATGAAGAAGAAATTTTTAAAATTTTACAAGAAATTATTATTTCAGAAAATACATTAGATACTAAAGAAGAAGCAATTAATTTATTATCAAGTTATTCTTGGCCTCCTTTTAAAATTATAGAAAAAAATATAGATAAAATAGAAAAAGAATTAATATCTGATATAAAATATCTAATAAATATGGACAAATTATTAATATAAAATAAGGAGCTGTTTTTAAATATGAAATATTGTTTTATTGGTACTGGAAATATGGCAGAAGCTATTATAAAAGGAATGATACTAGGAAAAAATAAAATTAATCCTCAAAATATAAATACTATTAGTAAAACTAATATATCAGCTAAAAATTTATCTAAATTATATAATACCAATGTATTTGATAACTATAAAGATGCAATAAATAATTGTAATATTATAATACTTGCTGTTAAACCTAATATATTAAGTGATGTTACAAAATCAATAAAAGATATAGTAAATAAAAATACAATTATAGTTTCATTAGCTGCTGGAAAAAAAATAAATTATATTGAAAATCTTTTAAATGATAATATGAAAATAATTAGAGTTATGCCTAATATAAATGCTATTGTTGGTTGTTCTGTATCTGCATTTTGCTGTAATAAAAATATTGAAGAAAAAGATAAAAAATTAATTATTGATATATTTGAAAGTATAGGGAGTATAATTGAAATAGAAGAAGAAAAATTTAGTGCTTTTAGTGCAATAGCAGGTTCTTCTCCAGCTTTTTCATATCTATATATTGAAAGTTTAGCAAGAGCTGGTGTAAAAAATGGATTTACAAAAAAACAAGCTCTTCAAATAGCAGCAAATTCTGTTTTAGGAAGTGCTAAAATGATACTTGAAAGTGGAGAACATCCATTTGAATTAATAGATAAAGTATGCTCACCATCTGGTACTACAATTGAAGGATTATCATATTTACTTAATAATAGCTTTGAAGGAAATATTATAAAATCTATTGATGAAGTAATTCAAAAAGATTATAAGATTTCTAAATAATTAAGGAGTAATAAAAATGATATGTAAAAATACTAAAAAAAGGGTTCTAGGTATTGATATAGTACGCTTTGTAGCTTTTTTATTTATTCCTTGTGTTCATTTTTTTCTTCATAATGGATTCTACTATTATCCAATAAAAGGAAAAATAATGTTTATAATGTTAAATATGAGATGGTTATTTTTTAATTGTGTTCCTTTATTTATTTTATTAACAGGTTATTTAAATGGAAATAAAAAGCTAAATAAAGAACACTATAAAAATATAATACCAATTATAATTTCATATATTTTTATATCTATAATAACTATATTTTTTAAAATATTATATTTAGGAGAACAAAAAACTATTGTTCAATGGATTATTGAAATTTTAAATTACAGAGCATCAAATTATGCTTGGTATATTGAAATGTATATCGGCCTTTTCTTATTAATACCATTTTTAAATATACTTTATGATAATATAAACAATAAATTAAATAAATTAATACTTGTAATAACAATGATATTTATAACATCATTACCATCTATTTTAAATTTAAAACCTGGATTGAAATTAATACCAGATTATTGGATAAATATGTATCCTCTAACATATTACTTTTTAGGAAAATATATAAAAGAATATCCTATAAGAATAAAAAAAATTATTTCTATAATAGCAATAATAATAATATGTTTCATAGAATCTATAATAATATACTCTATGTGTTATGATTCAATATTTGATTGGTCTTATATGGGAGATTACAATGGAATTTTAACAGTTATAACAACATTACTTATATTTTCACTGTTTTATGATATTGATATTAAAAATAAAATTATTAGATTTTTTATACAAGATATAGCAAAACTTTCTCTTGATATGTATTTAATATCATATATATTTGATATAATTATTTACAAAATAGTACTAGATAAAGTTGGAAATACTATAAATACATTACCTTACTTTTTTTTAATAATACCAATTGTAGTAATTTCAAGTTATATTGTGGCATTTATAAAAAGAATCATATTTGAGAGTATTAAATATAAAAAATTTAAAATAATATAAAAGCACTATTAAAATATAGTGCTTTATTATTTATTTTAATTTTACTCTGTTTCTTCAAATACATCTTTACCTTGTGAACAAAGAGGGCATTCCCAATCTTCTGGTAAATCAGAAAATTTAGTACCAGGAGCTATTCCATGTTCTTCATCTCCTAACTCTTCATCATAAATATAATCACAAACTGTACAAACATATTTCGCCATAATTTATTTACCTCCATTTATATATTCTATTGCTGATGCTACTGCAGTAGCACCATCAGCTGAAGCAGTTATTAACTGCCTTAATAATTTTGTTCTACAATCCCCAGCAACATACACACCTGAAATATTAGTTTTACAATCTTCAGAAGCTATTATATATCCATATTTATCAATATTTACTGGTGGAGAAAATATTTGATTTTGTGGAATTTGCCCAATAGCAATAAAAAGTCCATCTATCTCTAATAACTTTTCATTATTTGTTTTAATATTTTTAATCGTTATACTATCTAAAAATTGCTCACCATTAATATTTTGAACTATCGAATCATATATGAAACTTATATTTTCTATATTCTTCATACTTTCAACTAAAATACTATCAGCTCTAAATTTATCTCTTCTGTGTATTAAATATACTTTTTTACATATATTTGAAAGATAAATACAATCTTCAATAGCAGTATTGCCTCCACCAACAATAGCAACTATTTTATTTGTAAAGAAACTACCATCACAATATGCACAATATGAAATTCCTCTACCAATAAACTTATTTTCATCTTTAATTCCTAAATTTTTTCTTTTAGTACCAGTTGCTATTATTACAGTTTTTGTTTTATATTCTGATTTATTACTTTTAATAATCTTTATATCATCTAATAATTCAACTGATAAAATATTTTCATATAAAATATCAACATTTGTATTTTCTATTTGAGAAAGAAGTTCATTTGCTAAATCAACTCCACTTATTTCTTTTATTGCAGGGTAATTTTCAACAATAGGTGAGGTTACAATAGCGCCTCCAATGAATTCAGCTTCAAAAATAGCAACTTTTTTACCAGCTCTAATTGAATAAATAGCAGATGTTAAACCAGCTATCCCTCCACCTATAATTATAATATCATATATCATAAAAAAAATCACCTCTTTTAATTTATTTTTAACATTTAAATAAAAAATATACTATTTATTAATCATATTTGTATATTATTAATCTAAATTATTTGATAATCTTTTTAATTCTTTAATTGCTATTAATGTAAAAGGAATAGACATAATAAAAGTACAAATATCTGAAATAGGTTGACAAATTTGTATACCAACAAAACCTATAATATTTGGTAATATTAAAATAAGAGGTATAAAAAATAAACCTTGTCTTGAACTTGCTAAAAAAGATGCCATAAAAGATTTACCTATTGATTGTAACATCATACTTGATATAATTGTCCAAGAATTTAAAAAAAATACTAAAAACTGTACTTTCAAAACAAATTTTCCTATATTTATTATATTAATGTCATCTTTTTCAAATATTAAAATTATTTGTTCAGAAAAAATAAATCCACTGATGGAAATTACTAATAAAAATATTAAAGAAAATTTAACACAAAACCAAAAACCTTCTATAACTCTATTATAATTTTTAGCCCCATAATTCATAGCACAAACAGGCTGAAATCCTTGACCAAATCCTATAATTGCTGCATTTGAAACTATAAAAACTTTAGATACTATTGATATTGCAGCAATTCCAGAATCAGCTATAATTCCTCCATATTTAATTATTGAAAAATTTAATAATATTTGTGAAATACTTGATAAACTTTGTCTACATAGCGAAGGTAATCCACATATTAGTATTTCTTTATATAAATAATAAGAAGGTAAAAAATTTCTAAATAATATTTTTATATTTTTTCCTTTTTGACAAACATAAATTAATATTACAAAACTTAAAATCTGACTTAATGTAGTAGCTAATCCTGCCCCAAAAATTCCAAATTGAAAAACGAATATTAATATAGGATCAAGAATTAAATTTATAATAGCTCCTATAATTATACCAAACATAGCATATGAAGCATTGCCTTGATATCTTAATTGATTATTAATAACAAAAGATGTCATAATAAAAGGTGTACCTAAAAGTATAATACTTAAATAAGATTTTGTATAGGGCAAAATAGTTTTTGTAGAACCTAATAACATTGAAATAGGTTCTAAAAATAATAATCCTATTATAGCGATTAAAATACCAATAAAAAATGCTGTAAAAAAACTTGTTGCAATCATTTTAGAAGCTTCATCAAAATTCTTAATACCAAGTTTTTTTGAAATATAATTTCCTGAACCATGTCCAAAAAAAAATCCTATTGCCTGTATAAAAGTCATAAAAGAAAAGACAATACCAACAGCTGCTGATGATTGTGTATTTATTTTATTTATAAAAAAAGTGTCTACTACATTATAAAAATTAGTAACAAACATAATTGTTATTGTGGGTAGTGCCATTTTAAATATTAACTTAGGTATAGGTGTATTTAACAAATAATTTATTTTTTCATCTTGATTCATAAATTTTGATTTCATTATATACATTCCTTATTTAAAAATATACTTTTATATTATATAATAATTATAATATTTATTACAACAAATTTTATTTAAATTTAGAAAGGTTAAAAAATTGGATACTATAAATATATTAATAATAGATGGACAAGGTGGAGGAATTGGTAAAAATTTAATATACGGTATAAAATCAAATATTAAATTTTTTAGTGATAAAAAAATAAATATAATAGGTGCTGGTACAAATGAATTAGCATCTAAAAATATGAAATTAGCTGGAAGTGATATTGCAATATATGGAGAACAAAATATTATAAAATATATAAATTATTCTCATATTATATCTGGAGTTATAGGAATTTTAGCACCTTTTGGAATAAAAGGAGAAATAACTCCTAAAATAGCTGAAGCAATATTTAAAAGTAACTCATCTAAAATTATGGTTCCTATGAATAAATGTAATATAAAAATTGCTATCAAAAATGATTTATTAAAAAATCATATTGATATTGCTATTAATATGATATGTGAAGAAATAAAAAATATTCAAAATTAATGAGAGGAGAAATATTTATGAGTCCTAAAATATTCGATATAGGAGCTATAAGGCCACCAAGCGAGATGACAAGTCTTCTATTACGTATAACTGAAAATTGTACTTGGAATAAATGTAACTTTTGTACATTATACCAAAATCAAAAATTTAAAATGAGAAACATAAATGATATAAAAAAAGATATTGATAATATGTTTTACTATAAAGAATTAATATTTTCACGCATTGAAGAAAATAAATTTAATATTGAAAAAGCAAAATCTGATTTTGATAATCTTAGTGAAATAGAAAAAGAATGTTATACAATGATTTATAGCTGGATTTTTGAAGGAAAAATGAAATCTCTATTTCTTCAAGATGCAAATTCTATAATTGTTAAAAGTGATATATTATCAGATATAATAATTTATATTAAAAATAAATTTCCTGAAATTGAAAAAATTACTACATATGGTAGGGCTGATACTCTTTCAAATATTAAAATTGAAGATTATATGAAATTAAAAAATGCTGGTCTTACAAGAATACATTCTGGTTTTGAAAGTAGTTCTGACAATGTTTTAAAATTAATAAATAAAGGAACAACCCAATTACAACAAATTGACTGTGGATTAAAAATAAAAGAAGCAAATATTGAATTTTCAATCTATTTTATGCCAGGTTGTGGAGGTCGCAAATTTTCATATGAAAATGCTATTGAAACTGCAAAAGTTATAAACAAAATAGAACCTAATTTTATAAGACTTCGTACATTTGTTGTAAAATATAATTCATATATGGAAAATTTAGTAAAACAAAATAAATTTGTAGAATGTACTGACATTGAAAAACTAAAAGAAATCAAATTATTAATAGAAAATATTGATAATTGTAATAGTTATATTATAAGCGACCATATTATAAATTTATTAAAAAATATAGAAGGAAATTTAAAAATTGATAAAAATAGTATAATTTCATATATAGATGAATTTTTAAATCTTAATGAACATAAACAAAAAATATTTCAAATTTTAAGAAGATCAGGATATAATGATGATTATAAAAATATTAATAAAATACCCTCAACAGTTATTAATAATGTAAAAGATTATATTGATAAAATATATAATAATAAACATAATTTTGAAGATGTATTAAAAAACTATCTTAATAATTATATATAAAAAGGAGAATATATATGCTTAAAGTAAATTATATACACCATAGTGGATTTATTGTTGAAACAAAAAAAAATATTCTTTTATTTGATTATTATTCTGAAAATAATAATATACAAATTAATCTAGATAAATATAAAAATAAAAAAATTTTTATATTTTCATCACATTCTCATAGCGACCACTTTGACAAAAAAATTTTTGACTTCAGAAATAAAACTCAAAATATAAAATTCATACTTTCAGATGATATAAGCAATAAATATAATAATTCAGATGTAATATTTGTTAAACCACACTGCAAATATAAAATTGATGAAATATCTATTGAAACATTAAAATCAAATGATATGGGAGTCGCATTCATAGTTGAAAGTGATAATAAAATAATATTTCATAGTGGAGATTTAAATTGGTGGCATTGGAATGGAGAACCTGATAATTGGAATAAAAATATGGAAATTAGTTTTAAATCAGAAATTGAAATTATAAAAGATAAAAAAATAGATTTAGCATTCATACCAGTTGATCCAAGACTTGAAGAAAACTATATATTATCTATAAATTATATAATGAATAATTTAGATATTAAAAAAGTTATGATAATGCATTTCTGGAATAATTTTGGAATTCATAAAATTTTATATTCAGATAAAAGAACTCAAAATTATAGAAATAAAATTATTAATATAAATAGTATAAATGAAGAATTTATTATAGAAAATTAGTACAAGGAGAAAAATAATGATAAAACTTATAGCTTGTGATATAGATGGCACACTTCTTAATAGCGAAAATCAAATTACACAAAAAAATATTGATATTATAGATAAAGTTATGAAAAATAATATTATTTTCGTTCCAACAACAGGACGAACTTTTAGTGTTTTACCAGAAAAAATAAAAAATATATTTAATTTAAAATATGTTATATTTTCAAATGGTGCTGTTATATTTGATTTAAATAAAAATAAATCAATATACAAAAATTGTATATCTAAAGAAATTGTAATAGAAATTATGAACTATTTAAAAAAATATGATATTGCAATTGAAATATATACATCTGGCAAAGGATATTTTTTAAAAGAAATGCTTTATAAATTTAATGATTATAATATACCAAAAAAATTTATAGAAATATATAAAAAATTTAAAACTCCTGTTGAAAATTTATCCCAAATAATCGAAAAAAATTCTGATATTGAAAAAATATATATTCCTTGGTTAAATGAACATATAAAAAACAAAATTTTAAAAGACTTAAGAAAATATTGGTCAAATAAAATTTACATAACTTCATCATTATCAACAAACATTGAAATCTGTGCTAATGGAACTAATAAAGGTAATGCTGTTGAATATTTATCTAAAAATTTAAATATAAAAAAAGATGAAATTCTTGTTTTAGGTGACAATTTAAATGATTTAGAAATGTTTAAATTAGGAGCTAATTCAGTTGCTATGGGAAATGCAGAAAAAGAAATAAAAGAAATAGCTAATTTTATCACTTTAACTAATGATGAATCTGGAGTAGCTTATGCAATAGAAAAATTCTGTTTCTAAAAATAAAAACTAATAGGCTTTAATTTATTAAATTTTATTAGTTTTTTTGTTAAAAAAAAACGAATTAAAAAATTCGCTTTATCAAAAAACAGAGGAGAAGGGATTCGAACCCTCGCACCGCGCAAACGATCTATACCCTTAGCAGGGGCACCTCTTCAACCACTTGAGTACTCCTCTAAATATTAATTTCGTCTAATATAATATCATATTAAATATTAATTGTCAATAGCTTTTTATTAAAAATAAAAAATAAATTAAAATCTATATAAATAGAGTGAATAAAATCACTCTATTTATATTTATATAGAAACTTTTTCTATTCCTCCCATATATTTTCTTAAAACTTCTGGAATTATTACACTCCCATCCTTTTGTTGAAAATTTTCCAATATAGCTGCTAATGTGCGTCCAACTGCAAGACCTGAACCATTTAAAGTATGGACATATTGTGCTTTATCTTTTATATTATCTTTAAATTTTATATTAGCACGTCTTGCTTGAAATGATTCGAAATTACTGCAACTTGAAATCTCAACATATCTATTATAACTAGGCATCCAAACTTCAATATCATAAGTCATAGCAGAGCTAAAACCTAAATCACCACCACAAAGTTTTACAATTCTATACGGTAAACCTAAAAGTTGCAATATTTTTTCAGCATCATTTGTAAGGCTCTCAAGTTCTTCATAAGATTTTTCAGGACGAGTAAACTTTACAAGTTCAACTTTATTAAATTGATGTTGACGTATAAGCCCTCTTGTATCTCTACCTGCTGAACCTGCTTCAGCTCTAAAACAAGCTGTATAAGCACAATGTTTTATTGTAAGATCTGAACCATTTAATATCATATCTGAATACATATTTGTAACTGGTACTTCAGCAGTTGGTACAAGAAAATAATTCGTCTTAGAAACTTTAAAAGCATCTTCTTCAAATTTTGGTAATTGACCTGTTCCTATCATAGATTTTCTATTTACAATAAAAGGAGGTAAAATCTCTACATAATTGTGTTTATCAATATGTGTATCTAACATAAAATTTATTATAGCTCTTTCAAGTCTTGCTCCTAATCCTTTATATATCATAAATCTTGTGCCTGTTACTTTAGAAGCTGTTAATGGATCAAGAATATTTAATTCTTCTCCTAAATCCCAATGTGGTTTTGGTTCAAATGCAAATTTCGTTGGTTCTTCCCATTTTCTTATTTCTTGATTATAATTTTCATCTATACCATCTGGTACAGTTTCATTAGGTGTATTAGGAATCGTATATAAAAATTTTGTAAGCTCATTATCTATTTCTGTAACTTTTAAATCTAACTCTTTTACTTTTGCAGAAATTTCTTTCATTTCAACCATAATATTTTCTATATCTTTTCCTTCTTTTTTCAATTTAGGAATTTCTTTTGAAGCAACATTTTGTTTATTCTTAAGTTCTTCAACTTCTTGTAAAAGCTCTCTTCTTTTAATATCCATTTCCTTAAATTTTTCTAAATTATAACTTTTATGTCTTTTATCAAGAGATTTTTTAATGTTATCAAAATTATTTCTTAATTCTTTTATATTTAGCATATTAATACCTCCTAAAAATAATATAAAAATAAAAACTCGTCCCTAATAGGGACGAGTTTAATACCCGTGTTACCACCCAAATTGTATTTATTTAAAAAAAATAAATACCACTTTAAAAGCTATAAAGGGCTTAACCTTTCGGCTTAATTCACCGACTACTGTGAAAGTGGAACATTTCCTTTGTTCACTGATTTACACCAAACACCAGCTCTCTTAAGAACAACTAAGAAATTTAGCTTTCATTAACGCAATTTTTTCAATATTAAAAATAAATAATATTATATCATATAAAAAAATTTTTTCAAGTAAAAAATAATAAAAAAATATTATAATTATATGAATAAAAAAAAGTAATATGCTAATAATTAATATTGTACTATTAATTGAAATAAATTTCAATTAATAGTATCAGCGATATACCCCCTTTATTTCTGCCCGGTTTTCTCCCCTGATTTCCGGGCATATATAAAAATCACTTTTATTATTTATAATTTATATAGTTTTAATCATTAGTTTTTATTACTTTTTTCATCATTGAAATATGTTGGTAATTCAAAATTTTTCATTAAAGAATCTTCATTTAATTCATTTGAAATATTTTTTTCTTCTGAATTAATAGAATTTTCGACTTCTTTAATTACTGAATCAATTTTTGATTCAGTAATTTCATTTTTAACATAATTTCTTCTACTATTTAAACTTTTCTTTATTTGATTATTAGAATTTAATTTCATTCTATATATTTTATTAGAATTTACAACTTTTATACTTTTATTTTCTGTTGTATTAGATTTATACGAATCTTTTTTAGCTTTTTCAAGTGCTTCTAATTCTTCATCAGTTAAAACATATTGACTTACACCTCTTTCAATAGGTTTAGCATATGTAAAAGAACCATTTCTTCCATGAATACCATTTAATACAACACCATTATTATTAAAATCAAGTAAGGCAACAACATAACATAAATTACCACCCATCTCATCAAATGGATTATATCTTATAACACTAACTTTTTGTATGCAATACTTCATTTCATTATCAATTTCTTGTATCATATCAAGTAACTTGTTATATTTCTCATCAACCTTATTAACTTTTTCACTATATTTATACAATAAAGTTTCTATATTATCATCAACTTTATCATTTCCTCCTGTAAATTTTTCATATCTTTTTTTTAATTTTGAAAACTTAAAATAATTAATTAAACAAAAAATAAAAATAATTAACATAAAAATAGCCATTCCTATAATTATATACACCGAATTATCATCTATAATTTTTAAAACTATCTGCAAAATAATTACACCTCAATTATTTATAATATTTTATCATTTTTTATTATTCCAATAAGTCTATCTAAATCATCATCAGAATAATATTCTATTTCAATTTTTCCTTTGTTTTTATTATTAAATATTTTAACTTTTGTCCCAAGAATATCTTTAAGCTCATTTTCAACATATTTATAGTTATTTTTTGTAAAATTGCTACAATCTTTCTTATTTATATTTTTTTTCGTTTTACTAATTATATTTTTACTTTCTAAAAATTTTTTTACAAGTCTTTCAGTTTCCCTAACACTTAACTTTTCATTTATTATTTTTTTTGAAATATCAAATTGTTCATCTTTATCCAAAATACCTAATATCGCTCTTGCATGCCCATTTGTTAGTTCATTTTGAACAACAAAATCCTGTACTCTTTCATCAAGATTTAAAAGACGTAAACTATTACTTATTGTAGAACGATTTTTACCAACTTTTTTTGCTATTTCTTCCTGACTTAAAGATAATTTTTCTAATAAACTTTTATATCCCCTAGCTTCCTCAATAGGATTTAAATCTTCTCTTTGAAGATTTTCAATAAGAGCTGTTTCAAAAGATTCTATTTCATCAATATTTTTTATTAACACTGGTATTTTTTTTAAACCTGCTATTTTAGATGCTCTCCATCTTCTTTCACCAGCAACTATCTGATATACATCATCTATTTGTTTTACAATTATTGGTTGCAATACTCCATAATTCTTTATAGAATCTGAAAGTTCATTAAGTGAATACTCATTAAAAGTTTTTCGTGGTTGTTTTATATTTGGTTTTATTAAATTAATATCTATCTCTAATATATTAATTTTTTCAATATTAATTTCATTTAATTCATTAATTTTATTATTAATAAGTGCTTCTATTCCTAAACCTTTTGAGCCTAAACCTTTTTTCTTTAATGACAAATTAACTCCACTCCTTTTTTAAAACTTCTTCAGCAAGAAATCTATAACTTTCAGCACCTTTTGACTTACTATCGTATAATGTTATTGGTAATCCATGACTAGGAGCTTCACCTAATCTTACATTTCTTGGTATTATACTTCTATATATATTTTTTCCTAAACTTCTTTTTACTTCTTCTACGACTTGTAAAGATAAATTAGTTCTTGCATCAAACATAGTAAATACAATACCTTCTATATCTAAATACGGATTTAATCTTTCTCTAACTAAGCGTATTGTATGTAATAATTGTTCAAGCCCTTCTAATGCAAAATATTCACATTGTATAGGAACTAAAACAGTATTAGAAACTGTAAGAGCATTTATTGTAATTATATTCAAAGATGGTGGACAATCTATTATAATAAAATCATAATTATCTTTTATATTATCTAAACTCTTTTTTAAAATAAATTCTCTATTTTCATTACCTATAAGTTCTATTTCTGCTCCTGTAAGACTAATATTAGCTGGAACTATATCTAAATTATTAACACAAGTATTCTTTATAACTTCTTCAATAGTTTTCTCTTCCAACATTATATCATATATTGTATCTTTAATACTATTTTTATCAAATCCTAATCCACTTGTAGTATTTCCTTGAGGATCTATATCTATTAAAAGTACTTTTTTTCCAAGTTCAGCAATACATGCTGATAAGTTTATAGATGTTGTTGTTTTTCCAACTCCACCTTTTTGATTAGCAATAGCAATAATTCTGACTCGACTCATAATTTTATAAAATACTCCTCCTTAAAAAAAATAAATTTAAAATACTACTATAATATAAATAAAATAATATCATAAAATTATATTAAAAAAAAGTATGTTTCACGTGAAACATAAAAAATATTCTCCTTATTTTAAGGAGAATATCTCTAAAAAATTCCAAAAACTCTTATATATGAATGTAAATTTTTTATTGTCACTGGAAAATTTGGTCCTACTTCTCCATCAATATCAGTTTCATAATTTTCAACATCTTCTTTAAGACATTCTATTTTTATATATTTATCTCTAAAATATATTATATTAGAATCATTTATATGTTCTCCTCTTAATATTTTTACAAATAAAACTGCTAATTCATGAACTGGTTTTGCTTTAACAGCAATAAAATCAAATTCTCCGTCTACTATTGAAGCATTAGGTGCAAGTTTTGCAAAACTACCAGCTCCAGCACTATTTAGTACAATAAAAAAATACAATTCCTCTTCTATTACCTCATTTGAATTATATATCTTAAAAGGAATAGGTTTGACATTAGAAAGCTGTTCTACACCTTTCAAATAGTAAGCCATTGTTCCAAGAGCATTTTTAAAACTATTATCTATATTTTGAGATACATTAGTAAAAATACCTCCACCACAAACATTTATAAAATAAGTATCATTTACAAGTCCAATATCAATATATTTAGATTCAGTTTTAGTAATTATATTACAACACTCTTCTAAATCTTTAGATGGTAAATTTAAATATGTTGCAAAATCATTTGCTGTTCCAGAAGGAATAATTCCAAGTGATGCTTTAATATTATTTTTAATAATTCCATTGAGGACAATATTTACTGTTCCATCTCCACCAGATACAACTATTATATCATAGTCTTTATTCATATTATTTAGATGTTCAATAATATCCCCTTTTTTTATCGAACGAAATATATGAACATCATATCCAGCTTCTTGAAATATCTTAATACATAAATCAATATTAAATTTAAAACTTTTATCTCCAGAAAATGGGTTATATATAAGTTTTAGTTTTTTCACTTAAAAATCAACTCCTATAAATTATTTACATTTGTTCAGGTGTACTTATACCTAGAAGTTTCAATCCAGATTCTATAACTATTTTAACTGTATAAACAAGAGCAATTCTAGCGTTTTTAACTTTTTCTTCACTATTCATAATAGGATTATCATGATAAAATTTATTAAAAGCTTGTGAAATATCTACAATATGTCGTGTAAGAACAGATGGTTCAAATTTATTAGCTGAATCTAATATTTTATGAGGATACATTTCTATAAGTTTACAAATTTCAATAGAATTTTCATCATTTAACAAAGAAAAATCAATATCTTTATTAATATCATTTATATTAATATTATCTATATTACAAATTTTCTTTATAAGACTACAAGCTCTTGCATGTGTATATTGAACATATGGTCCTGTTTCTCCATCAAAATTAAGCATTCTTTCCCAAGAAAAAACTACATCTTTTATTCTATTGTTGTAAAGGTCGTTAAATATAACTGCTCCTATTCCAACTTGTTTAGCTATTTCTTTTTTATTAGTTAAATTCGGATTTTTTTCATCTATAATTTTATTCGTTTCAGTTATAGCTTGATTTAAAAGTTCTTCCATAAGAACAACATTGCCCTGACGTGTTGATAATTTTCCTGTATCAAGACTCACAAGACCAAAAGGAATATGAACAAGATTATTACTCCATTCATAGCCCATTTTCTCTATAACTTTAAACCATTGAGCAAAATGAAGATTTTGATCAAGAGCTGTAAGATATAAGCATTTTTCAAAATTATATTCTTTTTTTCTATACATAGCTGCTGCTATATCTCTTGTAGCATAAAGAGTTCCTCCATCTTTTCTTAAAATAAGACAAGGTGTCATTTTATATTCTTCTAAATCTACTATCAAAGCTCCTTCACTTTTTTTAAGTAAATTTTTATCCTTCAATTCTTCTATAACAATATCCATTTTATCATTATAAAAACTTTCACCAGTATAATAATCAAACTTTACACCTAGCATATTATAAACTCTTTCAAATTCTTTAATACTAATATCATAAAACCATTTCCATAAATTAATAGCTTCTTCATCTTGATTTTGCATTTTTACAAACCAAGATCTAGCTTCATCTTCAAGAGATTTATCATTTTGAGATTCATTATGAAATTTTACATATATATTCATAAGCTCTTTTATTCCATCTCTTTCAATTGCTTCTTTAGAACCCCAATTTTTATAAGCAACTATAAGTTTTCCAAATTGCGTTCCCCAATCTCCTAAATGATTTATTCCTATACAATCATATCCTAAATATTTATAAATATTATATAAAGAATTCCCTATAACTGTTGAACGCAAATGTCCAACATGAAAAGGTTTTGCAATATTAGGTGAAGAATAATCTATTACTATAGTTTTGTTTTTTCCTAAATTACTTTTACCATAATTAACATTTTCTTCAAAAACTTTTTCTAATACCTCTTTTATATATACGCTTTTTTCTATAAAAAAATTAATATATCCACCAACAACTTTTATATCATTTATAAAATCTTTTTTAATAATTTTTCCAAAAATATCATTTGCAATAATTTGAGGAGATTTTTTAAATAACTTTGCAAGTTTGAAACAAGGGTAAGCATAATCTCCCATATTTTTATTAGATGGTACTTCTATAACTTCAAAGACATCATCTATATTTAAGTTTCCTGCATAACTTATTAATTTTGCAATCTCTAATTTAAAATCCATAAATATATTCCTTTCTTTAAATAAAAATTTTTAAAATATCATATAAGATAACATTTCTTTGACATACTCTTCAGACTTTATATAAAATTCAATATCATTATTATCATTAATTTTTATCTCTTTTATGAAACTTTCTTCAGAATTAATATCAATATTATTAACTAATTCATTTAATATTAAATCTATATCTTTATTTAAAATACAAGAAATTTTATTACAATCTAAAATATAATAATCAACATTATCAGAAATATAATCTTGTATATTGTTAATATTATATTCACTTAAAATATTAGTTATAATCTCTGCTAATTTATCAATAATCATATATAATATACACTCTCCTATATATAAAATAACTTATATAAATTTATCACATAAAATTTTAAAAATCAATATTTGTTAAATTATAATAAATTCTTTATAATATACAATATTTCCTTAAAAATATAAAAATATATATAATTTAAAACTATATAAAAAGAAACACCTGTACAAAGTATAGAAATTAACTTTTTCATATAAATTTTTTTATCATCAAAAAAAGACTCTGTTATAGATTGTACAATTGATATTATAATAAGTTTTACAATTATATTAAAAAATTTTTCCATAAAATCACCCTATTTTATTGTATGTTAAGAAATTTCATTTAATAATTTATCGAGTATTAAAATAAATATATAAAAGAATTATTATCAAAAATTTTAATATATGTTATACTAAAATATATAAATCTTTTAGGAGTGATTATATATGAAAAAGAAAAATAATAATATAATTTCAAAAGCTTTTATATTTGGTTTTATTATGACCATACCTGCTATTATCACAAAAATGTTTTTCAAATTATCAGAAATAAAATATAAAGATAAAGATGATGAAAATGATGGATTTATATATAAATCAAATATAGGTGATATATACTATAATATAAAAGGAGTAGGAGAACCCATATTACTAATTCACAGTGTAAATTATATTGGTGCTTCTATGAAAGAATGGGAACAAAATATTGATGAACTTTCATATAATTATAAAGTATATACATTAGATTTACCTGGTTTTGGAAAATCAGAAAAACCGAAAACAACATTTACAGCATATAACTATGCAATCATAATAAATAAATTTATAAAAGATATAATTAAAAAACCTTGTAGTATAATAGCTTCCAATACATCTTGTGGATTTGTACTTATGTCAGACAGAATAGAAAATGGAAATATAAAAAAAATTATTAATATAAACCCTACAGGTATAAATTATAATGATATCGCCATAAATTCTGATACTAAAAAACTTAAGTGTTATGAAATACCATATATAGGTAATATTAGATATGCTTTAAAAACAACTAAAAAAACTATCTCTAATATACTTGAAAATAAAGTATTTTTCAATAAAGAAAATATAACTGAAGACTTTAAAAATAATTGTATTTTTAATGCTAGAAAAAATGGTACAAATTCAAAATTTTCATATGCTTCATATGAATCAAAATTTATGAATATTGATATTAAGTTATCATTTAAACATTCCAAAACACCTATATATTTTATCTGGGGAGAAGAAAATATTGATAACGATGTATCAAATCTAAATATATTAAAAGAAATAAATCCAAATATAGAATTTACAATATTTAAAAATACAAAAATGTTACCTCATTATGAAAATAATATTGAATTTAATAAAATAGTTGAAAATTTCTTTGAAAAATAATAAAGTATTTGAAAGGATATTTTTAAATGGAACAACTAATATTTACACTTGAAATAATAGGTACAATAGCTTTTGCTTTTTCTGGTGCAATCGTTGCTATAAAAAAATCAATGGATATGTTTGGAGTTTCAATATTAGCCATTACTACATCTGTAGGAGGTGGTATAATAAGAGATATTACACTAGGAAATACACCTCCAAAAATGTTTTTTAATCCTATATATGCAATAACAGCATTTATAATATCAATACTTGTATTTATATATTTTTACTATAAAAAAAATTTAATTATAAATCCTAACAAAAAAACTGAACAAATAATAGATTGGATAATATCTATTGCTGATGCTTTAGGACTTGGTATATTCACAACTATTGGTGTAAAAGTATCAATACAAATTTTAAATCATAATATATTTTTAGCAATATTTACTGGTGTAGTTACAGGCTGTGGAGGAGGAGTAATAAGAGATATTATGGCAGGACAAAAACCATATATTTTTGTTAAACATATATATGCTTTATCATCTATATTTGGAAGTATAATATGTTATATATTATGGAATTTAAACAACAATTTAGCTATATTATTAGGTCTTTTTTCCGTATTTACAATACGTATGTTATCAAAAAAATTTGAATTAAATTTACCTAGAATTAAATACAATAAAAATTTGAATAAAAACAATATAATAAAAAAATAAAAACACTTTATAAAAAAGTGTTTTTATTTTATTCATAAATTATTTCTTCCAAAACTTCATCATAAGGTGGAGTATGTTGAATATATTTTCCAAAATACTCTTCTAAAGATTTTATATCTTCATTATGCATTATAGTTGATATTTCAGTTCCAACATATCTAATATGCCAAGGTTCTGATTTATAACCTGTTATATATCTATTCTCATCAGTATATCTAACAATAAAACCATATTTCCAAGCATTTTCTTTTACCCAAGCACCAGCTTTAGTATTACCAAAATTATTCATATTACCATCAGTTGAAGCAAGGTCTAAAGCTTGTCCTGTATGATGCTCACTATATCCAGCTCTAGCACTATATGTATCTACAATTTCTTTTTTATCTTTTTTTAGATATCTCCTATATAAATCTTTTTGATATTCTATTGAACGATATCCAGAAACAACATTCATATAAATACCTTCTTTAATTGCATCATTTTTCATAATTTCATATGCTTCTGCTGTTTCTTCTGTTGCTTGTTTTCCATTTTCAATATAGACTAAATTTGATGGTTCATAATCTTTTGGTAAATAATTTAATTTATTTACAAGTAAAATATCTTGATCTAAATCTTTAATCTCTCGACTATCTTCATAAAACTTTTTATCTAAATTCATATTAACAATCCATATAACATCTTCAAGTAAAATATCTGTATTTTTCGCTGAAAATCTTATATATCTTGTTAAATTTTCTGGTTGATAATAATATAAATCTTCATACATAGAAAATTGATGATTTGGTTTATATACTTCTTTATTATCTTCTTTATTATTTAAACTAATAATATTAAATATACCTAAGTCATTTAACATATAATTTATTTTTTCTATAAAATTTCCATTTATTTTGTTAGAATAATCTGCACCATAAGCACAAACTCCTGTATAAAAAACAGTAATTGAGAAAGCCAAAATATAAAGTGTTTTTAATTTTTTTTTCATAAAAATATCCTTCCTTCTTATATTATTCTATTTTACATCAATAATCATTTATTTTTGACTTTTTATAATAAATATAATAATATAATAATTAAAATAATACTATATCCAAATTGTTAAAAAATTCAAAAAAAAAACATAAAAAATTGTTAAAAATGATAAAAAAAAAAAAAACAAATACACAAAAAAAAATAAAAAATACAAAAAA
>X157_Grey_Heron__coassemble_1277_pt1 | contig 20796 bp, 16 predicted proteins | sample X157_Grey_Heron__metabat2_low_PE_010 | metagenome-assembled genome bin X157_Grey_Heron | reverse complement strand
ATATTAAATAAGTTTATGACAAAAAATAAAATTCTTCAACACCTAAATTTTAAAAATTTATTAATATTATCAATAAGTAATTTACAAAAAAATAATAATTAGTTATAATATCATAAATACTTAGAGGAAAATATTGGAAGGGATGATATTATTGTATAATAAAATTGATAACATAATAAAAAATATTAAAAATCAAAGTGAAATAACATTTGATATACATAAAAAAAATAGTATAAATAAAAACTATGAATTATTATCAAAAAATTCTTTAAAAATATTATTATTATCAACAAGCATAACAACAATAAGCTTTATATCAATTTATACAATAAACAAACTATCAAATGAAATAGAACAAATAGAATTAGAATTACAACGCTCTAAAATAATAAATAGTAATTTAATAGAAAAAACACAAAATCTAAAAGATGAAAATTACAACCTTAAAAATGAAAAATATGAACTTGAAAATAATTTTAATATATTAATAAAAAAAACAAATGAACTCGAAAATAAAATAAATGAAATTAATGGAATGAAAGAAAAATTATATGATTCACTTGACGAAATGAGTACTATAGGAAATAAATATAAAAAAATATTAAATTCAGAAGAATCAAAAATCAAAAAAACAAAAGAATTTTCTAGTTTAATTTATAATCCATATGAAACAGTATTATCAACAGAAACTATTATTGATTCTATAGAAAATAAAGTAAATACAAGCTCTGTAGAATTTTTTACAGCTACAGATAATATTAAAACAACATTAGCAAGTAAACAAAAAATAAAAAATGAAAATTCAATCCCTTCTTTATGGCCAACAAAAGGAAATATTACATCATATTATGAAAATAGAAAAAATCCATTAGGGAATGAATATGAATTTCATAAAGGAATTGATATAGCAGTTCCTAAAGGTACTCCTATTTATGCAACTGCATCTGGGAAAATCATAAAATCAGAATATAGCAAAAGTTATGGTTATTATATAGTTATAGATCATCAAAACGAATATAAAACTTTATATGCCCATAATTCAAGCCTTAATGTAAAAAAAGGTGATTATGTAAATGCTGGGGAACAAATAGCATATTCTGGTGCAACTGGAAATGTTACAGGTGCACATCTTCATTATGAAGTAATAGAAAATAATAAAAGAGTAAATCCTAAAAATTTTTTAGACTAAAGAAAACATAGTATATAATACTATGTTTTCTACCATTTATAATTATGCAATTCTCCTTCTTTTAAAAATCCTTCAAAATTATTTTGTCTTAATACTTCATAAATTATTATTGCAACAGAATTTGAGAGATTTAAACTTCTAAAATTTTCAATCATAGGAATTCTTATAGAAGTATTTTTATAATTTAATAAAATTTCTTCAGGAATACCTGCACTCTCTTTGCCAAAAACTATATAATCATTATTACTATAATTAAAATCAGTATATATTTTCTTTGCCTTAGTAGTAGCCATATATAATTTAGCATCTTTATTCTTCAAAATAAAATCTTGCCAACTATTATAATATTTAACATCTAATAAATCCCAATAGTCAAGACCTGCTCTTTTTAAATATTTATTATCTAACGAAAAACCTAAAGGTTTTATAAGATGTAAAGATGAATTAGTTACAACACAAGTTCTTGCTATATTCCCAGTATTTTGTGGTATTTCAGGTTCAAATAAAACTATATTCATTTTTAGGTCCTACCTTAATAATTATTTTTTATATATTTTAACATAATAAATTCATAAAGTATATATAAATATATAAAAAATATAAAAATGTTTTCATTGTATAACAAAAGTATTGACTTAATAATAAGCATATATTATTATTATTAAATAACAATAATTATTAATAAATAATAAGGAGCAATGGCATATGCAAGAAATTACTAAAATACTTAGAAAAAAAGGTTTTAAAGTAACACCACAACGTCTTGCTATATATAATATGTTAATGAATACAAATGAACATCCAACTGCAGAAACTATATATAAAAATCTTGTTATTGATAATCCTTCAATGAGTCTTGCAACAGTATATAAAACTTTAGATTCTTTTAAAAAATCAGGATTAATAAAAGAACTTAGTGTTGGTGAATGCTGTTTAAGATATGATGCTATTACAAAAAATCATTCTCATATTGTATGTACAAACTGTAACAAAGTTATAGATATTATGGAAAATATATCAGAAGAAATTTTAAAAAGAGTATCAGAAAAAACAAATTATACTATAACTTCTGAACAATTAATATTTTATGGTATATGCGATAAATGTAAACCAAAAAAACAACACTAATATTTATCATATTAGTGTTGTTTTTTATTTATTTTATTAATTATTCTATTTTTTTCATAAAATTCTCTATTCTACTAATTGCTTCATTTATAATATCTAATGAATAAGCATACGAACATCTAACAAAACCTTCTCCACATTCACCAAAAGCTGTTCCTGGTACAACAGCAACATTTTGTTCATAAAGCAATTTTTCACAAAACTCTTCACTTGTAAATCCTGTAGATTTTATACAAGGAAATAAATAAAATGCTCCCAAAGGCTCAAAACAATATAACCCCATACTTCTAAAAGCTTTGAGCATAATACGTCTTCTTTCATCATAAGAATCTCTCATAATATCAATACTTTCTTCTCTTTCCTGATTTTTCAAAGCTTCAAGTGCTGCAAATTGACTCATTGTTGGTGCACACATTATAATATATTGATGAATTTTTATCATTTGTTCAACAAAAATTTCAGGTGCAACTACATAACCTAATCTCCAACCAGTCATAGCAAAAGATTTTGAAAAACCATTTAATACAATAGTTCTTTCTCTCATACCTTCGATTGAAGCTATAGATATATGATTTCTTCCATAAGTAAGTTCACTATATATTTCATCACTTATAACAATAATATCCTTTTCTATTAATATTTTAGCAATTTCTTCTAAATCTTTTTTCTCCATTATAGCACCTGTGGGATTATTAGGATATGACATTATTATAGCTTTCGTTCTATCTGTAATTTTTTTCTTTATATCACTTAATTTAAGTCTAAAATCATTTTTTTCAGTAGTTGTTATAGTAATTGGAACTCCACCAGCCATTATAATACAAGGCTTATATGAAACATAAGAAGGCTCCACAACAAGAATCTCATCTCCTACTTCACATATTGTTCTTAAAGCAATATCAATACCTTCACTAGCTCCAACAGTTACTAAAACTTCCTTTTCTGAATCATAATTTAAATTATATTTTTCTAAAAGATATTCTGATATTGATTTTCTAAGCTCAATCATACCTTGGTTTGATGTATATGATGTTTTTCCTTTTTCTATTGAACGTATAGCTTCTTCTCTAACATACCAAGGAGTTTCAAAATCTGGTTCTCCTACACCTAAAGATATAACATTATCCATTGTATTTACAACATCAAAAAATTTACGTATTCCAGAAGTAGGCATTTTTAAAATATTTTTCGCTATATATTTTTTTTTATTATTAATCATAAAGAAACTATCATCCTCTCATCTAACTTCTTGTTTTTTCCCATAACGATTCCATGATCTTTATAATTTTTAAGTACAAAATGTGTTGATGTTCCAATAACAGAATTTATTGTTGACAATTTATCAGAAACAAAGAAAGCAACCTCCTTTATATCTTTACCCTCAACAATAACAGTTAAATCAAATCTTCCAGACATTAAATAAACAGACTTAACTTCTGGAAAACATAATATTCTTTCGGCAATTCTATCAAAACCATCTCCTCTTTGAGGAGTAACTTGCACCTCAATCAGAGCAGTAACAAAACTCTTTTCTGTTCTATCCCAATTAATAATAGCACTATATCCACAAATAATCTCCTCATCTTTCATTCTTTTAATTTCATCTTTTATGTTATGTGGATTTAAATTTTTAAAACCTTTTTTATTTAATATTTTAATTATTTCATCTATCTCTATTTCACTATTTTGTTCTAATAAAGCAAGTATTTCCTCACGCATAATAAAAAACCTCCTAAATATATTTTATAATTTAATTTTATAAATCTCATCCATATCAGATGCTAAAAGTAATTCTTTACTATTATTACTAATAATATATCTATCTTTTTCGACAATCTTACCTATAATATTTGCTTCAATTCCTTTATTTCTCAATTCATTTACAAGTTCTTCAGCCTCAAATGTTGTAATTATCATTGAGCCACTTGATATTAATCTATAAGGATTTATATTAAAAAATTTACAAACTTCTTTTGTTTCATACTTTACTGGAATTTTTTCTTTATATATAATCATACCTTTATTAGAACATTCAGCCACTTCCCATAAAGCACCAAAAATTCCTCCTTCAGTTACATCATGCATACAAGTTACATTATAATTCATTGCTATTCTAGATTCTGGTAAAACTGATATAAAATTACTCATATTAATAGAAGTTTCTAATATTTCTTTATCTATATAATTTAATAACTTATCATAATAATCATTAGATATTATTGTTGTTCCTTCAAGGCCAGCCCATTTAGTCATAATAATTTTTTGACCTACTTCAGCTCCACTAGACAATATAACTTTTTTATTATTAGACTTTCCTATAATAGTTGCTGAAATTATTGGCTTATTTACAGATTCAGTAACTTCAGTATGACCTCCAAGTATTTCAATATTTAACTCATTAGTAGCTTTATAAATTCCATTCATTAAATATTCTAATATAAATTTATCAGTATTCTTAGGTAACAATATTGTTAAAAGAATTCCTATAGGTTCACCTCCAGATGAAGCAATATCATTACAATTAATATGGACAGCCAAATAACCAGCATTTTTATTAGCTGCTGTTATTGGATCAGTAGAAACTATAAAAAGCTCATTATTAAGATCAATAATAGAACAATCTTCTCCTATATTAGGTCCTAATATTACTTCACTTCTTTTCTTTTCATTGCTGTTTATAGGATTCATTATTATTTCTTTAAGAATTTTCGATGATAATTTTCCAATTTCCATATTCAATTCTCCTTTTATATTAAAATATGAATAGGGAATGTTTATAAACATTCCCCCTTAAATACATTATTATGTTATTGGTTCTAAATTCTCTGATGCTGGTGGCTGAGTTTGAGATTCAATTTTTTTTGTACCAATAGTAACTTCATCAGCAGTAGCTCTATATGTTGATGTATTAAAAAGTTTTCTACTAACTTGCTTTCCATTCTCATATACAACCTTATATGTATTAACTTTATGTCCAACTTTTCCAGTATAAGTAACAATTCTTTCACCTTCTGGCAAATTAGGATCTTTTGTTATTTTTTCAGCTGGTTTTGGTATACTTCCAACATATTCTGTTTCATATTCTACTTTATGTCCATCACCATGTATTTCATAGCCATAAATATTAGTTACTATTTGATTAGAAGTTATATAGGCCTCTAAATAAATAGGATAATCAGTAGTATTTTTAAACTTTAAATCTTTATAATCTCCAGCTATTGCTGCGTCCATACCCATAGGTACATAAGCAACTGTAAGAGAATGATTTGATCTTTCAACAATATCTATTTCAGACTTTATAACAGCATTATATAATGTAGTTGTAACTTGACAAACACCACCACCAACACCTTGTTCAACTTTACCATTAACATATATTCCTGCATCTTTATAACCATTAGCATATGTTTGAGGTCCTAAAGTTTTATTCATAGAAAAAATCTCTCCTGGTGCAAGTAATGTACCATTTATACTAGCACAAGCAAGTCTTAAATTTTCATTTCTTCCTTCAGAACCTGCTCCATTAGTAAAAGAAGTTGTATAACTTCCAATAAGTGTAGTCGCTTTCATATTTTGTTCTTTTGTTATTTTTGGCTCTAAAACACTAGTTTCAGCTATAATTTCGCCAGATTGCTTTGTTGATAATTGTAAATTAATTTTTTCAGCAGTTTTTCCAATATCAAGTTGATAACCATTTTTCTCATCTGTTGCAGAAAAAACACCATTACTTTTTGTTAACTTAGAATTTATTGCTGGAACATCAAACTCTGGTTTTAAAGCATTTAAAACTTCTTCAACTTTTCCAGTATCATAATAATATTCTGGTTCTATATTAAATCCTTTTTCAGAAAAACTTTTAATTTCCTTATATCTATCTTTTATATCTCCAAGTCTTCCAGCTTCAAAAGCTTTTTGAGCACTAGCTTCTATATCATATCTAACATTAAAATCAGAAAAAGTATATTGATATCTTCTATCATTATCAACAATATCTATTGTTTGTGCAGCAAGAGGAGCTTCTAATTCATTTCTTAAAAATTCAATTGCTTCTTCCTCTGTTTTTCCAGAAACATCTATTCCAGCAACTTTCACACCATTATATATTGTATCAATATCAACAGCTTTAATCATTTCTGAATGATTTTTCTTATATATTAAATATCCTACCAAAAATATTGAAATAAAAATTGTTAAAGTTATCAATAATATTTTTGAAATACTATAATTTTGACTATTTCCCTCTTTTTTTCTATCGGCTCTCCTGCCCATTAATATTGCCTCCTTAAAATTATATACATTAAGTATACAAAAAATTTGACAAATTGACAAGAAAAGTATTATTATTTATAATTAATTTTTTATTACAAAATTGTAAATTTTAATTACTTCCTTCGGTTTTTTTTATTATTAAGCAACATTTTAGTCATAGACTCATATTCATTAAGAATAATATCTTTTTCTTTAGATTTTGTATCTATTTCCTTTTTATTTAAATTATTCGCACTTTTAGAATTACTTACACTTAATATAGTTTTATTAATATTAAATTTTTTAAAACTTATTTTATTAACAAAATAAAAATATATTTCTTCAATTTTATTTGAAATAAAATAAAATCTTCTTACAAAAACATCAAAAATAAATATTAATAAAGCTAATATAAGTAATATATTATTAATTTCAATATATGAATAAACTTTACTTATATCTCCTTTATATATATCTTCCTTAGAATTTATTATTTTTCCTCCTGTAATATTTACAATCTTATTTATAAGACTTTTTCCATTATCCAATTTTGTTATATCATATTCTAAAGGATAATGTATATTAAATGAAGTATTCACATAATCTGTTCTCATATCATTATATGTTATAGCTAAATTTATAATATATGAGCCTTCTCTAATATCATCAAATTTAGATTGTAATATACCTGAAGAAATAGTTTCAAAATTAATATCATATTCCTTATTATCAAATGATATTATTTTACCATTTATATCTTTTATTTCTTTATTTAAAGGCATTTCAAGTCTTAAAAGTGTTTCATTTCCACTTATTTCAGCATTAACCTTAATATCATTAAAAATCTCTTTTTTGAGAATCCAAGAAATAACATTTCTAAAAACTTTTAAACCATTCTCACTTGAAAGCCAATCAGAAGTCCATTTTCCATTTACATCACTTGTCCAAACAGAAGTTCTTCCCAAACCATACTGCCAAGTTGCAAGTAATGGTTCATTTTCATCAGTTTGTAATATCATATCAGCACCTTGTTTTATACTACTACTTATATATCCATACAATTTTGGTACTTCTTCAATATCACTTATAATATCAAAATTTCCAGTCGTTTCAGGATAAAACTCTTTATTATTTATATAATCCTTTCCTGCAATATATGTTTCATTTAAAAGAACTTTTGGCAAATCTGTAAAAACATTTGTAAAATAATATCTACCTCTTCCTTCATTAGCAAGTCTCTCAAGAAGTTGAGTATCTGCTCCATCACCTATTGCTACTGTTGAAAGAGTTATATTATCACTTTCCATATCATTCATTAAACTGTCATATCCATTTCTTTCTGCCTGTCCATCAGTAAGTAATATTATATGCTTCAACTTACTATTAACATCCTTTAACTTTGAATAAGCCTCTTCAAGTGCTGGCAATATACTCGTACCACCAGCAGGCTGTATTTTAGCAACTTTATCTTTAATAATACTTTCATTATTTTCAAGTAATGAAGGTTCATAAACCCAACTAGGCAAATCATCAAAACTTAATACCCCCAAAATATCCTCTTTATTCAATGTTTCAATACTTCTTATAATTGCTTCCTTTGCTATTTCCATAGTTGAAACACCATACTCAGAATTCATCATACTACCAGAATTATCAACAACAAATATAATACCTAAATTAGGATTTTCACCTTCAGTTTTTATTTGCATATTTATAGGTAGCATTTTCTCAAGATTCGTTCCAAAATATCCACCTAAAGCAAATGAATTTTCTCCTCCTGTTACTAATAAACCACCACCTAAACTTTTTACATAAAAATCAAGAGAATTTAAAAATTCATCTGAAATATTCTCAATGTTTACATCTGAAATTATAATTGAATTATATTTTTGAAGTTGTTCAATATTTGTTGGTGCAGACTTAGAATCCATAGTTACAACATTAAGTTTTGAAGCCTTTAATATTTTCTCTAATTCTCTAGCACTATCATTTTCCTGTAATATTAGTATAGAAGGTATATCTTCAATATAACAACTTTCATAAATTTGATTATTTTCAACATATGTATCAATACTAGGTTCTATAATAGCCTTATAGATTACATTTCCACCTTCTTTTGATATATCATTTATAATAAAACGATTATTACCCTTATTAATATTTATTTGATTATTATATATTAATAAATCATCTTTATATAATTTCAATATACCTTCTGTATCACATAAACTATCTATAATAACAGCAACTTCATAATTTATATTTTTATTTATATATTTATCAACATTTATAGAAGTCAATTGAACTTCATTTTCTATATTCATTTCTGGTATATATGCATCAACTACTATATTTTTTGATTTTAATATATTAGCTTGTTTAATAGCATCACCTACATTTTCATTTCCATCACTAAAAAGAATAATCCTTTTTGCTGTATTATCATTAAATAATGAACTTGATAATTTTAAAGCTTCATCGATATTAGTTGAATCATCATAAACATAACTTTTAAAATTCCAATCAAAATCCTCTTTACTTACATTTTTTTCTATAACAGCATTAGAACCAAAAGTAACAACTCCATCATACATATTATTTTCTTTATACTCTTTTGCATCAATAAACATTTGTTTATATTTATCTATTACATTTTTATTACTAGCCGAATTATCAATAACAAATACATTTGTTAAATTGTCAGTAATTTTCAAAATCTTCATATCTGAAATAGATAATATCAACAATATACAAATAATACTTCTTATAGTAATAAAAAAAACTTTTTTAAATTTACTATAATATTTAATATTTCTACTAAACAAAATTATAAAAAATATTATTAATGGTATAAATAGAATTATAATAGGATTTTCAAAACTAATTTTCATTACAATTCACCCACCATTCTAAAAGTAAAATTATAATAATAATTATAATAAATATTCCAAAGATACTTTTATCTGTTGAAGAAACTTTCTTAATATTATTATCATTTACAACATTATTATGATCTATATTAATATCATTTTTAAAATCTCTAACAATATTAACAGCAAACAAACTTTCATTTAAGATATCCATTCCATTATTCTCATAAAGTTTATACACTCCTTCTTCATTAGTATCTTTAAAAATCTCTAATGGAAAAGGTGGAGCAACAACTACTTGTTTTCCTGATGGTTTAACTATATAAGCTTCTTCTGTATCTGGCATTAAACTTATATCAATATTATCTCCTGTAAATATATTTTTCATATGAATATTTTTTTCTGGAAAAAAATAATTCATACTATTATAAATTAATATAGGAAACTCCATTTTAAGAGGTATATCAGTGTTATATATATCAAAACCAAATACTACAAATTTATTAGTATTATTAATACCATAAAAAGCAAGTGGTGTTTCATCAGATTCAATAAATGTATCAGCCCATAAAGGAACTTCAATATTTTTAGTCTTTAAAATTGAAAAATTAATATTATTTATATTTCTCGTTATTGGACTATCAATTACTTTTAGATTATTTTGAACAATATCTTTTTCACCCATAACATTTATAATATTATTATTTTCTGGAGGAGAAAATATCATAATATGTCCATCTGTTGGCAACTTATCTGGAAGCATATTATCATATATATATAATGAATATCCATTTGTATTATTAATAAAATCTTTTTGTCCCTTATAAATTTCTATATTTGGTAAAACTGATAAAACTTTTTCAATAAATATATTATCATCTGAAAATATAATAGCCTTTTTATTTACATTTTCATTTAAAGTATAATAATATCTATCATCATATGTATAATTATCTTCTGGTGTTATAACAGCTTTTAATATATTTATATTACTAATATCTTCAATATCAAAATAAACATCTTTACTTGAATTAGCATCAATATTTATTTCATAAACATCTAAAATATTATTATCATCATATAATGTTATTGTCCTATTCTGTTCTTTTGAACTATTATTTTCTAACTTTACAAGAACACTTTTATTACTCTCTGAGATAAGAGAAATACCAACATTTTCATTTGAATTTTTAACTGATATAACTTGTATATCATTGACATTTTCAACATTTAAATTACTATCAGTAAAAAAATAAATATTTCCATCATTATTTAATTTAAATGAATTAATTGTTTCTAAAGCTAAATTACTATCCAACTTTTCAAAAGACTGTTCAACATCTGAAACAATTTTTTTAAAAGTATCTTTATTACTTATATGTTCAATTATAACATCCGTATCCTTTTTAGCTGTTATTAAAGAAAAATATGTATTCGGAGGAGAATCATCTACTATTTTCTTTATTTCATTTTTTGAATACTCAAGCCTTGTTTGAGTTCTATCTAATGTACTCATACTAGCTGAAGTATCTAAAACAAAAATATAATGTGCAGAACTATTATTATTAGTTATGTAAGGATTTGCAAGTGCAAAACTAATAAATATAATTGTCATTATCTGTAAAAACATAATTATATTTTTCATAAGCTTTTGCCAAGGTTTTTTAGATTCAAAATTATTAATTGTTTTCTTCCATAAAAAAGTTGAAGGAACTTTTATCTGTTTATGTTTATCTTTAAGAATATACATTAATAATATCAAAGGTACACCCAAAAGCCCAAGAAATCCCCAAGGATTAAAAAAATTCATAAAATCTCCTCCTTTCTAAATAAACTAATCTTCTAATATTGAAAAATAATCTGTAACAATATCTCTCATACCATAAGGAATATTGTTTGTTTCCATACTTTTAATAGCTTCTTCTTTATATTCATTATAAACCTCTGAATAATTAACTTTATTTCCTACATTTCCAATGGTATTTTCATTTGAAATATTTATTTCTCCAGTTTCATTTTTAACACCATTAATATTAAAATCTTTATCATTTTTATTCATAGCATCACGACTATAAATTTCCTCATGTTCTCCTTCACCCCTACCCCTTCCCATTCCATTACTATTTCCATTTTGGGAAGATAAACCTTGACTATTACTATTACCATTATTTCCATTTTGTTGAGATGAACCTTGATTATTATTATTTTGTGAATTTTGCTGTGTATTATTATTTTCTAAATCATTTTTAGCACTTGATATATTCTTATTAATATCATTTATAGTATTTCTTAATTCTTTTCCCTGACTTGAATAAGATGATAAAGATGAAGAGATATTTTTTATATCATCATTTGATAAATTATTACCAGTTATTAAATTCATACTATTTTTTATTTCTTCTGATGATAATTCATTATTAAGCTTTTCAATATTTGATTTTATTTCTTCTTTTTCATTATCAGAAATATTATTCAACTGTTCAATAGCTTTTTCAATATCTGATTGATTTCCATTTTCAATAGCATTTGCTAAGCTTTTACTATTATTATTTTTTGAAAGTGTATTCAATGTTTTAGAAATATCTTTATTTATACTATTTTTTTCAAGCTTTTTAAGTTCTTGTTCTGTCTTTTCTAAAACTTTTTTAGCCTCATCTTTATTAAGAGATTTTTTCAAATTAGAGTCAAGAGAATTTAATATTTTTTTCAAATCCTTCAATTCTTTATTTGTAATATTTTCATTTTTCTTTGATTTTTGTTCTATTTTTTTTATTTCATCAATCTCTCTATTAATATGTAAACTAAAATTTTCTTTACCATAAGGTTCAATAAAACCTACAAAAACCATACTAATAATTAACAAAGAAAATATAATCATAAACTTTTTAGGAAATATTATTTTATATTGTTTTGATATATTCTTATCTTTAATATTATTAAAAGCATCTTCTATTACAAATTTATTAATACCATTATTAACATCATTATTCAAAAGTATTTCATAAGCTGTTACAATTCTCTCTTTATATCCTAAAGTATCACACTTTTTAGCAGTTTTAAAATAATCTATATTATCTTTAAAAATAATAATAATAATTGGTACTATAAATGAAAATAAAATGCTAACGAAATAAACATAATTTTTATATTCCAATGGTTTAAATTTTGAGAATATTTCAATAAAAATATCAAAAATTAAAATAAAGGAACTAATTGTAAAAAATCTTTTTAAATATAACTCAAATATTATTTTTAATCTCAAAGGTTTTAGTATCTTTTTTAATTCATTCAATATTATAGTACCTCCTTTTTTATTTTAAGAACTTATTTTCTTTAATCTAAGCGAGGATAAAAATATAAATAAAAAAGTAATCAATACATTTACTATCATATTTAATAACCAAAAATTATTGGCTAAGAATTTAACAGTTGGACTATCATCTAAATAAAGAAATTCACCAACAAGTCCAAGCCCCATTTGATTATCTATTAATGAAGCAAAACCAATAACAGGATTTGTTAAATTAATTCCAAACAAACCTACAAAATCAGGATATGTTGAATTCATCATATAATAATAATTTGAATATATAACTGATATTATCAAAGGCAAAGAAAATATAGCTCCTAATGTAACAAAAGTCAAAACTATTGATGAAACAGTTTTTTTAAACATAGTTGAATAAAATATTGATATTGAACCAACCATAGCAGATAAAATAACTATAAAAAGTTCCATAGACAAAATATTTATAATTGATAAATTGCAAAAAAACAATACTATTGAAAAAACTGGCAATGTTGCCACCATAATAAGTAAAAAAATACTTATCGAAGAAAATAACTTACCACATATTATAGAAAGCGAAGACATTTTAGTCAGAATTAACATATCAAGAGTTTGCTTTTCTCTTTCACCACTTATTGCTCCACCAGTTAAAGCTGGTATTAATACAATTGTAAAACCAAATTGTGAACTCCCTATAACAAAATATAACATAGATATTTCTTGTAATGATATTCCATAAAAAGAATTTTTTATTAATATATTAATAAATATTATTGAAAATATTGAGGATAAAAATGTAAATGAGGATATTGAAAAAAACATTTTTGAAGAACGTAAAGACATTTTCATTTCTTTTCTTATAATTGGATTAAGCATCATTCTTATTACCTCCTGTTATTTGCATAAATATCTCTTCAAGATTACCTTCTTTTTCTTTAAAACTTAATATAGATATATCTTCATTAACAATATTTTTAATTAGATCTGAAAGATCTTTGTCCGTTCCATTAAATGAAAACTCTATATCTTTAGTATTTTCTATTATATCATCTATAAAAGGTTTTTCAGACAACAATCTTAAAAGCTTATCATCTTTTTCAAGTGGTTTTATATTTATTATTCTTTTCTTAGTAATTTGTTTCATAATATCAGCAACTGTTCCTTCGGCTGAAACACTACCCTTATCAATTATACCTATTTCAGTACACATTTCAGCAAGTTCTGGTAAAATATGAGAACTTATTATAATAGTTTTTCCCATTTCTCTTAATTGTTTAAGAACCTCTTTCATTTCTATTCTCGCTCGTGGATCAAGTCCACTTGCTGGCTCATCAAGTATAAGTAAATCAGGATTATGTATAAGACTTCTAGCAAGACAAAGCCTTTGTTTCATACCTCTTGATAAATTATCAACATAGCTTTCTTTTTTATGTGAAAGATCAACTATTTCCAAAAGATTATTTATAATACCATCTCTTTCTTTATATGGTATATAATATGTACCTGCATAAAAATCCATATATTCAACAACTTTTAAATTATCATAAACACCAAAAAAATCTGGCATATATCCTATTTTATCTTTTAATAATCTTGGATTTTTGATAACTTCTACATCATTTATAATAATAGAACCTGAAGTTGCTTTCAAAAGTCCAGATATAATTTTCATTGTTGTTGTTTTACCAGCACCATTAGGTCCTACAAAACCGTATATACTACCTTTATTAACATTTAAACTTAAATTATTTACAGCAGTAAATTTACCATATTTTTTAACAAGATTTGTAATTTTAAGCATTAATTCACCCCCACTGTAATTGATATTTCAGGAAATGTATATTCAAAATAATCATTATTTGGATAAGATATCTTAATTTTAACATTTCCAAATTCGTCAATATAATTATTGGTATCAGTAAACTCTTTTTCTTTAGGTTCTAATAATTCATACTCGCCTGTTTGAATATTGAATATTTCTTCCTTAATATTTTTATTTACATAAGAGCTAATTTTAAATGATTTTATATTTTCAAAACCTTTTAATGAAAATAAAAAAGGTATTTCAGAAACACTACCTACTTTATCATCTGTAGTTCTGTTAACTATATAATTGTAATTATAATCAAAATCATAATCAACATTTTTGTCTACTTCATTTTGGACAATTTCAGCTTGTATAATTCCAAAAGGTATCATATAATTATCAACATCACTATAACTTATATCATCAGATACTATATAAATATTATTAATAATATTTAAACTATCCTTACCATTTATGATAGTACCAGAATTTAATATTTCATTGCTATCAAAACAATATAACTTTGCATTAATATGAGAATCTTGAAATGTATTTCTTGAACTAAATTCTTCAGTAAATAGTTCTCTTCTTATGTAATGATTGAAAATATCTTCTTTTAAATATTTTTTTGAATTATACAATTTTCTATAAATATCATAAGTATCATTATAATTATAATAATCATTAATATCATCAATACCAACTTCTTCAAGATCTAAACCTTTTAAATAAGCTTTTTCCTTATTATAATAACTACTATCAGCAAAGTTTATACCCTCTTTTGCATTAGAAATAACTTTATTTATTTCCTGATTTGAATCTATATCACCAATATTAAAAGCAATGTTATTTATTAATAATATTGCATTTTCAAAATTATGTTTTGTAGCATTATTAATATTAACATTAAAACCATTTTCCTTAAAAGCTACATCTAAAGTTAAAGCTCCACCTAAATCAACAACTTTATTACTTTGAAAATCATTACTATCCCACATCTCTTTTTTTGGAAAAATTATTGAACTTTTATTACCAGTATTAATTTTAGCTAAACATTGATCAACGAAACCATTTCGATTATAATAATAAGGCATATTTTTATTAAAAATAATAGGCAAATTTTCAGATAACTCAACATTTATATCCTTTATAGAATATGAACTTGCTGATATATTCATAAAAGCTTCACCATAAGCTTCACCATTAGGAACTTTAACCCTACTAACAACGCCTAAAATATTATTTTTATAATAACTTGTTTGACTAATTGTAAATATAATAAACATAAAAATAAATGAAAAAATAGGTATAAAAATCCAAGCATACTCTTTTTTATCTTTTTTTCTAAGAACTAGATAAAGAACTGGTCCTATTATTATTAAATATAAAATTACTAATGCAAATATTATATATATCTTAAACTCATCTTTAAGAGGAATCTTACTTGACATATAACTATAAGAATTATTATCAGGTCTAAAATTTAAACCTGAAATTTCTTCATAGTCATCACTTTCAAAAGCCAATTTTATTAATTCAATATTTTTATCAAATTTTGTAAATGGATCAAGTGCTAAATCAAATGTTGCTACTATTATATTTCCATTACCATATTTTTTATTTTTTAAAAATACAGTACCTTCATCTTCAAGAAGTGTTTCAAAATCACTACCTTCTATATCACTTACATACATTCCATTAAGTTGATTATACATATTAAAGTCTTTAGGCTTTGAATTAGTAACATTAATATCAAATAATTCACTAAAAGCTGACAAGCTTCTCATTTCATTTCTTCCTGTACCAAATAAAATATTTCCTCCATGTTTAACCCATTGTTCAATAGCTTGTACCTGATTTTGATTTAATGTCATTACATCAAAATTACTTATAATAATATTTTTAAAATTACTAAGAAGATTTTTATTTTGTGGAAAAGTATTTTTATCAAACATAACTACTTTATCTAACATAAAATCATCATATAAATCTATACTGTTTATATATTTCATATTGGAAAAATCATCTGTTAATATCGCTGTTGCTATTGTATTTGGGTCTAATGGTTTAACATAAAAATTATTTTTATAAATAATATTTTCCTTATTATCAACAATATTAATTTCAATAAAAGGATTTGCTGTATTCATCAAAGTACTAAAAGAATATTCTTTTTTCACACCTTTAGCAATATCAATATCTTCATAATATTCGACATATAATCCTCTAGAATCAATATTAGAAGAGGAAGAACTTAAATAGCCGTCTTGAACATAAATTTTTGTTAAAACTTTTCCTAAAAAATCATTTTTATTACTTTGAATATTAATTTTTATAGGTGTTTCATTATATAATATAAACTCTCCATCAAATCCTACTTCTACATCTACATCAAAAGACCCATCATCTATAATATCTCCTTTATCTAAATTAACTTCTTTAGAAGTTTCACCAACTGAAATTTCTTTACCAAATACTATCTGTGCAAACGGTGCTACAATACTTATTATCATACTTATTATAAGTAAAATAGCTATTATAGAAGCAATTTTTTGTTTTTTATTATTCATATAAAACCTCCTAAATATATTTTTATAACAAAAATATATAATTTAACTGATACTATAATATTTTTTTGCCTTTACATCTTTAATTAATTTTCTTAAAATATATATTTTAAAAATCATATTAATTAAAGATGCTATAACACTCAATATTATAATTGATATAGTGAAAATATAAACTATTAAATTAATTCTTTCATCATTCATAAAAACACTCCTAACATGAAATATAATTAAATATATTATACTATAATTATAACTTTTTAGACAATTAAATAAATCTTAAATTTTTAGTTAAATTCATTTCAAAATACTTAGTTCACTAATAAATATTGACCTTTTTACTTTTTTATCATATCTTTGATTAACTTCTGAAATATATAGTCGCTTTCTTGCTCTTGTAACACCAACATAAAAAAGTCTTCTTTCTTCTTCAATTTCTAATATAGTTTTACTTTTTTCATGAGGAATAACACCTTCAACAACTGTTGGTATAAATACTATATCAAATTCTAAACCTTTTATACTATGCATAGTTGATAATGTTACAGCATTATCTAATGAATAATTTAAAGAATTTTTCCTATCTTCTTTAATTTTGTTTGAAAGAATATTTATATAATCAAAAAAATCTTCAAAAGTATTCTTATCTTTAGCAATTTCTGTTATTTCATTTGCTATTTCTTTCAACGTAATTAAATTCGTTTTTCTAAATTGTGAATAATCTTCTATGTAATTGTCATATGGTACTATATTTCTTATATATTTTATAGCTTCATAAGGCTTTCTTTTTCTAATTTGATAAATATGTGATAATAACTCATCAATTCTTTCTTCTTGATATTTCTTTAATGAAGATATATTATATAAATTTTTTAATATAGCACCATTCATATTTTGTGCCTTTGAAATTATTTCCTTACTAATATATCTTTTAGGTTTATTTATAATTTTTATAACTTCATCATTTCTTGTAATATCTTGAGATAATTTCATATAACTTAAAATGTCTTTCGTTATAAAATGCTCATATATATTCAAAATATTATCTTTAAGATTATAAGGAATTTTTCTATTTGCAAAACATCTAGCAAAATTACCTCCCTGCATATTTGTTCTATATATTACAGCTATTTCATTTAATGGTATACCTTGTTTAACAAAATTTTCTATTTTATCAGCTATCATTTCACTTTCTTCTATTAAATCATTAGCTTTTAAAAGTATAGGAATTTTTCCCTTTTTATTAGTTCCTTTTATATTTTTATCATACCTTTTATTATTATTTCTTATAATTTTATCACTCAACTTTATAATAGTATCTGTTGAACGATAATTTATATCAAGTATTATTTGCTTTGTATTCTTAAAATTTTTATTAAAATCAAGCATAAAATCTGGTCTTGCACCTCTAAAACTATATATACTTTGGTCATCATCTCCAACAACAAATATATTATTTATCGGATTAGAAATTAATTTTATACATTCATATTGAGCCTTATTTATATCTTGAAATTCATCTATAAGTATATAGTTATATTTATTTCTCCAAATATCTAAAATATCACTATTTTTAGATAAAATCTTATAGCACATATAAGCCATATCATCAAAATCTATTTTTTTATTTTTAATTTTATAACTTTTATAACTTTCATACAAAACTCTAAATTCATCATATAACATATTTATAGGTACAAATTCATCTATATTTAATAATTCATTTTTCATAACTGAAATTTCATTAAAAAAATTATTTATATATTCATCTTCATCATCTATATTAAAATTTTTTTCTCTAATTAAATTTCTTATAATATTTTTTTTTACATCATCAGACATTACACTTTGGATATCATAACCATAAACATATCTTATAATCTTAAAAAAAAGAGAATGAAATGTACTAAATGTTACTTTATCACTATTTAATACATTCATATTTTTAAATCTTTGAGTCATCTCACTTGCTGCCGATTTTGTAAAAGTTATAACAAGAATTTTAGAAGAAAGTACAAAATAATTTTCAATAAGATTCTTAATTCTATATGTTATAACTGTTGTTTTACCACTACCAGGTCCAGCTAAAACAATCATAGGACCATTAAAATGTTCAACAGCCTCTTTTTGATTTTTATTCAACAAATAATTCAAATTATACACTCCCTAATATTTATACTTATTTATAATTTAATTATATCATATATTATATAATATTTTTAATATTGAATATTTTATTGATTATTATAAATAATTGTATTAAAATTTTAAATATAAATCATAAAATAGGAGGTTAAGTTTTGAATATAGGATTATTTACAGATACATACTTTCCACAGATAAATGGTGTAAGTACATCAGTTCACACATTAGCTGAAGGATTAAGAAAAAATGGTCATAATGTTTATATATTTACACCATCTGACCCATTAATTAAACATAAAAATATTGAAGATGAAGAAAATATAATTCGTATGCCAAGTATGCCCTGTTTTATAGCAAAAGGATTTCGTATAGGACTTTTATATACACCAATTGCATTAAATAAAATAGCACACTTAAAATTAGATATAATTCATACCCAAACAGAATTTTCTCTTGGAATGTTTGCAAGAATACTTGGAAAAACATTAAATATCCCTATAATTCACACATATCATACTATGTATGTTGATTATGTACATTATATAGCAAATGGTAATATCATAACTCCCTCAATGGTAAAAGATTTTAGTAAAATATATTGTAATAAAGTAGATGCTATTATAGCACCAACAAAAAAAGTATTTGAATCCTTAAATGAATATGGTGTAAAAAAAAATATACATATAATTCCAACTGGAATTGATACTAATATATTTAAAAAGACAAAGTTTAATAAACAAGAGATATTACAATTAAAAAATAAAATAGGAATAAAAGTAAACGAACCAAGTTTAATATATATTGGTAGAATAGCAAAAGAAAAAAGCATTGATATAATAATAAAATCAATACCTGATATATTAAAAAGAGTACCAAATATAAAATTTATAATAGTTGGTGATGGGCCAGAAAGAGAAAATTTAGAGAATCTTTCAAAAATATTAAATCTTTCAAAAAACGTAATATTTTTAGGATCTAGACCTTGGAGTGAAATTAATAAATATTACCAACTTGGAGATATATTTATAAGTGCATCAACTTCAGAAACACAAGGTTTAACGTTTGCTGAAGCAATGGCTGCTGGATTACCAATAATAGCAAAACGTGATGAATGCCTTGAAAATATAGTAATACATAATAAAACAGGATTACTTTTCGATTCACCTGAACAAATTTCTATATTTGTTGAACAAATTTTAAATAACAAAAATTTATTAAAAAAATATTCAATTAATTCTATTAAAACAATGGAAAATTTATCAGTTGAAAATTTCATATTAAAAGTAGAAAATCTTTATAAAAAAACTCTTGAAAACAAAAAAATTAATACTAACTCATCTGTTATTATAAATAAAATATCACAAATAGAAAGTATTAGACCTGTAAAAAAAATAAAAAAATTTCCAAAAAAATTATTATACAAAGGAAAATCTGCAATTTCATTTATAAAATTTAACAAAGAAGGCTTTATAAAAATATATAATAAAAATTTAAGAAATAATAAAAAATAATATTTAATAAATAATTCTAAAATTAATATTAAAAGTATATAT
>X157_Grey_Heron__coassemble_1260_pt1 | contig 21442 bp, 21 predicted proteins | sample X157_Grey_Heron__metabat2_low_PE_010 | metagenome-assembled genome bin X157_Grey_Heron | reverse complement strand
ATTAAAAGCTTTACAAATACTAATATTTTCTATTTTTAATAAAATAAATAGAAAAAATCCATTTACAAAAATATATAAATGGATTTTATCTTTTATTTTAACTAAATTAGTAAACTTTTAAATTTATTTAATATATTATTAAATTCTTCAATAGATACAATTTCATTCGGTTTAAACATTCCATTTTCGAGAGGAAATATATAAGAACCTCCTAATAATTTTACAGAACTTTCTTCCCATAAATCAACATCTTTAATATCTAATATTTCCTCAAAATTTTTATTTATATTACTTAAATCTACTCCTAATAATTCAGCATATCTACAAAGCACAACAGCTAATTCTGCTCTTGTTATATATTTATTTGGTGAAAAAATTTTTTCATTTTCACCAACCATAATATTATTTGAATTTGCCCAAGAAACATAAGGTGCAATATAAGAAAACATAGAAACATCTTCAAAGTTATTATCTAAATTTTCCATTTTATTACCAGTATATTCAATATAATGTCTTCCTAACTCTACTGCAAGTTTAGAACGTGTAATATTTGTTTCTTTATTACTACTATATTTATCAGATAAAACATAATTTACTACACTATCTTTGCCTAACAAATAATCTTCAAGTGTTTGTTCAACAGATATATCAGGTAAAAAAGGCTCAACATCATATTTTTCTGCTGATTTTAATAAAGGAAAAAGCTCTATAAATTTATTTGAATATGTTACTCTAACTTTAGAATTTGGAAGCTCAAAATCACTAACTTGCCCAAAATGGTCCACACTACCACCAGTAGGAGTACCAACAATAGTTGAACCTATTTCTTTCATCATAACAGAATTAATTAATGCAGATGAAAAAGTTCTAGAACCAATTAAAGTATATAGTTGTAAACCTTCTTGAGTTGCTTTTTCTTCAAGTAAATACATCAATGGTCTAATAACTCCATCAGAGCCTCCTCCATTATAACGCAAATCTAATATAACCTTATTATAATCATTTTCATTTAAAATATCATTTATTTGATTAGCGAAAACTTCCATAGGTAAATTTTCATCTTCTCTACAAGAATTATATTGAATATAAAGAGTATTATTATCTAAAACTTTATAAAAATATAATTTAGATTTATCCAATTGAGTTTCAAAATATGGAATTTCAAGTCTTGAAACACTAACATTAGACAAACTTTTTCTATCTAAAGCATTAACATTTATATTTTCAACATTACCATTTATATTTATTCCTAAAGAAATATTTTCAAGTGAATCTACTATATTATAGTATTTCAAAATTTCATAAACATAAAAAATACTTACAAACTGTTTTTCTAAGTAAATATCATTATCATATGAAATCATTGGAGTTAATCTTTGTTTTATTTCACTAATTGGTATACCATTTATAGAAGTCAAAATTCCTCCTAATAAGTGTTTATATTTTTCTTCCATAGCAACAATAACTAAACCTTCTTCAACAACATCTAAACTTATAGGAATCATATGTACACTATTTACCAAATCACCAAAAACAATACTCGTATGAGAATCTCCAACAAGAGCAACCAATTCAGAAAGTGCAACAGCAAATTCAAAATCATTCATATCTTTTAATTTTAATTCAATTTCAGAAATTTTTTTTTGAAATATTGATTTATCATTTTTACTATAAATATTAGGGTGACTACTTTCAAGAGTTTTCATCAAAAAATCTATATCTGATTTACGAGAACTAATTATGTCTAAATTTTCATTAATAGTTTCATTATTATTTGGTATTTCATTAGCATTTACTAAAATCGGTGAAAAAATATTAATAGCTAATATTGTTGTTAATAAACTAGAATAAAATTGTAGTTTTTTCAATTAAAATCAACCTCTCTTAATTATAAAATAAAATTTATATCGTATAATTAATACGATATAAATTTTAAAAAATTTTCAATTATAAGACAGAAATTATAACTTTTTCACCATTAATATTCCATTCTTTAGTATATCCTTCTGATTTTGATTCTTTTATTTCATCAGCAAGTACATCTGACTTTATTTCTTCTATATTTCTTTCAATAACACCCTTTATTATTTCACTACCATTAAATATAACTTTTATTCTATCCATAACTTCAAATTCAGCTTCTTTACGCATTGTTTGTATTTTGCTTATAATTTCACGAACGAAACCTTCTTCAATAAGTTCTTTAGTAAGATTTGTATCCATAACAACAGTTATACCTTTATCAGATTTTGTTACAAATCCATCTTTTTCAGTTGTCTCAATTAATAAGTCTGATTCTTCAAGTTCAATTTGAGTATTTTCAATATCAAATTTAACAATCTTATTTGATTTAAGTTCATTCATAATAGCAGAACCATCATTATTTATAAGATATTCGCCTATTTTAGGTACTAACTTACCATATTTAGGTCCTAATGTTCTAAGTTGTGGTTTAAATTTATATGCTGTAAAACTTTCTACATTATCTGAAAATTCAATTTCTTTAACATTAAGTTCATCTAAAATTATATCTACAAACATTTTAGATAATTCTTTATTAGATTTAACAAACATTTTACCTATTGGTTGTCTATTTTTAATTTTTACTGCATTTCTTCCAGCATGTCCAAGTGTAACAATATCCAAAACTTCATTCATATTTTCTTCAATTTCTTTATCAATCCATTCTTCTTTTACAACTGGGAAGTCACAAAGATGAACACTTATAGGAGCATCATCATATGAATTTAAAACAAGATTTTTATATATTTCTTCTGCAATAAATGGTGTAAAAGGTGCTGAAACTTTTATAACTGTTTCAAGTACAGTATATAATGTCATATAAGCATTAATTTTATCTTGTGGCATATTTTCTACCCAAAAACGCTCACGGTTTCTTCTTATATACCAATTTGAAAGTTCATCAACAAAATCTTGTATTGCTCTTGCTGGTTCCGTAATTTTATAGTTTTCAAGACCTTCATCAACTGTTTTAATAAGCATTTGAAGTCTTGAAAGTATCCATTTATCCATTGATGATAGCTTATTATACTCAAGTTTATAATTTTTAGGATTAAATCCATCTATATTAGCATAAAGAACATAAAAACCATATGTGCTCCATAATTTACCCATAAATTTCTTTTGTCCTTCACTAACAGCTTCATCATAAAAACGACTTGGTAACCAAGGAGCAGAATTTGTATAGAAATACCATCTTACAGCGTCTGCACCTTGTTTATTTAAAACAGTCCAAGGGTCAACAACATTTCCCTTATGTTTACTCATTTTTTGACCATTTTTATCTTGAACATGTCCCATAACAATACAATTCTCAAAAGGTGCTTTATCAAACAAAAGAGTTGATATAGCCATAAGTGTATAAAACCAACCTCTAGTTTGGTCAACTGCTTCACTTATAAATTGTGCTGGATAATTTTTCTCAAAAAGCTCTTTATTTTCAAAAGGATAATGATGTTGAGCAAAAGGCATACTTCCTGAATCAAACCAACAATCAATTACTTCTGTAACTCTTGTCATATTACTATTACATTTTGAACAACTAATATGAACATTATCTATAAAAGGTTTATGAAGTTCAATATCATCAGGACAATCATTACTCATTTTTTTAAGTTCTTCAATACTACCTATAACATGTCTATGTCCACACTTACATTCCCATATAGGTAAAGGAGTTCCCCAATATCTTTCACGTGAAAGCCCCCAATCAATAACATTTTCAAGGAAATTTCCAAAACGACCTTCTTTAATATTATCCGGTAACCAATTTACAGTTCTGTTATTAGCTACAAGTCTATCACGAAGTTTTGTCATTTCAATAAACCAAGTGTCTCTTGCATAATAAATAAGTGGTGTATCACATCTCCAACAGAAAGGATAATTATGCTCAAAACTAAGAGCAGCGAAAAGACTTCCTTTATCTTTTAAATAGTCTAAAACATATTTGTCACCATCTTTAACGAACTTTCCTACCCAAGGAATAACTTCTTTTGTAAAATTACCTTCTGAATCAACATATTGTCTAAATGGCAAATTATTTACACGTCCAACTCTTGCATCATCTTCTCCAAAAGCAGGAGCAGTATGAACAACACCTGTACCATCTGTAAGAGTTACATAATCATCTGTAACAACTTTGAAACCTTTTTCATCATCATCAACAAAATCAAATAAAGGATAATAACGAACGCCTTCATATTCTTTTCCTTTTTTTGCTTCAATAATTTTATATTCAATATGCTCACAAAAAACAGATTTCAAAAGTGCTTCAGCAAGTATATAAAATTCATCTTCAACTTTAATTTTTACATATATTTCATTTGGATTCATACAAAGTGCAACATTTGAAGGAAGTGTCCAAGGTGTAGTTGTCCAAGCAAGAATATATGTGTTTTCTTCCTCTCTAACCTTAAATTTTACTATTGCTGATAATTCTGTAACATCTTTATAACCTTGTGCTACTTCATGACTTGAAAGAGCAGTGCCACATCGTGGACAATATGGTACTATTTTATGACCTTTATATAAAAGTCCTTTATCCCATATTTGTCTAATCGCCCACCAAACTGATTCTATATAATCATTATGATACGTTACATAAGGATTATCCATATCAGCCCAAAAACCAACTCTATCACTCATTTCACGCCATTCAGTTTCATATTTCCAAACACTTTCTTTACATTTTTGTATAAATGGTTCTACACCATAATTTTCAATTTCAGGTTTTCCACTTATATTTAACATTTTTTCAACTTCAAGTTCTACAGGAAGACCATGAGTATCCCAACCAGCTTTTCTAAATACTTCATAACCTTTCATTGTTTTATAACGAGGGATAATATCTTTAACAGCTCTTGTTATAATATGTCCAATATGTGGTTTACCATTAGCAGTAGGAGGACCATCATAAAAAGTAAATTGAGGACATCCTTCTCTTATTTCAATACATTTTTTTGCTATATCATTATCTTTCCAAAATTTCATTATATCAAGTTCTCTATCAACAAAATCAAGATTTTTTGAAACTTTATTATACATAAAACTACCTCCTAAAAATTTATAATTAAAAAAACTTTCATCCCAAAACAACAGGACGAAAGTTATCGCGTTACCACCTGAATTGATATTTATTAAATATCCTCTCAAAACCCTTTTAACGTAAGGTAACCGTCATAATCTAATAAGTATAATAATACTGTTCAATATGCCACTACGAAGTGATATTCATTAAAAATTTACTTATATTAGGCTTTCACCAATCCTAACTCGCTTTAAAATTCAATTTAAAATTACTGTCTTCATCATTGTGTTTAAAATATTTAATAAAATTTAAATTATACGCCGATATTATACAATAACAATAATATTTTGTAAAGATATTTTTATCATATTAAATTGAATTTATAATTTTCATCGTGTATAATATATATAATTTATATATAAATATAAACTTATTATTATACGAAAAGGAGAGTATATTTATGAATTTCAATAAATTATCACTACTCACAGATTTTTATCAATTAACAATGATGCAAGGTTATTATACTAACAATTTACATAAAAAAATAGTTGTTTTTGACCTTTTCTATCGCAAAAATCCTTGTGGTAATGGTTTTGCAATATGTGCTGGGCTTGAACAAGCAATTGAATATATAAAAAATCTCAAATTCTCTGATGAAGATATAAATTATTTAAAAACTCTTAATATTTTCAATGAGAAATTTATAAAATATCTTAAAAAATTTAAATTTTCAGGAGATATATATGCAATACCAGAAGGTACAATTATATTTCCTCAAGAACCTATAATAAGAGTTAAAGCTCCTATAATAGAAGCACAACTTATAGAAACTGCCCTTTTAAATATAATAAATCATCAAAGTCTTATTGCAACAAAAGCAGAAAGAGTAGTATGGGCTGCTGAAGGAGATCCTGTTTTAGAATTTGGATTAAGACGAGCACAAGGTCCTGATGCTGGAACATATGGAGCAAGAGCTGCAATAATAGGAGGTTGTGTAGCTACAAGTAATGTACTTGCTGGAAAACTTTTTAATATACCAATAAAAGGAACACACGCCCATAGTTGGGTTATGAGTTTTGATGATGAATTGACTGCATTTAGAAAATATGCAGAACTTTTTCCTGATGTTTGTATATTTCTAGTTGATACATATAATACTCTCAAATCTGGTGTACCAAACGCTATAAAAGTATTTAAAGAAATGCAAGAAAAAGGTATAAAACTCAAAAATTATGGTATAAGACTTGATAGCGGAGATTTGGCATATTTATCTAAAAAAGCAAAAGAAATGTTAGACAACGCTGGTTTTAATGATGCAATAATCAGTGCTTCAAGTGATCTTGATGAAAATCTTATAGCAAATCTTAAATTACAAAATTCTAAAATAAATCTTTGGGGTGTTGGAACAAAACTTATAACAAGTGATGATTGTCCTGCATTTGGTGGTGTATACAAATTATCAGCAGAAACAGATGAAAATGGTAATTTTATACCTAAAATAAAATTATCAAATAACCCTATAAAAGTTACTAATCCTGGTATAAAAAAAGTATATCGTATATATGATAGACAAACAAAAAAAATAAAAGCTGATTTAATAACTCTTGAAGATGAAGAAATAGATACTAATAAATCTTTAGAGCTTTTCGATTCTGAAGCTAAATGGAAAAAAATGAAACTTAAACCTAATGAGTATTTTATAAAAGAACTTCTTAAACCAATATTTATAAATGGAAAATGTATATATAATTCTCCAAATGTTATGGATATACAGAAACATTGTAAAAATGAGCTTCAAAGTCTTTGGGACGAACATAAACGTCTTAAAAATCCTCATATAGTACCAGTTGATATATCAGAAAAACTATACAATCTAAAAAATAAACTTATAGAAGAGTTAAATTAAATAAAAAAGGCGTAAAAATACGCCTATTATTTTTTATTTGTTATTTCCATCTATCTTATTAACAAAAGTTTTCCTATGAAAAAGTTTTGTTAAATATAAAAGTCCATTAGAATATTCTTCTTTAAGCATATCTTCAGTATATCTCCATCTCCAATTTTTATCAGCAACAGAAGGTGTATTCATTCTTGAATTACTATCAAGTCTCAAAACATCTTGTAAAGGAAATATAGAAAAGACAGCTGTTGAAGACATAGCCAATCTAATTAAATCCCAAGAAATGTCTTCACCACTAATATTCATATATCTTCTTACTTTATCTTTTTCAATTTCTGAAGCATTATTATACCAACCTAAAGTCGTATCATTATCATGAGTTCCTGTATAAACAACACAATTTTTATCATAATTATAAGGCAAATAATCATTATCATCAGAATCATCAAATGCAAATTGTAAAACTTTCATACCTGGAAAATTAAGTTCATTTCTAAGCTCCGAAACCTCTTTTGTAATAATTCCTAAATCTTCAGCAATTATAGGTAAATCACCTAATTTCTTTCTAATAGTATTAAAAAGCTCTTCTCGAGGTCCTTTTACCCATTTTCCTTTTATTGCTGTCTCTTCTCCAAAAGGTATTTCCCAATAACTCTCAAATCCTCTAAAATGATCTATACGAACAATATCAACATTAGATAATACTGAAGATATTCTTGAAATCCACCATTTATAGTTATTCTTTTTATGTTCTTCCCAATTATAAAGTGGATTACCCCAAAGCTGACCTGTTTCTGAAAAATAATCTGGTGGAACACCAGCAACAACTGTCGGAAAACCATCACTATCAATATAATAATTTTGAGGGTTCGACCAAGTATCAGCACTATCATATGCAACAAATATAGGAATATCTCCTATAATACTAATACCTTTTTTATTAGCATAATTTTTTAACTCAAACCATTGTTCAAAAAATTCAAATTGTAAAAATTTATAATATAATATTTCATCTGAAAGTTCTTTTTCCCATTTTTTTATTGCTGAAGACGTTCTTTTTAAAATATCAGAAGGCCAACTGCTCCAAACAGCTCCATAATAATAATCTTTTTGAACATTTTCACTTAATTTATTTTTTGTTTTCTTACAAAATTGTTTAAATTCTTTACTGTCAAATTCATATTTTCTTTTTTCTATAAAATAATTTTTTAAAGAAATAAATAAACAATAATCATCAAGCCAATAACTATTATTATCACAAAATTTTTCAAATTTTAATTTTAAATTATATTCTTTTTTAATTATATTTTTAAAATTTGAAAATGCTTTTTTAAACAAATTATACTTATAATTTACTACACTACCATAATCAATAATTGTAGAATCTAGATTCAAAATCTCTGGTATATCATTTATAATATTTTCATCAAGAAAACCTTTCTTTATAAGTATATCTGGACTTATTATATTAGTATTGCCTGCAAATGTTGAAAAACTTTGATATGGAGAATCTCCAAAACTTGTGGGACCTAAAGGCAATATCTGCCAAATAGTTTGTCCAGCTTTTTCAATAAAATCAATAAATTCATATGCACATTTACCCAAATCACCTATACCATACTTAGAAGGAAAACTTGTAGGATTTAAAAGTATACCACTTGAACGTAAAAAATTCATAAAATATCCTCCTTATTATTTTAATAATTAAATTTTACCAATTTTAAATTAATATGTCATCAATATTTAAATAAATTTTTTTTTAATTACAAATTTTATAAAAAATACCATACAAATATAGTATTACAAATTTATTTTATAGACAAAATATAATTATATAAAATTTTAAAAAGGAGGATTTTATATGAAATTAAAAATTTTTTTATTATTATTAACATTATCAACAATAATTCCATTTGTAGCTTGTACAAATAATAGCGAAAATATGACAAATAATCTAAAAAGAGCAGGAAAAAATATAAAGAATGATATAGAAAATTCTGGAAATGAAATAAAAAATAAATATGATGATATGAAAAACAAAGACTATACTTCTAGTTATTATTATGATTATATAAATAATAGTGATGGTTATGCTGAATATTATGAAGGATTAGGATATGGTGATGGAATAGGTACAGACACTGGAGATGGCTCTGGATATCAAAGTGTTATAAATGGTTCTGGTAATGGTTCAGCAAATGGTTATGTATCTGGATATGGTTCAGGTTATACAACAGAAAATAATTATAATTCTCCTATGCCATTTAATGAATAATATTAAAATAAAAAAACCTATATTAATTAAAATATAGGTTTTTTATTTATTAATATTTTATTAAGAATTAAAATCAAAATCAAAAAATATAATATTTTATAATTATATTTTTTAAGAGGTGATATATTTGAAATTGGACAAGACTTCATATAAAAGTTTCATTATAAAGAATATATTGTCATTTTCAATAACAATATTAACATTTTCGATTCTTTTAAATTCTGGAAAAGCAGATAATTTTTTTTATAATACAAATATAAACGTAATAAATGCACCATTTTCAAATGGTAATGTAATAGGAAAAAATGATATAACCATACAACAAAAGAAAGAAGAAAAAGAAATAAATTCTGATTTTGAATCAATTAAGAGTAAATATTATACAGTTGATAAAAGGACTGAAATTTTTCCTTCTGATATAGATATTAATAAATTCATTAATACAAATATGATTATAGATAATAGCATTGAAGGTCCAAAAATTTTAATATTTCATACCCATTCAGGAGAAAATTATTCAGATAGTGATGGAAGTTTTGAAGATGGTATTTGGGGCGTTGGCGAAGTATTAAAAAACCACTTAGAAAATATGTTAGGTATTGAAGTATTACATGATACAGGAAGATATGATTTAGTAAATGGAAAAGGACAAGTATTAGGAGCATATGAAAGAATGGAACCTTCTATACAAAAAATTCTAAAAGAAAATCCTTCTATACAAATGGTAATAGACTTACATAGAGATGGTATAGCAGAAAATGTAAAACTTGTTACAGAAATAGATGGCAAACAATGTGCCAAAATAATGTTTTTTAATGGTATATGTCGACTTACTGAAAATAGAAAAACTAGCTTAAATAATCCATATATACAAGATAATCTAGCTCTTAGTTTTAAACTTCAAACAGCTGCTGAACAATTTGAAAATTTTACAAGAAAAATTTATATTAATGCTTATAGATATAGTCTACATTTTAAACCAATGTCATTATTAATAGAAGTAGGAGCACAAACTAATACTAAAGAAGAAGCAAAAAATTCTATGTATTATTTAGCTAAAATAATATCCGAAACTATTCAAATAAAATAATAAAAACTATTTTATACATAATAAACATATATTACAATTGAATAATAAATAAAATAAATGGTATAATCTATACAGATTATACCATTTATTTTATTTCCATTTAATATTATTTTTATTACTTACTGGAAAAAATCTATTTTCATTCAAATAATCTCTAACAATATCTAAAGATTCTCCAAATCGCTGAAAATGAACAACTTCTCTTTCTCTTAAAAATTTCAAAGGTGTTAACACATCAGGGTCATCTGTTAAGTCCATAAGGTATTCATATGTTGCACGTGCTTTTTGTTCTGCTGCCATATCTTCATATAAATCAGCTATTGGATCTCCTTTAGATTGAAAAGCAGTAGCTGAAAATGGTACTCCAGCTGCTGAAGACGGATAAACGCCTAATCCATGAGCAACATAATAAGGGTCAAGTCCTGCCTCTTTAATTTCTTTATCTGTAAGCCCTTGTGTCAACTGTTTTACAATAGTTCCCATCATTTCAAGATGAGCTAATTCTTCCGTTCCTACATCATTTAAAACTGCCTTTGCTTGTGGTGTCACCATAGTAAACTTTTGACTTAAATATCTTAATGATGCACCTAATTCACCATCAGAACCTCCATATTGTTCTATCATTATTTTAGCAAGTTTAGCATTTGGCTTTTTTATATTAACAGGAAATTCAAGTTTTTTTTCATAAATCCACATTTATAATATCCCCCTTCAATATTAAATATTATTTTATACATTAAAATTAGCTGATTTTTGCCAAGGCCAAGGATTATCAATCCATTCCCATCCTTTTTGAGCATACGACCTAAAGGAACAAAGAGGTCCATACATATTCTCAAATTTTTCCCTCAAAGTTTGAGCTGCTAAAATAATTTTATTATATTGTTCAATCATAACACTATCTTCTGGATGTGTATTTAAATAAAGTGCTATATCCAAAGACATAAAATCAAGTTGCATAAGACTTTTTAATAATTCATCTCTATCCATTAAACATCACTCCTTTATATTAAATCTCATAAGAGCTGAACCTTTTTCATAAGGCTTTGATAATGCTTCAAATACTGTTCCTGAAGTAAAACTTTCATTTTCAGACATAAGAGTTGTATTTTCTTGATATGGAATATATGCTTGAGCATATCCTATATTATCTACAACACATTGATTACAACTATTTTCTGGAGCTTGTGGTATATCTGGCTTATTTTCATCAGAAGGATTTTGGGGATTTTCCATACAATCACATTCTTTTTTCATTCTATTATTACTTGAATAATTATTAATATAATTTTTAAAACATTCCTGCATTTTGTACACTCCATTCATATCTTTATACAAATAATTTATGTAATATATAAAAAATCTGTTACAACTAAATTAATATTATTTATAAGTATATAAGTATCATAATTATATGAAATTTTTATATTATATATTGTATATATCAATATTATTTGATATAATATATATAATATAAAATTATTATTAACTATATTTATAGCTAAAAATTACAGTGAATTGAAAAACTATTATTATTTTAATATTACATTTAATAGGAGGACTAAAAAATGAGTTTAAAAATGATTAATTCAGAAAATGCACCAGAGGCACTTGGCCCATATTCACACGCAGTAGTTGCTGGAGACTATGCTTTTATATCAGGACAAATACCTATAAATCCAACTACAAATAATATTGTTGAAGGTGGAATTGAAGCACAAACAAAACAATCTCTTGAAAACTGTGTTTCAATATTAAAATCTTGTGGAGCAACTCTTAAAGATGTAGTAAAGGCTGGTATATTTATATCAGATATGAATAATTTTGGAGCAATAAATGAAATATATAGTCAATATTTTACAGAACACAAACCAGCAAGAGCTTGTGTTGAAGTTGCAAGACTTCCTAAAGATGTTATGGTTGAAATTGAAATGATTGCATATATAGGAAAATAAAAAACAGCTAATAATTAGCTGTTTTTATTTATATTAATCTTTATATGAACATCATCAAGCTGTTTTTCTGAAACTTCTGAAGGAGCATTCATCATAACATCTTGAGCCGACTTATTCATTGGAAAAGGTATTATTTCTCTTATACTTTCCTCTCCAGCAATAAGCATAATCATACGGTCAACACCTGGAGCTATACCAGCATGTGGAGGTGCTCCATAACAAAATGCATTATACATTGCAGGGAATTTATTTTTAACATCTTCTTCACCAAGACCAGCAATTTCAAAAGCCTTAACCATTATTTCAGGATCGTGATTACGAACAGCACCAGAAGAAAGCTCTACACCATTACATACAAGGTCATATTGATAAGCATATATTTCAAGAGGATTTTTATTTAATAAATCATTCATACCACCTTGAGGCATTGAAAAAGGATTATGACAAAATTCAATTTTTCCAGATTCTTCACCAATTTCATACATTGGAAAATCAACAATCCAACAAAATTCATATTTTTCTTTATCCATATTTCCTTCAACTGTATTACCTAGTACTTTTCTAAATACTCCTGCTGTTTTTTGTGCAACTTCTTTTTTACCTGCTGTAATTCCAATAAAATCATTAGCTTTTAAATTAAGCTTATTAATGATAATATCTTTTTTATCAGAAATAAATTTTGATACACCTCCAACAAAGTTTTCATTTTCATCAACTTTAAACCAATAAACTTTATTGCCTGTTTGTACTTCTACATCATTACACATTTTATCTATAACTTTTCTTGTTTCTTTACAATTATTTACAACAATAGCTTTTATTACATTATCTTTAAAAGGTTCAAATTCACAATCTTTCATAATATCTGTTGCATCTTGTAATTTAAGATTAATACGTAAATCAGGTTTATCTGAACCATATATTTCCATAGCATCATTATATGATATTCTCTTAAAAGGTATAGTTGAAGCAGTTTTATATTTCCCATATTTTTCAAATATAGGAGGGAGTACTTTTTCAATAATATTAAAAACATCTTCTTGAGTTGCAAAAGCCATTTCTATATCTAATTGATAAAATTCACCTGGAGAACGGTCTGCTCTTGCATCTTCATCTCTGAAACAAGGTGCTATTTGAAAATATCTATCAAAACCAGATGTCATAAGAAGTTGTTTAAATTGTTGTGGAGCTTGAGGAAGTGCATAAAATTTTCCTGGGTGATTTCTTGAAGGTACAATATAATCTCTTGCTCCTTCTGGTGATGAACAAGTAAGTATAGGTGTTGTAATTTCTAAAAACTCATTTTCTATCATACTTTTTCTAAGTTCTGCTATTATATTACATCTTAATACAATTTTATCTTTTACTTCTGGATTTCTCAAATCAAGATAACGATATTTTAAACGAGCATTTTCATCAGCTTCTTTTGAATGATTAATTTCAAAAGGTAATTCATTATACTTACATTTTCCTAAAATAGTTATATTTTCTGGAACAATTTCTATGTCTCCAGTTGGTATATTAGGATTTTTATTTGAACGTTCTCTCACTTTTCCAGTTATTGAAAGAGTAGATTCACAATTTATTTTATCAATTATATTCATCATTTCCTCTGTCTCAATAACTACTTGAGTTATACCATAAAAATCTCTTAAAACCAAAAAACCAAGAGTTTTACTAACTTTTCTTAAATTTTCATACCAACCAACAATAGTAACAGTTTCATCTAAATTATTTATACGTAATTCATTACATTTATGAGTTCTTGATTGAAACATTTTTACACCTCTCACATTTTTATTATTTACACTTAAAATAATATATTTAACTTAAATATTATAATATAAATATATATTATATTCAATAAAAAATCTGTATAGAATACCCTATACAGAAAAACATATTAATATTTAAATATAAGCTTCTGTTACAAAAACTACTTTTTCATTAACTAAAGCAACACTTAATAATTTATAATCATCAGTTACCCATTCAGCATAGAATATTAAAACTAATACTCTTACTTTTAAATATTGTATATCATTTTTTAACTCTGGAAACATTTTAATACATTCTTTTTCAATATGTCCATAAGTTTCATTTCTAATACTAATTGTTAAAAGTTCAACATTATCTATTACATCTTTAGCATTTTCAAAATATTTAAAACTTTTAGTATAATCATTATCTTCATAATGTTCATTTTGATATTTAATAATATTTTTTATTATATCTGGAGTAATATTTTCTAAATCTTTTATAAAATTCATATATGTATAATAATATCGTTCTTCACTTTCTCTAACATATTCACTATATTTTTCAAATGTTTCTTCTTCTTCATCAAATTCATATATTTCTTGAAATCTTATATCAACTTCTTTTTTAGAATTTAAAAATTTTATAATTTTACTATATTCATAATCTTCACAATTATTTAAATCTAATTTAGGAAATATTTCATTTAATAAACTCATATAAAAAACCTCCAAATAAATTATTAAAAATATAAAAACCTCCACAATAAAATTGTGGAGTAAATAAAAAATATTATCTTTTTGAAAATTGTGGAGCACGTCTCGCTGCTTTGAGACCATATTTTTTTCTTTCTTTCATTCTTGGGTCTCTTGTTAAAAAACCTGCACTTTTTAATGCTGGTCTATAATCTTTGTCAGCCTCAAGTAAAGCTCTTGAAATACCGTGTCTTATAGCTCCAGCTTGTCCTGTAAAACCACCACCATAAACATTTACTAAAACATCAAATCTTGATGTTGTTTCAGTAAGTTCAAGAGGTTGACGAACAATAAGTTTTAATGTTTCAAGTCCAAAATATTCTTCAATATCTCTTTTATTTATTGTTATTTTTCCATTTCCTGGTACTAAATAAACTCTTGCAACTGATGATTTTCTTCTACCTGTACCATAATATCTAGCTATTGCCATATTGCTTCCTCCTCTCAACTAATTAAAATTTTAATTCTAACACTTCTGGCTTTTGAGCTGAATGTTTATGTTCAGAACCTGCATAAACGTGAAGTTTACCAAACATTTTTCTTCCGAGAGCATTCTTTGGAAGCATACCTTTAACAGCATGTTTAATAACCTCTTCTGGCTTTTTATCAAGCTGTTTTCTAAGAGTTATAGTCTTTAAACCACCAACATAACCTGTATGATGTGAATAAATTTTTTGGTCTAATTTTTTACCTGTTACAGCGATTTTTTCAGCATTAATTACTATTACATAATCACCTGTATCAATATTTGGTGTGTAGATAGCTTTATGTTTACCTCTTAAAACTTTAGCAACTTCTGATGCAAGACGTCCTAATGTTTTATCTGTTGCATCTACAACATACCATTTTCTTTCAACTTCTTTAGCTTTAGCAATAAAAGTTGTTCTCATTTTTTTAACCTCCCTTAATATACATTGTGTCGACTCTTTGACTTTGATTATATTTGGGAAAATATAATCAATCTCCACTATACTATTTTAGTATACCTTATTGAGTCCCATATAAAAATTATATATTTTAAAACTAATAATAATTAGTTCTAAACACTTTATAAATAAGCATAACATCTTGTATTATAATTTAAAAACCCATTTTTGTCAATAAAATATCAACAAATTATTAATATGTTTTTTATAAAATATAGATAATTTACAAAATTTACAAAATATGATAATATTATTAAAAATAATAAAATTTTATTAATATATATTTGAAAGGGTGATTAGTATGAAAAAAAATTTTTTGAAAAAACTTGTTGCTTTTAGTACTATTTTCACTATATCTTTAAGTTATGTACCTTTTACTATTATGGCATCTTAAGATTTTGATAGTTCTAACTTAAAGATAGTACAAGATGTTCCTGTTGATAACAATTTAGTTATTGATGGAGAAGTGATATATAATAAAGTTACAGAAATAACTGATAGTGGATACGTCGTTGAAACATTAGTAAGAAAAAATACACCTGATATTTTGAATGATTCTTCAAATAAATCTTTAGAACATACAACATACAGAAAAACTTCAGCAAGATATATATATAATTCTAAACCCGTATATGCACATTTAACAGCTACATTCGCATACGATAAAAGTAAAAATGATGTAAACTGTATATCAAAATACGAAACTTATGATAACAATAGATTTTTTTATACAGTATCTTTAACATCAAAAAAACAACCTAGAAAAGCTTTTGCAACTTTAAAATATAATATAAATAGTATTTCTCCAGGATATAACAAAACTTTAGAAATATCTTGTGATTCAAAAGGAAATGCTTCATAAAATTATAATAGGAGGTTTTATATATGTCAAATAAAAAATATATTTTCGTTTTATCTATTTTAATTCTTTTTTCTATATTCATATATAAAAATTTCTTGAATTTATCAAATACAAACTTATCAGAATATATTTTAAGAAGTACGATTATAATATCATTCTTATATATAGTTAATAAAAAACTTAATATTAATATTAAATCATCATTTATATTAAATACTATATTTTGTATAACTCTATCAATTATGGTTGTTTTAAGTAATGCTTGGGCTGAAACAATACCATTAGTATTATACTATAGTTTAGATTATATAATAATATTTAATATAACTTCTATACTTATATCAACAATAATTATAACTTTACTAAATAAATATATTTATAAATTAAAAATTACTTATAATAAATAAAAAAGCTAAACTTTAAAAGTTTAGCTTTTTTCAATAATATATTTTCATAAGTGTAAGTCCCTTTGCTGAAGCTGTTTTTCCTGCTTTTGAACGTTCACAACTTTCTATGATATTTTTAATATTATTACAATCTATTTTTGAAATACCTACATCAATTAATGTTCCAGCAATAATACGAACCATATTATATAAAAAACCATCTCCTGTAACATAGATATTAATAATATTATCATTTTCATTTTCAATATATATATCAAAAATTGTTCTTACAGTTGATTTAACTTCTGTTTGTGAAGAACAAAATCCTCTAAAATCGTGAGTTCCTTTAAAATATTTAGCTGCTATTTTCATTTTATTAACATCAAGTTTTTTATAAACAAACTCCGAAAAGTTCTTTTCAATAGGGTTATTATAATCACTATTAAATATTCTATATCTATAAGTTTTTTTTATACAATTATAACGAGGGTGAAAATCATTACTAACTTCAAACGCTTCATTTATAATTATATCATCAGGTAAAAAAGTATTTAAAGCTCTTGGTAATTTTAATAAAAGTATATTTGTATCTACATCTATTAAAACTCTTTGTCCCAATGCATGTACTCCTCTATCTGTACGACTCGCACCTATTATTTTAATATCTTTTTTAAAAAGAGAATAACAAGCTTCATAAATTTTTTGTTCGATAGTTACAAAATTATCATTTTTCTGTCTTTGCCAACCAAAATAATTTGTACCATCATAAGCAACTGTCAATAATATTTTCATAATAAAAACCTCTCATAGAAATTATATTTAAAAAATAAATCTTAAAATAAAACTTAATATTATATATAAAACTAAAATAAACATTGCAATATAATCACATTTCTTAAAAACCATTATATTCATTTTTGTTCTATTTTCAGAACCATTATAACATCTTGCTTCCATAGCAATAGCTAATTCATCAGCTCGTCTAAAAGCAGATATAAAAAGAGGTATTAATATAGGAATAAGACTTTTAACTCTTTCAATTAAATTTCCAGTATCAAAATCAGCACCTCTTGCTTGTTGGGCTTTCATAATTTTATCAGTTTCATCTAATAATGTTGGTATAAATCTCAAAGCTATCGTCATCATCATAGCTATTTCATGAGAAGGCACTCCTATTTTTTTTAAAGGCTTTAATATATATTCAATACCATCTGTAAGTTGTATAGGTGTTGTTGTTAAAGTCATAATTGAAGAACCAACAATTAAAAGCACAAGCCTTAAACACATAAGTATAGCCATATATATACCCTTAGTTGTTATTGTTATAAATCCTAAAGAATATAAAACTTTTCCTCCAGTAGTTGTAAAAATATTAAGAAATGCTGTAAATATTATAATTATAAAAACACTTTTAATACCTCTAAACATAAAAGAAATAGGAACTTTTGAGATTTTTATAACAGATAATAAAAGAATGATAACAAAGCAATATGCAAAAAAACTATCCATTATAAAAAGTGACATTATATAAAAAAAAGTAAATATAATTTTAACTCTTGAATCAAGCTTATGAATAATTGAATCAGCAGGATAAAATTGACCTATTGTAATATCTCTAATCAATTTATATTACCTCCTTTATCATTAATCATATTATATATAACATCTATAGCTTTATCTATTGTATAAATATGTTTAGGAATATCAAAATTTATATTCTCTATACTTTTAAGTTTTTCAAAAACATAACTTATTTCTGGTATTGCAAGACCTATTTGTTCTAACTCATAAACATTATTAAAAATTTCTTTAGGAGTACCATTCATTACACATTTACCTTTATACATAACAATTATACGTTCAACAAGTTTCGCTATATCTTCCATAGAATGAGAAACAAGTATAACAGTTATTCCTAACTTTTTCTGCATCTCCTTTATTGCATATAATATTTCATCTCTACCTTTGGGATCAAGACCTGCTGTTGGTTCATCAAGTATTAATATTTCCGGGTTCATTGCTATAACACCTGCTATTGCAACACGTCTTTTCTGTCCTCCAGATAAATCAAAAGGAGATTTTTCATAGTAATCTTCAGAAAGTCCTACAACCTCTAAAGCATTTTTAACACGAATTTTAATTTCATCTTCAGATAACTTCATATTTAAAGGACCAAAAGCAACATCTTTATATACTGTCATCTCAAAAAGTTGATGTTCTGGATATTGAAAAACAAGTCCTACTTTTTGTCTTATTTCTTTTAAGCTTGTTTTATCTTCAAATATATTTTTTCCATTAATAAAAATACTTCCACTACTTGGAGTCATAATAGCATTAAGATGTTGTATAAGCGTTGACTTTCCTGAACCTGTATGCCCTATAATTCCTACAAATTCTCCTTTTTTAATTGATATATTTACATCATCAAGAGCTTTTTTTTCAAATGTAGTATTTTTATTATATATATGAGTAAGATTTTTTATTTGTATTCCTTTAAAATTTTGAGAAAAATTAAATTCCTTTTCTGCTTTTTCTTTCAATTTATTAATATCAAAAGTATTATTATTTATATTATTTTTAAATATTGGTTTTATATTTTTTAATATACAAATTTCATCAACCATTTCATCAATATTTAATATATTATTAGAAATATTAATACCTTTTTTATATAATAAATTAGCTACTTCTGTAACTTGTGGAACATCAAGTCCAAAAGACTTTAATTTATCAACTTGACAAAAAATTTCTTTTGGTATACCTTTCATAACAATATTACCAGAATCAATAACAAATATTCTATCTGCTAAAACTGCTTCATCCATATAATGAGTAATAAGTATTATAGTAATATTCTCTTCTTTATTAAGTCTTATTATAGTTTCAATAACTTCTTTTCTACCAGATGGATCGAGCATAGCTGTTGGTTCATCAAGTATTATACAATCTGGTTTCATTGCTAAAACTCCAGCAATAGCTATTCTTTGTTTTTGACCTCCAGAAAGTTTAGAAGGTGAAGTTTTTCTATATTCCTGCATTCCTACAATATTAAGTACATCATTAACTCTTTTTTTTATTTCTTCAGAATTAATACCTAAATTTTCTGGTCCAAAAGCAACATCCTCTTCTACAACTGTTGCAACAATTTGATTATCTGGATTTTGAAAAACCATACCTGCACTCTGTCTTATATTCCATAAAAATTTATCATTTTTAGTATCAAAACCATTAACTAATAAAGTACCATTTGTAGGTTTTATAAGTGCATTTATATGTTTTGCAAATGTTGACTTTCCCGAACCATTATGACCTAATATAGCAATAAACTCTCCCTTTTTAACTGATATATTTATATTTTCAAGTGCAACAAAATTTTCTTCTTTCATACCTTCATTAGTCTCGATAACTTTTTTATATTGATAATTTAAATTATTAGCTTCAACTATATTCATAAAATCACCGCCTGTAAAAAGTCTATGGCACCAAAATAATGCTCACAGCTATATAAAACAATTTATAAATTAAAATGTTTTATCAAATCATATGCTTTAATAGAAATTAAAAATTCTTTACAATTATTTTGAGATATAATATTTTCATTATCTATAAAACTATATGCCATATCATCAGTAAGTCCTATTGGCAAATCCCATTTTATAAGTGTTCCATCATCAAATTTTACTATTACAGTATCTCCAAAAGGATTTAATGAATCAACTATTGAAAAATAACTATTACTTTCATTTATTCCTATCGCAAAAATATTTTCACTATATTGACTCAAATAATTCATTAAATCAAAAAAACAGCCTCTACTTATTAAATTACTTGGACAATTTATTATTATCCAATTTCCAACATTATAATAATCATTTATTTTAGGACTATCTATACATATTTCACTATAATCTTTTAAAAAACTTGAAACTATTTCTTTATTTTCAAAACTTCCTATTATATAACGATTATATTCATAATCAGCTAAAAAGCATTCTTTCTTATTAAAATTCAAAATAATTCACCTCTTTTCATTTTGAAGAATATTTATTATGTATATACTTTCCATAAGAAAATATACTAATTCCAACAACGATATAACAAATAATGCCTTGTGTTCCTAAAAGTATACCATAAGAATTAAGATATCCCATAGCTATTATAAAAATTCCAACATAAATAATTATCAAACCAGTCTTAAAAGCATACTCCTTTTTATATTGTGGCAATATTTTATTCATAGAATTTTTCGAAATAAAATATTTTTCACTTTTCATACAAAAAATACCTTCTATTATTATCATAATACCAAAAATCAAACTTGTTTCCATAAAAGTCCTCCATTTTTCTTATATTTATTTAATTTATATTATAATATATATATTATACAATTTTGTCACTTGTTGAAATTTGACTAAACTCTTGATAATATAACTAATCTTAATTATAATAATAAAGATAGAATTTTATTAAAGGAGGAAAATTTAT
>X157_Grey_Heron__coassemble_1252_pt1 | contig 21793 bp, 16 predicted proteins | sample X157_Grey_Heron__metabat2_low_PE_010 | metagenome-assembled genome bin X157_Grey_Heron | reverse complement strand
TGAACAAAATTCAAATATACCTGAACAAAATTCAAATATACCTGAACAAAATTCAGAAAATCAAAATTATTATTATTTAGAAGCACAACAAAATATGCTTTATATAGATATGGATAAATTAAAAGCACAACTAAGAATTGGTAAAATATCAAAAAATGAATTTTTAAAACAAAAAGAACTTATTATATCACAAATAGAACAAATTGAAATTAATAAAGATATATATAAAAATGCTATAAATCCTATAAATTTAATACCAAATTTCTCAAATTTAACAATAGAAGAAATTTATAATATGGAAAGAGATTTAGAAATACAAGAAAAAAATTTAGAAATTGAAGAAGATAATTTAGAAAATAGCTATCGTATGGAACAAATAACAAAAGATGAATTTTTACTAAAACAAAAAGAAATACTTGAAAAAGAACATTTACTTGATATTCAAGAAAATGCTTTAGAATATTATATTGATATGTTTGATGATTATGAAGATTTTGATTAATAAAAAAGCTCTTAAGAGCTTTTTTATTTATTATCTATTATTTTCCTTTATCCATTTTTTATTTTTATAATGACCTATTGTTAAAACAGGTATAACAACAACAATTAAACTTAAATATCCACTATAAACATAAGCATATTTTATAATATTTGTTAAACCAGCCATAGAAACAAGTGTTGAAAGTAAAAGAGCAATAAAAGATATTATCATTCTTCTTTTATTTATATTAAATCTATTAAGTATTTTTGTATTTTCAAATCTTGGTACAAGACCAAATATACAAGAAACACCAGTTGAAATAAAACATAAAAATAATGATATAGTATAACAATAATATAATAATGGTAATCCTAAATTAGTACATATATATAGTGTTGGTAATTCTGTACCAATAATACTATAATCAGAATACCAGCCTAAAAGCATAAAACAAGATAATCCAATAGCAACAGCATTCATAATAAACCCAATAATTATTGCTTTTGTAGAATTTTTTTTATTTTTTAATATAAATGAACAACTTATTAAAGCTGGAGCACATAAAACCTGAAAACCTGTATAAGATAATGATTTCAATAATGCTTTAAAAAAATTTGTATTTATTTCCGTATTTATTTGCTGACTTTTTATTATATTTATAATTTCAGTATTCTTTGATTTTATACCTAATAAAAATATAATTGCACAAAATATTAATATACAAACTGACATAATTGTTGAAGCTCTTGTAACAAGTTTAGCACCAAAAATAGTAAGTATAAAAAGTAATATACTAATAAAAATAATAGCTAAATTATAATTAATACCATAATCACTGAAAAGAGTAGCAGCTCCTGCTATTGCTGCTCCTGTGGCACTTAAAGCTATAACATAATTAAATATTTCAAACAATATTTCGAATTTTGTATATGGATAAAAAATTTCCTCAAAAACTTGCTTATAATTAGTAAAATTATGATTATTAGTCATTATAATAATTTCTCTTAAAACTAAAGCAAGTACAAACATAGAAAATATTGCTAAAAAAGGAGCATACCAACCATATTGTACAAAATATTGTGTTGCTTGATTTCCAGTAGCAAAACCTCCTCCAGCGTGTGAACCAAACCAAACAGAAGCAACAGAAAATATACTCATAAATCCAACTTTACTAATGTTATTCTTCATATTAGACATAAAAACTCCTTTACTAATTATTTTTATTAATTTACATATTACTATATTTATTAATATAAATTGATTATTATTTTTACCATTTGAAAAAATTTTATAACATTATATTATAAAAACATACAAAAAAGACTTTGATATTTCTATCAAAGTCTTTTTTAACTTTATATTATTTTAATCCCATTATAGCTTCATTAAATAACCTTGCATCCATTAATTTAATTTCGCCATTAACTCTATCAATTTTTGGCTCAAATTCCATCATATCAAGAATTTGTGTCTGTAAATCAATACCAGGTGCAATTTCTGTAAGATGTAAACCATCTTCTTTGAGTACAAAAACACATCTTTCAGTAATATACATTACTGGTTGATTATTTTTATTAGCAATTTCTCCATTAAATGTTACTTGCCCAACTTTTTTGATAAATTTCTTTTGTTTTCCTTCTTGAACAATATTAACTTTTCCATCTTCAACCTTTACTTTCAAACCACCTGCTGTAAATGTTCCACAGAAAAATACTTTTTTAGCATTTTGTGTTATATTTATAAATCCTCCACAACCTGCAATTTTAGGACCAAAACGACTAACATTTATATTACCTTTTTCATCACATTCTGCAAGACCTAAATAGGCAAGATCAAGCCCACCTCCATCATAAAAATCAAATTGATATCCTTGATCAATTATAGCATCTGGATTCATAGAAGCACCAAAACGAGCCCCACCTTGAGGAATACCACCAATAGGTCCACCCTCAACAGTAAGTGTCATATAATCACCAATTCCTTCTTCCGAAGCAACAGTTGCAACATATTCAGGTGCTCCAACTCCAAGATTTACAACTACATCTTTCTCAAGTTCTAACGCTCCACGTCTTCCAATAATCTTTTTAGGGTCTAATGGAATAGGTTCTAAAGCCAATTCTGGTGCTCTTTTTTCACCAGAAAGACTTGGATCATAATCAAATCCTACCGTTTGTTTATGGTCTTCAGGCTCAGCAACTACAACATAATCAACATAAATACCTGGAATTTTCACAAGTCTAGGGTCTAATGTTCCAGCTTTTACAACTTTTTCAACTTGAACAACTACAATACCTCCACTATTTCTAACTGCCTGTGAAACTGATGTAGCTTCAAGAGTTGCAACTTCTCTTTCCATTGTAATATTACCAGCTTCATCAGCATATGTGCCTCTAAGAAAAGCTACATTAATAGGAAATGCTGGATAAAAAAGATAGTCTTCTCCTTTAATTGTAATTAATTCAACTATATCTTCTGTTGTAATATCATTTACTTTACCTCCACCATTTCTTGGATCAATAAATGTACCAATACCAACTTTTGTAATAGTTCCAGGTTTTTTAGCTGCTATATCTCTAAGAAGATGACATAAAGCACCTTGAGAAACATTATACGCCTCCATCTCATTATTCATAGCCATTTTCCCAATTGCTGGAACCGTTGCCCAATGTCCTGCAATAAATCTTTTTAGCAAGCCTTTATGTGCATAATGTTCTCCTCCAATACCATTTCTATTTCCTTGAGAACTTGTATATATATATGTTATATTATTTGGTTCTCCAGTTTCAAGAAATCTTTTTTCAACAGCCTTATTAAGAGCTTCTGGCAAAGCATTTCCAACAAAACCACTTGTTGTAAATGTATCACCATTTTTGATAAGTTTTGCTGCTTCATCAGCAGTAATAATTTTAACTTTTCTCACTATAAAATCTCCTTTTATTTATAATTATTTAAAAATATATTATTAAAATTACAGACTCTAAAATTAATTAGAGCCTGTATATATTTTATTAACTAACAAAAACTATTACATCATCTCAACAAAACTTTGAATTCTTGTTCTAACTTGTTCAAAAGCTGTTGCTTCTTGGTCAACTTCTATCATTATATTTTTAATATCTTTTTCTTCAAATTGTCTATACATTATTGGATAATCCCATTCTTCAGGGTCACAGAATTTCATCATAGCAACAATTATTGCATCAGCATTTGTCTTCTCTACCATATCAATAAGCATTTTTCCTCTTATTTTCTTTGTATCAGTAGCTATTGAACATCCGTACATTCTTTGCCAAGCTCTTGCAAGTCTATATAATGGTCCCTCTTCTCCATCAAGAACATCAATTCTTATTTGTCTTGATTCTTGAGCAAGATCATCATCAACAATCGCTATATTATTTTCTTTGAAAATATCAAGTAATTCATTCGGCTCTGCTAAAATACCAGTTATAACAACCTTCTTTCCTTTCCAAGGTTCAACAGGTAATTTTTTAATATCCTCAATAAGTTCTCTAACAAGAGAAGTATGTTTTGATTTTTCCATAAACATTCTTGATTTAAAAACAGCATGTCTTGCAATAGGATCAATAACTTGAGGATAATCAGCTGCTAATTTTACAAATTCACGCATAATAGCTCTATTTTCATTATATATTTTAATTGATTCTTCAATTTTAGCATTTGTTATTGTTTCTCCAACAATCTCTTCAAGCTTTCTTTTAACTATTTTATATTCTTCAACTAAAAATTTATTAGCTGATTCAAGTCCTCTATTTTGTGGATGTGTAAAAACAATTACTGGTGATGTTCCTTTCCATTTTTGGCTTAAACATTTTAGTGTATCACAAGGAACAGAAAAAATAACTGCAGCTAATTCGTCATAAACACCCTCACATTGTAACTCCATAACTTGTTGCATTATTGAACAGGCAAACGCTGGAAGATATGTACGAGCTTTTGAAATTTTCTTTTGTCCTCCCCAAATACCCATTGGAAGATATCCTGTTGCATGAACTAATTCTTCTGGAGAATAAAGTGGTAAAATACCAATAGCACCCTTTCCAGTCTCTGCTTTATAATCATCCATTGCTTTTTTAGGATTTGCTGCAACATCTTTTAATTGATTTAAAATTGTTTCATATTTATTCATTATAATTTCCCCCTTATTCTGCTATTTCAGCGATTTGTTGTTCCATCATTTCTGATAATGCCTGAACACGTGTATCAAATTGTGCAGGTGCAAAGTTACGAGGGTCTGTTTGGTCACCATCAAAACTTACATATGGTTTGCCTGTTTTTTCTTTAATCATTTCAGCAGTTTCAACATTAAGGAAACTCATCAATTTACAACTTCTATTAAGGTGATAAACGACACCATCACATTGTTTTCCTTCTACAATATCAAGAAGAACATTAACTTTATTTTCAAGACAAGTATTTATATAAATTCTTGTATATGCTTCTGCCATTCCATGAAGTGATTCATCATTAGCATCATAAGAAAGATTCCAAAGTCCTGGATAAGCAGAACCTGTCATTATTGAATTAAGTGCCTTAAGTGATTTAAATGTATGTCCAAGATGAGGCCAAACTGCTATGCCCTCCCAAGTAACACGAGTTTTTTCAGCACCCTTAAATGCATATACTTCATTCTTAAGATTTTCTTCAATTTCGTCTGCAAATTTTTTGAATGTAATTTCAGCATAATCACGACTTCTTGCACAAACAATAAGAGCCATATAATTAAATAAATCAAAGCAATTAAGTGGTGAAGGTTTATATTGTGATAAAGCAGCAATTCTATTCCATTGTGCTACTGAACGTTGTGTTTGTTCTCTAACTTCTTTAAATTTCTTATAATCAAAAGGTCTACCACATATAACTTCAAGTTGAGAGATTGCATTTCTAAATTGATCTGCAATATACTCTTTAGCATAATCTGGAATAGGCATTGTATGATTAAATGGAACATCTATAACTATACAAGGAATATCCAATTCAACAGCAAGATTTTCATACCACTTAAGAAGTGTATTACAAATATTATTACAAGTTATAACAAGATCTGGAAGAGGTATTCTTGCTGCTGGAGAATTAGCAAGTGTTTCTGGTGTTTTACCTGTTAATGCTTCCTCTTTTAATAACTCCATATAACCCATATTAACGCGTCCATATGAACAGCAATCAATAGAATATCCTTTTCTATCAGCAACTTCAAGAAGATCTAAAGCACCCTTTCTTGCTCCTACTCCTGCTGCATGAGTTTCTGGATAAACCATAGCAATATCCATAGCAACACAAAATTCTGGTGGTGCTACTGAAGCTGACCAGCAAACAAGTTTACCATTTTTTTTAGCTTCTCTTGCTTCCTCATCTAATTTAGCTTGATAATATGCTAATAATTCTTTCGCCTTTTTGCCTGTTGTTTCAAACATCTAAAATCCCTCTTTTCTTATTTTTTTGCTTCCTCGTATGCAAACAAAGCTGCACCAAGTGCCCCTGTTGTTTGTGAATTTGGAGCTACAATAACTTCTTTATTTAATTCTCTACTTATTGCTCTTACAACACCAGCATTTTTTGCAACGCCACCTGCCATAACAATATCATCTTCAAGTCCACCTCTATAAGCAAGACCACAAGCCTTACTTGCAACAGATTGATGAACACCAGCAATAATACTTTCTTTCGAAACACCTTTAGAAAGTTGAGAAATAACTTCTGATTCTGCAAAAACTGTACAAGTACTACTTATTGATGCAATTTCAGTAGCACGACTATCATATTCTGCCATATCATCAATAGTTATTTCTAAAACTCTTGCCATAACATCAAGAAATCTTCCAGTACCAGCAGCACACTTATCATTCATAAAAAATTGCTTTATGCCACCCTTTTTGTCAAGTCGAATTGCTTTAGCGTCTTGACCACCAATATCAATAATAGTTCTTGCCGTTGGTACTAAAAAGAAAACTCCTTTTGCATGACAACTGATTTCACTAATTTGCTTATCAGCATCTTTAAAAGCAAATCTTCCATAACCAGTTGCTACAATTTTTGTCATATCCTCTAATTTTAGTCCACTTACTTCTAAAGCTTTCTCTAAAGCTCTTTTAGGACCTGAAGAACCTGTACCAACTTGTATGACCTCCGCGGCAACGACATTATTCCCGTCTTCAAGTATAACAACTTTAGAAGATGCAGAACCAACATCTATTCCCATTGTATACATTAAAATAATCCTCCTTTAAAATAATATTATTTATAATAAAAATAAATAATATCTCAAATTATTATGCATATTTAAAGACTTTTTAAATTAAAAGACAACAAAAAATATTGAAAATATTAATATTATAATATATTATTTTCAGTATTTTCATTTTTATTTATTATAACATCTTTATATTTTATATGCAATATAAATTGTTATAATATTGTTAAAAATTTATTTTTTAAAAGAAAAACATTTTCATATCATATATTAAATTTAAAACCTAAATAAATCAAATAGTCAAAAATTTATTACTAATCCAAAAATTATTATATAAACAGTTAATAATAAAGCAATCATTATTATAATTTTAATAAACTTTATTTGATTAGTTTTTAACATAATTATAATATATATATGTTAAAAGTTAAAATTTATTAATTAAAATAAACCATATTTTGATTTTTTTATAACAAAATAATATTAAAAAATTTATTCTGTTTTTATAGCTGTAAGAGCAGATAATTTCATAGCTCGTTTAGCTGGTAAATATCCTGAAAACACACCAACAAATGTTGAAAATATAAGTGATGCAGCATATAACCATAGAGGAATTGATGAAAGCATATCACTTCCTTGCATATTTGCAAAATAATTAACACCTTTTGATGCTAAAAAACTAATAAATATACCAAATATTCCACCTATAAAGCCTATTATAGCTGCCTCTGTTATAAAAAGCTTTTTAATATCTTTTAATGATGCTCCTATAACTTTCATAACACCAATTTCTCTTGTTCTTTCATATATTGACATTATCATAGTATTTGTAATACCTATTGCAGCAACAATAAGAGAAATTGCTCCAATTGCACCAAGCATAACTCTAAGCATTTTTGTTGTTTCTTTCATTGATTCAAGAACATCTGAAAGACTTGAAGTATTATATCCCATTTCTTTTATTTGCTCCTGAACAGACTTCACAGTCTCAATATCTTTAACTCTAACAAGTGCAGTATCATAAGTAGTTGTTTTAGTTTTCTTTTTACTATTTGAACCATTCAATTTATTTCTATATTCTTCTTTTTCCTGATTAAGTTTTTCAAGCTGTTTTATTGGCATAATAACACTATAACTCTCATTACTATCACTTGAAATCGTTCCTACAACTTCAAATTTTACTGGTTTTATTGATTTATCAGCGTCTTTTGTACCATAATCATAATCATATGTAATTTGAACTTTATCATTAAAAATATCAACTTTAGGAGGCTTACTATTATATCTAAGTTTCCAACTTAGTTTAGGATTATAAAATTCTTCAATCAAACTTTCGCCAACAACAATTACATTTTTGTCATCTTCTTTAAGTCCTCTACCCTCACTAATGTTATAACCTAAATCATCAAAAGTAGAAGAATCTATTCCCTTAAAATCACCATAACCAGATACATATTTTCCACAGATAATATTAAAATTACCAGTTACAATAGGCGTTGCTGCAATAACACCTGGTATTTCTTTAAACTTTTGTATAGCTTTTGCATCAATTACAGCATCTTTTTTTCCTTTATTAGAATTATTATCAGTTGTATCCATAAAAAACATATCACTATTACCAGAATTGCTCATAACATTTATAACTTGCAAACTTCCCCACTCTGAAACTTGTTTAGTATAGCTTTCATTCATTCCTATACCAATAGAAACCATAACAACAATAGAAGCTGTACCAATAACAACTCCAAGCACTGTAAGAAATGTACGTAATCTCCTTTTCCAAAGATTACGAACAGCCATAGATATCAAATCTCTTAAGCTCATAGGCAATAACCTCTCTTTTAATCTATATCATCATTTATAAAAGATTCATTTTTTTTAGCTTTTATCTTTTTAAATATAAAAATACACCCTACAACTATTAATATACTAACTATTGAAATTATAACTATTTTTTTTATATTTTTAGGTTTATCTTCTGGAATCATAGTCTCTGAATTAAATTCATCATCAGGTAAATTCATTGATTCTGTTACATTTAAAATAAAATCTTTTCTAACTTCAAAACTTTCTCCACTTGGGTCTTGATATGTTAATAAAACACTTATAGGTGTTTCTCCTGCTGATTTTGGTGTAAAATTACTATCAAAATACTCTGTATTACCAGATTCAAAATTACCTATAAATGTGCTTTTATTAGGAATATCAACATCGCCTTCTATTTTTATCATAAAATTATTTAGTTTTACTTTCCCAGTGTTATATACTTCAAAAGTTAATGGAACTGGAACACCAACTTCAGCAGTTTCTGGAATATATATTTCACCAGTTTCAATTTGAGTCGGCTGTTTAACATTAATTCCTAAAAGTTCAGTAGCTGTATATTCATTGCCTTCTTCATCTTCATATTCAAAATTTACAGTTAATGTATATGTTTTAGGTTGAGCATCTGGAACAACATAAAGACGCATTTTTTTATCTACTGTTTTTTTAGGAGGTATTATATCAAAATAAAATGTATTACTACTATCAACAGGTGTAAAAATATTACCAGTTTTTACTTCATCAGCTGCTTTTTCTTCTGCTAATGTTAAAAACATTTTTATATTTTTAACTGTTTTTGTAGAATGACTATTTAAAAAAGTCATTGTTAAGTCAAATTCTTCTCCAGCCATAACAATTAAAGGATTACTCTCATAATTACTAACAATTATTTTAGGTTTACTTGTTTTCTTTTTATCACCTGTCTCAGGCTCATCTTTTTTATCACCTTCAGGATTAGTAACATTAATACCCACAAATTGAGAAAATGTTATAACATTGTTAACTTCGTCTTTTTTAGTTCCATCTTCGTATGAAACAGCAAATTCTATTGCATAATTTTGAGATTTTGATAACGCTGTTGGAGCAAAAATAAACTCCATAGATGTTGATGCACCACTAATAAGCTCTTTAATCGTTTTCACATTTGCTGATTTTGGAACAACAGCTCCTTCACCAGCTGGAGTTGCTGTAACTTTTATATTTTTTGCTGTTCCCTCACTATTATTTATTAAATCAAAACTCACTGAAACATTTTGATTTACTCCATAAACACCTTGTGGTTCAGTAATATTTATAATCTCAATAGAAGATTTCTTTTCCTCTTCTTCTTTTTCTTTATCTTCAACAGATATAAAAAATTTCTGTTCAATGCTATGCTCTTTACCATCAATATCTTTACATTTTATGTTAATACTTATAGGATAACTTCCTGATTTCATATTATTATTAGCAATTATATTAAAAACAACATTTTGAGTATGCCCAACAGATATCTGTTTATAGTAATTTGTATCAGAAGAATTATTTATACTTATTCCTTGAGGGTCAAGTTCAGTAAGTTTAACATATACATCATTCATTAAAAGTTTCCCTTTATTAAATATATCAAAACTTATTTCAGCAGCTTGTCCAGGTAAAATATTTTGAGGATTCATTTTAAAATTATCAATTATAAATTCTGGACTTTCAGCACTTTCTGTTTTTAAATATATAGTTGATGTACTTGTAAACTTTTTTCCATAACTATTAAAAAAAGTATAATTTATCTTAGCAGTATATGTTTTATTCACTGTTGTTTGATCAGCTTCAATTATAAGAGTTATATTTTCATCTCCTTGTCCTGAAATAGCATCTATTTTGTTATCTTTATCAGCCATATATATACTAAAAGGATTATCCGTAACATCTACTAATTCTGGTTGTACAATAATATTCTTTGCTACATAAGGAGTAGGATTTTTAATATTTAATTCAATTTCATTTTTAGCACCACCCTTTATATTAAATGTAGGTCCATTCGTTAATATTATTTCAGGCATATACTCGTTTTGATTTACTTCATCTCCTATATTTCCATTATCAAGTGTACTTATATTCATAGCAGAAACATTTAATACTAACTGAAATATAATAAGAATTGTAATAAAAATACTAAATAATTTTTTTAAATTATTCATAAAATTCCTCCTATTGTAAAACTTTATTATTAATATCAATTTTTTCTATTTTACCATCAGAAAAATGTATAATTCGATCAGCATATTCTGATATTTCTAAATCGTGAGTAACAATTATAAGAGTTTGCTTATTTTTTCTCGCCATTCCAGTTATTAAATCCATCATCTCATATGTAGTTTTTGTATCAAGATTTCCTGTTGGTTCATCTGCAAATATAATTTTAGGATTATTTATAAATGCTCTCGCTATACTTACCCTTTGCTGTTGTCCTCCACTCATTTCTTTAGGTTTATGATTCATTCTTTCCTTTAAGCCCACAGCAGAAAGCATTTTTTTTGCTCTTTCAATTCTCTGTTTTTTAGGAACTTTCTCAAATATTAGTGGAAGCGTAACATTTTCCATTGCAGTCAATGTAGATAAAAGATTATAAGATTGAAAAACAAAACCAACATTTTTTTGTCTAAAAAGTGCTAGTTGTTCTTCATTCATCCTTTCAATATGTTTATTAGCTATAATAATTTCTCCTTTTGTAGGTTTCTCAAGTCCTGCTAAAAGATTCAAAAGAGTTGATTTTCCAGATCCAGACTTTCCTAAAAGACAACAAATTTCTCCTTTTTTAATATTTAAATCAATATTATTTACAGCAAAAATTTTTTCATTACCCATACGAAAAACTTTCTTTACCCCTTTTATTTTTATTAGATTTTCATATTCGTCATTAAATTCTTTTTTTTGACTTTTATTACTCCCTTTATAAGACAAATTAAAACCTCTCTTTCACAAAAAAATAAACATATTGTTAAAAATATACAAATATTTTAACCTATAAACCATAAATATGCAACTAAAAATAATATTAATATATATTAAATAAAAAAGAAGTTTATATTATCTATAAACTTCTTAAAATCTCTTTTAAATTATCTCAAAATATTAATTAACTTATCATTTTTGATTAAATATTTAAAAATTGGGTATCCAATCAAAGTAACTATTGTAAATTCGCCTATCATAACAGAAATAGTTGTTGGAATAAGTGGTAATGAAGAAACTAAATAAAGCTCTATACCAACAAAAATACAAAATACTGTCGGCCATAATGAAGCAATGAAAAGATTTTTTGTTTTACTTATAGCTAAAACAGTACATACAGTACCCATAGTACCAAATATTACATCTATAATACCTAAAGGACTAAAAAAATTTGAAACTATACACCCAATAATTAAACCTAAACCAAATTTTGGATTTATATATGTAAGTAAAACCATTATTTCTGAAAACCTAAATTGTATTGAACCATATGAAAGAGGTGCAATTAAAACTGTTAAAACAAAATATAATGCTGCTGTAATACCTGTTATAGCTAATGTTTTCGCTGTTATTCTTTTTGAAACTCTATTTTCTACAAATTCTCTCATTTTATTAAACCTCCAACACCAAAATCAGTATTATTCCATAATATTTCAATATTTGAATATTCCTTATCAATATAACTATATTTTTCTTTAAACCACCTTATAAGCTCATAATCAGCTTTTATATTAGTAGTGTTATCTACAAAAATATTTATACAACCATACTCAAAATATTTTAATAAACATTCTATATCATAATCAATCATTTCTTTGGTTTGTCCTTCTATACCAACTAAAAGACATATAGAATTAAAATAATCTGCTACTTCTTTTGGATTTTTAAAAATAACTCCTTTTTTAAGAATATTATTTCTAAAATAATTGTTGAAAGTTTCAACACCATTTTTAAATATAATAGGTATATTAAAAAACTCTCTTATTTCATTTAGTCTATTTCTATAACTCCAATAACTCTCAAAAAATAAAAGTTTTATTTCCTTATTTTTAACAATATCACGTATTTCATAAAGTGTTTCATTTGGCAATTCAAAAACACTACCTGAATTTATTACTTCAAGAACTCCTTTTTCTCCAGTAATATTTTTAAGAATTGTACTATTAAAACAAATCATATCTAATTCATTATCTGAATTATCTTTTATATAATCACAAAAAGTACATTTCCCCCATATACATCTATTACCTTTTAACAACACAATTTCTCTTGGGTTTTTGTTTTCGATAATATTATATCGAATTACTTCATTAATCATATAAATCCTCCCTGTTTTTTATTTTTGAGATGGTTATGCAAGGAACATCTCGATATTTATATATTATAAAGAAAGTATAAATGCTACTTCTATAAACTATAAATATAATAATTATTTTATTTTTTCTGGAAATCCTATTTTTTTATAAACTTTCCTAAGCGTTCTATTTGCAATATTTGAAGCTTTTTCTGAATTTATTTTTATTATATTATCAATATAATCTTTATTTTTTTCTAAATCTTTAATTCTCTTTTGTATTGGCTCAATATTAGTTATAACAGCCTCTCCTACTGATTTTTTAAAATTACCATAACCTACATTTTCAAATTCTTTTTCTGCTTCTTTAATTGTATAACCAGTTGAAGCACAATATATATTTAACAAATTTGATATTCCTGGTTTATCTTTAGAATAAATAACTTGATTATCAGAATCTGTAACTGCTCTTTTAATTTTATTCATAATAACTGCTGGTTCATCAGTAATTGATATTGTATTATTACTATTTTCATCAGATTTTGACATTTTTTTTGTAGGCTCTTGAAGTGCCATAATTCTAGCACCAACTTTCCCTATATATGCTTCAGGTATTTTAAAAATATCACCATATATACTATTAAATCTATTTGCTATATCTCTTGTAAGCTCAAGATGTTGTTTTTGGTCTTCTCCTACTGGTACTAAATCAGTTTGATAAAGTAATATATCAGAAGCCATAAGAACAGGATAAGTAAAAAGTCCTGAATTTATATTCTCTGAATATTTAGAAGACTTTTCTTTAAATTGAGTCATTCTATTAAGTTCGCCCATATAAGTATAACAATTTAATATCCAATTTAATTCAGTATGTTGAGGAACATGCGATTGATAATATATTATATTTTTCTCTGGTTCAAGTCCTACTGCTATATATTGTATAAGTAAATCTCTTGCTTGTTTTCTTAATTTAGCTGGTTCTTGTCTCACTGTTATAGCATGCATATCAACAATACAATATAAACAATTATAATCATCTTGAAGCTTTGTCCAATTTTTTAAAGCCCCTAAATAATTACCAAGTGTAATAATACCTGAAGGCTGCATACCACTAAATATTACTTTTTTATTTTCAGAACTCATATTTTTATTTATAGAACTTGACATAACATAAAACTCCTTTAAAAAACAAACAATAAAATAAGGAAGATAAAAAATTCTTCCTCTATATCAGAATTTTTAAATATAGTAATTAAAAACATTGCAAAAAAAATATTTTTTATATATTATAAATTATACTATTAAAATAAATAAATTTCAATACAATTTTTATATATTAATAAACATTATTTTAAAATATAATGAAGTAGGAAATTTTAAGAAAGGAAATTTTTTAAAAATGAGTTTTAACTATATAAGAGATATACCATCTCCAGAATATATGATAAAAAAAATACCATTATCAAATGAACTAAAAAAAATAAAACAAAAAAGAGATTATGAACTAAAAAAAATAATAGAAGGAAAAATCGATAAATTTATTGTTATAATAGGTCCTTGTTCTGCAAGTGATGAATATGCTATTTGTGATTATGTTTCACGTCTTGCCAAATTAGATGAAAAACTTAATAAAAAACTATTTATAATTCCAAGAATATATACAAATAAGCCTAGAACAACAGGAGAAGGTTATAAAGGTATGTTACATCAACCAGATCCAGAAAAAGAATCAAATATTTTGAAAGGAATAGAATCAATAAGAAAAATTCATTTAAAAGTATTATCAGAATCTGGATTGACATCAGCAGACGAAATGTTATATCCTGAAAATTTTGCATATATAGAAGATATATTAGGTTATGTAGCAGTCGGAGCTCGTTCTGTTGAAAATCAACAACATAGACTTGTTTCAAGTGGTATTGAAATTCCTGTAGGTATGAAAAATCCTACAAGTGGTAATTTTATGGTTATGCTAAACTCAATAAAAGCTTCTCAATCTAAACATATATTTTTATATAGAGATAAAGAAGTTTCATCAACTGGTAATTATTATACTCATGCAATATTAAGAGGTTATATAAATAAATATGGAAAAAATATTCCTAACTATCACTATGAAGATTTAAATTATATATATGATATATATATAAAACAAAATCTAAAAAATCCTCTTGTAATAGTAGATACAAATCATTCAAATTCAAATAAAATTTATTCTGAACAACCAAGAATTGTTAAAGAAATACTTAATAATCGAAAAATAAATTATAATATAAAAAAAATAGTTAAAGGATTTATGATAGAAAGCTTTATTGAAGAAGGAAATCAACAAATTGGAGAAGGTATATATGGAAAATCAATAACTGATGCTTGTATTGGTTGGGATACTACAGAAAAACTTCTATATTATATTGTTGAAAATATTTAAAAACAATAGTTAATATTAATTATTGTTTTTTATTTATTACAAAATTAATTTATTATTATAATAATAAATTAAATATAAAAAATTATTATAATACAATAAATTTTTCTGATATAAATTTTTATAAAAATTTATATACAGATTATAAAATAAATTTTATAATATTCTTAATCAAAAAAGTGAGGGGTTAATATGTCAGGTTCAATATTAGGTAAAAATTTTACAATTTCAACTTGGGGAGAATCTCACGGAAAAGCCTTAGGCGTTGTTATTGATGGTTGTCCTTCAGGAATATCATTATGTGAAAATGACATTCAAATAGATATGAATAGAAGAAAACCTTCTTTAAATAATTATACTACAAAAAGAAATGAAAAAGATAAAGTAAATATTTTATCTGGTGTATTTGAAGGTAAAACTACAGGAACTCCTATATCAATTTTAGTATTCAATAATGATTATAATTCAAAAGATTATTCTGAAATTTCTAAATATTATCGTCCAGGACACGCAGATTATACATTTGAAAAAAAATATACTATTCGTGATTATAGAGGGGGTGGACGTTCTTCAGGAAGAGAAACCCTTTCAAGAGTTGCTGCTGGTGCTATCGCAAAAAAAATACTTAATGAACTAAATATAAATATAATATCTTATGTAGTTTCAATAGGAAATATTAATATTAATAAAAATAACTTTGATATTAATGAAATTAACAAAAATATTTTATTTATGCCTGACAAAAAAGCGTCTATTAAAGCCGAAAATTTTTTAAAAAAATGTATTAAAGAAAAAAATTCTGCTGGTGGAATTATTGAAACAATTATAAAAGGTGTACCTATAGGTATTGGTGAAACAGTTTTTGACAAACTTGATGCATCTTTTGGAAAAGCTATGTTTTCAATTGGTGGAGTAAAAGGTGTTGAAATTGGTGCAGGATTTAATGCTTCAAAAATAACTGGATTTGAAAATAACGATTTTTTTCAATATAAAAATAATAAGATAGAAAAATTAACAAATAACTCTGGAGGAATATTAGGTGGAATTAGTGATGGTTCTGATATAATAATAAGAACTGCTTTTAAACCAACTCCATCAATAAATAAAACTCAAAAAACAGTTACAAAAAATAATAAAAATATAGAAATAAATATAACTGGTAGGCACGACCCAATAATTGTTACACGTGCTGTTGTAGTTACTGAAGCAATGGCTGCAATAGTATTAGTAGATTTGATTTTTTCAAATATGTTTTCAAATATACAAAATATTAAAGATTTTTATATGAAATAAAAACTCAAAAGGAGAAAATTATGCAAAAAATATATTCAATAGTAACAGATAAATTAGACTTCTTTCAAGGAATTAATCCAATTGATTTAGCAGAAGAGTATGGAACTCCTCTATATGTATATAATGAAAGAATAATAAGAGAAAAATGTAGAGAACTAAAAAATCTTGTAACATATCCAAATTTTGTAGTCGACTATAGTGCAAAAGCTAATAGTAATATTGCTTTTTTACAAATTGTAAAAAGTGAGGGACTGGAAGTTGATGCAATGAGTCCTGGAGAAATATATGTAGAAAAAATGGCTGGTTTTAAATCAAATGAAATTTTTTATATATGTAATAATGTCTCTGAAGAAGAAATGTTATATGCTATCAAAGAAGGAGTAATTATAAGTGTTGATTCACTATCACAACTTGAACAATATGGAAAACTTAACTACGGGGGAGAAATAGCAATACGTTTTAATCCTGGAGTTGGTGCTGGACATCATGAAAAAGTCATAACAGCTGGTAAAAAAACAAAATTTGCTGTAAATCCTGAATTTATACCTGATGTAAAAAAAATATTAAAAAAATATAATTTAAAGCTTATAGGAATAAATCAACATATAGGTTCATTATTTATGACAGGTGAAGCTTTTGTTGAAAGTATTTATTCATTACTTGAAATTGCAAAACAATTTGAAGAATTACAGTTTATTGATATGGGTGGAGGCTTTGGAATACCATATAAAAAAGAATTTGGAGAAAAATCTTTAGATATAAAAGATTTAGGAAAACGTATTGACGATGTATTATATAAATTTGCTAAAGAATATGGAAAACAAATTACATTTAGAATTGAACCAGGTAGATATATATCAGCTGAATCAAGTATAATATTAGGTACAGTTCATACAGTAAAATATAACAATAGTAAATTTATAGGAACAGATATAGGATTTAATGTACTACAAAGACCTATAATGTATGACTCATATCACGGCATAGAAATATTTAGAAAATCTGATATAAAATCTAATATAAAAGAAAATGTTACTATTGTAGGAAATATATGTGAAAGTGGAGATATATTAGCAAAAAATAGAGAACTCCCTGAAATATTTGAAAAAGATATAATTTGTGTCCTTGATGCTGGTGCGTATGGTTCTGTTATGAGCAGCAACTATAATAATAGACTTCGTCCTGCTGAAATACTTATACGTGAAAATAATGAAGTCGTTCTTATAAGAAAAAGAGATACATTCGATGATATCATAAGAAACTTCATTCCATTAAAAAATATATAAAAACAAACAAGGAGGAAAAATTTATGAATTTAACACCTATTTCAAAAAGAAATCAGTTACTTGCAAAAAAAGTAATTAAAGCTCTTGAAAGTAGACATTTTGAATCATATTACTGTGAAACAAAAGAAGAAGCTCTAAAAAAAGTAATAGATTTAATACCTGAACAAAGCTCTGTAACTTGGGGCGGAAGTATGACTATAAGAGATTTAGGTATTACTAAATCTCTTAATGAAGGTAATTATAATACTTATGATAGAGATAATGCTAAAAATTCAGAGGAATCTGCTTATATTATGAGAAAAGCATTTACATGTGACTATTATATAACAAGTAGTAATGCTATATCAGAAGATGGAGAAATTGTAAACATTGATGGTAATGGTAATAGAGTTGCTGCAATATGTTTTGGGCCTAAGAACATAATAATTGTTGCAGGTATAAATAAGATATCAAAAAATTTAGAAAGTGCTATAAACAGAGCAAAAACAATTGCAGCACCTATAAATCAAATGAGATTTATGGGAAAAACTGCTTGCTCAATAACAGGAAGTTGCGAAGAATGTAAATCTGAAGAAAGTATATGCTCACAAATTGTTATAACAAGACTTTCAAAACCTTCAAAAAGAATAAAAGTTATTCTTGTTGGTGAAAATATTGGATTTTAAAATTTATAATAAAAAAACTCTGTAAAAACAGAGTTTTTTTATTTGTCAATCTAATATTTATATTGTATAATAAGCCAAAATAGAAAATGGAGATATAAATATGAATTATGAAAAAAATATATTTAAAGAAAATTCATTAAAATCAACAAAAAAAAGAAATTTAATAATAAAAATAATAAATGATTATAATACACCAATAACAGCAGAAAATATTTTTAAAATAGCATCAAAAGAAATCAAAATTAATATTTCAACAATATATCGAACATTAAATATATTATGTGAAAAAAAAATAATAGAAAAATCAATTCATCAAAATGGAATATCTTATTTTTCAATAAAAAACAATATACATTCTCATAGTATAATATGTAATATTTGCAATAAAAAAATTAACTTAAACAATTGTCCAATTCAAAAACTTGAAAACGACATTTCTAATGAAACAGGTTGTATTATAACAGGACATAATTTAGAATTTTTTGGAATATGTCCAAAATGTATTAAAAACATGTAAAAAACAATATAATATTTTATTAAATCAATAAAATATTAAAACAAAAATACTTTATATGTTGCTTACTATCTGTTATAATAACAAATTGTAAAGGAGGTTCATTAAATGGATTATTCTCAAGAAGAAAACAAACGAAAATCTAGTAAAAAAAGAAAAAAGAAAAAGACTAATATTTTCGTTAAAATTTTTAAAATCTTATTTCTTCTAATAATTTTATGTACATTTGCAGTTGGAGGATTATTTGTAGGTGCATATATTGGTATAGCAAAACAAGTTGAAGATATAAATACAGATGATATTATACCAGGTTCATACAACTCAATAATATATGATTTAGCTGGAAATGAAATTGATATTCTTCACGGTGAAGAAAATAGAGAATATGTAAAACTTGAAAATATCCCACAAGATTTACAAGATGCTGTTGTAGCAATAGAAGATGAAAGATTTTATAAACATAATGGTATTGATATAAAAGGTATTATGCGAGCACTTGTAACAAACATAGTAGAAAAAAGCTTTTCTCAAGGTGCAAGTACATTAACTCAACAACTTATAAAAAATACACTTCTTACAAGTGATAAAACTATTATAAGAAAAATTCAAGAACAATATATAGCTATTGTATATGAAAAAAAACTTGAAGAACAATTTGGTTCAAAAATGGCTGCAAAAAAATATATTTTAGAACTTTATCTTAATTCAATAGCCTTAAATCACGGCTTATATGGAGTAGAAGCTGCTTCTGAATTCTATTTTGGAAAAAGTGTTAGCGAACTTAATCTCGCAGAATGTGCATCAATAGCAAGTATAACACAGAATCCTTCAAAATATTCTCCTGTAAGTCATCCAGAATATAATAAAGAAAGACAACGTATTGTTCTAAAAAAAATGCTTGAACAAGGATATATAACAAACTTAGAATATTCAGATGCTTTAAGAGACGATATATATTCAAGAGTTGTAGGAAAAAAAAGTGCTGGCTATAATGAGTCATTACATAATTATTTTGTAGATGCTCTAATAGTCGAAATTGCTCAAGACCTTGTATCAGAAAAAAATATAACTCAAAAACAAGCATATGACTTAATATACAGTGGTGGCTTAAGAATTGAATCAACAATAGATACAAATATGCAATTAATTATGGAAGAAGCCTATAAAGATGATTCTCTTTTTCCACCAAAAGGAAAAACTTTAGATGTTGAATATACAATATCCGTTAAAGAAATAGGTAGTGATAAACAAACACATCATACCAAAAAAACAACTGTAAAAAATAGAGAAGAAGCAGAAGCTTTTGCAGAGCAGGTAAAAAATGAAATTCTTAATGGAACAAATGAAATGGTACTTGATAAATTGATAGTTACAGAATCATTACAATCTGCAATGGTTATAATGGATTATCGAACAGGACATGTCAAAGCTCTTGTAGGTGGTCGTGGCGAAAAACCAGGAGATTTAGTATTTAATAGAGCTACTGATGCACTTCGTTCACCTGGTTCAAGCTTTAAACCTATTGCTGTTTATGGACCAGCTATTGATATGGGACTTCTATCAAGTGGCTCAATACTTTTAGATGAAGCATATACAATAAACGGATACTCTCCTAGAAATTGGAATGGAAGATTTCTAGGCCCTGTGACAGTAAGAGAAGCTATAAGAGATTCTATGAATGTTGTTGCTGTAAAAACATTAGTTGAAAAAGTAGGTTATGAAAATGCTTATAATTATCTAATAAAACTTGGATTTACAACACTTGAACCATCAGATAAAGTACCTTCATTAGCTTTAGGTGGAATAACAAATGGTGTTTCTGTTCTTGAAATGACAGCTGCATATTCTGCAATAGCAAATGATGGTATATATAATAAACCTATATTTTATACAAGAATACTTGATCATAATGGAGATGTTTTACTAGAAAAAATTCCAACAAATAGATCAGTATTTAAATCATCAACAGCTTATATGCTTACTGATATGATGGAAGATGTTATTACTGGTGGAGGAAGTGCTACTGGTAGACTAGCAAATTTCAAAAATTCTAAAATGCATATAGCTGGTAAAACTGGAACTACAAATGATAATAAGGACCTTACTTTTGTTGGCTATACACCTTATTATTGTGCTGGGATATGGTTAGGTTATGATATTCAGAAGTCTATAGACTATGATAAAAGTTATCATCTTATTCTTTGGAGAGAAATAATGGAAAAAATTCATAACGGTCTTCCTGACAAAAATTTCCCTAAACCTGATAATGTTGGAAAACGAACAGTATGTTCAGTATCTGGAAAAATTCCTATACCTGGAGTATGCGAAATAGATTATTTTGAACCTGGAACTTTAACATCTGATTTTGTTGCTCTTGATAATAATAGTGAAACAAATGGAAGTTGTGATATTCACAAAATTTATAAAATTGATACATCTACTGGTTTAATAGCAAATGAATTTTGTCCTTTAGAAAATGTAAAAAGTGTAGCATTAGCAGTTGATAGTAATGGTAATGTTATAAACGCTCCTAAAGATAAACCAATGAACGTAAATCAGATTTGTCAAACTCATACTAAACCTGAAGAGATTGAAAAAAATGAAGAAAAAGATGAAAAAGATGAAGAAAATATTGATAATATATTTGTTCCAGACGGAAGTAATAATATAGAAAACTTTCCTAATTTAAATAAACCTGAAAATGGGGAATTAAAACCTCCAATAAATAACGAAAATAATAATAATATTAACAACAATAATAATATTAATAACAACAATAATATTAATAACAGTAATAATATTAATAACAGTA
>X157_Grey_Heron__coassemble_1251_pt1 | contig 21859 bp, 19 predicted proteins | sample X157_Grey_Heron__metabat2_low_PE_010 | metagenome-assembled genome bin X157_Grey_Heron | reverse complement strand
TATATTATCAAGAATTAGCATTATAGAAAAAGAAATAAAAAACAAATATAAAACAAATATACAAAATAATTATTCTCAAAATATTAATTTAATAGAAAATAAAGAAAAAAATATAAAAACAAATAAAAATGAAAATATTGAAAATATAAAAATAAATAAAAATGAAAATATAAATTTATCAAAATTAAAAAATTTATGGTTTGAAATATGCGAAAATTTTACAAATCCTTTAAAAACTATACTTTTAGAAACAGAATTAAAATTAAAAGATACAAATATACTATATATATGCTTCAAAGAAGACTTTAAATTATTAATAGTAAAAAATAACATACAAAAAATTAAAGATAAAATAATGGAAATAACAGAAATAAATTTTGAAATTTCTATAATAACCGAAAATGAATATAATAAATTATATGAAAATGAATATAAAACAGATAAAAATAACAATCAAAATCTATGGATAGAAAAAATTAAAGATAAAATTCCTGATATAGATTTTATAGAATAAATATTGAAAGATTTAATACTATAATGTAAAATATATTATAAACTATTTTTAGGAGGATTTTTATTATGGCAAAAGGATTTAATGGTATGGGTGGTATGAATATGAATAATATTATGAAACAAGCCCAAAAAATGCAAAAACAAATGCTTGAAACACAAGAAGCATTAGCAGATAAAACTCTCGAAATGTCTTCTGGGGGAGGAGCAGTAAAAATAATTATCTCTGGAAAAAAAGAGATAAAATCAATTAAAATTAATCCTGAAGTTGTTGATGCTGATGATGTTGAAATGCTAGAAGATTTAATATTATCAGCAGTAAATGAAGCAATACGTCAAGCAGATGAAATGTATAACTCTGAAATGTCAAAAATAACAGGTGGTATTGGTGGAGGACTTTTCTAGCTAATATGAATAATATAAATTATTATGGAAACTATATAACAAAACTTATAGAAGAATTTTCATCATTACCAGGAATAGGAAAAAAATCAGCACAAAGAATAGCTTTTCATATTATAAATATTCCTAAAGAAAAAGCATATAATTTTTCTAATACTATAAAAGAAGCTGTTGACAATACAAAATATTGTTCTATTTGTTGTAATTTAACAGATAATAATATTTGTTTTATTTGTGAAAATAGTAAAAGAAATCATAATATCATTATGGTAGTTGAAAACCCAAAGGATATGGCTGCTTATGAAAAAACAAAAGAATTTAATGGTGTTTATCATATTTTAAATGGTGCAATATCTCCTATAATTGGAATAGGGCCTTCTGATATAAAAATAAAAGAATTATTATTAAGAATACAAAATAATCCTAATCTAGAAGAAATAATACTTGCTACAAACCCAAATGTCGAAGGTGAAGCTACAGCAATGTATATAGCTAAATTAATAAAACCTTTAGGAATTAAAGTAACAAGAATAGCAAATGGTGTACCTGTTGGTGGTGATTTAGAATATGTTGATGAAATCACTTTATCAAGAGCATTAGAAGGAAGAAGAGAAATATAAAAGTCAGCTTTTAAAAAGCTGACTTTTATATTTTAAATATTTTTTATTCTTTCAATATATATTGCAAAATAACTTTTCTCTATATCTGTAATTGATTTTTTCAAGATTTTTGAAATATTGTCACAAACCTCACAAGAAATTTTATAAGATTCAGGAAAATTAGAAATAACATAATCTGACATATCAACATCAATTTTTTCTTCTGTTTTCATTCTCATAAGCATAAATTTTATATGTGTAATAAGTCTAACATATAAAAGTGAATTATCAGAAACCTTCTTACCAATAAGGTTTTCAATCATATATATAGATTCTTTAACAATAAATGCAGTATTTATTCCTTCTTTAGTATCCGAATTTGTTACAGCTGAATTTATATGTAATGCCAAATATCCAACTTCATCATCATTTATATCAATATTAACTTTTTCTTTTATAATATCTTTTCCTTTTAATGCAACTGAATATTCACTTTCAAAAAGAACTTTTAATTCTCTCAAAAAAGGATTTCTTATTTCAACATTATTATTTATTCTTTTTATAGTAAAATCAATATGGTCTGCAAGTGGTATAAGTATGTTACTATCAACAAAATCAAATACTCTTTCAGCTTCCTGAATAATACTACTTGCTATTTCAATATATACTCCATCAATATTTTTTATCATTTGTATCGAATTTCCTCTAGGATTTTCTTTTTCAAAAAAATATGACTTTGAATTTTCAAATTTACTAACATTATCATTTACTCTTTTTCCAAAACCTATTCCCTTACCTATAAATATTATTTCTTGTTTAGTATACAAATCTATTACAAGTACAGCACTATTATTTAAAACTCTTAAGATTTTATACATAAACTATAAATCTCTCCCGTATAAAATATTTGAAAAAGTTATAACATTATAATTAAAAGCCATACTTAAAAATAGCTGTATAAAATCTTTAATATTTTATACAGCCAGATTTTATATATTATTTTAATGTAATAACATCTTCATTAAAATTATATATTTCATCAACTGGTTTTGTCCACTCTATTTTTACATTTTCTGAAAGATTTGTAAAAACAACAGGAGTAGCAGTATTAAGTCCCTTTGATTTTATAAACTCAGCATCAAATTCAATTAACTTTTGTCCTTTTTTTACTACATCTCCATCTTTAACGAATGTTTTAAATCCTTCACCATTAAGGCTTACTGTATCCATACCAATATGAATTAGAAGTTCAGTTCCATTAACTGTTTTAAGTCCTATAGCGTGTTTTGAAGGAAAAACAACTTCAATGCTTGCATCACAAGGTGCATAAACAACATTATCATCTGGAAATACAACAAAACCATCACCCATTAATTTACCTGAAAAAGCTGCATCTGGAGATTTTGATATATCTGAAACTTTTCCTTTTATAGGTGTAGAAAATACTTCAACAATATTTTTACTATTCTCTTTAGACTTTTCAGTTAATTTATTATCTCCAACTGTAATAAATTCACTACTAAAATCATTATCACTTTCAGGACTTGATATAAAATCTTCAAGATTCGAACGTATAACAGAAACTCTTGGACCATATATAACCTGAACACCTTTACCTTTTTTTACTATACCAGCAGCACCTGATTGTTTTAATAAATTTTCATTAACTTTTTCAGGATTTTCAACAGTACAACGAAGTCTTGTAGCACAACAATCAATATCAGAAATATTTTGTTTTCCACCAAGTCCAGCACATATGAGTTTTGAAATCATATCATCTCCTGAATTATTTGATACTGAATTTTTCGCATTATTCACATCAGCTTTTGTATAAAGTTTTGTTTCTTCTGTATCGTCTTCACGACCTGGAGTTTTAAGATTAAATTTCATTATAAGAAACTTAAATATAAAATAATATAATAAGAAATAAATTATACCAGCTGGAATAACAAGTAACCAACTTGTTTTCGAATTTCCTTGAAGTATACCAAACATAAAGAAATCAATAAATCCACCTGAAAAAGTAAGACCAACAGCTATATTAAGTATATGAGCAAGCATATATGCAAAACCTGCAAGTATAACTTGAACAGCAAACAACATTGGTGCAACAAAAAGGAATGAAAATTCAATAGGTTCTGTTATACCTGTAAAAAAACAAGTTAAAGCTGCTGAAAATAAAAGTCCTCCTGCAACTTTCTTTTTTTCTGGTTTAGCACATTGATACATAGCTAAAGCTGCACCAGGGAGTCCAAACATCATAAATATAAATTCACCTGAAAAATAACGAGTTGCATCTGCACTAAAATGTGTAATTGTTGGATCTGCAAGTTGTGCAAAAAATATATTTTGTCCACCTTCAACAAGTCTTCCTGAAACTTCTAAAACACCACCTACTCCTGTTTGCCAGAAAGGTAAATAAAAAACGTGATGAAGCCCAAATGGAATCAATGAACGTTTAATTATACCAAAAATAAGCGTTCCAATATATCCAGTTCCAGTTACTAAACTTCCAAGTGCATATATACCATTTTGAACTATTGGCCAAACAAAATACATTAATATACCAACAAAAAGATATGTTATTGTCGAAATAATTGGAACAAATCTTGAACCACCAAAAAATGATAGTGCATTAGGTAATTCAATTTTATAAAACTTATTATGTAAAAATGCAACACCTAAACCAACTATAATACCACCAAATACTCCCATTTGAAGTGTATTAATACCAGTTGTTGCTGCAATAGTACCACCTAAAACACTATCTGATATACTTCCATCAGGTAATATTTGTCCATTGATAACAAGCATTGCATTTATTGATATATGCATAACAAAAAAAGCAATTATTGCAGATAATACTGCAACTTCTTTTTCTTTTTTAGCCATACCAAGAGCAACTCCCCCAGCAAATATAATTGGCAAATTATCAAATATAGCACTTCCTGTCTTACTCATAATAATTAGAATAGTATTAAGTACTGTTCCATCACCAAGCAATCCTTCTAAGCCATATGCTGCAATTGTTGTTGGATTAGTAAAAGAACTTCCAAGCCCCAAAAGAAGACCAGCAACTGGCAAAACAGCTATAGGTAACATAAATGAACGACCTATTCTCTGCAAAATACCAAATATTTTGTCTTTCATAAATAATTCCTCCTAAAAATATTATAATTAAATAAAAAATAAAAACTTTGTATTAATGTTTTAGAAAAATAAAAAAGACATTAACATTCAAAAAGAAATATAAAAAATATATCTTTTGAATAGTTAATGCCTGCATTATTCAGTAACACACTATACCACAATATAATAACACTAAAATTTTAATATGTCAATACTAATAATTAACTAACTACTTCAATTAAATTATTTTCTAGATCAAATATAACATTTTCATAATATCCATCACCTGTTATACGTGGATTGCTAAATATCTTAAATCCATCTTCTTCAAGTTTTTTTGTTAATTTATCAACATTTTCTTTACTTCCAACATTAAAAGCTATATATATATCCTTTCTTAAATATATTTTTACATTCATTTTTCAATTCTGGTCTTGTCATAATCTCAATACGAGAACCATCTGAAAAAGTTAAAAAATATGTTTTAAGAATTGTTTTCTTATTATAATAAATATTATTTGACTTAGCATTAAAATATTTTTCATAAAACTTTTTCATATTTTCAATGTTATCAACATATATAACTATATGATCTAATTTCATAAAAACACTCTCTTAATTAATTTAAATCAAGTTTATATAAATTTTCCATTGTTACTGGAATATATGGATGCATAACATATCTTTCGTTTTCTAATTTAACATATTTTGATGGTTCTTCATCTAAAGCAAGTGCATAACTTAAATCAATTATAGACTTTGCCTGACCCTCAAAATCACCAAAAACTGTTCCTTTAAGTCTTCCATTTCTAAGTTCTTCTATTGCAGACTCTACACAATCGATTCCAACTATAATAGGTAAACTTAATGTAATATTTTCAGATGAATAAGCATCTATTGCACCAAGAGCCATATCATCATTATTACTTAATATAAGTTCTATATCATTTCCAAAAGTTTTTATAAGTTGAGAAGTTTTACTCATACCTTGACTTCTTTGCCAATTTGCAGTTTCATTAGCTAATTTATCAAGTTGTATGTCAGCATTTGATATAGTTTTTATAGCATATTCTGTTCTTAATATAGAATCTTGATGTCCTTGCTCTCCTTCTAAAACTATATATTGTATTTTTCCATCTTTATTTTTATCAAAATTATATTTATTACTATTATATATATCAACAACTATATTACCTTGCATTATTCCTGAAACTTTAGCATCTGCACCAACATAATAAACTTTATTCCATCTTTCAATATCTTCTTTTACAGGTTCTCTATTAAAAAATATAATAGGTATATTATACATTTTAGCTTTCTCAATAATTGGTGCTACAACTGTTCTATCAACAATATTTATACATAAAACAGAATAATTTTTTTCCATACATTTATATATTTGCTCATTTTGTACAGTCTGACTACCTTTAGCATCAAAGAAGTCTATTGGTATTTTTACACTTTCCTCAATTTCTTTATTTCTCGCAGCTTTTTCAATATTACTTTGTAATGTTGATATAAAAGTATCATCTTTTGTATAAAGAAAAACTCCTATTTTAAATTCAGAAATAGAATTATTGGAATTATAATTTTTATTACAAGATGTAAATATGATTAAAAATAAAATATTTATTAAAAAAAATATATACTTTACATTCATAAAATTTCCTCCAGAAATTATAAAATATTACCGTATAAAAGGAAATATAAGCTTCTGACATTCTTTAGTATACATATTTTTACTATCAACAACTTTATAATCTATATCAGCAGTCTTTACTCTTTCACCTTTTATTGCAGAAACTGCCCCTTTAACACTTAAATAACCAACATTAAACTCATTTTGTACTACTATTGCTGATATTATATCCTTTTCAATATATGAAGCAATTTTTCCTGTAACTCCTATACCATATATTTTACCATTCCATTTATCATTATTTTGAAAATAAGAAGCTGTACTCTCAAGAACTTCTGTTTCTGTAGCAATTATTATATCTGGATTATATTCAAAAATAAGATTTTCAAAAAAATAAGGTTTTGAAGTATCAACTCCAATAAATGGTATTGTGTTTACAATTATACCATTTTTCGACAATATATCAATAATTCCTTTTTCTCTTTCACATAAACTATAACTATTTATACTACCTTGAAGAATTAATATATTTTTATCTTCATTAGTAATTTCAGATAATATTCTTTTACCTAAAACTTCACCCATTTTATAATTATCTGCTGAATAAAATGCTGTAATATTTTGTGTATTAACATTACTTTCAATGGATATAACTGGAATTTTAATAGAAATTTCATTAACAGTTGGAACCAAATAGTCACTGTCTGCAGCAGAAATTAAAATAGCATCAACTCCATTATCATACTCTCTTTTTAAAAGTTGATTTTGTTCTTCAACATTATTATATTCAGTAAGAGAAATATATGTAATATCTGCTTTCATATCATTAGAAGCCTGTTCCATACCTTGCATCATTATTTCAAAGCTTCTACTATTTGTATGTCGATTTATAACTGAAATATTATAATAATCTTTTTTATTTCTAATATCTTCAACATTATATGTAACAAGATAAAAAAACAAAAAACTAACAGCAATTGAAAATAATACTAAATATTTATATTTTTTATACATCTTTTGCGCCTCCAAAACATACATCATCAATACTTATACAAGGTAAATGTATTCTTATAAGAGTTCCTTCATCTGGTTCACTTAATATAGTTAAACCATATTCTTTTCCAAAATATATTTGTATTCTTTCTTGCACATTTTTAAGACCAACTCCACTTCCTTTCCCTTTAGTTTTGCTCTCATGTGTAAGAAGTGTCTCAACTATTTCTGGAGGTATTCCCATACCATTATCAATAATATCTATATAGAGTTCATTATCCTTTTTATAAGCATTCACGGTAATTTCGCCATCACCATCCATAAACTCCATACCATGATATACAGCATTTTCAATAAGTGGTTGTATAACAAGTTTCATAGTAGCAAAATTTAATACTTCATTTTCTGCATTAATATTAAACTTGAATTTATCTTTAAAACGCATATGTTGTATAGTTATATAATTTTCAGCATGTTTAAGTTCGTCTTTGACACTTATTATATTTTTTCCTTTACTCAAACTAATTCTAAAAAAACCTGCAAGAGATGTAACCATTGTTATAGCTTCCTTATGCTTTTCATTTTCTACCATCCATACTATTGAATCAAGAGTATTATATAAAAAATGTGGATTTATTTGTGCTTGTAATGCATCTAATTCACTTTGTCTTTTTAATTCTTGTTCAATCATAATACTATCCATAAGCCTATGCATTTGCTCAACCATAGATTTTATTGTTTTACCTAAATGTTGTATTTCATAAGAACCTCCTATAACTATATCTACATTTTGTGAACCTTCCTCAAGTTCTTTCACAGATTTTTCAAGAGCTTTTATAGGATCAGCTATTTTTGATGATATAAAAATATTAGCAAATATTAATAATATAATTGCAAGAAATATAACAAAAAATATAAATAATATAATTTGAGAAGAATTTGCAAAAGTTTCATTCATAGGAGTAACACCTACGATTTTCCAACCAGTGTAACCTAAAGTTTTAACAGTAGTAAGTCTTTTTCTTCCATCAAGTTTATCAATATATGTTCCATCTTCATAAGTTACAATTTTTAAATTGTTTTCTTTTTCAAGATTTGAATAAATAAGTTGTTGTCTAGGATGGTAAATTATTTCTCCATCTCTATCAACTAAATATATATATCCAGTTTCACCTAAATTAACATTTTTACAAATCTGTTCAATACCACTAAAATTCATGTCAACTAATAAAACACCACTTTCAGTTTCACCAGCTGTTGTAATATCAACACCTCTACTTAAAGAAACCACCCATTTATATTTATAATCCGAATCTTCAAAAAGATTTTGAACATGAGGTGTTGAGAAATGCATATTTTCAATTTGTTTTATAGCATTTATAAACCAATTTTCATATTGTGGTGTTGCTGTTTTTTTTAAACTCGATACAGGAGTTGCTGAAACAAGCGTACCATTTTCCTTAAATACTGCAATACTAACTATATGTTCACGATTTGCTTCATAAAGCAAATTCATTTCATAATCCAAACTTTTACTTTCAAGATCTGTTTTCTTTATAACACTATAATATAAAGAATTTGAAACTTGCATAAGATTTCTTATATATGAATCAAGATTATAATTTATTTGATCTATAATTTTTTTATTATAATCTTCTGTAATTTTTCTATTTGATGTTGAAAATCTTATTATTAATGATGTTCCAATAAATATAAATCCTACAACTGCTATTATAGTAAAAGAAACTGAAAGCATATATTGAATACTTTTTTGTTTATAAAATGATTTTATAAAATCTATAAAAATCTTTTTATATTTTTTTAACATTCTTCACACTCCTAAATTTACTTTGATGTACTTCTATACTTAGAAGGAGAAACACCAAAATGCTTTTTAAATACATAACTAAAATAATTAGGTTCAGTATAACCAACCTTAGAAGATATTATATATGTTTTATCATCAGTTGTATTAAGTAATTTAATAGCTTCTTCCATTCTTATATTTGTAAGATAATTAATAAAATTAACTCCTGTTTCTTTTTTAAATATAGTTGAGAAATAAGCTGGACTAACATGCAAATAATTACAAAGTGTTTCTACTGATAAATCACTCTCCATATAATGTTCATTTATAAATTCTTTCGTTTTATCAGCAAGTAATTTCGCAGAATCCATTCGTTCTCTTTTTATCATAAAACTTATTTTATAACAAACTTCAAATATCCATATTCCTAAATTATCTAGTGAATCAAAATCAGTAAGGTCAAAATAACCTTTAAAATTTTCTCCAAAAATTTCTTGGGAATTAAGATTATAACTTCTAACAATTTTAAATAATTCTGATAATAATTCTGTAATATAAATTTGATATTGATTTTTAGAAACAACAGAATTTTTAAATTTTTCAATGATATTTGTAACTACACTTTTAATACTATCACTACCTTCAAGTTTAATAGCATTCATTAATAATCTACATTCATTTTCATCAAATTCAAGTTGCTTTGAAAAATCCGGTTCCATATCTCCAATATAAAGTGCTCTATCACTCATAATAACTCTATAATCTAAAGCTGTCTTAGCTCCATTATATGATGATTTAATTCCTGTTATATTATCACATATTTCACCGACACCAGCTGAAACAGACATTTCAAAAAAATGTTTTGAAATTCTACAAATTTTATTTATTTCTTTTACAAAATCCATTATATTCTTATTATTTTCAAATTTAGCGATTATAACAACATCTTCATTATATAAAAAACTTTTAAAATCACAAAAATTTTTTAAATTTTCATTTACTATCGTTTGTATTGATAAAGGTATAAGTTCCATATCATCTTTAAAAGTAATATCATTATTACTATTATCAGAATTTAATTCAGCATGAATAATAGCAACACTCCAATATTTAGCCATTATTTCAATTTCATACTGTTCTGATAAATCAATAACTCTTTTTTTATCAACTTTTCCTTCAACGAGTCTTGTCAAAAATTGTTGTTGTAATATTGGTAAACTTTTTCTATAACTTTCTCTCAAAAGTTCTATATTTCTTTTTTCAAAAAATTCTTCATCAAGCTGCTTTTTTACCTTTTGCAATAATTCTACTAATTTCATAGAATCAATAGGTTTTAATATATACTCATATGCACTTATTTTTATTGCTTTTTGTGCATATTCAAAATCATCAAAACCAGAAAATATAACTACTTTTGTTTGTGGCATATTATTATAAATTTTCTCACCAAGTTCTAATCCTGTCATAAAAGGCATTTTTATATCTGTTATAACAAGGTCTGGACGATATTTTTCACAAAGCTCATAAGCCTCTTGTCCATTTTCTGCTGAACCTACAACCTCAAAACCATTTTCTGCCCAATTTATTTTTTTAATTATTCCATTTCTTAATTCTTCTTCATCATCTACAATTATTGCTTTATATAAACTCATTTTTTTCCCTTTCCAAATGATTAATAAATTATTTTTTAATAATAGTCTTTATATTTCAATAATAAAATATAATTCAAATAATTACAATAAAAATAAAAAAGTAGGAATAAATTCCTACTTTTATTTATTTAATTCTAAGATATTTTTCTTTAGTCGCCATACCTCCCCTTATATGTCTTTCTGCTTTATTTATCTCAAGTACCTTTCTAACATCTATTGCTAAAGACGGATTTACTTTACAAATTCTATCTGTAATATCTTTATGTACTGTACTTTTACTTATACCAAACTTTTTGGCTGTTTCTCTGACCGTAGCATTTTTATTAATTATAAAATTTGCTATTTCAATAGCTCTTTGCTCAATATAAGGTTTCAAAAGAATTCCTCCTAAAAACTAACCTGTTTAATTATATGAAGAAACTCTTTATTTATTACATTTATTTTTATTAAAAAATACAAATAATAATATATTAATAAAATTTTTACATATTATTTTTTATATAAAAAATTAATTCTGAATTTTCTATTTTATATAATTTAAAAAATTTAATTAACAAACTAATCTTATATAATGTACTTGTATTTTTATTTACATATATTTTTTCATCTATTTTTTCATAATTATTTCTCATAGGATTAAATTCTTCAATATTATTTAAAACTTGAGAATCCAAATTACTAAAATCATAATAACCATTAGCTATATTTGCTAAAATACTATTATCTCTTTTATGTAATATTTTTAAAACTTTAATATACATATCAATCCAACTTATAACATCATATTCTATTGAAAATAAACTAAATTTTTTTATTATTTTATTTGTAAAATCTTCACTATCATCAAGAATATAAATATCGAACTCTTTTTTAATAGGTACATAATTAGTATAACAATTTTTCCATATTTTTAATGCTTTAAACATTAATTCATTATTTCTATCTTCAATTTCTTGTTCAGTCCATTCTAAACATTGAGCAATTTTTTGATTCATTCTAATTCCACTATTTTTAAAACCATTTTCACTATCTCTTTTAAAATCAAATGATTTGTTACTATATTTAGAATTATATGCTGTTAATGTTAAATTAGCTATTTTATGTAGCCATCTACTATGTATAATATCTGAATTTTCTCCTAAACTTTTTATCCATTCATAAGATAATTTTTGAGGCATAATATGTTCAATAGTATAAATACCTCTATCAATAAGCTCCCAAATATTTTTCTGTTCTAATGTATCTATATTTTCAAATCTTTCAAAAATATATTTCTTATTTTTAGAATGCATTTTATATATATCATAATTTGAAAAAGCTTCTATAAATTCATTATCACAAGGAAAAGCTGCTTTTTTAGTTTTATTTTTTAAAGCATACTTAAATTTTTCAAAATAATCATTTAATGTTCCATCATATTTGAAAATTTCTTTATGAAGCATTATAAATATTTTATTTAAAACATTACTTGGATATTGACAAATTATTCTCCTAAAGATATAACTTTCAACTATTTTAAATATTTCTACTTCTTCATCTAAAGATATAATATTTTTTTCATATAAATTTATTACTTCAAGTAAAAAAGGTCTTGTAATTGTTGTTTCCAATAAATTCATTCTTTTAATACAAGAATTTAATTCTAAATTTTTTGTATTTGCTTTTATCAACACTTCATATCTTCTAGAATATTGTAATAAATCAATCAATAATTCCTCTATATCATTAAAATCATTATCTTCAACAAATTCTTTAAAATAAACATATACTTTTTTAATAGGAGGTGTTTTTGATACTTTTATACTTAAATAATCTCTTATAAAAAAAGTTACATCATATAATGTATTTTTCTCTATCCTATTCCAATATTTTTCATAAAATAACTCCTGTTTTTTTATAGATAAATTCATTAATACATAATTTCTTATTCTATCTCCTTCAGTTAAATCTAAACCTGTTGAGTTTAGACTTTCAAATATAAGTTGAGGATTATCCTCACTATTCAATGATATATTTATAATTTGTAATTTAGATATAGCATCAAATAAATCTTCAATTATATATTTATTTGCTTCAACATCTTTTTTTATACAATCATAAAAATATCTATAATTTATAGTTAAATTAGAGTTTTCAATATAATAATCTTCTTTTCCAAAAAGCAGTTTAAAAGTCTCCTCATCATTTTTTATATGTTTAAGTTTTAGTTTAGTTTCTTCAATTTCATATTTGTCAACTAAATAATCTTCATATACTCTAATTTTAATATTTTTTATTTTTGGATTTATAATATTATTATTTATTAAATTATATATTGCTAAAAAAATCAATGATACAGTTGTAATTCTTTGTTGCCCATCAATAATTAAATATTCGTCTTGCGTACCTAATTCATTTTGTACAGAAACAATACTTCCAAAAAAATGAGACTTTCTTTTGTATTTAATAGTATTAAATAAATCATTATATAATTGTTTACATTGTTCTATTTTCCAATCATAATTTCTTTGATATACTGGTATAATAAATCTTTTTGAAGAACCTTCCATAAACCTAATTAATTTCTGTTCAGAGCCTTTCAATAATACCACTCCCTAATAATTTTTATTTTTAAAATAAACTATCAAAGAACCTAAAATTACAAGTAAACTTCCTATTACTGTTGAAAGACTTAAACTTTCATCTAAAATAAAAAAACCTAAAATCATAGAAAATATTATACCTGTATAATTATATATACTTATTTCTCCAGCTGGAGCAAATCTATAAGCATATGTTATACATATTTGACCTAATGAACCACAAACACCTATACCTATCGTAAATATTAAAATATCTGGGCTAGGTACAACAAAATTATTAATAATAAAAGGTAGACTCATAACCATACTAAAAGCAGAAAAATGTAATATAATTGTCATTCCATTAACTTTCCCTTTAAAATACGATAAACAAATATATGCTATTGCTGAAAATAAAGCAGATAAAAAAGCCATTATTAAAGCTAAACTCGATGACTCAAATTTAGGGCCTGCTGATATTATAACTCCTAAAAAAGCTATGATGAGAGATAATATTTGCCATTTTGTTATCCTTTCTTTAAATAAAATAAATGATAAAAAAGTTATAATAAAAGGTGAAATTTTGTTAATAACAGTGACATCTGCTTGAAAAGCATTTGATGAAGCATAAAAAAGAGTTATAACTCCAATAAAACCAAAAAAAGAACGTATAAATAACATAGGTTGATATTTTTTTTCTCCCAAAAGTGGTTGCTTAGCTCGTATACATAATATAAAAGCAACTATGAAACTAATTGTATTTCTTATAAAAACTTGTTGCATAAGAGGTATTTTATTACTTGTTAATTTAACAAAAACTTGCATAAGAGAAAATATAAAAGCAGATAAAATCATAATAAATATACCTATTTTTTTATTATTTATATTACTCATAAATTTAATAATTACCTTTCAAAAATCTTAAAATAAAAACGACACCCCGAAAGTCTAAAATCTTTCAAAATGTCGCCTTTGAATACACCTTCAGGGGTTCGAACCCTGGACCCACTGATTAAGAGTCAGTTGCTCTACCAACTGAGCTAAAGGTGCAAAAACTGAAAATTTAATTGCAAGTCATATAATACATTATTTATATTATTTTGTCAATTAAATTTTAAAATATTCTTAAAATTTTTTTAAGAATTATTAAAAATAAAATAATATAATAAAATTTTTATAAAAACCATTTATAAAAATATAAAATTATATTATATAATATTTAAATAATATTTTATAAATTTGGAGTGATAAATTATGAATGCTATAAAAATTCCTCAAGATGTTTTATATATAATAAAAACATTAAATAATAACAAATTTGAAGCTTATATTGTTGGAGGTTGTGTACGTGACACATTAATTAATATTGAAGCTAAAGACTGGGATATTACAACATCAGCTAAACCAAATGAAATAAAAAAATACTTTAATAAAACAGTTGATACAGGAATAAAACATGGAACAATCACAGTAGTAATAAATAAACAAAATTATGAAGTTACAACATATCGTATTGATGGAGAATATAAAGATTGTAGACACCCAAACAAAATATTTTTTACAACAAAACTTAAAGAAGATATTTTAAGACGTGATTTTACTATGAATGCTATAGCATATCACCATGAAGAAGGTTTCAAAGATTATTTCAATGGTATTGAAGATATAAATAACAAAATTATTAGAGGTGTAGGAAATGCTAATGAAAGATTTAATGAAGACGCTCTTCGTATGCTAAGAGCACTAAGATTTTCTACACAATTAGGATTTCAAATAGAAAAAGAAACTTTTATAGCTTTAAAAAATAATGTAAAACTTATAAAAAAAATAAGTATCGAAAGAATACGAGATGAAATAACAAAATTATTGAAAGGAAAATTTACTAATAACATACCTTTACTATGGGAAAGTGGTTTATTAATTGAAATTTCTGAAAAATTATATGAAAATACTATTAAAAATCAATTAATTTTAATGAATGCGTTTAAATATAAACCTAATAATCATATATTATGTTGGAGTATATTTTTAAATGGCTTTACAGAAAAAACTGCTATTGAAATTCTAAAATACTTTAAATTTGATACAGATACAATAAAAAAAGTTTCAAAATTAGTAGGAAATATTAATTTAAAATTTCCAGAAAATAGATATGAAATTAAAAAATATGCAAATATCTTTGGAGATGAGAATATATCAAACTATTTTAAATTATATTCTTATTTATATAATTATCAAAAAGGAATTTATGCTGAAATAGAATATAATAAAATTATTAACAATAACGAATGTATATTCCAAAAAGATATGAATATTAATGGTAATGATTTGATTAAAATAGGTATTCAAAAGGGTACTAAAATAGGAGAAATATTATTAAAACTACTTGATTTTGTTCATAAAAATCCTAATAAAAATAAAAAAAATTTACTTATAAAAGAAGCACAAAAATATATTTAATAATAAAATGCCTGTTTAAAGCATAATATTTAAAGCAGGCTTTTTCTATTTTAATTTAAAAATGGGGTGATTATAATGGACGAACTATATTCAAAAATACTAAAAGATGGATATGGCATAAAACTTTACAATGGAATAAGAACAAGAACAGGATTTGTATGTAAAACAAACCAAGGGGCAAAAGAAATAAGAAAAGTAAGTAATGATATATCAAGATTAATATCTGAATCAGAACTTCGTAATTACATAAAAAAAAGAGGATTCATAATTTCAACATTTCAGAAAAGAGAAAATGGAGATTTTTTTTATGAATTAAATGGTACAAAATATGTTCTTGAAGAAAGTTTACAAGGAAATGAAATGGATTTTTCAAATTTTTCAAATGCTTGTGAATGTGCAAAAACACTTGCTTTTTTTCATAATTGTACTGAAGGATTTAAATATCAAACAATGAAAAATGATGCACAAAAAATGATTTACACATTTCAAAAAAGAAATTTAGAACTAAACAGAATTAGAAAACGTATAAAAGAAAGTCGAAAATATAGTAGTATTGATTTGGTTATTATAGAAAATTTTGAAACAGTATCAAATATGATTTCTAAATCACTCTCAATAATAGAAAAACATACAAATAAAAATATAAATCAAAAATATATTGTATGTCATAACTCTTTTAAAGGAGATAATATAAGATTACTTGAAAATGGAAAAAAAACCGTTACAAATCTTGATAAATGTTCTTATAACTTTAATGTAGCTGATGTATCAGATTTTCTAAGAAGATTAATAAAAACGGAACTTTTAGAATTTTCTGATATTTATAAAATACTAAATTCGTATAAAGAAATAAGAAATATAAATGAAAATGAAAAAAATATTCTTAAAGCTCTTTTAATTTTCCCTCAAAAATTTTTAACAATATGTAATGAATATTATAACAAACGTTCTGTTTGTATTTCTGAAGCTATGCTTGAGAGATTTGAAAAATCAGCAATACTTATTAAAAAAAATTATGATTTTGCTCAAAATTTATAAAAAAAATATTTAATAACGGAAAATTTACTTAAATTTTCCGTTATTTTATTTTATTTAATAAATTATTCTTGAACTTTTTATAATATAGAATTAAAATATTATATGTGCATATTTAGCATTTAAGGAGTGATATTTTTTGCCCAAAGATAATTTTGAAAATACTGAAAATAATTATGAAAAAACACAGAATCTTAATTCTATAAATCAGAAAGTTAAATCTTATAAACAAAATAAACTCTGTAATAATAATGAATATGAAAATTTATATAATAATAATGAAGTAGAAAAAAAATTAGGAAACAAAAATAATTATTTAAATTCTATAAAATCAGAAAATATATCTGGTATTAATAATAATTTTGATAATAAAAATAATAACTATAATAAAAATAATACTTTTGAAGATACAAAATTTATCAAAAATAAAAATATTACTGAATCAAACGATAAACTAGAAATTTACAAAAATAAAAAAAATGGTCAATATAAATTATTTATAGCTATAAGCTTTTTCATTGGAATTATAGTATTTATTTCAGTATTATCATATTCATTTTTAATAACAAAATCAAGTATACAAAACAATACAACAGAACTATTAAATACTTCAAATACAACAACAGTCCTTGTTAATGATATTAAAAACAATTCAAATGTAATGGTATATGATATTAAATATAATAAAACTTATAATATAAATATAAATAACAAAATAGAATTAAATACAAACTCAAAAGAAATATCTCAAGGAGATATCTTAAATATTGAATTTGAAAATAAAACAATAAAAAAAATTATATATCCAGAAGATTTCTTTATACTTGGTGATAACGAAAATAATTTATTATCAAATTTTAATATATCAGAATTAGGAAATGAAATTTACTCTAATAATGAAAAATATAAACTTTATGAAAATACTATTGTAGTTTATGATAAAAATAAAAATAAATCAATCAAAAAAACAGATATAAAAAATATTGATAAATTTTATATGAAAGGTTACAAAGATACTATATACTATATAAATATAATTCAGTTTCACGGCAATATAAATTTAAAAAATATTAATAAAATAAAAAATCTAAAAATTAAAATTGATGATAATATTATAACTATTCCTAAAGATAACTTAATCCCAATATCTGAAGGAAATCATAATATAACTATAACTGGAGATAATATAAATGATTATAAAACTGAAATATTTATTGTTGCTGGTGAAAATTTAGATATAGATCTAGCTGATATCCAAAATAAGAAATCTGTTTTAATAATAAAACCAAATGTTGACGATTATAAATTATATATAAATGATAATGAAGTATTAGATATTCATAGTCCTCATATTCTCAATGAAGGAGAATATAAAATTAAAATAATAAAAGAAGGATATGAAATATGGGAACAAAATATAATTATTAATGAAAATTCAAAAGAAATTGATGTTGAACTTCAAAAAATACCAGAACCTAAAATTAAATTTGTTATAACAACATATCCTCCAAATGCTGAAATATATATAGATAATCATTTAATAGGAAAAAGCCCTATGAAATTTGAACTTGAAAAAGGAAATTATAATTTTATAGCTAAAATTCCTGGTTATAATGATATTATTAAAACAATTACAATAGATGAAAACACCAAAAGTATTGATTATAGCTTTCAATAAATAAAAATCTATTAAAGTTTATTATTATAAAAATATATTTAATATAAATTAATTTAATAAAGAAAGGGATTTTTAAAATGGATTATAAACAAAAATATAATGAATGGTTAAATAATGAATATTTTGATGAAGAAACAAAAAAAGAACTTAGAGAAATTAGAGATAATGAAAAAGAAATTAAAGAAAGATTTTATAAAGAATTAGACTTTGGAACTGCTGGACTTAGAGGAATAATGGGTGCAGGTACAAATCGTATGAATAAATATACAGTTGGAAAAGCTACTCAAGGACTTGCAAATTATATCAAAAAACAAGGACAAGATGCTATAAATAAAGGTATTGCTATTGGTTACGATTCAAGAAATATGTCAAAAGAATTTGCTCAAACAGTAGGACTTGTTATGGCCGGAAATGGCATAAAATCTTATATATATGATACATTAAAACCTGTTTCTATGCTTTCATTCGCAGTTCGAGAATTAAAATGTATTGCTGGTATTGTTATAACTGCAAGTCATAATCCTCCAGAATATAATGGTTATAAAGTATATTGGGAAGATGGTGCACAAGTACCTTATCCACGTGATGAAGAAATTATTACAGAAGTTAGTAATGTAACAAATTACAATGATATTAAATTTATTGAAAAGCAAGAAGCTATTGAAAAAAATTTATTCAAAGTTATAGATAAATCTATCGATGATAAATTTATTGAAAATGTAAAATCTCAATCATTAAACCAAGACGTTATAAAAGCTGTTTCAAATGATTTTAAAATAGTTTACACTCCTATACATGGTTCAGGAAATATTCCAGTAAGAAGAGTTTTATCAGAAATAGGTTTTAAAAATGTTCTAGTTGTAAAAGAACAAGAACTTCCAGATGGCAATTTTCCAACTGTATCATATCCAAATCCAGAAGATGCTAAAGCATTTAATATGGCTATTGAACTTGCAAAAAAAGAAAATGCTGATGTTATAGTTGGAACAGATCCTGATTGTGATAGAGTTGGTGTAGTAGTAAAAAATAATCAAGGAGAATATGTTGTACTTACTGGAAATATGACAGGTGCATTGTTAACAGAATATATTCTTTCACAAAGAAAAGCTAAAGGTACATTACCAGATAATGGAGCTGTAATAAAAACAATAGTTACTACCGAAATGATTGAACCTATATGCAAAGAATATAATGTTAAAATATTTAATGTTCTAACTGGTTTTAAATATATTGGTGAAAAAATAAAAGAATTTGAATATAATAATGAATTTGAATATATATTTGGATTTGAAGAAAGCTATGGATGTCTTGCAGGTACATATGCAAGAGATAAAGATGGTGTTGTTGCTACAATGCTTATTTGTGAAATGGCAGCATATTATAAAACAAAAGGTTTAACATTATATGAAGGTTTAATGGAAGTTTATAAAAAATATGGTTTTTATATAGAGGGAGTAAAATCTATTACTCTTAAAGGTATTGAAGGATTAGAAAAAATTAAAAATATAATGAATACATTAAGAAATAATACTCCTAAAAAATTTGCTGAAAAATATGTAGAATGGGAAAAAGATTATAAAACAAAAATATCTAAAAACTTGTTTACTGGGCAAAACGATAAAATTACTCTTCCTACTTCTAATGTTCTCCATTATACTCTTGAAGATGGAAGTTGGATTTGTGTAAGACCTTCTGGAACAGAGCCAAAACTTAAATTCTATTTTGGTGTATTTGCAAAAGAACAAGAAAAAGCTGAAGAAAAAATTAAAGATATTAATAAAGATATTGACAAAAAACTTGAAGAAATGTAAAATATAGAAAATTAAAACTCCACTTAAATAAAAGTGGAGTTTTAATTTTTTACAATATTGAAAGGGGTTTTAATTATGAAAAAAATCTATAAAAATATATCTGAACTCGTAGGAAAAACACCACTTATTAATATTGAACATTTCTCAAAACTTAATAATTTAGAATGTAATATATTAGTCAAACTTGAATACTTTAACCCAACTGGTAGTGTTAAAGATAGAATAGCTAAACAGATGATAGAAGACGCTGAAGAAAAAGGATTATTAAAAAAAGACTCTGTAATTATTGAACCTACAAGTGGTAATACAGGAATTGGTATTGCTGCAATAGGTGTTTCAAAGGGTTATCGAGTTATAATAGTAATGCCAGAAACAATGACTCTCGAAAGAAGAAAAATGATTTCAGCATATGGTGCTGAACTTATTCTGACTGATGGTACAAAAGGTATGAAAGGTGCTATAGAAAAAGCTAATTCTTTAGCTAAAGAAATAAAAAATTCTTTCATACCAAGTCAATTTGAAAATCCTTCAAATCCAAAAGCACATAAAATCAGTACTGGTCCTGAAATTTGGGAAGACACAGAAGGTAATATTGATATATTTATAGCTGGTATAGGTACTGGTGGAACAATATCTGGTGTTGGACAATATTTAAAAGAAAAAAAATCTGATATAAAAATTATAGGAATAGAACCAGAAAAATCTCCAGTTTTAACAGAAGGTAAATCAGGTTCACATACTATTCAAGGAATAGGTGCTGGATTTATACCTAATACTCTTGATATAACAATATATGATGAAATTATAAAAGTAAAAGATGAAGATGCTTATAAAATGGTCAAAGAATTAGCAAAAACTGAAGGTATATTTGTTGGAATTTCATCTGGTGCTGCACTTTGGACTGCTGTTGAAATAAGCAAACGTTCTGAAAACAAAAATAAAAATATAGTAGTCATAATTCCTGATAGTGGTAATAAATATTTTTCAACTAATATTTTTGAATAAAAAATAAAAGATTTATGATAATATCATAAATCTTTTATTTATTAAATATAATTAAGTATTATCTTGTATTCTGCACATAACCTTTCAAAACTATATCTAAAATTAACAGGACTTGTTGATGGTAATGATACTGCTTCTATATTTGTTTTATTAAAACAATATTTATTATAAAGCTCATATGCTTTCATACCAGTTGTAAATATATATTTTATATTAGTTTTATCAATTAAACTTTTTATATCATTTGGAACAGGATTTTTTATAGTATTATCAGAAGCTCCTTCTATTTCACAACTATATAATACATCCCACAAAGCTATATTGTATTTATTTAACATATCTATTTTTTTATTGTTTGTATCAATAACTAATTTATAATCTAATATAAAACTCATAACTTTCCAAAATCTATTCTGTATATGTCCATAATAAATAGAATATTCTCTAGATTTAGGTGATGGTATTGTACCAAGAATAAGTATTTTAGAATTTTTATTATATATAGGTTTAATATTATGTACAACTTTCATAATCCAATACTCCCTTTACATACTTAAATATATAATATACATATTAAT
>X157_Grey_Heron__coassemble_1249_pt1 | contig 21967 bp, 16 predicted proteins | sample X157_Grey_Heron__metabat2_low_PE_010 | metagenome-assembled genome bin X157_Grey_Heron | reverse complement strand
GAGTTATATATTCTGTTTTGTATGAGAATTATGAAAATAAATTTATAGGTAAATTTATTCAAACTTTTATTTTTGGAATTATTTTAAGTAGTTTATTTTTAAGTGAATCAAAAAATTTTTTAGTCATATTAATTTTAACATCAATTTATTTTTTAATTTTAAGTATAAATAATAATAAATTTTTTATTATTTATTATATAAATTATATTATTATTATTATTTTTAGTTTTAGTATAGGTATTTATTTAAATTTAAATTATAATATCTTTACTCAATTTATATTTACTTTTTCTGGTGGAGCTATTTTATATATAATTTGCCAAAATATTATACCTGAACAGGTATATTGTTATTATCATTTTTTTCAATATATTATTTTTATTATCGGATTTTTAAGTAGTTATGTTATATTTTATGTACTATAATACTAATTAAATTTTATATTGTATTGCTTAAATATTTTAAAAGTAGTATAATTTTATATATCAATTAATTTTGATACAAATTTGTTAAATTTAAGTTAAATAAAATAATATTAATTGTATTATTTTTATACTGTTTGGAGGGATAGTATATCGTGAATTACAATATTACTAAAGATGAATTAAAAAAACTTATAACAGATAATGTAAAAAATCTTTATAGAAAAACTGTTGATAATGCTTCAAAAGAAGAACTTTATCAAGCTACAGTTTTTGCTGTTAGAGATGTAATTACAGATAAATGGATTAAAACACATAATGAATATTATGATAAAGATGTGAAAGTTGTTTATTATCTTTCTATGGAATTTTTGATGGGAAGATTTTTGGGAAATAGTATTTTGAATCTTATGATGGATACACAAATTAGAGAAGTTTTTGAAGAACTTGGAATAGACTATAATATGATAGAAGAAACAGAAAGAGATCCAGGACTTGGAAATGGTGGACTTGGAAGGCTTGCAGCTTGTTTTTTAGATTCTCTTTCAACACTTGAACTACCAGCTTATGGATGTGGAATTCGTTATCATTATGGTATCTTTGAGCAAAAATTTGAAAATGGTTATCAAATAGAAACACCAGATAATTGGCTTGAAAATGGAGATCCTTGGTCTGTTAGACGTAATGAATATGCAGTTGAAGTTAAATTTGGTGGGAATGTTAAAGCTGTTCCTAAAGGAAATGGTGAATATCGTTTTGAACAAGAAAATTATCAATCAGTTATAGCTATACCATATGATTATCCTGTTGTTGGTTATAATAATAATACAGTTAATACGCTTCGACTTTGGGATGCAAGATCTAAAAATGAATTTGATTTAAAAAGTTTTAATGAAGGAAATTATCAAAAAGCAGTTGAGGAACAAAATTTTGCGAGTACACTTACAGAGGTGTTATATCCAGCAGATGACCATTATTCTGGAAAAGAGCTTCGTTTAAAACAACAATATTTCTTTATTTCAGCTACTGTACAAAGGGTTATTCAGAGATTTAAGAAAAAACATACAGATTTTAATATTTTACCTGAAAAAGTAGCATTTCAATTAAATGATACTCATCCAACTGTTGCAGTAGCAGAACTTATGAGAATATTAGTTGATGAAAATGATATTCCTTGGAATGAAGCTTGGGATATAACTAGAAAAGTATGTGCATATACGAATCATACTATTATGTCTGAGGCACTTGAAAAATGGCCTGTAGATCTTTTTTCAAGACTTCTTCCACGTATATATCAAATAATTGAAGAAATTAATAGACGTTATTGTGCTGCTTTAATAGAACGTTATGGCAATAATCATGAAAAAATAAGAAAAATGGCTATAATAGCTGATGGAGAGATAAGAATGGCTTATCTTGCTATAGTTGGAAGTCATTCTGTTAATGGTGTAGCAGCACTTCATACAGAGATACTTAAAAATCAGGAACTTAAAGATTTTTATGAGATATATCCTGAAAAATTTAATAATAAAACAAATGGTATTACTCAAAGAAGATGGTTATTACATGCAAATCCTAAACTTGCGAAACTTATTACCGAGAAGATAGGTGATGATTGGACAACTGAGCTTTCAAAACTTGAAGATTTATTAAAGTATGTAGATGATGCTGATTTTCATAAGGAATTTATGAATATTAAAAAAGAAAATAAGATTTCTCTTGCGAAATATATTAAAGAAAGAAAAGGAATAAATATTAATCCTGATTCAATATTTGATATTCAAGTTAAAAGATTACATGAGTATAAAAGACAACTTTTGAATATTTTGCATATAATTTATCTTTATAATCAATTAAAAGTTAATCCAAGTCTTGATATTGTACCAAGAACTTTTATATTTGGAGCAAAGGCAGCAGCAAGTTATAAAAAAGCAAAACTTATAATAAAACTTATAAATGAGGTTGCTGAAGTTGTAAATAATGATGAATCTATAAATGAAAAAATTAAAGTAGTATTTATGGAAAATTATAGTGTTTCACTTGCAGAAAAATTAATACCAGCAGCTGATTTAAGTGAACAAATTTCAACTGCAAGTAAAGAAGCCTCTGGTACTGGGAATATGAAATTTATGCTTAATGGAGCATTAACAATAGGTACAATGGATGGAGCAAATGTTGAAATTTGTGAAGAGGTTGGAAATGAAAATATCTTTATATTTGGTATGTCATCAGAAGAGGTTATACAAAAATATAAAGATAATACATATGATCCTTGGAGTGTTTATAATATGAACCAAGATGCAAGAATGGTGCTTAATGACCTTGTTAATGGAACATTTTGTTTAGAGAATCCAGAATTATTTAGAGAAATATATAATTCTCTTTTAAATGGTAATGGTGGTAGGGCTGATGAGTATTTTGTACTTGCTGATTTTGAGGATTATATTAGGGCTCAAAAAGAAGTTGATATTGCTTATAAAGATAAAGATAGATGGGCTAAAATGTCTATTATTAATACAGCTAAAAGTGGAAAATTTTCAAGCGATAGAACAATAAAGCAGTATGCTGACGAAATATGGAATATTAAACCAATACATATTTAGTTTTATGATAATATAAGTATAAGATTAAGGTATATATTATAATATATACCTTAATTTTTATTTAATATATATTGTAATAAAATATATATTATTGTTGTATTTTGTTTCCTTAGCTCAATGGATAGAGCGTTCGGCTCCGAACCGAAAAGTAATGGGTTCAATTCCCATAGGGAACATTATTATTATTTTGGATAAGATTTATTAAATAACAAATATATATAGAATTTTATGGGTATAATATGGCATAATAAAGAATTTAATCAAAGGAGATTTATTATGTCTATTTTTTTAGTTTCAAAGAGTAAGCCTTTATCAGGTAATATTAAAATAAGTGGTTCAAAAAATTCTGTTTTACCAATACTGGCAGCATGTATACTTACTGATGAGGAGTGTGTTATTTCATCTGTTCCACCTTTAAGAGATGTTATAATAATGTTAGATATATTAAAGAAATTAGGTGCAATTGTTGATTATATAGAAAAAGAGCAAAAAGCTATTATATGTTGTAGTGATATATCTATAACAGAAGATATCTTTGAAGATGTAGGAAAGTTAAGAGCTTCATTTATTATTATGGGAGCATTACTTGGAAGAAATAAGAAAGCAAAAATACCGTTACCTGGAGGTTGTCCAATAGGAAGTAGACCTATTGATCTTCATTTAAAAGGATTTCAAATCTTAGGAGCTTCAATTGAACAAGATATGGGTTTTATTTCAGCGAAAGTGCAAAAACTTATTGGAGGAAATATATATTTAGATTTTCCAAGTGTTGGAGCTACTGAAAATATAATGATAGCTGCTGCTGTTTCTGAGGGTACAACTATAATAGAGAATGCAGCAGCAGAACCAGAGATACATGATTTAGGTAATTTTTTATCAAAAATGGGTTGTAAAGTGACAGGTGCTGGAACAGATACAATAAAAATTGAAGGTATAAAAAAGCTTAGAGGTACAAAACATAATGTTATACCAGATAGAATAGAAGCAGGGACTTTTATGGTTGCAGCTGCGATTACTAGAGGTGATATTATTATTGAAAATGTTATTTATGAGCATTTGAAACCTGTAAGTGCTAAATTAGCAGAAACAAATACAATAATAGAAGAACTTGGTGATAAAAAATTAAGAATATATACTAATAAAAATCTTATTCCTATAAATCTTAAAACTATGCCATTTCCTGGTTTTCCTACCGATATGCAAGCACAGTTTATGAGTTTGTCATCTGTAATTTCTGGGACAAGTATTATTACAGAAACTATTTTTGAAAATAGATTTATACATGCTGGGGAATTAAGAAGAATGGGAGCAAATATTAAAATTGATAGTAGATGTGCTGTAATAGAAGGAGTTAAAAATTTGACAGGTGCACAAGTGAGAGCAACTGATTTGAGGGGTGGTGCTTCTTTAATATTATCTGCTCTTGTTGCAGAAGGAGAAACTGAGATTAGTGATATTTATCATATAGAAAGAGGATATTATAATATTGATGAAAAGTTAAAAATTCTTGGAGTTAATATTAAGAGAATGAATAAATAGAAAATACCTCTGTAGTTACAGAGGTATTTTTTTATGTGTTTATTATATTATATGAATTTATTTTTTTTAATATTAATATTTTTTCTCCACATTTTAGTTTATCAATATTTTCAATATCATTAATTAGTGTGATATTATCAATTGTGGTATGATATTTTTTGGCGATATCCCATAATGTGTCATTTTTTTGTATTGTATATATTATTATTCCTGCTGTTTCGGTATTGGTGTCATTTGTATCTGTTGTAACATCTATAATAATGTTTGTATTAATATTTTTAAATGCGGTAACATCAAATATACAAGTGATTTTTATTTCTGTTTCTCTTTCGGATAACATATTAAAAGATATATCATCTATATATCCGTTTATATTATAATAAATGTTATTATCTATTTTGGGTGAATTTGTTTCTATTTCTTGAGAAAATGGTATGTTATATGGTATTACACATATTGGTTCGATGTCACTTTGTGCTGTATAAAGTATATTACCACTTATTACACCTTCAGCAATAATTTTATTATCTAATATTTTTTTATCTGTTATGTCTATTTTAGAATATACATTTTGAACTCTTAACATTTCAGGATATTTATCTTCTGCAATTATATTTTCTTTAAATTTAGATTTTGTGCTATTTTTCATTAAGAAGTATGGATAATCAATATATTTTTTTTGTGGAATTATATTTTCTGTAAGACTATATATATCATCAGCAATTTCGATATCTGTATTTTCGTATACACAAATATATATTTTAATTGGTACATCTATGTTTATTTTTCTTTCTTCTCCATCTTCATCTAATTCTGTTTTAAAATTAATATTTGATATATCCATATTTGAATTTATTATCATATTTTCTGAACAGTTTTTGCATTCTTCATTGATATTAAAAGGTATTTCAAAAAATGCTGTTTCTGCCATATTTTCTTCTGTATCACTTATATATATTATACTTATACATAAGTTTCCTTTTATATTAATTTTTCCATTAGATGTTTTAAATTCTCTATTACTTATATATCCTGAACAATCAACGATATTTCCTATATTAGGTTTTCCAGAAGGTAGTGTCAATATTTCTGATATATTAATTAAATCTTTTTTTCTTTCATTACATTTAAACATTTTAAGTATTTTTTCCTTTATCATAATGTTATTATTATTAAATATATTTTTTATCATATTAATATTTTCTGAAAATATTGTTTCTGCTTTTGCTGTTATAGCACATCTTATATTAATTTTTCTATCATTTATTATTTTATAGTTTATATTTTCTGTTACAAAAGAAAGATTTGTGGTTGTGTTTTTATTGGTTTCAGGTAATGATATTATATCTTCAAATGGTATAGACGATATCATAGAATATATACAATGATTTTCGCTTTTTCCTATATAAATTATTGAATATATTATTTCGCCTTTAAAAAATGCTCTGTTATCTGAAATTTTTTCTTCTAAAATATTTATTGTAGATGTTACATTTAAAATTTTTTCAATATCAGGCTTAGTATCAGGTACTATTATATCTCCATCTACTATTATTTGTGTGCTTCTTTCTCCTCCAATTGTTTCTATTGTTAAATCAGTTTTTTCAATTTCTATTGACATAAAATACCTCCTATAATATATTTATAAATACTATATATAAAAATATAGTTTTAAATAGTAGATTTTATGTATTAAAATAATAAAATAATTTATAAAAAAAAGATTGATTTTCAATCTTTTTTTATTTGTAAAATTCTATTTTATTTAGAGGATATAATTTTATAAATATTTTACCTATAATATTTTTTTTATTTATTTCATTAAAATTTCTACTATCTTTGCTATGTTCTCTATTATCTCCCATAACAAAAAAACAATTTTCTTTTATTTTAGTTTTTGGATAATTAGAGGTATTACCTTTTTTATAATATTCTGCTATAAGTTTAGAATTTATATACACATTTCCATTAATTATTTCTATAGTATCCCCTTCAGTAGCTATAACTCTTTTAACAATTTTTGTTTTTTTATTATTAATTTTTTCTTTAAAAATTATTAAGTCTCCTTTTTGAATATTATTTAAATATTTACTTATTCTTGATACTAAAACAATATCATTGTTGTTTAAAGTATTTTCCATTGATATTCCTTGTATTTTTATTGGCCAACATAGTGTAAAAAAGGTTATAAAAATGATTATTAATTCAATAATTATTTTAATATATTCTTTTAATTCTTTAGTTTTTTTCATTTTTCTCATAGTTATACCACCATAAATTTAATATATATTTAAAGTATAGATTCTTTTCGTAAAAAAACAAGAGTATAGTATGAATTTAATTTGTAAACTTTTGTAAAAAATAATCAAATTAATAAAAAAACGATATATAAAATATATCGTTTTTTTATTATACATTAAATCTAAAAAGTATTACATCTCCATCTTTTACTATATATTCTTTTCCTTCAGAACGAACAAGTCCTTTTTCTTTTGCTATAGAGTATGAGCCTGCATTTATGAGGTCATCATATGATATAACTTCAGCACGAATAAAGCCTTTTTCAAAGTCTGAATGAATTTTTCCAGCTGCTTGAGGGGCTTTTGTTCCTTTCTTTATTGTCCAAGCTCGTGTTTCTTCAACACCACTTGTTAAATAACTAATAAGACCAAGTAATTTATAACTTGCTGATATAAGTCTGTCAAGGCTACTTTCAGATATACCAAGTTCAGTAAGGAATTCTTTTTTATCTTTTTCATCAAGGTCTGAAATTTCTTCTTCAATTTTGGCACAAATAACAAATACTTCTGAAAATTCTTTGCTAGCAAAATCAAGAACTGTTTTGACAAATTTATTTGATTTTCCATTATCTTTTAAATCTTCTTCAAGTACATTTGCAGCATATATTACAGGTTTTTTTGTTAATAAATTTAGACTATCAACAAATACTATATCTTCTTGGTTATCGAATTCGATTAATCTTGCACATTTTCCATTTTCAAGATTAGTTTTTAATTTTTCTAATATATCTAATTCTTTTTGTAATGATTTGTCTGATTTAATCATTTTGGTAGTTTTAGAGATTCTTCTTTCTATTATTTCAATATCTGAAAATATAAGTTCAATATTTATTGTTTCAATATCTCTTATAGGGTTTATATTGCCATCAACATGTATTATATTTGAATTTTCAAAACAACGTACAACATGTAATATTGCATCAACTTCTCTTATATGAGAAAGAAATTTATTTCCAAGTCCTTCTCCTTTACTTGCTCCTTTAACAAGACCTGCTATATCAACAAATTCTATAATAGCTGGAGTTGTTTTTGATGAATTATATAGTTTGGTAAGTTCTGTTAATCTTTCATCTGGAATTGTAACTATTCCAACATTAGGGTCTATTGTACAAAATGGATAGTTTGCAGCTTCGGCTTTTCCAAGAGTCATAGAATTAAATAGTGTGCTTTTTCCAACATTAGGAAGTCCAACAATACCAAGTTTCATATATTTATCTTCCTTTCAAAATATAATATTTATATTTTGATATTATACTTTATATATTTATATTTATCAATAATATAAATTAAATATTAATAATAGATTATATATTTTAATTATTATATTTTATTTATATATTTTAATTATTGAGTTGAATTGTTTAAATGTAAAAAAATGTATTATTATTTTTTTTATAATTATATAATTTTAAGATTGTGTTTTTTTAAACAATATGATATAATTCAGATGAAAATAGTCAAGTTTATTTATTGTTAATTTTTAATATATTATAAGGAGTTGTTATTTAATGCAAACACTTAAATTAAAAGATAATCTTTATTGGGCTGGTATTTTAGATCCTGAACTTAGAGTATTTGATATTGTTATGGAAACAGAGTTTGGTACAACATATAATTCTTATATTCTTAAAGGAAGTGAAAAGGTAGCTCTTTTTGAAACTGCAAAAGTTAAATTTTTTGATGAATATCTTGAAGCATTAAAATCAATGATTGATATAAATGATATTGATTATATAATTGCTAATCATACTGAACCTGATCATGCTGGAAGTATTGAAAAACTTATAGAGTTAAATCCTAATATTAAGGTTGTAGGAACAGCTTGTGCAATAGGATTTTTAAAAGAAATTATTAATAAAGATTTTTATAGTATACCAGTAAAAGAAAATGATACTCTTTCACTTGGAGATAAAACTTTACATTTTATGGTTCTTCCAAATCTTCATTGGCCAGATACTATGTATACTTATGTTAAAGAAGATAAAACACTTTTTACTTGTGATTCTTTTGGTTCTCATTATAGTTTTGAAGATATACTTTTGAGTAAAGTTAAAGACAATGATGGATATATGAGAGCATTTAAATATTATTTTGATAATATTATAGGACCTTTTAAGCCGTTTATGCTTAAAGCACTTGATAGAATAAAAGAGCTTGAAGTTGATATGATTTGTGTTGGTCATGGTCCTGTTGTAGATTGTCGTATTGATGAGTTAAAAGAATTTTATAAAAAATGGTGTACAGTTATAAATCCTAATACTAAGAAAACAGTAGTTATACCTTATGTAAGTGCATATGGTTATACAAAAGAACTTAGTGAAGAAATTGCTAGAGGTATAAAAGATAGTGGAGATATTGAAGTAAAGTCTTATGATATGGTTACAGCTGATATATCAGAAGTTTTAACAGAATTAGGTTTTGCTGATGGTATATTACTTGGTTCTCCTACAATTATAGGTGCTGCATTAAAGCCTATTTGGGATATTACAACATCAATGTTTGGTGTTATTCATGGAGGAAAACTCGCTTCGGCATTTGGTAGTTATGGTTGGAGTGGAGAAGCTGTTCCACATCTTATAGATAGACTTAAGCAACTTAAAATGAGAGTACCAGATAATGGTTTTAGAATAAGATTTAAACCGGGAGAAAATGATATTCAAGAAGCTTATGAATATGGGTATGATTTTGGATGTAATCTTTTGAAAAAAGAAAATACTAGAAAATTAGGACAAAGAAGGCTTGTGAAATGTGTTGTATGTGGTGCTATATTTGATTCTTCAAAAGATATGTGCCCTGTTTGTGGAGTTGATAAAAATAATTTTATTGAAGTTGAAGAAGAACAAGTATCATTTACAAGTGATAAAAATGAAAAATTTGTTATAATTGGTAATGGTATAGCTGGACTTTCAGCAGCAGAAGCTATTAGAATGAGAAATGTTAATTGTGAAATAACTATTATTACAAAAGATGATTGTATGACATATAATAGACCTATGCTTACAAAATCTCTTCTTGCTGGATTTACAGCAGAACAAATTGCTGTATATGATAAGAAGTGGTATGAAGAAAATAATATAACTGTTATTACAGGAAAAAGTATTAAAAAGATAGATACAAGAAATAAAGAAGTTATATATGTGGATAATAATGTTTTAGAAACAAAAGAATTAAATTTATGTTATGATAAACTTATATATGCTTTAGGAGCAACTTCATTTGTACCACCTATTAAAGGTGCAGATAAGGGAAATGTCGTTACAATACGAAGTATTGAAGATGCTAATTTTGTTAAGAATCAACTTTCACAAGGTAAAAAAGTGACTGTTATAGGTGGAGGAGTTTTAGGACTTGAAGCAGCTTGGGAAGTAAGTAAATCAAAAGCAGATGTAACAGTTATTGAGATTGCTGAAAGAATTATGCCACGTCAACTTGATGAAAGAGCTTCAGAAATTCTTCTTTCAAAGATTGAAAAAGCAGGTATAAAAGTTAAACTTGGGGTTTCTATAGAAGAAATACAAGGAGATGAAAAGGTTTCATCAATAAAACTTACAAATGGAGAAGTTATTGATTCTGAACTTGTTATAATTTCAAGTGGAATAAAAGCTAATATTAATATTGCAAAAGATGCAGGTATAGAAGTTGATAGAGCTATTATTGTTGATAAAACAATGAGAACAAATATTGAAGATATATATGCTTGTGGTGATTGTGCTCAATTTAATAATGTAAACTATGCTTTATGGTCAGAGGCTTTTGAAATGGGAAAAGTTGCTGGTGCAAATGCTGTTGGAGATATGATTGAATATGAAAATATTATTCCTTCTCTTGCTTTTTCAGGTATGAATACTTCTATTTTTTCAATTGGAGATAATGGTTCGAATAAAAGTCTTAAATATAAAACAGCAGAATTTTATGATTCAGCAAAAGGAGTATATGAAAAGTATTATTTCTTAAATAAGCGTATTTGTGGTGGAATACTTATTGGAGATGTATCTGGAATTGTAAAACTTACAGAAGCCGTTGCAAAAAATATACTTTTTTCAGAATTTTTTAAATAATATTTTTTCTTAATGTTTTCATTATATATATACTTTTTATTGATTTTTTAATATAAATAGTGTAATATTATATTGTGGACAAGTATTTATTTGTATTTTTTCCACAAATGAGAATGATTAGGGGAGAGTAAAAAATGGTATCAAAAAAAGTGGTTGTAACAAACCCAACAGGACTTCACGCACGTCCTGCATCAAATCTTTTAAATTTTACAAAAAAATTTAACTGTACAGTAACACTTAAATCTGGAACAAAAACAGCTAATTGTGCAAGTATTATAAGCCTTCTTTCACTTGGAGCTAAAAGTGGAACAGAAATAGAAGTAATTTGTGAAGGTGCAGATGAAAATGCTGCTGTAACAGAAATTGTTAATTTCATACAAGACCTTAAAGATTGATTATTGATAAAAAAAGCCCTTGTAATTACAAGAGCTTTTTTTTCATTTTTTTGTTGATAAAAATTTTAAAAGAGAAAATATTAGTTAAAAAATTAATAATTAGAAATAATATTATACTATATATTAAATTTTCTTTTTGTTTTTTTGTTAAATTTATATTTTTTCTTAAATTTTTATTAATCTTTTTTTGTTTTATTCTATAATATTTTCGTTTATTTTTGTACATAAATAAACACCTCCAACTTTATAATTTTATTATTTGTTATTATTTAATATTTTACAGCTATAAATGTTTGGTAATATGAAATAATATTATAAAAGGAGGTAATATTATGTCGAAGATAGGAATTATTATATTATCTTTTTTTATTATGTTATTTTTTAGTGCTTGTTCTTTTAATAATAAAAATATTGAAAATAGTATTTTTAATATTAATTTTTCTGAAATAGAAGAAATTAATGTTAATGATATTGAGAGAGAAAAAAATATTAGAGATTATATTAATACTATTGATAAAATTATTGATAATTCTGTTATAGTATCTGGGAATAATATAATTGTAGGTATTAAGACTAATGAAACTAAATTAACTGAGTTGAAAAAAATAAAAAAGTTAATAAAATTAAAGATTAAAGAAATTGATAAATGGGCAGATAATATATCAGTTACTTTTAATAATTATATTATTGATTTGATTGAAAATATAAATTAGTAAATGACGGGAGTGTTACCCGTCATTATTTTTTATAATATAGTTTCAAGTATTAATTTTGGTTTTTTTGTTTTTATATTACTTATTTTGATTGCATTTTCAATAAATTTACTTGCTAATATACATTTTTCTTTATTTTCTGAATAAATTGTACAAATTAATTCATCTTTTTTAACAAAGTCGCCAATACGCTTATTCATAATTATTCCAGCACCATAATCTATATTTTGTTCTTTATATGTTCTACCAGCACCAGTTTCTATGCTTGCTCTTCCTATTAATTCTGTATTAATACTATTAATATATCCTTCTTTTTTACTTAATAATTCATAATTAAATTTAGATTTTGGTAATAAAGAATAATCATTTATTATATTAGGATTTCCGTGTTGCTGTATAATCATTTCTTCAAATTTTTTAATAGCTTTTTTATTATTTATATTTTCTTTAAGTAATTTTATTGCTTTTTCTTCTGTTTCTGCTTTTTTTCCTAAAATGAGCATATGTGCACCGAGTTTTAAAGTAACATCTAATAAATCACCTTGAATATTTCCTTTTAATATTTCAATTGCTTCAATAACTTCAAGTGAGTTACCAATATTATTTCCTAAAGGTTGAGACATATCACTTATTATTGCTTGAACTTTTTTATTGGAATTTTTACCTATTGAAACCATAATTTTTGCTAATTTTTTTGCTGAATTGATATCTTTCATAAATGCACCATTTCCACATTTTATATCAAGTATTATAGAATCTGTACCAGCAGCGATTTTTTTTGACATTATACTTGCTGCTATAAGAGGAAGACTTTCAACTGTACCAGTAACATCTCTTAATTCATAGAGTTTTTTATCTGCAGGTGTTAGTTCTTTGTTTTGGCTCATAAGTACAATATTAGTATTTTTGACATATTTTATAGCTGTTTTTTCATCTATATCAACATTAAAGTTAGGTATAGAATTTAATTTATCTTGTGTACCACCAGAAAAACCAAGTCCTTTTCCACTCATTTTTATAATTGGTATATTAAATGATGCTACTAATGGTGCTAAAATTAAAGTAGTTGTATCAGCAACACCTCCAGTAGAATGTTTATCTACTTTTATTCCTTTTATTTCTGATAAATCAAATATTTTACCTGAGTTTGCCATTGCCATTGTTAAATTTGTTGTTTCTAAATCATTAAGTCCACAAAAATATATTGCCATAAGTAAAGCTGATATTTGATAATCTGGTATTTCTTCATTTACAATAGATTTTATGAAAAAATCTATTTCTTCTTTTGATAGAGAAAGACCGTTGCGTTTTTTTATAATTATATCAAGTATTTTCATGAAATCACTCCTTAATATATATATTGTAATTATTATATCATATATTTTATATTAAGAAAAAATAAAAAAAACGACGGAACTCTTTCCGTCGTTAAAAAAAGGAGGGGTATGTTTTGCAGATATTCCGGTTTACTATCTGCTTTATTATAACTATTATCTATGTAAAATAAACTTTTATATTATATAGAAAAAGTTTATTTCTCCGGAATGGTGAGAAATATAAATTTCTCATTTGTAATGATTTTATTTTTTATGGGGGCGACAACCAAATTTTTCAGGGGCGAAAAAGATTTGGTTGTCAGCTGAAGAAGGCTTTTTGCCTTTATCTCTTCTGCATATATGTATTATAGTATATAAATATGTATAAATTATGAACAAACGCTTAATTTTTTAATAACAAATTACTAAATAAGGAATTTTTTATAATATAATATAAAAATTAATAAATTTATCAATATAATTATTATTGATATAAAATAGTATAATAAATAATATTTTTTTACATTATACAATAAACTTCTATTTTGAAGTTTTCAGGTACTTCAGGAGCTTCTTTAATATCAAAATTCCATTTTAAACCAAAAAAGTCAGTTTCAAATACTGATTGAAAATAATTCATTAGTGCACCAAGTGAAATTTTTTTATCATATTCTGAAGTATTTAAATTGTTTTCAACAGCTATATAAATTTTTCCTTTATTTAATATAAATCTCCAAGGTTGAGAATTTAATGCTGAAGGTGCAAATAAGACTGTTTTTAATGGTTCAATAAGTCCTAATGTTAAAAGTTCATCAATTGAAGCATTATTTCCAAATTTTTCAGAGAATACCAATTCATCTAGTTCTTTTCGACTTGACATAGAAGAATCTTCTATTTTTATTTCTGCTTTAGAATAGTTTCCTCCAACTTTTGTATTATTTGAAATATTTTTATTTTCTTTTTCTTTATAACCTAATGATATTAGTGCTGTAACTTCCATATTTGAATCTATTTTTAAAATTTCTGATACAGTTTTTCTATCAGACATTGTTATAAAACAAGTATTAACTCCTAATTCTGTAGCTTTTAAAATAATATCTGAAGCTATAAATCCACTATTTTCAATATAGTTATTTTCTCTTTCTGATGATATTATTATGTAATTAGGTGATTTTATCATCATACCATTATAGCCAGCTTTTCCGTTTAATTTTTCATAAATATCAGAATTTAGTATTTCTATTTTTGTTTTAATATTTTCGTTTAATTTTTTGCATTTTTTAAAATATTCTATAATTTCATTTTTTATTTTTTCAGATATTTCTTTTTCAGTATAGTTTCTTACTGAATATGTTTCTTCGATAAGTTTTTTATAATTCATAATAGACACTCCTTTTAAATTAATATATAATACTTGACTAAAACAATCTAAATTAACTATATTGATTATAGTTGATAAAAATTTTATGGTCAAGTATAATTATAAAAAATTATTTTATTAGTTTATTATAACATTTGTATTATAATAATGTATATAATAATTTTATATATAAAATATAAATATGAAGAGGTAGTAATTTAATGCTTAGAATTTCAAATTTAAAATGTAGTATTAATGAAAATGTTGATATAGTAGATTTATGTTCAAAAAAATTAAATATTAATAAAAAAGAGATAGTTCATTTTAATATTTTTAAAAAATCGCTTGATGCAAGGAAGAAAGAAAATATACAATATGTATATGTAGTTGATATTATTATTAAGAATGAAAAAAAGATTCTTGCTAAAAAATTAAAAGATGTTTCAAGTACACCAGATTTTAGTTATAAATTTTCTAAATGTAATAAAAAAAATTTAAAGAATCCTGTTATTGTAGGTTTTGGTCCTGCTGGAATGTTTTCAGCCTTATTATTAGCTCAAATGGGATTTTGTCCAATAGTATTTGAAAGAGGAGAAGATGTTGATAGTAGAACAAAGTCAGTTTATAAATTTTGGAATTATGGAATACTTAATGAAGAAAGTAATGTTCAATTTGGTGAAGGTGGAGCTGGTACTTTTTCAGATGGAAAGCTTACAAGTAGAACAAAAGATTTAAGATGTAGAAAAGTTCTTGAAGAATTTGTTAATTTTGGGGCAAATTCTGAAATTTTATATGAGCAAAAACCTCATATAGGTACAGATATTTTAAAAGTTGTAGTTAAAAATATTAGAAATGAAATTATTAAACTTGGTGGAATAATAAATTTTAGAAAAAAAGTAATAGATTTTATTATAGAAGATAATGCTATAAAAGGTTTATTTTTAGAAGATGGTACAATATATGAATGTAATGATGTTATACTTGCAATTGGACATAGTGCAAGGGATACTTTTGAAATTTTGAATAAAAATAATATTAAGATTGAACAAAAACCTTTTGCTATAGGTGTAAGGATAGAACATAAACAAGAAATGATTAATGTTTCTCAATATGGTAGATATCATAATATATTACCAGCAGCAGATTATAAGTTAACATATACTACTAAAAATGGTAGAGGTGTATATACATTTTGTATGTGTCCGGGAGGAAGTGTAGTTGCTTCTTCAAGTGAATATAATACAGTTGTTACCAATGGTATGAGTGAATATGCGAGAGATGGACAAAATGCTAATAGTGCTTTATTAGTCCAAGTTTATAAAGAAGATTTTAATAGTAATAATGTTTTTGCTGGAATGTATATGCAGAGAGAAATTGAACAGAAAGCTTTTTTATATGGAGGTAAAAATTATTTTGCACCTGTACAAACAATAGGAGCGTTTTTAAATAATAGAGTTGATACTTTTTTAGGTGATATAAAAAATAGTTATAAGCCAGGTGTTAATTTTGTTAATCTTAGAGATATATTACCTAATTTTATTACAGAATCATTACTTGAGGCTATACCTGAAATGGGGAAAAAACTTATAGGATTTGATAGATGTGATTCACTTATAACAGGAGTTGAAACAAGAAGTTCTTCACCAATAAGAATATTAAGAGATAGTAAGACTTATGAAAGTATTTCAGTTAAAGGTTTATATCCTGTAGGAGAGGGAGCAGGATATGCTGGAGGAATTATTTCTTCTGCTATAGATGGCATTATTGTTGCAGAGAAGATATTTGATAAATATAATTTTGAATGATTTTTATTAAAATATATATTATATATGTCGTAAAATAGAATAATTTTTGTATAATAAAAGCATTATTAATACCATATTTTTACAAATTATTTTCTACTTTGATGTTATATTAAGTAAAAACAACAAAGGAGGAAAGAATAATGAATTTTAAATTTGGTGAAGATAGTGGAATTTATAATGATGAGAAAAATAATTTTGAATTCCCTGTAAACATACGGCAAATGGGTTGTATTGATGAAAAGAGAAAAATTTATATAGAAGATTATGTTTATACATATCTTTATCAATATGCGAAATTAAATGATTATAATGAAAAATTAGCTGTACTTGTTGGGAGATATTTTAATTATGATGATTATGATGTTATTATTATAAGTGGAGCAATACAATGTAAGCATACTATTAATCAAAATGGGTTTGAATCTTTTACGAAAGAAACTTGGAATTATATAAATGAACAAATAGAAATATATTTTGCAAATCTTGATGTCGTTGGATGGGTTCATACTTTACCAGGTTATGGAGCTGTGCTTATGTCTAAAGATGAAGAAATACATAGAACATATTTTAATCAAATATATCATCAGCTTTTTGTTATTGATGCTGAGGATAAAATGGATAGAATTTTTTCTTTGGACTCTAATAATAGAATGACAGAAAGTAAAGGTTATTTTATATATTATGATAAAAATAGAAGTATGCAAGAATATATGCTTGATAATATTCTTGTTAAACCTAAAGATTCTATTATTAATGATTTTGAAAATTTAGATAATATAAATATAAAAAATGAAATAGGTAATAATTATAATGATAGATTAGATGCAGCTCAAAAAATTCGTTCCGTTTTGAAAGAGAGAGAGGATAAATTTGCTGAAAAAAGTAAGATAAGGTATAGTACACTTATAGGAATATGCTCTTTTTTATGTATATTTTGTTTTATTATGGGTGTTAGTCTTTTAAATAGTAGTAATAGAATTAATCAGCTTGAAAATGAAGTTGTTTCTGTTAAAACTAAATATTTGGATATATCAGAACAAGTACAGAAAAATAATGTTGCATCTGTTTTTGCTGCACAATCAGGTTTAGATAATATTCAAAATAGAAATTATGATAATATTGCAAATATTATTCAAGATGATTATACTGAACAAGAACAATTAAATTTACCTAAATTAGATGAAGAAATTATTAATAATGAAAGTAATATGAATGAACAGTCTGTAGTTTTAGAGGATAGTAATGTTATTGATATTGTTCCACAACAAGAAATTCGTTTACCTAATATATATATAGTTAAAGAAGGAGATACATTAGGTGAAATAAGTACAAAATTTTATGGGACTGTAAAGATGACAAATGAAATTATGGCTGCAAATGGAATTACAGATGCTAATAAAATAATTGTAGGAAAGGAGTTAATAATCCCTTAATTTTTTATATAATAGAAAAGTGCTATAAATTAGCACTTTTTTATTATATAATTTTGTATTTAATATAAAATTATAAATTATATTGATAGTTTTATCCTCCAAGAGTAATATCTTGTTTACTATACCAATTAATAGCTTCTATAACATGTTCTTTTTTGAAATTTGGCCAATATTCTTTTATAAAATAAAAATCTGAATAAACTGTTTGTATTGGTAAAAAACCTGATAAGCGTTGTCTTCCACCCCAGCGAATTACTAAATCTATTCTTGAAACATCATTTGATTTTATTGTAATATTTTTGTTTTCTCTAATACCTAAGTCCCACTCCCAACTGTAATTTACAAGGAAATTTACTTTTGTACCACCATCACCTATTATTTGTCTTTTAGTATATTTTAATAATTCTTGTGGAAAAACTTTTGATTTGCTATTTCCAAGTATGAGTAATTCTGCATTTTCTTTTGTTATTAAAGATACTGCTTTAATACAAGCATTTGTAAATGCTAATCTTTGAATTTTTGGACGTTTTGTATTATCGACTGTAAAACCATAGTATGTTATTTCTTCAATACCTATTTCTTTGCAAATTTTTAATAATTCAATTCCTGGTTTAAGCCCATTATCATATCCGCTATGTTTTTTTAGTCCTTTTTCTAATGCCCATCTTCTATTTCCATCTGGTATTATTCCTATATGTTTTGGTATTCTCATATTTTATTCCTTTCAATATTATTTATAGTATTTTTTTTAATTATGAAAACTTTTTTAAAAAATATACAATAAGTTTTTATTTTAATTTATATTACTTGTAGTAGAATTTTTTTTGTGATATAATTTAACAAAAAAAGTATAAATATATAAATATTACCAATTAATTTAAAGGAGATTTTATTATGACTAAAAGATTAGATTTGGTAAAGCTTTGTGGAAAAGTTGTTGAGATTTCATGTTTTTTTATAGGATTAATTTTTTTGTTAAAAAAACAATTTTTAGAAACAATTATTATTTTTATTTTAGGTTCTTTAATATCTATTCCTTGTCTATTTTATTCTAATAATAAAAATGTTAGTTTTTTTATGAGTTATATAAGTATTTCTGTGAATATATTAATCTTTATATCTCAAATGATATCTCATAATTTTGTTCCAATAGCACCATTATATATTTCTGTAGGTGCCTTATGTTCGCTTTTTGGTGATACTAAATTTGTTAAATTAAGTTTTATAACAAGTGTTATTTTATTTCCTTTAGGTTATATTTTATTATCGTTCATACAAAAATCATTAATTGTAGATATTCCTATAATGATTGAATGTTATTTTGCAATTTTTATATGTTTCTTTTTAATTAATCGTAATGTTAGAAATGCCAGTATATTTTTGAAAGATTTGTTAGAAAAACAAAAAGAAACAGAAAATTTATTTTATAAAGTTAATGAACAAAAAGATATTGCTGATAAAACTATGATTAAACAAGAAAATCTTATATCAAATATTGATATTATTGCTAATAAGGTTGCAAATGGTGTAAATGAACTATCTATGCAATCAAATATATTAACTAATGGTGCTTTAAAACAATCATATTCTATAAATATATTAAGAGATTCAATAACAAATATTACTAAAGATATTGAAGATACAAATCAGAGTATACAAGAGGTTAATAAACAATCAGAGATTATGAATGAGCATGTTAATTTTGGTGAAAAACATATGAAACAAATGTTAAGTGCTGTTGATAATATTAATAATAGTTCTTTATCAATTGGAAAGATTGTAAAAACAATAGAAGATATTGCTTTTCAGACTAATATATTAGCACTTAATGCAGCTGTTGAAGCAGCAAGAGCAGGAATTGCTGGAAAAGGATTTGCAGTTGTTGCTGATGAGGTTAGAAATTTAGCCAATAAGAGTGCTGAAGCAGCTAAGAATACTACAGAATTTATTAATGAATGTTTAGAGTCTATTAATAATGGACGTATTGTTGCCGATGAAACTGCTTTAGCTTTAGATGGTATAAGATTAAGTGTTAAAGAGGTTACAGAAAAAGCTTTTGCTATTTCTGATAAAATAAATTCTCAATCTATTATGATGAATAATATAAGAAGTGAGATTGATGATGTTTTTAATATAATAAAATCTTCAAATAATACTACTAATAAAACGACTAATATAGTCAAAACATTATCAGAACAAGTAAATTTATTGTATAAACTTAGTAATAAGAAAGGATAAAAAATGCTGGAAAAATCCAGCATTTTTAATTTTTAATTTTTTCTTTTATAAATATTATGAATATAATAGCAGATATACCCATAAGTATTGGATAAAATAAATATGGTATTATATCGAAAGGAGTTATATTTATTTTTTCGGTTATTGTTTGAGATTCAATTGCAATACTTGCAGCTGTTAAAAGTTGTGCACCATATGGTATTATTCCTTGCCATACTGATGTAAATATATCTAAAATGGATGCTGTTGTTTTTGGTTCAACATCAAATTCATTGGAAATTTCTTTTGCAATAGGTCCAGCTATGACAATTGCAATTGTATTATTTGCTGTTGCTATATCTACTAAAGAAGATATAGTAGCTATTCCAAGTTCGGCACCTTTTTTATTGTTTATTTTTGATTTTATAAAACTAATGATAAAATCTATACCTCCATTTTCTTTTACAAGAGCAATTACACCAGCTACTATTATTGAAATTACAGTTATATCATACATTCCATTAATTCCATCACCAACAACTTTAAACATATCAAGTATAGTAAAACTACCAGAAATAATTCCTACAAGAAGTGATATTATAGTTCCCATTATAAGAACAATAAAAACGTTAAATCCTGCTAAGGCTCCACCTAAAACAACTATATAAGGTACAATTTTAATTATTTCATAGTCTAAATTTTCTGGTTTATATGTAGCAGTTTTAGTTGATATAAATAGTAGTATTATTGTTATTATTGCAGCTGGAAGGACAATAAAGAAATTTTGTTTAAATTTATCTTTCATTTCACAACCTTGAGTTCTTACAGCAGCTATTGTTGTATCACTTATCATAGAAAGATTATCACCAAACATAGCTCCACATACTACTGCACCTACACATATTGGAATACCAAGGCCAGTTTTTTCTGCAATACCTACAGCTATTGGTGTTAAAGCTGCTATTGTTCCGACGCTTGTTCCCATTGATACAGATATAAAGCAACCAATAATAAATATACCAACAACTGCTACTTTCGATGGTAATATTGATAATCCGAATCCTACAGTACTTTCTACACCTCCAGCAGCTTTTACTGCACCTGAAAATGCACCAGCAAGTATAAATATAAGGCACATTGTAATAATATTTTCTTCACCAGCACCTTTTGTTATAATTGAAATTTTTTCATTAAATGTTTTATTTCTATTTTGTAAAAATGCTACTATAAGTGCTATAACAAATCCTACTATTGCAGGCATACTATAAAAATCATTTGATTTTATTCCAACAAAAGAAAATAATAAAAGAAATACTATGATAGGTAATAATGCTAATGGGTTACCTTTTTTCATAATTTTTACCTCCTAAATAAATAATTTCGTTTTAATTAATAAATTATAAATAATTGAATAAAAAAATTCCTGTTTTTCTTATTAAAAAACAGGAAGATAAAATATAAATTTATTTAGAATAATACAAAAATATATCTTATCTTTCAGCACGAATGTTGCTGATGGATTTGGCACTTTTTCACTAAGGAAAGTTGCCGAGGTTTCTTTGGGCCATTTCCCTCCACCTCTCTTAATAAGAAAAATTACTATATTTGATTATTATATTTATTTTTTAATTAATTAAACTATTGATAGTGAAAAGAATACTATATTATATTAATTTTGTCAACTATAAATTATTTTATTTTTGACTATTAAAATATATATTATATATTTAGATGATATAGAAAAATTGAAATATATAAAATAATTTTATTAAACATTATTATATAAAGATTTAATAAGAAGGTAAT
>X157_Grey_Heron__coassemble_1248_pt1 | contig 22069 bp, 21 predicted proteins | sample X157_Grey_Heron__metabat2_low_PE_010 | metagenome-assembled genome bin X157_Grey_Heron | reverse complement strand
TATATATATTGTACTTTTATACTGTAATTCAATGTGATATTAATTAGCAAAAGTAAATTAAAATTAAAAATTATAAAAAAACATTATAATTTTAAATATTATTATTTTCAATTATTTCTTGTTAAATAAAACATTTCAGATTTTACAAATTTTTTTAATTCTGAAAATTTTATTTTAAATTCTGAAAAAATTGGTTCATTAATATTATTTTTTAAAAATATTACAATAAATTGTTCATTATTTATATCCTCTAAATAAAAATTATCACTAATATCTATTTTATCAATTAAATACTGTTCTGGATTTGAATTTATTATATCAACTATTTTTTCAACTATATAATCTTTATAATCATCAGATTTAAAAAAATCAGATATATTCATAAACTTTTGTTTATCTAAATTTATTGTAACAGCTTTCTTTATATTACTATTTAGTCCATTTATATCATCTTTGATACCCTCATAAACAAAACTTATAATTTTTGGAGATTTTTCCTTCCAAGAAATTTTTTCATTCCAATGATACAATTTATCATCATTATATTGTTTTGATTGATTAACAAATTCTTTTATCTCTTCCATAATATTATCTCTAAAATAATTATTAATATTTTCCTCATATTTTTTATCATTAAGTCCAACAATAACAGGAATATCAACAATATATTCCATATCAACATCAGAATAATTAAATCTATTTATATTAATAATTGGTACTTTATTAGATTCCTTCTTTATAGTTAATATCTTATCTACTTCATTCCAAGTAACAATTAAACCAAAATTATTTTCTATAAATTCAGACGAAACATATAAAGAACCTTCTATATATCTTGGTATATCTTCAATATAAATACTATATCCATTTACAGAAGCATTATTATAACCTTCTTTAATTTCAATAACTAAATTATTTAAACTTATAATAAAACTAGAATTATCATTATTTAACTCAATTTTACCTCCTATTTCTTCAACTATATCTCTCAAAGGCAAAAAAATTTTTCCATTTTCATCAAAAAAAGGTTTATTAATAACATCCTTTTCTACTTCTAAATTACTATTATTCATATACTGTTCTTCAATAACTACATATTCTTTTTCATAATGTTCTTTAAATGTTGTTGTAAAAATAACTACTGCCGACATCATAAAAACACCTGTTGCTATTGCTATACAGTATTTATTTAATTTCATTTTAAGTCCTCCTAAAATAATGTTACTTTTTAATTCAAACATTACAATCAAAAAAAATTATATTATAATAATTAGACAATGTAAAGAACAAAAAGTAATATATATTGTATTATAATACAATTCATTATATAATTTATAAAAATACTAATTGGGAGGTAAAATTATGGAAAATAATATTATAATAGCAATAAATAGTGAATATGGAAGTGGTGGAAGAATAATAGCTAAAAATTTAGCTGAAAAACTTAACATAAAATTTTATGACACTAATTTAATAACAGAACTAATAAAAAATGATGAATTAAATAATGAATATTTTAAAGAAGCAGAAACAATGTCTAAAAGTAGTATAATATTATCACTTTCCATGTTTTCTCCATCAAAAGAAATTTATGGAAACTCAATAAATGAAAAACTTTATAATAAACAATCCCAAATAATATATAATTTAATAAATAAAAATTCTTGTGTTGTAGTAGGTAGATACGTTGATTTTATCTCAAATAATGATAAAATAGTAAAAATATTTATAAACTCATTAATAGAAAATAGAATAGAAAGAGTAACTAAAATATATAAAGAAGCTGAATTTAATAATCATACTAAATCATTAATAAAAAAAATTGATAAACAAAGAGCTCATCATTATTTTCATCTAACTGATAAGGAATGGGGAAAATCTAATAATTTTGATATATGTTTAAATAGTGATAATATTGGTATAGAAAATTGTGTTGATTTAATAAAAAATTATATAGAAAATAAAAAAAAGGAATAAATTAAAATTTATTCCTTTTTTATAAAATTAATCATTTATATAACTATCAAAATAACCTTGTATAAGTATTATAGGTGTTCCTTTATCACCACTACCACTTGTTAAATCACAAAGAGAACCAATAAGATCAGTAAGTCTTCTTGGTGTTGTTCCTTGAGATGCCATATTACCTTTAAGATCATCATCTTTTTTCATAATAGCTTCTGAAATTGCTTTTTTAAGCTCTTCGCCTTCAAGATTAGCAAAATCATTATCAGCAAGATATTTAAGTTTTAATTCATTTGGAGTTCCTTCAAGTCCTTTTGTATATCCTGGGGAAACTACTGGATCTGCTAATTCCCATATTTTCCCTACTGGATCTTTAAAAGCACCATCTCCATAAACCATAACTTCAATTAATTTACCTGTTTTTTCAAAAAGTTTATTTTGAATATCTTCAACAAGTTTTTTACAATCTCTAGGAAATAATTTAATATCATCTTCTGTTGATTTATTAGAACCTAAAAGACCATAATGTTCATTATATCCACTACCATCAATAGAATTATTCATTATTTCGTCCATACTATAAACAATATTTGCTCCAGCTTTTTTAAGAAGTCTTTTAGTTCTTTCTCTTGTATGTATATCACAATTAAGTACACAATTTGTATATTTAAGTATAGCTGTTGGATTATTAGCAAATATAACTTCTACCTCTGCTCCAGCCTCTTTTATTATTGAAGAATAATAATCTATATAATTTACTCCTGTAAACACATGAACAGGACTTCCGAATTTATCTCTAAATTCTTCCTCTGTTAATATATCTGTCCAAGGGTTAACTCCTTTTTCATCAAGCAAGTCATAATCAACAAAATGATTACCAACTTCATCAGAAGGATAACTAAACATAAGAACAATCTTCTTTGCTCCTTTAGCAATACCTTTAAGACATATAGCAAATCTATTTCTACTTAATATAGGGAAAATAACGCCAATTGTATTATCACCAAACTTTGATTTAACATCTTTAGCAATATTATCAACTGAAACATAATTTCCTTGAGCTCTTGCTACTATTGATTCTGTAATTGCTACAATATCTTTATTATGAAATTCTATATTTTCTAACTTTGATGCTTCAATAACTGTATTTACCACTATTTCTGAAATATTATCTCCCTTATGTATAATAGGTGCTCTTAATCCTCTAGAAATTGTTCCTATCATTCTGCCCATTGTTATCTTATTCTCCTTTACTATAAAAATTTATCTTTATAAATTGTATTTTATTATATTATAATATATAAATAATTATAAGTAAATTATATTTTTCTTAGTATTAATATAAGTATAACTTATATCAATAAATAAAAACAACATTAAAATTTTAATGTTGTTTTTTATTAAATACTTATTCTCCATTTATAGCTAACATAAGTTTTGGTATAAGTTGTTTCTTTCTTGAAACAATATTTTCAAGTATTACTTCATTATTATAAACTTGTTTTTTAAAAGCTTTATTTACATATTCCGAAGCTTTTTCACCCACCATTATTAATTGTGTTGATTCATCAATGATATTAGTAAGCATAAATAATATCATATCTACACCTTGAGAAGTAAAAGTTTTCTCTATATATGAAAAAAGTTTTGGTTTTATTACATCAAATACTTTAGAATTCATAGAACTAATTTGTCCTACGCCAAATGTTACAGTATCAGCTGTAAACTTTTTATAATCTTGATAAAATATTTCTTCTGGAGATTTTTCAGCTAAATTACTTCCAGCTTCAAACATTTCTTCGGCAAATGAAGGTATATCTATACCAGCTATTTTTGCAAGCTTTTCTGCCATCTCTTTGTCAACAGGTGTACAAGTTGGAGAACGAAACATTAAAGTATCAGAAATTATTGCTGAACAAAGTAATCCAGCTATTTTAGGTTCTATCTCAATAGAATTTTCATTATACATTAAAGAAACAATAGTTGATGTACAACCTAATGGTTGATTTCTAAAGTATACAGGTGATACTGTTTCAAGACTTCCTATTCTATGATGGTCTATAATTTCCAATATCTCTGCATTTCCTATACCATCAACAGCTTGTGTTTTTTCATTATGATCAACAAGTATAACTTTTCTTTTATCAAGATCTAATAAAGAACGTCTTGAAATCATACCATAATATTTTCCTTTACTATCAATTACAGGAAAATCTCTATGCCTAACTTTACCCATAGCCTTTTGTACTTCTTCTGTAAAATCATCTGTTTTAAATGTTATAAGATTTTCAGTCTTCATAAAATATCTTATAGGAGTACTTTGATTTATAAGTCTTGCAGCTGTATAAGTATCATGAGGTGTAACAATTATTGAACAACCTTTTTCTTCAGCAACTTTCTTAATAGTAGCTGTTACAGGACTACCTGCACAAATTATTAAACAACTTGCTCCCATTTCAATAGAACAAAGTTGATTATCATATCTATTACCAAGTATAACTATATCATTTTTTTCAACAAATATTTCTAACAAATCTGGATTAGCAGCTGCAATTAATATTTTACCACTCTCAATATTTTTATTTATATCTCCTACAACAATATCACCTTCTAATGTTTCAATCACATTTCTATAAGATGTTTTCGAAGCTGAAAGTATAGTTTTATCAAATATATCCATATTAGCTGTTGCTAAATCTTTTATGGATATTATCCCAATAAGTTCATCATCAGAATTTGTTACTGGTAAAGTTGAAACTCCTAAATCTCTCATAAGAGTCCAAGCTTTTTTGAGAGAAGATTCACTATTAACTCCATTAGTTTTTCTCATATTTATATCTCTAACTTGATTTCCTGCATCTGTAACATATTCAGGTATTTCAATATTAAATTTATTTAAAACATATTTAGTTTCGCTATTAATTTGACCAGCTCTACAAGGAATAAAATTTTTTTCTGGATTTATTTTATTTTTAAGATTAGCATAAGATATAGCTGAACAAATAGAATCTGTATCTGGATTTTTATGTCCAATTACAATAACATTTTCTTTTTTCATAAAAAGTATCATTCCTTTCAATAATCAAATAATTAAAATAAAGTTCTTTATAAAATCTTTTATTTAACAAAAAATAATCACTTTGTTGAAATAAGCTTTTTAAGTGCATATTCCATACGATTAATTGTAAGCTCATACATATCAATTTCTTTAGAAATCATATTTATAGTATCATAACCATAAGTGTGTATCCATCTTTTTTCTAATATAGGATTAAGCCAAATAACATTTTCATATTTCTTTTTAAATTTCCTTAACCATTCAATACCAGCTTCTTCATTATATATACCATAATAAAAATTACCTCCAACACTTAAAAGTTCCGTTGGAGACATTGCAGCATCTCCTACAAAAATAACCTTATAATCTTTATTTAAATTTTTTAAAACCCAATTAGTTTCAACACTTTTTTCATAAATACATTCCGGTGTGGTATAAAGTTGATCATATATACAATTATGAAAATAATATATTTTTAAGTCCTTAAAATGACTTGACTTATTAACTGCTTGAAAAAGAGCTCTACACATTTCACTATATTTATACATAGAACCACCAGAATCAAAAAGAACTATAAGTTTTACAATATTTTGTCTTGGACGCTCAAAAACTAACTTAAGTCTTCCAGCATTATCACAAGTTTTATCAATTGTTTTTTGAACATTAAGCTCTGTTTTCGCTCCATCAACTTTACTAGAAAATTGCCTTAATCTTTTAAGTGCAATCTGTAATTGTCTTGTATCAATAATATTATCTTCACGAAAATCTATATAACTATGTTGTTCTGCTGCTTGCAAAGCCAATCTAAGTCTTCCAGCCCCTCCAACTCTTATACCTTTTGGACTATAACCAGAATGCCCCATCGTAGAACCCCCACCAGTTCCAACCCAATATATACCTCCGTCGTGTCTTTCCTTTTGTTCTTCTATTCTCTCTCTTAAAAGTCTTTGTAAATCTTCAAGAGTTAAATTTCCATTTCTTAAGTCAGCTGCTAATTTATCAAAGTCATCTTTCATAGCTTTTGGATTTTCCAAAAATTCATATATTTCATTTGGTATTTCATCAAACTTTTTAATACCTTTAAAATAGTCAGCAAAAGCTGTATCAAACTTATCAAACTGACTTTCACTTCTCACAACAATAGATTTACAAATATGATAAAATTCTATAAGACTTGATTTACATAAATCTTTAGTCAAAGCTTCCATAACAGTTATCCATTCATTTATTGAAACATCAATTCCAGTTTCTCTCAACTTATAAAAAAAATCAACAAACATTATGATACCGCCTTTCTTACCACCTTGGACGAATACGATTTGTAAATCCTTTTAATGCTAAATCATCAACTAATTCAATATCCTCATTTCTTTTTAAAATTACACCAGCAAAAGGTACTCTTTCTTTTATTTTATCAGCATCAACTCCACTTATAGATAAAGCCTGTATCCAATCTATAACTTCTGATGTACTTGGTTTTTTCTGTATATCATCTATTTCTCTTATAATATAAAAAGTTTCTAACACTTTTTCAATAAGATAATCATCTATATTATTAAAATGAACATTTATAATTTTTTTCATCATTTCCTTATCTGGAAAAGCTATATAATGAAATATACATCTTCTTAAAAAAGCATCTGGAAGCTCTTTTTCTGCATTAGATGTTATAATAACAATAGGTCTTTTTTTAGCTTTTATTGTTTCTTTTGTTTCTGGAATATAAAATTCCATTTTATCAAGTTCCCAAAGAAGGTCATTAGGAAACTCTAAATCTGCTTTATCAATTTCATCAATAAGAAGAACAACTTGTTCTTCACTATTAAATGCTTCTCCTAATTTTCCTAATTTAATATATTTTTTAATATCATTAACTCCTTCTGTTCCAAATTGACTATCATAAAGTCTTTGAACAGTATCATAAACATATAAACCATCTTGTGCCTTTGTTGTAGACTTTATATTCCATATGATAAGCTTTTTATTTAAAGATTTTGATATAGCATCAGCAAGCATAGTTTTACCTGTACCTGGTTCTCCTTTTATTAAAAGAGGTTTTTCAAGTGCCATCGAAACATTAACACTTCTCATTAAATCTTCTGAAACTACATATTCATTGCTACCATTAAAATTATTCATAAATAATATCCTTTCTTTCTATCATTATAATTTTTTAATAAGCATTTTTAAGTTTATCATAATATTAATAATTATGTCTAATAAAATTTAAAATAGAGTATCATTAAAATATCCTAATGATACTCTTATTTTTTCAGTTATTCAGATTTTTCATTATGATAAAGTTTAATTTTTCTATTTGCATTCAATACAACTTGTGCAATATTTAAAGCGTGATCTGATATACGCTCTAAATTTGTCAAAACATCAAGAAAATAAATACCTGGTTCAGCATTACACTCATTTGAAGCAAGTCTTTCAATATGTCCTATTCTAAATTTATTTCTAAGTTCATCAACAATATCTTCTTCTCTTACAACATTTCTTGCTGAACTTATATCAAATGTTTCAAAAGCTTTTATTGCTTCTGAAAAACTTATAAAACTATGTTCTATAATTTCTTTTAATTCTTTTTTAGCAATATCTGAAAATACTGTTTTTGTTTGTTCCATCTCACGAGCAATATCAGCAATATTCTCACAATGGTCTCCTATTCTTTCAATATCATCAACTAAATGTAATAATGATGTAACCATACTATTTTCTATACTACTTATAGGTTTACTACATATTTTTACAACATATTCATTTACACCATCACATATATTATCTATTTTTTCTTCCCTTTTATAAACTTCATCTATTTTCTCTAAATTTCTAGTTTCTAAACAATTTATCGCTGCATCAAAATTTTTAAGAGCAATATTACCCATTCTTACAACTTCTTTTACTGCAAGTTGCACAGCAACACTTGGAGTTTCAAGAACTCTGTCATCAAGATGAACAATTATTTTTTCGTCATCACTTTCAGGGACTTTATTAAGTTTTTTAGCAAGAACTATTATAATATTACTAAATGGAAAAAGTAATACTGTTGTAGCAATATTGAAAGCTGTATGAACAATACTTATTTCTGTTATCGTTATAAGTTGTTCTCCCATAGCAGGATTTATTACTTTAAAATATATTATTGATAAAAATATAAATATCAATGTACCAGTAACATTAAAGAGAAGATGCATATATGCTGCACTTTTTGCATTTCTACTTGCACCAATACTTGAAAGCATAGCTGTTATACAAGTACCTATATTTTGTCCCATTATAATATATACAGCAGCATTAAAAGGAACAAGTCCTGCAACTGCTAATGTTTGAAGTATTCCTACTGATGCTGATGAACTCTGTATTATTGCTGTTACTAAAGCACCAGCAATAACTCCTAAAATAGGATTAGAACCAAGTTTAACAAAAGCAGTTTTAAAAATTTCAGAATCTCTTAAAGGTTTTACAGCTCCAGACATCATATCAATACCTATGAAAAGTATTCCAAAACCTATTAATATTGATGCTATTTCTTTTTGTTTATTTTTCTTTGCTGTTACAAGTGTAACAACACCTATCATAACAACAACTGGTGCCATTGTTGAAGGACTTAAAAATTTTGCCCACTCAACACTTGATACAAGCCAACCTGTTACAGTTGTTCCAATATTAGCCCCCATTATAACACTCATAGCTTGTATAAGATTCATAAGACCAGCATTAACAAATCCAACAACCATTACTGTTGTAGCCGACGAACTTTGTATTATTGCTGTTACAAAAGCACCCAAAAGGACTCCCATTAATTTATTTTTTGTAAGAACTTCAAGCATTTTTTTCATTTTTGAACCAGCAGCATTTTGTAGTCCTTGAGCCATAATTTGCATACCATAAATAAATAATGCAAGTCCTCCTACAAAAGGAAATAAAATGTCTATCATATTTTTTATCCTCCTCAAAACTTTTGTATATCTAAATTATTCCCTCATAACTTAACAACAATACTTTACCATTAAGATAAAAGAAATTCAATATTTTAATATTAATTTAATAGATTTTGTCTATATATATAAATGAATACAAAATATTTTTTATATTTTAAATATATTGATTATATTTAATCATTAAACAAATAAAACATTATAGCTTATATAAAAAAAATATATAGTATTAAATTTCTATTTTACTTTTAAGAAATAAAAAAAAATGTTATACTATTCTAAAATTTAATTTATACAAGGAGGTTATAAATATGAACCCAAAAATAAAAATTGGTATCTTAGGATATGGAAATATAGGTAAAGGTGTTGAACTTGCTATAAAACAAAATAATGATATGGAACTTAAAGCAATATTTACAAGAAGAGAACCTTCAGAAATAAAAACAATTACAAATGACATAAAAGTTATTCATATCGATGATGCTATAAAAATGAAAGATGATATTGATGTTATGATTCTTTGTGGAGGTTCAGCTACAGATCTTCCTATTATGGGACCTAAATTTGCTGAAATGTTTAATACAATAGATAGTTTTGATACACACGCAAAAATACCTGAATATTTTAATGATGTTAATAATGCTGCAAAAAAAGGCAAAAAAGTCTCTATTATTTCTGTTGGTTGGGACCCAGGTATGTTTTCAATAAATAGACTTTATTCAGAAGCTATACTTCCAGAAGGTAGTCATTATACTTTTTGGGGTAAAGGAATAAGTCAAGGACATTCAGATGCTATAAGACGCATTGAAGGAGTACAAGATGCAAAACAATATACAATTCCAACAGAATCTGCTATGAAATTAGCAAAAAGTGGCAATGAACCAAATCTTACAACAAGAGAAAAACATACTCGTGAATGTTTCGTTGTTATAAAAGAAGGAGCTAACAAAGAAATAATAGAAAAAACAATAAAAGAAATGCCAAATTATTTTTCCGACTATGATACAATAGTACATTTTATTTCACAAGAAGAACTTAATGAAAAACATAATAAAATGCCACATGGTGGTTTTGTAATAAGAAGTGGAAAAACAGGAGAAGGAAAAAATAATCATATAATAGAATATTCTTTAAAACTTGATTCAAATCCAGAATTTACTTCAAGTGTCCTTATTGCTTATGCAAGAGCAGCATATAGACTTTCACAAAAAGGAGAAATTGGTGCAAAATCAGTATTTGATATAGCTCCTGCACTTCTTTCAATAAAGTCTGGAGAAGAATTAAGAAAAGAATTACTTTAAATTATAAAAAATCTAAATTATAGTAAAAAATAATAAAAATGGATATTAGTAGCTATTTAATATAAAATTAAAAAGACTATCTTTAAAAGATAGTCTTTTTCTATTAATTTAATTTACTCTTTGCTGTTTCAACCAATTTACCAAAAGCAACTATATCATTAACAGCAAGTTCAGCAAGCATTTTCCTATTTATATTTATATCAGCTAATTTTAATCCGTGCATTAATTTACTATAAGAAATATCATTCATTCTTGCAGCTGCATTAATTCTTGTTATCCAAAGACTTCTATAATTTCTCTTTGTTTGTTTTCTACCAGCAAAAGCGTGTGCCATAGCTTTCATAACTGATTGTTTTGCAACTCTGTATTGTTTACTTCTTGCACCACGATAACCTTTAGCCAACTTTAAAACTTTTTTATGTTTTTTTCTTGCGTTTAACGCACCTTTAACTCTTGCCATTTAAAAAATCCTCCCTATATATAGAAATACAAAAAATATTATGAATATGGTAATAATTTTTTCTTAATACTATTTTGTACTGATTTATCTACTAATGTTGAATGTCTTAATTTTCTTTTTCTTTTAGTTGTCTTTTTTCCAAGAATATGTTGTGTATTAGCTTTACTTCTTTTAATTTTACCTGTTCCTGTAATTTTATAACGCTTAGCAGCAGCTTTTTTTGTTTTTAATTTAGGCATAATATATATCCTCCTTATATTTATATCTTATTTAGAACTTTTCGGAGCAAGGAACATAACAAGGCTCTTTGCTTCCATCTTAGGTGGTTTATCAACTATTCCATATTCTGAAATATCATTAGCAAAGTTTTCAAGAATAATATTTCCTGTTTGTGAATGGCCTATTTCTCGTCCTCTAAAACGGATACTAACTTTAACTTTATCTCCATTTTTTAAAAACTCAATAGCTTTTTTAACTTTAACCTGTATATCATGTTTGTCAATACTCGGAGACAATCTTAATTCTTTTATATCAACTGTCTTTTGTTTTTTTCTCGCCTCTTTTTCTTTTTTTGCTTGGTCAAATTTATATTTTCCGTAATCCATAATACGACATACTGGTGGTTTAGCAGTAGGCGCAATTTTAACAAGATCCAATTTTTTTTCATCAGCAATTTTTTGTGCTTCTTTTGATGAAACAATACCAAGCTGATTGCCTTCTTCATCAATAAGTCTTATTTCTTTATCTCTAACTTGCTCATTTATCATTAATTCAGTAATAGTCGAGCACCTCCCAAATTTTTTTACATAAAAAATAAAAAAGTGGATAAAAATATCCACAACAAAACACACAATAAAATAAAGTATAAATATACTAAATTTAAAATAAGTATTAACCCAAATATAAAATATATCTAAGGTGAGAAGTGGATACTTCTTCTTTATTGCTTGAAAAATTATAACACAATAAACAAATAGAGTCAATATATTTTTATAATTAAAAAATACAAAACTAATTATATTAATATTTAATGTTATTTTAATAATTATTATATATAATGATAAAAAAATCAGAGAGGTGAAAAAATTTGAAAAATATTTCTATTAAAAAAACTATAATAATACTTATAACTATAATTCCAATACTATTAACTATATTATTCATAGGAATAATTAATCTTAGAATAAATAATATTGAAGCACAAAACATTGCTCTACAAAAAACAGGTGGAGGAGAAATAATAAATGAAAAAATAGATATCGATGGACTTTTAAATGATTATAGTTATACAATAAGAAATGGAGAAAACTGGTATAATATTGAAATAAATAGTTTTGGAAAAATTACAGAATTTGAAAATGGTATTGGAGAATATCCTATATATGATGATTAAAAAAAAGGTTAAAGATTTTTTAAATCTTTAACCTTTTTAAATTAATTAATCTCTCGTGTTAATATTTCATTCTTAATTCTTGATATAACTTCATTAATATCAAATTGTCCTTCTTCACCTTTTGCTCTTGAACGAAGTGAAACTTTATTAACTTCTTTATCTTTTTCTCCAACAACTATAATATAAGGTATTCTCTCATTTCGAGCTTCTCTAATTTTATAACCTATTTTTTCAGCTCTATTATCAATTTCAACTCTTATATTTTCATTATCAATCTTTTCAAAAATACTTTGTGCATAATCTGAAAATTTTTCTGATATAGGTAAAATTTTAACTTGAACAGGAGAAAGCCAAGTTGGAAATTGTCCTGCAAAATGTTCTATTAATATACCTATAAATCTTTCTATTGAACCAAAACAAACTCTGTGTATCATTATTGGTCTCTTCTTTGTTCCATCAGCTGCAGTATATTCAAGTTCAAATCTCTCTGGCATTTGCATATCAAGTTGTATTGTTCCACACTGCCAAGTTCTTCCTAAGGAGTCCTCAAGATGAAAATCTATTTTAGGTCCATAAAAAGCTCCATCACCCTCATTTACAACATAATCTATATTATTTTCATCAAGAGCATCTTTAAGACCATTTGTCGCTATTTCCCAAGCCTCATCTGAACCCATACTATCTTCTGGTCTTGTTGAAAGCTCAATATGATATTTAAATCCAAATAAATTATAAACACTATCAATAAGTTTTATTACACCACTTATCTCATCTTTAATTTGTTCTTCTGTCATAAATATATGAGCATCATCTTGATTAAAACAACGCACTCTCATAAGTCCATGTAAAGCTCCTGATTTTTCGTGTCTGTGAACAAGCCCAATTTCACCAACTCTTAAAGGTAAATCTCTATAAGAATGTAAACTTTGTTTATAAACTAACATTCCTCCAGGACAATTCATAGGTTTAATAGCAAAGTCTTGCTCATCAATAAGAGTTGTATACATATTATCTTTATAATGTCCCCAATGGCCACTTCTTTCCCAAAGCTGTTTACTTAATATTATAGGTGTAGAAACTTCCACATAACCTGCTTTCTTATGAATCTCTCTCCAAAAATCAAGTAAAGTATTTTTTATAATCATACCCTTTGGAAGAAAAAATGGAAAACCTGGCCCTTCATCAAGTAATGTAAATAATTGTAATTCTTTTCCTAATTTTCTATGATCTCTCTTTTTTGCTTCCTCTATCATATTTAAATAAGCTTCAAGTTCTGATGATTTTGTATAAGCAGTACCATAAATTCTAGAAAGCATTTTATTTTTCTCGTTTCCTCTCCAATATGCTCCAGCAACAGATGTAAGTTTTAAAGCTTTTATAGATTTTGTATTCATAATATGTGGTCCTGCACATAAATCTACATAATCATTTTGTTTATAAAATGAAATAACTGCATCTTTTGGAAGATCATTTATAAGCTCAACTTTATACGGTTCTCCTCTTTCTTCCATAAATTTAATTGCTTCTTCTCTTGATAATTCAAATTTTTCAAGAGAAATATTTTCTTTAACAATTTTTTTCATTTCTTTTTCAATTTCAATTAATTCTTCTGGTGTAAAAGGTGTTTCTCTATCAAAATCATAATAAAATCCCTCTGAAATAGCTGGTCCTATTGCAAGTTTTGTTTCAGGATAAAGTCTTTTAATAGCTTGTGCCATAATATGAGATGCTGTATGTCTAAAAGCAATTTTTCCTTCTTTATCTTCAAAAGTACAAATACTAACATCTGAATCTTTATCTACAATATAACGCAAATCTTGAATTTCTCCATTAACAATACCACAACAAGCATTTCTATATAATCCTTCACTTATACTTTTTGCGATATCTAAAATCGATACTGGTTCTTGAAATTCTTTAATAACACCATCTTTAAGTTTAATTTTAATCATATATATAACTCCTTTCAAGTCAATAAAATTTATAAAAAAACTCTCGCTCCTTATTATTTACAATTTATATAAAAAATAAATAATAAGGGACGAGAGTATTAAAAAACCCGTGGTTCCACCCTAATTGTAATATTCAAATATACCACTTAATTATAACTTTAACGCAGTTCTACGGATTCTATTAAAATCACTCGGAGGTAGTTTTCATACTGTTGTAAATAGGAATACTCACAGCGATTAAAAAATCATACTCCTTCTCTGAAAGATACTTAACAGATTACTGTCCTCTTCAACGTATTTAAATATAAAAATATATTATAAATTATATCATAAGTAATATCAGTGTCAAGTATTTTAAATATTTTCATTTATATAAAATTATGATATATTACTATATTATATGTTTTCAAGGAGGAAAAGAAATGAAAATACTTTTAATAATGTGTCTAGGAATAATTATAGGATATAAATATCTTAATGAAAATTATTCAAAAATAAGTTCATTAATACAAATGATATGTACAATAATATTAATTTTTTCAATGGGCGTTTCTTTAGGTAATAGAAAAGAATTTTTTTCAGAATTATCAACTTTAGGAATAAAAAGTTTAATCTTCTCGATATTTCCAATAATATTTTCAATAATATTTGTCTTTATATTATCAAAAAAATTTATTGAAAATAATAAGGAGGATAACTAAATGGTTATAATAGTAATATCAAGTCTTATATTTGGTATAATAATCGGAAATATTATAATTGATATAAATATAATAAATATTTTCTCTAATATATCAAATTATACTTTATATATACTTATGTTTTCAGTTGGTATAAGTGTTGGTATAAATAAAAAAGTATTTGAAAAACTAAAAAAATATCATATAAAAATGCTTATAATACCTTTTGGAATAATATTGGGTTCAATAATAGGTGGTGTATTTTCTTGTATTATAACAAAAATACCTTTAAATGAAGGAATATCCATAGCTTGTGGTCTTGGTTGGTATAGTTTATCTGGAGTTTTATTAACAAATTTAAGTGGTGCTACAATTGGTAGTATTGCTTTTTTAAGCAACATTATGAGAGAAATCATATCATTTATAATAATTCCTATAATAGCAAAAAAATTTAACAAATATACTGCAATAGCTCCAGCTGCTGCAACAAGCGAAGATACTACATTACCTATTATAATAAAATATACAAGTTCAGATATTGCTATTATTGGCGTAATAAATGGTATAATATGTTCAACTTTTGTACCAATATTAATAAATTTTTTCTATACTACATTATAAAAAATATTAAACAATTTAGTATTATAAAGATAATTGTTTTTATATTTTACATAGAAAATTAAAATATTAAGATATTTTTTAAAATCTTATATAATCATTTTATACTTAAATTAGTAATATTTAATAAAAAATTATAAATTCATTTTTTTCAAAAATATACAAATTAAAACAACCTCAAAATATATTAATGTTGTTTTAATTTGTACTTTTAATAATTTAAATTTAATTTAAAATCAATAAAAACCTACTTAAATTTTAAATTATCAAAATAATAAAAAATTTTTTACTCTTTTAATTATTTATTAATTATATTAATCAAAAAATATTATTTTTCATAAATTATAAAATTTCTATTAATCATTTTCAATAAGTTTTCTATCATATCTAATTTCTAAAATTATTTGTTGCAATCTTAAATTTATCATGGACTGCAATCATAGCATAATCAATGTCATTAGCATCAATTAAAACAGAAATTTTTATTTCAGAAGTTGAAATCATACTAATATTTACTCCAGCATCATATAAAGCTTCAAACATAAGACTAGCAACTCCAGGATTTGTTGCCATACCAGCACCAACAACAGAAAGTTTTGCAACAGATTCATTATGTTTTATATCATTTACACCTAATCTCTCTTTATTTTGTTCAAGAATATTTAAAGTATGTTGTAAATCTGTTTTTGCAATAGTAAATGAAATATCTTTTTTACCATCACGACCTATTGACTGTAATATAATATCAACACTTATTTTTTCTTTTGCAAGTAATGAAAATATTGCAAATGCCTTTCCAGGTACATCTGAAATTCCTATAAGTGATATTCTTGAAATGTCTTTATCTGAAGCTACTCCACTAATAAGCATTTTTTCCACTCTTGTTTCCTCCTTAACAGTTGTCCCCTCTTCCTCAACAAAACTTGAACGTACAACCAATTTAACATTATATTTTTTAGCAAGTTCAACTGAACGATTATGTAAAACCTTAGCTCCTAATGAAGCAAGCTCAAGCATTTCATCATAACTTATTTCATTAATCTTTTGTGCTGTCTTAACAATTCTAGGATCTGCTGTATAAACACCATCAACATCTGTATATATTTCACATATATCTGCATGTAACTTTGCTGCAATAGCAACAGCAGAAGTATCAGAACCACCTCTTCCTAAAGTCGTTATATCATCATATTTATTTATACCTTGAAACCCAGTTATAATAACAATATTTCTTTTATCTATTTCAATATTAATTCTTTCAGTATTTATAGTTTTTATTCTAGCATTACTATAATTTGAATTTGTTTCAATACCAACTTGAAAAGCATTCAATGAAATTGCATTTCTTCCAAGAGAATTTATAGCCATAGCCATAAGTGCTACCGACTGTTGTTCGCCTGTTGAAAGTAACATATCCAATTCTCTTTTTGAAGCATTAGAATTTATTTCATTTGCTTTTTCTATAAGCTCATCAGTAGTATCTCCTTGTGCAGATAAAATAACTACTAAATCATTTCCTTTATCATATGCTTCAATTATTCTTCTTGCAACATTAAAAATTTTTTCTGAATTTGATAAAGAACTACCACCATATTTTTGTACTATTAACAATTGAATTCCCCTCACTTACTTTTAATTTAAGAAACTATTATTGCACCTTCAGTATCAACATTTAAAGATTTTAAATCCCATTTATTAGGCATTGATTTTAAAAATTCTTTCATTTTATACTCAAAATTTACTATTTTATCTTTAGTAACAATAGCCATAAGTGTAGAGCCTGCACCACTCAAATATGTACCAACTGCACCAAAACTCTCTGACGCTTCAAATATATTTTTCATTCGTGGTATAAGATGTTTTCTATATGGTTGATGTATTTTATCATCTAAAGCCATTTTTAAATTATCTATACTATTATTCATAATAGAAGCAACCAAAAGTCCAACTCTTGAAGAATTATAAATAGCATCATTTATTGAAACTGTTTTAGGTAATACATTTCTTGAATCTTTAGTTGAAACTGGAAAATCAGGAATCATAGCAACAAATACAAAATTTTTTGGAACATTTAATTTAACATATTTCATTTCATAATCATCAAAAGCACTTATTACCATACTACCAAAAAGAGCTGGATTAGTATTATCCGAATGTCCCTCTATTTTACTAGCTATTTTTGCTAAATCATATTTTGAATAATTATATCCTGATAGATAATTTGCAGCCATAAGTCCTGCAACAATACAAGCAGCACTACTTCCAAGTCCTCTAGCTATTGGAATATAATCTTTTTGTATAATTTTTATACCAGGCATTGTCTTTCCAATTTCTAAATAAAAATCAAATATTGTTTTATATATAATATTATTTTTATTTACTGGAATATCTATTGATTGTTTTCTTTTTAATTCAATTTCAAACCCTTCTTCAATTTCTTCAAAATAAATATGATTATACATGTTTAAAGCTATACCTAGGCTATCAAAACCTGGACCCATATTGGCTGAAGTAGCTGGAACTCTTATATGTATCATAGAAACTAACCCTTTCAAAAATTATTCTCTTGCAATTATATTAAATGTTTGAACTCCATTTATAGACTGAATTTTTTTAACAAATATACTTAAATCACTTTTCATTTCATTTGTTTCAATAGTAATTGTAACATTTGCAATACCATTTATTGGTATAGTTTGGTTTATTGTAAGAATATTAGCTTTGGCTTCTGCAATATTATTTAATATTAAAGACAAAAGACCTGGTGTATCATCTAAATTAAAAGATAATGTTACAGTCCTTCCTCTTGTATTTTCATATAAAGGATATATTGCATCTTTATATTTATAAAAAGCACTTCTACTTATACCAACTTTTGCTACTGCATCTTGTATAGTTTTTTGTTTACCACTTTCAACTAAATTCTTTGCTTCCATTACCTTTAAAAAAATCTCTGGTAAAACACTTTTATCCACAATAAAAAAATTTTTATCTTCTTTCATACACTCTCTCCTGTTTTTTTAACATAAACATTTGTATTTATATCAAGGAATATACCACATATTTAATATAAATTCAAGTATTAATTTAATAATTTATTAATTATATATAAAATTCACAAAATTTATATATAAATTTATCACATATTAATTTTATTTCTTCAACTTTATCACTTGAATATTTGTCATAAACACCTACAACAAAAGCTCCTGATTTTTTTGCTCCCATAATTGCAAATGGCATATCCTCAAATATTATACAATTATTTATACTTGTATTCAATTGTTTAGCTGTTTCAATATATATATCTGGAAAAGATTTATTTTTTTTAATATCATCAGAATAAACAATAGTATCAATATATTTTAATATATTATGCTTTTTTAAAACCGTTACACACATATTCTTCATACAAGAAGTTGCTATACCAATTTTAATATTTTTATAATATAAATCATCTAAAAAATCATAAACTCCATCTTTTAAAGTTATTTCTTCACTATAATATCTATAAGCAATATTATTAAGTTCTTTTATAATTTGTTCTTTAGAAAGACTTAAATTGTATCTATTTTTTATATATTCTATACCTTCAAAAAATGATAACTCAGAAATTACTTTATTATAATCTTTATCTGGAATAATATCAAAATTATATAAAAATTCTTTATCTATTCTTTCCCAAATATACATAGAATCTATTAAAGTTCCATCAAGATCAAAAATAGCAGCTGAAAAATTTTTCATTAATATTACCTCTCATAATATATATATTAATAATTAAATTATTATATAAATTATTTTATCAATTAAAATTTAAAAATCAAGTATAGTAAAGAAATATATTTTCATTGATAAATTTAAAAAATCTGATAAAATTAAATTTAGTACAATAAATATAAAATTGAATTAAATTCAAGGAGAAAATTTTTATAATGGTTAATAAATTAAATAAAATTGAATTGAATAATAATATAAAAGAAATAACAAATATATTTTCAGAAAATTTTTATGAGATATATTCATTTATGGAAAAAAATATAAAATTAGATATATTAAGCTTTGTTCCAACACTTTTTAGAAAATGGTATCAAGCAGCAATTGTTGAAGAAACTATTCTTTCACCTAATAATATAATAAGTATTTCAGATGAAATAAATAATATAATAAAAAATAATGAAGATAGTGTATTCACAATAAATATTTTAATAGATAATAATAAAAAAGGTATAGAAAAATTTAAATATGAAGGTATATTATATAATATTGAAAATCATCCTATAATATATGACTTAAAAAAAATTTATGATATATGTTGTCCTAATATTGAAGTAGATAGTTCATATAATTTAAAAAAAGAAACTTTATTAGAAATATCAAATGTATTATCTCTAAAAGATATATTTTACACAGAATATTTATTTAATATTTTAAAAAGATTTAATTTAGTAAAAAAAATACCGTCTATATATTCATATAAAATTGCTGTATCAAATAATATTGAAACTTTTTTTAATAATGACAATGAAAAAATACTTAATCTTATAATAAATGAAAGTATAAAAATATGTTCTGAAAAAATATCAGAAATATTAAATATAAATGACGAATTTACAAAATTAGTTGATTTCAATATTATATATTCTTTATTAAAAAATACAATTCCTGTTGATGAAATATTTGAACAAATATATTCATCTTTAGGTATTGATATAAATGAAATTTGGGAATCATCAGAAAAAAAAGAATTAACACAATATGATACTGCAATATTGTCATCAACTTTTTATATAGGAATTATAATCGATAAATATTTTATTTCTGTATTTAGTGAATATCTTAAAGTTATTGAAACATTTTATTCAAGTTGTATAAATTTTAAAAATTCTATAAATACAATAGCAGAAATAATAACACTAAAAAAAGATGTAGGATTTGAATTATTTTCACCTTGTTCATATTATAAATTAACTTCATTAGGTAAAAAACTTATAAAAAATTACTCTGATAATAATAATATAAATGAAATGCCTAATAAATTTCAATTTGATGAAATTAAAGAAGCAATTTTATTTGAACATAATCAATTAAAAATACTAAAATCAAATGAAATAAAAAAAGTTTTAAATAAAAAAATATACGAATTTAAATTAGAATTTTTAGATAATAAAGAATTATGGAAAATTATTGAAGTTTCGGAAAATTTAAATCTTGAAGAATTTGGTAATGAAATTTGTATATGTTTTGGCTTTGAAGATATTACAGATTTCAGTTTCAAAATAAATGATAATAATGGATTTCCTGTTGAATATATATCAAAATTTTCAAAAAGACCTGCACTAAATAAAACAGAAAAATATAAACTTAAAAACATAAATATAAATATAGAAAAAGAATTTATATTTATACCAACATTACAAAACGAACTTTGTTTAAAAATAAAATGTTCTGGAATATATGAAGAAAATACAAATATAATTTATCCAAGAATAAAATACCAAAGCGAAAAAATATCAGAAATAGAACAAGACTTAGAACTAATATAAATTAATAAAGGATTGATTTTTATGAATAATAATATTAATCACGGAGGAGATTTAGATTTAATAGAAAAAAATTATAATATACCCAAAAATGAAATAATAGATTTCAGTGGAAATATAAATCCTCTAGGGTTTCCTGAAAATTTAAAAAATGAGCTTTCTAAAAATATTGATATTATTTCTATATATCCTGATAAAACATATACAAAATTAAAAAAAAGTATATCAATATATACAAATTCAAATATTGAAAATATAATTGTTGGTAATGGCTCAACAGAACTAATCTCAACATTTGTAAAAACTATACAACCTAAAAAAACTATAATTATAGCTCCAGTATATTCAGAATATGAAAAAGAAGTTTCTATTTGTAAAAGTGAAATAAAATATTTTGAATTAAAAGAAAAAAATAACTTTGAAATAGATTTAGACAAGCTTTTATTTGAAATAACAAATAAAATAGATATGATTATAATATGTAATCCTAATAATCCTACAGGAGCAATTATGACAAGCAAACAAATTGAAATTTTAGCAACTCATTGCAAAAAAACAAATACTTTTATAATGATTGATGAAACTTACATTGAATTTAGTGAAAATATAGAAAAAATAAGCTCAACATTTATTACAAATAAATTTGATAATATATTTGTAATAAGAGGTATAGCAAAATTTTTTTCAGCACCTGGAATAAGATTAGGATATGCTATATGTAGCAATAAAAAATTTTTAAATAATTTTAATTCATTACAGAATCCTTGGAGTGTAAATATATTTGCTTCATTTATTGGTGAAAGAATTTTTGAAGAAACAGATTTTATAGAAAAATCGAAATCACTAATATCAGAAGAAAGAAAAAAAGCATTATTAAAATTATCAGAATTTAAAAATATAAAAGCATATAATTCTCAATCAAACTTTATACTCCTAAAATTGCTTACAAATAAAATAAACTCTTCAAAAATTTTTGAAATACTTATAAAACAAAAAATGTTAATAAGAAATGCAGAAAATTTTAAATTTCTTGATAATAATTACATAAGATTTTGTTTATTAAAACCTGAACAAAATAAAAAATTATTATATGAATTAGAAAATATAATAGAATAAAAAAATACTATCTATAAAAATTTATAGATAGTATTTTTA
>X157_Grey_Heron__coassemble_1247_pt1 | contig 22099 bp, 23 predicted proteins | sample X157_Grey_Heron__metabat2_low_PE_010 | metagenome-assembled genome bin X157_Grey_Heron | reverse complement strand
AAAACTGTAGAAGAGGGAATTACAGAAAGAAATAATATAGAAAAATCTGAAGAAGGAAAAGAAGATATTTTATTTGATAAAACTGTAGAAGAGGAAAGTTCAGAAATAGAGAATATAGAAAAAGTTGAAGAAGAAAATAATAGCAAAAAGATAAAAAAGGGTTTTTTCGCAAAACTTTTTGCTGGACTTGATAAAACAAGAAAAAGTATTATTGGAGGAATCGATAATGTATTAAGTACTTTTACAAAAATTGATGAGGAATTATTTGAAGAACTTGAAGAGGTTCTTATAATGGCTGATATAGGTGTTGAAACAACTATGAATATTATTGATAATTTGAAAAAGAGGGTAAAAAAAGAAAAGACAACAGAACCTCAAGTTATTAAAGATATGCTTGTAGATGAGATAACGGCTATATTAAGTGAAGGAGCAGAATTTAATGAAAATTATAATATACAAAAACCTACAATAATGTTAGTTATAGGTGTAAATGGGGTTGGAAAAACAACAACAATAGGTAAATTATCAAATATATATAAAGAAAATGGAAATAATGTTTTACTTGCAGCAGCTGATACATTTAGAGCAGCAGCAATAGATCAACTTAAGGTTTGGGGTGAAAGAGCAAATATTGATGTTATAAGTCATGAAGAAAATTCCGATCCAGCTGCTGTGATATTTGATGCTGTTAATGCAGCTAAAAATAGAAATATTGATATATTAATTTGTGATACTGCTGGACGTCTTCATAATAAGAAAAATCTTATGCAAGAATTAAAAAAGATATCAAAAGTTATAGATAGAGAATATCCTGAAGCTAATAAAGAAGTTTATCTTGTGCTTGATGCGACAACAGGACAAAATGCTATGCAACAAGCTAAATTATTTAAAGAAGTTGCTAATATTACAGGTATAATACTTACTAAACTTGATGGTACTGCTAAAGGTGGTATTGTTATAGCTATAAAATCAGAACTTAATATTCCTGTTAAATATATAGGTGTTGGTGAAAGTATAAATGATTTACAAGAATTTAATGCTAAAGACTTTGCTTCTGCTCTTTTTGGTAAAGAATAAAGAATATTTTTTATATGTAAAGTAAAAACACTTGACACTATTATTTTTTTATTGTAGAATATTTTAGATAAAGTTTATAAACTCTTTATACCCTTATAGGGAGAGATTTAATATGGATAGTTTATTACAAATTTCATTACTTTTTGATTTTTATGGAGAACTTCTCACTGAAAAACAAAAAAATATTTATCATATGTATTATGATGAAGATTTATCTCTTTCAGAAATAGCAGAAGAGTTGCATATTAGTAGACAAGCAGTTCAAGATCAAGTTAAGCGTACTGAAAAATTGTTAAATCAGTATGAAAAAAAATTAAATCTTGTTGAAAAGTTTATTTTGCATAAAAAATCTGTAATAGAAATAAAAAAAATAGTGGAATATATTGAGAATAAATTTGAAGTACCCGATAATATGCTTATTTGTATAGAGGATATTAAGAAAATAGCAGATAATATTATTTGCTAATAGGAGGGTAAATTATGGCATTTGAGGGATTATCAGATAAACTTCAAGAAGTTTTTAAAAAACTTAGAAGCAAAGGAAAATTAACTGAAGATGATGTAAAAACAGCTATGAGAGAGGTAAAAATTGCACTTCTTGAAGCTGATGTTAATTTTAAAATTGTAAAATCTTTCATTAAGAAAGTAACTGAAAGAGCTGTTGGAACAGAAGTTCTTGAGGGGCTTAATCCAGGGCAACAAGTTATAAAAATTGTTAATGAAGAATTAATTGAACTTATGGGTACAACTCAAAGTAAACTTACTTTTTCAAATAGACCACCAACAATTTATATGATGGTTGGTTTACAAGGGGCTGGTAAAACTACAACTAGTGGTAAATTAGCAGGGCTTTTAAGGAAACAAGGAAAGAAGCCATTACTTGTAGCTTGTGATATTTATAGACCAGCTGCTATAAAACAATTACAAATAGTAGGTAAAAATTATGATATACCAGTTTTTGAAATGGGTAATAATATAAGTCCTGTTGAAATTGCAGAAAAATCATTAAGATTTGCTGAAGAGAATAGAAATGATGTTATACTTATAGATACTGCTGGTAGACTTCATATTAATGAGGAGTTAATGGATGAATTAAAAAATATAAAGTCTGTTGTAAAACCTCAAGAAATTATATTAGTAGTTGATGCTATGACTGGACAAGATGCAGTAACAGTGGCAGAAAGTTTTGATAATGAACTTGGTATTGATGGTATAATATTAACTAAACTTGATGGTGATACAAGAGGCGGAGCTGCATTATCTGTAAGATATGTTACTGGTAAACCTATAAAATATATTGGTATGGGTGAAAAGCTTGAAGATTTAGAACCTTTTTATCCTGATAGAATGGCATCAAGAATTTTAGGAATGGGAGATATTTTATCTCTTATTGATAAAGCACAGGCTAGTTTTGATGAAAAACAAGCATTAGAGTTGCAAAAGAAAATGAGAGAAAATGATTTTACTTTAGAAGATTTTTTATCTCAAATGCAACAAGTAAAAAAAATGGGACCTATAAGAGATCTTATAGGTATGATACCAGGTATAAATCAGCTTAATATACCAGATGAGGACATTGATCCTAAAATATTATCACATATTGAAGCTATAATACAATCTATGACTATTGAAGAGAGACAGAATCCTTCTATACTTAATGGACCTAGAAAAAAAAGAATAGCTAAAGGTAGTGGTAGAAATATTGCTGAAGTAAATAGATTATTAAAACAATTTGAAGATATGAAGAAAATGATGAAACAATTTGGAGATTTTCAAAAAGGAAAGAAAGGAAAATTTAAAATTCCTTTTTTTAAATAAATTAATATTAGAATATATTTAGTAAATTTAGGAGGTAATTTATAATGGCAGTAAGAATTAGATTAAAAAGATTAGGAGCTAAAAAAGCACCATTTTATAGAATAGTTGTTGCAGATTCTAGAACAGCGAGAAATGGTAAATCAATTGCTGAAATTGGATATTATGATCCAACTAAAGAACCAGCAATATTAAAAGTTGATGCTGAAGAAGCTAAAAAATGGTTAAAAAATGGAGCTCAACCTTCAGATACAGCAAAGGCTTTATTAAAAAAAGTTGGTGTTTTAGATAAATAATATTATATTTATATAGTTGGAGGAATTACTGTGAAAGAGCTTTTAGAAGTAATAGCTAAAAATCTTGTTGATAATCCTGATAAGGTCATTGTAAAAGAAATACAAAATGATAAAATAATTACACTTGAACTTAGTGTTGCATCAGAAGATATGGGCAAGGTTATAGGAAAACAGGGAAGAATTGCTAAGGCAATACGAACTGTTTTAAAATCAGCAGCGATTCACGAAAATAAAAGAGTTAATGTTGAAATTGTATAGTATTATTAATAAGGTTGCAAAAGCAACCTTTTTTTATTATAAAATGAGGTGAATTATATTGAATAAGTATTTTGAAATTGGAAAGATTGTAGGTACTCATGGTTTAAAAGGAACTTTAAAAGTATATCCAACAACAGAATATCCTGAAAGGTTTGAATTGTTAAAGAATATTATTATTAATAATAGTGTTAATAATAATTCAGATGAATATAAGAATGAGGTTTTTAATATACAGAAAATAGCTTATCATAAAAAAATTGTTCTTGTTACACTAAAGGAGATAAATGATATTAATATTGCTGAAAAATATAAAAATGCTACTATAATAATTCCAGAAGAATATGCAATACCATTAGAAGAAAATGAATATTATAAAAGAGATTTATATGATATTAAAGTTTATACTGATAATGATGAATTTTTAGGTATTATTTCTGAAATTTATGAAACAGGAGCAAATGATGTATATTCAATAATTAAAGAAGGTGAAAAAGAACTTTTAATACCAGCAATAAAAGAATGTATATTAGATGTTAATATTTCTGAAAAGAAGATGATTGTTAAACTTTTAGATGGTTTAAAATAATTATTTGTAGAGGATTGATTTAAAAATGAATTTTTTTGTTTTAACACTTTTTCCAGAAATGATATTATCATCAATTTCTCATAGTATAATTGGAAGAGCTATGAAAGAAAATAAAATTTCTGTTAATACAATTAATATCAGAGATTTTTCAAATAATAAACAGAAGCATATAGATGATTATCCTTATGGTGGGGGAGCTGGAATGGTTATACAAGCTCAACCTGTATATGACGCTTATAATAGTATTGATAATAATATAAAAAAGAAAAGTAGGGTTTTATATATGACACCACAAGGAAAAACTTTTAATCAGAAAATGGCAATAGAGTTTTCAAATGAAGAAAATATTATATTATTATGTGGACATTATGAAGGTATTGATGAGAGAGTGATAGAAGAGATAGTTACTGATGAAGTTTCTATAGGAGATTTTGTTATTACTGGTGGTGAGTTAGCATCTCTTATAATTATAGATTCTATCTCTCGTCTTATTCCAGGTGTTTTAGGAAAAGAAGAATCTTTTTTAGATGAAAGTTTTTCAAATGGTTTTTTAGAGTATCCACATTATACAAGACCGTATGACTTTTTAGGAAAAAAAGTTCCTAAAATACTTCTTTCAGGACATCACAAAAATATAAAATTGTGGCGTAGAGAACAATCTATAATTAGAACACTAAAAAAAAGACCAGATTTAATTAATAATATTGATTTATCAGAAGAGGAAATTAAATTTATTGAAAATTTAAAGAATTTATAATATTTGATAAGTTTTTAGGAGGGAGATGAGATTTTATAATTAATTATATAGAAGCTAAATTTATTAAAAAATATAGTTATGAAGAACTCAATATATTCATTGATGGTAATATTATAAATGATTATGTTGATTTATATATGAATAAAAATTTAAATTTTTCATTTTCGGCAACTGGGTTAATATTTGCTTGGACTGGTGAATTAGAATTTTTTTCGGATAATTTATTCATTTGGGAACTTATAAACAGCAATGAAGATATATTAAATATACCAATTTTAGTTTGTGAAGAAGATTGTAATTTTGATTGTATTGTAATTATGATTAAATTAAAAAAAACTAAGGATTATATTTATTGGTTAAATATAGGAGTTTTAGATAATAGTAATTATAGTTTTATTGATGAAGCATTATCAGGAATATTAAATCTTGAGAGCTATACTGATGAAGATTGGGAAAAATATGGAGATAATATAGCACTTTGTGAATATGATACTAAAGAATATTGGGATTGGGTTTCTCAAAATTGGAATGAAGAATCATTGAGAAGAAGAAGAAATTATATTAAACCTTATATGCAGAATGAGAATAATATTAAATGGTTAAAAGATATTAATTGGAAGTTTGATACATTTAATTATAATAATGTTATTAAAAAAATTAAAAAGGAATTTAATAAAAATATAGAAAGAAGATAAAGTATAGAATACTTTATCTTCTTTCTATTATTTTTTTTTCTTTTTTGATTTTTTAGCAGCTTCAATATTAACTTTTTTACCTTTTATTTTACTATTCTTCATACCTTTTATTATATCTTTTCCATATTCATATGGTACATCAACAAATGTATAATCATCATATATATCTATTGAACCTATAAGTTTTCCAGATATACCAGTTTCACCAGCTATAGCACCAAGTATATCTTTAGTCCTTATTTTTTGTTTTTTTCCAGCATTTATAAATAGTCGTAATGTTTTTTCACCACTATCACCATAATTATCACAATCATTAAAATTAATATCATCTATTGTATCTAGTGAATCACCACTAAAATCTGATAGATTCATTTTTAATAAAGCTGCTGCAATGTCCATAGTAGCAATATCTTCTGAAATCATATTTTCAACAATATTAATGTATTTTGTAAGATGTCCTTCATTTATAGTTGATTTAACTTTTTCTATGAAAGTATTAGTTTTTGCTTCTTCAATATCTGTAAGAGTAGGCAATTTTTGTTGTATAATTTTAGTTTTAGTATACTTCATAATATCACGAAGTTTATATATTTCTTTTCCTACACAAAATGTAAAAGCTTTTCCTGAACGGCCTGCACGTCCAGTGCGACCTATACGATGAACATAATATTCTTCATCTTGTGGTATGTTATAATTTATAACTATGTCAACATCATCAACATCAATGCCTCTTGCAGCAACGTCTGTAGCAACGAGTATTTCAATAGTACCATTTCTAAATTTTTTCATAACAATATCACGTTGTGTTTGTTTTAAATCTCCGTGTAGTCCTTCAGCAAAATAACCACGACCTTGTAGAAGTTCAACAACCTCATCAACTCTTTTTTTAGTATTACAAAATACAAGTGCTAATTTTGGATTATACATATCCATTATACGAGTTAGAGCATCAAGTTTTGTCTTTTCTTTTACATCAAAATAAATTTGTTCAATATTAGGTACTGTTAATTCTTTTCTTACTATTTTTATATATTCAGGTTCTGTTAAAAATTTTTTTGTAATTTCAAGTATTTCTTTGGATAATGTAGCAGAAAAAAGTATTGTTTGTCTTTCTTCTGGAATTTTCAAAAGTATTGTTTCTATATCTTCTCTAAATCCCATATCGAGCATTTCATCGGCTTCATCAAGTATTACCATTTTTACTGTTTCCATTTTTAGAGTACGTCTTTTCATATGATCCATAACTCTACCAGGAGTTCCTATAATAACTTGAGCTCCTTTTTTTAATGCACTTATTTGTCTATCTATAGGTTGTCCTCCATATATTGGTACAACTCTTATACTTTCTTTATATTTTAAAAGTTTTCTAAATTCTTCACTTACTTGAATTGCAAGTTCTCTTGTTGGACAAAGTATTAAGGCTTGCAATTTTCTATCATTAGGATTTATCATTTCAAGACAAGGTATTCCGAAAGCTGCTGTTTTTCCTGTACCTGTTTGAGATTGGCCTATAACATCTTTTCCTTCCATAATTACTGAAACTGCTTGGGATTGTATAGGTGTTGCTTCTTCAAATCCCATATCAGATATTGCACGAAATAATTCGTTTGATAAGTTCATTTCTTCAAATTTTAAAGTTTCCATTAAATTTTCCTTTCCGATTTTAAAATTGCCAAACCGAAAAGCATATTAATTAATCACAAAATATATACGCATATATGCTTCTTAATTTGGTTTAATTTTGTATTTTTTATTTTTAGACGCTGTTTTATACTATATCAGTAATTTGTGTTTTTTGCAATAATTTTTAATATTTATTTTGTTTTTATGAATTTTATTTTTAATATTTTATATTATTCATAAATATGATACTATATTTTTAGTATAAATTATTTAGTTGAGGATTGATTATTTTATGAGTGATAATGAATTAAAATTAAAACTTTCTATAAAAATATTTAAAACGGAAAAAGTTTTTGGTCCTGGAGTAGCTACTCTTCTTGAGCATATAAAGATAGAAGGTTCTATTTATAAGGCTTCAAAAAGTATGAATATAGCTTATAGTAAAGCTTGGAAAATAATAAAAAATTTTGAAAAAGAAGTAGGTATTAAACTTATAGAAACTAAAAGAGGTGGTATTGATGGGGGAGGTTCTAGTTTATCTAGAGAAGGCGAAAATTTTTTAAAAAAATATAGAATTTTTGAACAAAAATTAAATATTATAGCAGAAAATCTTTTTGATGAAATTTTTTAAATTGTTATATACAAAGAATAACAAATAATATATACTTCATAGTGTTAAAAAAAATATAAAGGAGAATTTAAAAAAATGAAGAATAAAGGTTCATTTAGTAGTCCTTATAATTTTTATGGAACGCTACCTTTAAAGGAAGCCATATTATTAGGACTTCAGCATGTATTGGCTATGTTTGTAGGAAATCTTACTCCAGTGCTTATTATTACAGGGGCTTGTGGAATAGGTGCAGGAAGTGAATTTGCTGGCTTACAAGTAATATTATTACAAAACGCTATGATTATTGCTGGTATTGTTACATTAGTACAATTATATTCAATAGGACCAATTGGTGGAAAAGTTCCTATAATAATGGGTACTAGTTCAGGATTTATAGGTGTATTTAATAGTGTTACAAATGTTATGGGTGGAGGTATACTTGCATATGGTTCTATTATGGGAGCTTCTATAATAGGAGGTATATTTGAAAGTATTTTAGGATTTTTTATAAAACCGTTAAGAAAGTTTTTTCCACCAGTTGTGACAGGTACAGTAGTTCTTTCAATAGGGCTTTCTTTAATTGCTGTAGGAGTAAATTCTTTTGGTGGGGGAAGTAATGTTTCTGATTTTGGTTCAATGGAGAATTTATTTCTTGGTACTATAGTTCTTATTGTTATAGTTATTTTTAAACATTGTACAAAAGGATTTACAAGTTTTTCAGCAATTCTTATTGGTATTATATTAGGTTATATAGTTTCTATGATGATGTCTATTTTTCTTCCTACAACTGCTATTGCAGCAGATGGTACAGAGTATGTAAAATCTTGGGTTTTGAATTGGGATAAAGTAAAAGAGGCTAGTTGGTTTGCTATTCCAAAATTTATGCCAATAAAACCAACATTTGATATGAGAGCAATTTTACCTGTTATTATAATGTTTATAGTTACAGCAGTTGAAACATTAGGAGATATTTCTGGAGTTATGGAAGGTGGTATGGGTAGAGAAGCAACTGATACAGAGCTTTCAGGTGGTGTAATATGTGATGGAATTGGTTCCAGTTTTGCAGCATTATTTGGTGTGCTTCCTAATACTTCTTTTAGCCAAAATGTTGGACTTGTTACTATGACAAAAATAGTAAATAGATTTGCTCTTGCAACAGGTGCAATATTTTTAATACTTTGTGGACTTTTACCAAAACTTGCATCATTAATTTCTATAATGCCTCAAAGTGTTTTAGGTGGTGCTGCTGTTATGATGTTTTCTTCAATAGTTGTAAGTGGTATACAACTTATAACAAAAAATCCTATGAAAGGAAGAAATATAACAATAGTTTCTATTGCATTAGGTTTAGGATATGGACTTGGTGCAAATGGCAATATATTATTACATATGCCCCAATCTATTCAGCTTGTTTTTGGAGGTTCTGGTATAGTTCCAGCAGCACTAGTTGCTATAATTTTAAATATTTTGCTTCCAAAAGATAAAGAGGAGAATAAATAAAATGAACATTATAATTACTGGGAAAAAAAATTCTGGAAAATCTACTATTGTAAAAAGATTAATAAAAGATTTTAAATTTTTTACTAGAGGGTATTTAACATTACCTATATTTGATGATAATATAATCTGTGGATATAAAATTATTTCATTACCTTATAATAATATTGAAAAAGAAATAATTAGAATAGATAAATTAGGTAATAATATTTCTTTTCCAGAAGTCTTTTCAGATTTTGGTTCAGAATGTGTTTTTAATGCAATAAAATATGATTCTGATTTTATTGTATTTGATGAAATTGGTAGAATAGAAAAAGATATAGATAAATTTATAAATTTAATTGAGAAAGCTTTTGATATAAATAAAAATGTTATTGCTGTATTAAAAAAAGAGAATATACAATTTATTAATAATATTAAAAACCGTAAAGATATATTTTTATGGGATATTGATGAAATTGATAGAGATTTAGCATATATTCAGATATTTAATTTTATAAAAAAAGGTATTAAATTTTAATACCTTTTTTATATGTTTATTAATTATTGTATATGCAAAATTTATAAATATGTTATAATAATATTATTATATTTATTAAATTTTTTAGGAGGAATAATATGTTTACAGCAAATAAATATATAAGAGTTAAAAGTCTTGAAGAAGCTTACGAACTTAACCAAAAAAAGAATAATAGACTTGTTGGAGGTATGCTTTGGTTAAAAATGAGTAAATTTAATATAAATAATTTAATAGATATTTCAGAACTGGGACTTAATAAGATAGAAGAAAATGAAAATGAATTTATTATTGGGTGTATGACTACATTAAGAGATTTAGAAATAAATGAATCGTTGAATAAATATACAAAAAATTCTATTAAAGAAAGTTTAAAAAATATTGTTGGTATACAATTTAGAAATAGTGCTACAATTGGTGGAAGTATTTATGGAAGGTATGGATTTTCAGATGTTTTGACAATGTTTTTGTCTTTGGATACTTATGTTGAACTTTATAAAGGTGGTATAGTATCTCTTAAAGATTTTATAAATATGAAACCAGATAGAGATATTATAGTAAGAATTATATTAAAAAAGAAAAATTTAGATTGTGTTTATATTTCCCAAAGAAATTCAAAAACAGATTTTCCAATAATAGCAGTTTGTGTAGCTAAGTATTATGATAAATTTAAAATTTCAGTTGGAGCTAGACCAGCAAAGGCAAGAGTTATGGAATTTGATATAAATAAATCGAATGAATATATAATTAGTTTTATATCTAATAATTTTGAATTTAATTCTAATATGAGAGCTTCTGCTGATTATAGAAAATATATTACAAATGTTTTTATTAGAAGAGCTTTAGTTTCTTTAAGAGGTGAATAATTATGAATATAGAATTAAAATTAAATAATAAAGTTATAAATTCTGAAGTATCAGATGATATGTTACTGATAGATTTTTTGAGAAAAAATGGTTGTTTTAGTGTAAAAAGAGGTTGTGAAACTTCAAATTGTGGATTATGTACTGTAATTGTAAATAAAAAACCAGTTCTTTCATGTTCTATATTAGTTGCTAGAGTAAATGGTAGTGAAATATTTACTCTTGAAGGTTTGCAAAAAGAAGCAGAAGAATTTGGTATTTTTCTTGCAAACCAAGGAGCTGAACAATGTGGTTTTTGTAATCCTGGTTTTATTATGAATGTTATTGCTATGTTTAGAGAGAATAAAAATCCATCTGATGATGAAATAAAAGAGTATTTAGCAGGTAATCTTTGTAGATGTTCTGGATATGAAGGACAATTTAGAGCAATTAAAAATTTTATTACTGAAAGAAGGAATAAATAATGAGTTTAAATTTTATAAATAAGCCTATTATAAAGAAAGATGCATTATCTCTTGTTACAGGTAAGCCAGTTTATCTTGAAGATGTTATACCTGAAAATTGTCTTATAGTCAAAGTTTTAAGAAGTCCTTATGCAAATGCTATAATAAAAGATATTAAAAAAGATATTGCTCTTAAAGTAGATGGTATAGAATGTATATATACTTATGAAGATGTTCCAAATAAGAGATTTACTATGGCTGGACAAACATATCCAGAACCAAGTCCTTATGATAGGTTAATACTGGATAAACATTTAAGATATATAGGAGATGCTGTTGCAATAGTAGCTGGTATTAATGAAAAATGTGTTGATAAAGCTTTAAAGCTTATAAAAGTTGAATATGATATACTTGAACCTTTGATTGATTTTAGGAAAGCTAAAGATAGTGATATAATTATTCATCCAGAAGATAATTGGAAAGCTCTTTGTGATGTTGGTGCTGATAATAAAAGGAATATTTGTGCTTCAGATGTATGTATATATGGAGATGTTGAAAAAGTTTTTAAAGAATGTGATATGGTTTTTGAAAAAACTTATCATACTAAGGCAAACAATCAAGCTATGATGGAAACATTTAGAACATATTGTTATATTGATACATATGGTAGACTTAATGTATTAAGTTCAACTCAAATAGTATTTCATGCAAGAAGAATATTGTCTAATGCTCTTGATATACCAAAATCTAAAATAAGAGTTTCTAAACCACGTATAGGAGGAGGATTTGGAGCAAAACAAAGTATTATAGCAGAAATTTTTCCAGCTTTTGTAACTTGGAAAACAAAGAAAGCTTCTAAAATTATATTTTCTAGAGAAGAATCTCAAATAGCTTCTACTCCAAGACATGAGATGGAAATGAATTTACGTATTGGTGTAATGAATAATGGTATTATTAGAGCTATTGATTTATATACACTTTCAAATACGGGAGCATATGGAGAGCATGGACCAACAACAGTAGGGCTTTCTGGACACAAATCTATACCTCTTTATGGAAAAGTTGAAGCATTTAAATTTTCTTATGATGTTGTTTATACTAATGTTATGTCATCTGGTGCTTATAGAGGTTATGGAGCTACTCAAGGTATATTTGCACTTGAATCAGCTATAAATGAAATTTCAAGTAAAATTAATATTGATCCAGTGAAAATACGTGAAATTAATATGGTAAGAGAAGGACAAGTTATGCCAGCTTATTATAATGAAAAAACAGATAGTTGTGCACTTGATAGATGTCTTGAAAGAGCAAAGAAGTTAATTGATTGGGATAATAAATATCCTTATAAAGTTTTAGATAATGGAAAAATAAGAAGTGTTGGTGTTGCTATGGCTATGCAAGGTTCGGGTATACCAAATATAGATGTAGGAAGTGCAACTATAAAAATAAATGATGATGGCTTTTATACACTTTTAATAGGTTCTGCTGATATGGGAACAGGATGCGATACAATTTTATCACAAATTGCGGCTGAAGTACTTAAATGTGATATTAATGATATAAATGTTTTTGCAGCTGATACAGATTCGTCTCCTTATGATTCAGGTTCTTATGCTTCAAGTACAACATATATAACAGGAAATTCTGTTATTAAAGCTTGTGAAAAACTTATTAATATTATGAGATTAGAAAGTGCAAAGTTATTTAATGATAATGTAGATAATATTGATTTTGATGGAAAAAGATTTTTTAATAGTTTTAGAGAAATTTCTATTGTAGAGCTTGTAAATAAGTCTCAATGTGGTTCTACAACATCGTTTGAAGCTACTATTAGTTATAGTTCTTCTGTTTCTCCTCCTCCTTTTATGGTTGGTATGGTTGAAATTGAGATTGATAAAGAGACAGGATTTTTTGAATTAATAGATTTTGTAGCAGTTGTAGATTGTGGAACACCAATAAATTCAAATCTTGCTAAAGTACAAGTTGAAGGTGGATTAGTACAAGGAATAGGTATGGCTATTTTTGAAAATATTCAATACAATAAAAAAGGTAGATTATATAATAATTCTTTTATGCAGTATAAATTACCCACAAGAATTGATATTGGTAGAATTAGAGTTGAATTTGAAAATAGTTATGAAAAAACTGGACCATATGGTGCTAAATCTATTGGGGAGATTGTTATAAATACTCCTTCACCAGCAATCGCAAATGCTATATATAATGCAACTGGAATATATTTAAATGAATTGCCTTTAACTCCAGAAAAAATAATAATGTCTATGATTAATAAACAAAATTAAAGGAAGTAATTTTTTGGAAAAAAATAATATTAAATTAAATATTATAATTTTAGCTGGTGGAAATAGTTTAAGATTTAAAGAGAATAAATTATTATATAAGTTTGATGAGTTTTATATGTATGAAATAGTATTAAATAAATTGATAAAAGCTTTTAAAAATCAAAATTTTAATTTTTTTATAACGGTTGTAACTCAATATGAAGATATATATCATAATATTATATATAATAAATATCCTAGTTTTGTAAAATGTGTATTAAATGAAAATTGTAAATTTGGTATTTCAAATAGTATAAAATATGGTATAAAATTATTTGAGAAAAGTGAATGGTTTATGTTTGTTGTTGCTGACCAACCTTATGTTAAGTATGAAACATATTTTAATCTTTTTTTTAATACAATTATTTCTGGAAAGAATATAGGTAGTTTAATATTTAGAGGTATTGAAGGTAATCCTGTCATTTTTAATAAAAAGTATAAAAAAAAATTACTTTTATTAAATGGTGATAAAGGTGGAAGAGTTATATTAAAGAAAAATATTTCAGATGTTTATTTTTATGAAATAAATGATATATTAGAATTAAAGGATATAGATACAAAATATGACATATAAAAATACACATATATTAATATAATATATGTGTATTTTTTATTTTATTTTTTATTAGATGGACATGAATCACAAGATGAACAAGAATTTGAGTTACAACCACAACTACTATTTCCAGATTTTTTTATTTGTATATATTTTTTTATTGAAAGACTTAATAACAATATAATTAAAAGTATAATAACTATATCTGCCATAATTATATCACTACCTTTTTATATATTATATATTTTATGCAATTTTAATATTTACTGAAAAACTTTCATTTTCAATAATACCTTTGTCTTTTAAAAATTTATTTATTATACAATAAAGTTCATTTGAGTTTTTTTCAGAAATATTAATCTCATCAATAATTATTTTGTTATAGTCATAAGATTTTTTATAAAAAGTATTTATATTAAAACGATCTTTTGTGTCAATAACTCCTGAATCTTCAAGCATTGATATAAATCTATAAACTGTAGCAAGTCCTATTGTAGAATCTATCTTTGATGCTTCATAAAATATTTCTTTGCAACAAGAATATTTTCCAGCGAGTATAATATCTATTAGGATTTCTCTTTGTTTTGTTATACGAAAATTTTTTTCTTTAAGTTTCATTATAATATTTTTTTTATTTGAATTTATATTAAGACTCATTATAATACACCTGCTTTTTTATTTTTAAAATTTTTAGAATATAGCATTACCTATTATATTTATTAAAAGAGCAACTATATATGCAGTAGCCATTTGGAATCCTATTGCTTTCAATGTCCATTTCATAGAACCAAGTTCACGACGCATAGCACCAACTGCAGCAAAACAAGGCATACAAAGAAGATTAAATGCCATATATGAGAACGCAGTAACTTTTGTAAATACGTCTCCTATTGCAGGAAGTGTTTGTTCACCAGCCATAACAGCTTCTAGAACTGTTTCGTCAGTAACACCAGCAAATAGTTGACCGAATGTAGCAACTATATTTTCTTTTGCAATCCAACCAGTAATAACTCCAACAGATGCTCTCCAATCATTGAAACCTAAAGGAGCAAATATCCAAGATATGGAATTACCTATTATAGCAAGAAAACTTTCTTCCATTGGAACCATACCACTCATATTGAAATTTGATAAAAACCATATAAATATTGTTGAGAAAAGTATTATTGTACCAGCTTTTGTAATAAATCCTTTAAGTTTTTCTGAAGCGTGAATACCTACACTTTTTAAAGATGGTATTCTATATTTTGGAAGTTCCATAATAAATCCAGAATTAACATCTTTAAATAATAGTTTATTTATTATTAGTGATAATATTATTGCCATTGCTATTCCAAGAAAATATATTGAAAATATTATAAGTGTACGATTATCGTTTGGAAAAATTGTTGCTACAAACATAAGATATATTGGGAGTTTAGCTCCACAAGACATAAATGGTGTAACTATCATTGTAATTTTTCTATCTTTTTCACTTTCTAAAGTTCTTGATGCTGTTAATGCAGGAACAGAACAGCCAAATCCCATTAGAAGTGGAATAAAAGATTTTCCAGAAAGTCCGAATTTTCTAAAAATTCTATCCATTACAAATGCTACTCTTGCCATATATCCACTATCTTCAAGAAAAGACATTAAAACAAATAGTACAAGAACAAGTGGAATAAAGCCAAAAACAGCACCAATACCGGCCATTATACCATCAATAACAAGTTGATATAACCATTCAGAAGCACCAGCATTTGTAATTATAGTGGCAAGAATATCTGTTAGTCTTGCCCACTGGTCTTCAACTACTCCTGCAAGCACTACTCCAGGACTTGGGAAATTTGGTATAAATAAAAAATTTTCACTAAATGTTATAGCAAATAATAAATACATTATACCAGCAAATATTGGTAATGAAAGTATTTTATTTGTAACAATTTTATCTATTTTATCTGATGTTGTAAGAGTTGTTTTTTCTGGCTTAAATACTGATTTATCAACTATTTTATCAATATATTCATAACGCATATCAGCAGCAATTATATCTGCTTCTTCATCATTTTGATTTTCTTCTATTTCCTTTATTTTTTCATATATTTCTTGTTTTAATGGGGATATACATTTTTCAGCAGTTTCTTTTGCTATATCCATAAGATTTTCTATACCTTTTCCTAAACGAGCCGTTATTGGAACTACAGGAATACCTAACATTTCTGAAAGTTTTTCGATATTGATATCAATACCTAAACTTTCAACTTCATCCATCATATTTAATGCTACAATCATAGGAGTACCTGTTTGTGCTATTTGCATTGTTAAATAAAGGTTTCTTTCTATGCTTGTCGCATCTATTATATTAACAACAATATTTGGTTTTGAATTTATTATATAATCACGTGCAATTTCTTCTTCAGCAGAATATGGTGAAAGTGAATATGTACCTGGAAGATCTATAATATTTATATCATTATCTTTTTTATAAATTCCTTCTTTTTTCTCAACTGTAACACCAGGCCAATTTCCAACATGTTGTTTTGAGCCTGTAAGTTCATTAAAAAGAGTAGTTTTTCCACAGTTGGGATTGCCTGCTAATGCAATAGTAATCAAAATTAATACCTCCTTATTTTAAAGTTAATTTAAGCTAACAGTTATACAAATACAAAAATGATTATAAATAATATTCAAAACTTTATTCAACATCAATTTTTGAAGCTTCGTCTTTTCGTAAAGTTAGATTATAATTTCTTATATTTACTTCTATTGGATCTCCTAACGGAGCTGTTTTTATTTTTGTAATATTGCAACCTTTTGTAATACCCATATCTATGAGTCTTTTTTTCATAGGATATTCAGCATTAATTGCAATAACTTTTTTTGTTTCTCCATCTTTTAATTCTAATAAATTCATAATATTACTCCTTTTCGACTATTATTCCCATTGCTAAGCCACGATTTAATGCGATTTTTACTCCTTTCACATTAATAATGACTCCACTTGAATTATTTTCTAAAACTTCAATTTGTTCTCCAGTAGAAAACCCAATTTCAGCTAAATGTTTTTTATTTTCTTCATTACATCTTAATTGTTTAATGTTAAGTATATCTCCTGATTTAGCCATTGAGAGTGGCATAATAAAATCACCTTCCAAATTTAATTACTAATTCAATATATATGTTAGTCTAATAAAACATATATGTCAATATTTTTATTGATAAATTTTATCAATAAAAATATTGTTTATTAGTTGTTTATAACTATTGACATTATATTTTTATGTGTTAAAATTATAAATCATATTGTTAAAAAGCTTTGAGAACGCAAAGTAGTTTTTAAATAACCATAAGAGAGTATATGTCATTGGCTGTAAGCATATATGGTACTTTTTATAAATGAAATTTCACGTTTGAGCTTTTTTGTTGAAAATATTAATTTATTATTAGACAAAAACGATTTATACACGTTAAGTATATTTAAGTGCTTATTTTTAAGAATTTGGGTGGTACCACGGAATTTATACCTTCGTCCCTTTTGAGGATGAAGGTTTTTTTTATCAAGTTAAATATATGAAGGGAGATTTTATTATGAAAGAGCAACTTAAATTAATTCAAGAAAAAGCAATTATAGCTTTTGAAAATGCTAAAGAGCTTAAGGAGCTTGATGATTTGAAAGTTAAATTTTTAGGTAAAAAAGGTGAATTAACATCTATATTAAAAAGTATGGGAAAACTTACAGCAGAAGAAAGACCTATTATAGGTCAGATTGCTAATGATGTAAGAAGTACAATAGAAGAAAAACTTAATGATGTAAAAAAGATACTTTCTGAAAAAGCTCAGGAACATAAATTGAAATCAGAGACCATTGATGTTACAATGCCTGGTAAAAAATATAAATATGGAAATAAACATCCTATGACTATTATTATTGATGAAATAACACAAATATTTATTGGAATGGGTTATGAAGTTGCTGAAGGACCTGAAATAGAAAAAGATTATTACAATTTTGAAGCATTAAATATACCTAAAAATCATCCAGCAAAAGATGAACAAGATACATTTTATATAAATAAAGATATACTTTTAAGAACGCAAACATCACCTGTACAAGTTCGTGTTATGGAAAATCAAAAGCCACCTATAAGAATAATTTGTCCAGGTACTGTTTATCGTTCTGATGAAGTTGATGCAACACATTCTCCTATATTTCATCAATTAGAAGGGCTTGTTATAGATAAGAATATCACAATGGGAGATCTTAAGGGAGCATTAGAAGTTTTTGCCAAAGAACTTTTTGGAAATAGTATAAAAGTAAGATTTCGTCCTCATCATTTTCCATTCACAGAACCAAGTGCTGAAATGGATGTAACTTGTTTTGCTTGTAATGGTGAAGGTTGTAGAATTTGTAAAAATGAGGGATATATTGAGCTTTTAGGTTGTGGTATGGTACATCCAAAAGTACTTGAGATGTCAAATATAGACCCAAATGTATATAGTGGTTTTGCTTTTGGTATGGGTCTTGAACGTGTAGCTATGCAAAGATATGGAATTATGGATTTGAGATTAATGTTTGAAAATGATATAAAATTTCTCAGACAATTTTAGTTTATTTTTTATTTTGAAAAAGGAGTGTATTAAAAATGAAAGTACCAATGTCTTGGTTAAAAGAATATGTTAATATAGATTGTACTACAAAAGAATATATTGATAAAATAACTCTTTCAGGTTCAAAAGTAGAATGTGTAGAATTGATGGGTGATATTAAAAATGTTGTTGTTGGACAAATAAAAGAGATTGAAAAACATCCAGATGCAGATAAATTAGTTATAACTAAAATAGATATAGGACAAGAAGAATTGTTACAAATAGTAACAGGAGCTAAAAATATTTCAATTAATGATTATGTACCAGTTGCTCTTGATGGTTCAGTGCTTTTTGGAGGAATAAAGATTAAAAAAGGAAAACTAAGAGGTGTAATTTCAAATGGTATGCTTTGTTCAATACAAGAGCTTGGTTTTGATATAAGTGATTTTCCAGAAGCTTGTGAAGATGGTATATATATTTTTCCTGATGAGCAATCTAAAAATATTGGTAAGGACATAAAAAAAGTATTAGATATATTTGATGAAATTGTTGAATTTGAAATTACATCAAATAGGCCAGATTGTTTTAGTATTTTAGGTATAGCAAGAGAGACAGCAGCAACATTAAATACTAATTTTAAATTTCCAAAAATTCAATTAAATAGTTCTAATAATGATAATAATATTGATATAAATGAAATAATATCTGTTGATATTCAAAATTCAAATTTTTGTTCAAGATATGTTGCAAGAGCTATAAAAAATGTTAAAATAGAGCCATCTCCACGTTGGATGAGAAAGAGACTTCGTGCAGCAGGAATAAAGCCTATAAATAATATTGTTGATATTACAAATTATGTAATGCTTGAAATTGGACAACCAATGCATGCATTTGATATTGATACAATAATTAGTAAAAAAATTGTTATAAGAAATGCAAAAGATAAGGAAAAAATAATTACTCTTGATGAAGTAGAAAGAACACTTGATGAATCAATGTTAGTAATTTCTGATGATGAAAATGCAGTTGCAATAGCTGGTATTATGGGAGGAGAAAATTCTAAAATAACTGAACAAACAAACACTATATTATTTGAATCAGCTTCTTTTAATGGCTCTAATATAAGATTAACTTCTAAAAAATTAGGTTTAAGAACTGATTCATCAAGTAAATTTGAAAAAGGTTTAGACCCAAATCTTGCTATTATTGCTATTAATAGAGCTATTCAACTTGTTGAAATGATAGGAGCAGGAGAAGTTATTGATAATATTATAGATTGTTATCCTGTAAAAAGAGAAACATGGAAATTGAATTATTCTCCAAATTTTATAAATAAATTATTAGGAACTAATATATCTGACGATATGATAGCTGATATATTTGAAAAAATTGAAATTAAGGTTGATAGAAATAACTATATAGCAGAAATTCCTACATTTCGTCCAGACTTAGAATGTGAAGCTGATTTAGCTGAAGAAGTTGCTCGTTTTTATGGATATGATAAAATAGTACCAACACTTGCAATAGGTACTCCAACTGCTGGAAAAAAAACTTATTCACAAAATATTATATCACTTATTAAAAATATAATGGTAGCAAATGGATTATATGAAGCTATGACATTTACTTTTGAAAGTCCTAAAGTTTTTGATAAATTAAATGTAGATGAAAATAGTTTTCTTAGAAATGCTATAACAATATCAAATCCTTTAGGTGAGGATTTTAGTATAATGAGAACATTTTCTGTAAATTCTATATTAAATGCTCTTTCAATAAATTACAATAGAAGGAATGAAGAAGTAGGATTATTTGAAGTAGGTAAAGTTTATATTCCTAAAGTATTACCTTTAAATGAATTACCTAATGAGTATTTAAAACTTACAATAGGTATGTATGGAAAAATAGATTTTTATGATATTAAGGGAATTATAGAAAATCTTTTTGAAATTTTAGGTATGAATGAAAATGTAGAGTATTCACCAATAAAAAATATTTCTTATATGCACAAAGGTAGAACTGCTGAAGTTTTAATTGATAATGAAAGTTTTGGATATTTTGGAGAAATTCACCCTGAAATAGCTGAAAGATATAATATAGGTACAAGGGCTTATATTGCTGTTATAGATATAGAAACAATTGTAAAAAATGCTAATTTAGTAAATATTTATAAACCTTTGCCTAAATTTCCATCAATAAGTAGGGATATTTCTATAGTTGTGAAAGAAAATATAATTGTTAAAGATATAGAAACAATTATAAAAAATAAATCTGGTAAGTTACTTGAAGAAATAAAACTTTTTGATGTTTATAAAGGAACTCAAATAGAAGAGGGGTATAAATCGGTAGCATATTCTATAAAATTTAGAGCATTAGATAGAACTCTTATTGATGAGGAAGTTAATAGTATTATGAATAAAATTATAAAAACTCTTAAAAGTGAGTTAGATGCTAATTTAAGAGATAAATAAAAAATAGTCCTTATAAAAGGACTATTTTATTTCCATTTGTTGCATTTCTTTTTTTGTTATGCCATATTTTTTTCCATAATTAATCCAATATTTTGTAGAAGCTTTTATATATAGTTTCTTTGTTAGAGGTATTGTTATAATAAAAAATTTATTTTCATTCTTTTTTATAGCTTTTGCTAATTTTTTTAATTTGTTTTTTACTAGAAATGAGAAAGGAGTTTTCATAATAGCTTCTCCACATCCTATACAAAGACAAGATTTAAGTATAAAGTTATTTTGTTTACAAAATAGTTCTATCATTTTTACTGAAACAAAATTTTGTTCTGGTTCTAGAAATCCACAATTTACTATTATATTAATTTTAATATTTTTTTTTATTTTATATTGTTCTAATGTTTTTAAAAACTCTATTAATATAGCTGGTATGCCATCTACGTATAAAGGATATGCAATTAATATATTATTTATTTTTAAAATTTTTTTACATATTTCATTATAATCATCAGTTAATAAATTGTATTCTATGATATTATTTTTAAAATAATTTTTAAAATGATTTATGTATTTTAATGTATTTGATTTAAATGCTCTTGGACTAGCATTAATTATTATTAGATTTTCCATTTAATAAGCTCCTTTTTAACTATGTTATTTAATGAATTTTTATTTGTAAATATTATTTTATAAGATATAAAATTCATATTATATGAATTACGTTTAACTAAATTTTTAAATACTATTTTTTCATCTTCTGAAATTTTTGTTTTATCACTATATACTATTATTATAGCATTTTTTGGATTTACATTTCTTTGAATATGATGTGTTTCGTTTTTATATAGTCTTATAAAAGCTTGTTGTGTTGGTATAGAACGTTCTAACATAGTTTTAAATTTAGTGTCATAAGAACCAAATATTATTTTGCTTATGTACATTATATTTTTTGCTTTTGCTATATTAGTATAGACTCCTATTGCATCATCTTTTATAATGCACTTTGATGGTGTTTTTATCCAGCATTGAAAACAGCCTAAACATTTTTTTATGTTTAAGTTAGATATATTAATATATTTTATATCATTATTATTTATATTATCAATATTTATATCTGTTAATATTAAGTTCATAAT